>Ga0306924_10005917_pt1 | contig 12130 bp, 9 predicted proteins | sample sta12Can44000111_FD_203756 | JGI IMG/M metagenome (GOLD analysis project Ga0306924, IMG submission 203756) | Lab enrichment of tropical soil microbial communities from Luquillo Experimental Forest, Puerto Rico - statanox.12C.anox.44.000.111 (v2)... | ecosystem: Environmental > Terrestrial > Soil... | reverse complement strand
GCTGGGATCGTTTCCCGGCTCGGTCACGCAGGAAAGTGCGGGGCGGCTCATCAATTGCTGCTCGGAGCCGCTCGGTCCCAATGGCCCATCGGCCGCCACCTATCATCGCCAGCCCGGCCTTTCGCAGTTCGCCGTCACGCCGCTCGCCGGCTATCGCGGCGGCCTCATCGTCAATAACAAGAGTCATGAAGTCTGGGCCGACCAGGCTACGACGGTCGATGCGTCCGGCGCCGTAAACCAGCAAGGCGTCATGCCCGGGAATAAGCACATATCGATTGCGCGCAACCAGAACGTCCCGCCGGACGTGGTTGCCGTCGATATCGATAACGGCGCCTGGATACTCGACACCGCGCAGATCGCGCCCGCCACCGCTCTGGCGACGATCGGCGGCACGAATTTCGTCGCCGGCGATCAGGTGTCGGTGACGTTTTCCAATCCGAGCTGCGTCGGCTTTCCGGTCACCATCACCTACACGTTGGGCGGGTCGGAAACCGCCGCCAGCGTCGCGCTCGCCATTGGCAACATGATCAATGCCGATCCGAAGCTCGCCGCCAACAATCTCGTCGCCGGTGCGGCCGGCGGCGTCATCGAATTCTCGCAACAAGGCAGCATCGGCAATGCGACGACGTTGACCTCGCTGGTGGTGCCGGTCGGCGCGGCAACTAATCTCGTCGCCTCGGTAACCGGTACCGGCAATGAGACGGTGACCCTCGCATTGGGGGCTGGCTTTATATCGGCGACCGTGGGCGGAACGGCATTCCATCCCGGCGATACGGTATCGCTCACCTTCAGCAATCCCAGCAATCCGGCATGGCCGGTCAAGGTCACCTACACCCTTCCGACGACGCCGGCGCAGAACGCCACCACGGTTGCGGCCGGCTTGGTTACCGCGATCTACGGCAATGCGCTGCTTGCCGCGGCGAGCGTCAGCGCCACCAGCACGGGCGCAGTCGTCAGCATCTTTCAGCCGGTCGGCGATGAGACGGTAACGTTCTCGACGACGTCGCTGACCGGCGGCGCCGGCGCGGTCGGCATCGCTTTCAGTGGCTCGCCTGCGCCTTATACTGGCGGCGGTAGCCTTCCGGTGCCGAATTCGGTGTGCTTCCAGGACGGTTACCTGTTCTTCACCGTCGCCGATGGCCGGATATTTGCCACCGGCATCAACTCGCTTTCGATGAATGCACTGACATTCATCACGGCGCAATCGCGCTCCGATGTGACATTGCTGCGCGGGATCGCATTTTCCGGCCTGTTGTTCCTGTTTACCACTGGTCACTGCGAGGTGTGGCAGGACGTGGCGAATGTCGCGCCGGCATTCCCGTATGCACGCCAGGTGGTGCTGCCATATGGCCTGCTGCAGGCTAATGCCATCGCCGGCCAGGAGACCGGGTTCGACAATCTGTCATGGGTGGCGCATGATTTCGGCGTGTGGAATTTGCCCTATGGCCAATTGAACCCGACCAAGATATCTCCGCCCGATCTCGATCGCCTGATTGAGGCGCAGCATCGCCAGGGCAACACGCTGGAAGCGTCCGTTTACATATTCGGCGGCAAGAAATTCTGGTCGCTTCAATCGCCGGCATGGACCTGGGAATTCAACCTCTCGACGCAGCAATGGAACGAGCGCTGGTCGCTCGATCTCATCAACGGCACGCAAAGCCGCTGGCGCGGCACCGGCGGCCATCCGGCATTCGGCAAATGGCTGCTGGGCGACATCTACAGTGGCACGCTGTGCTTCATCGACGACAAGAACTATACCGAACTTGGGTTCCCGATGCTGATGCGGCTCGAGAGCGCGCCGGAAACCGCATTTCCATTCAGGATCAGGATCGCCCGCGCCGATTTCAACTTTTACACCGGCGCAGGCATGGAGGTCAGCAACATCGTCATGACCGTGACAGGCGCCGCATCTGGCACAGGTGGCCAGATTGTTCTTGCGGTCGATGCCACTCAGCAGGTCAACCAGAACGATGTCGTCAATGTCGCCGGTGTCGGCGGCACCACGGAGGCGAATGGTTCATGGCTCGTCACCGTTATCGATGCGACGCATATACTGCTACAGGGCAGTGTTTTTGCTCACGCCTGGACGAGCGGGGGCCTCGCTACCGATGTCACTGCTCCGCCCAGTGTGCAGAACCCAACCGTCGCGATCTCATGGTCGAACGACGGTGGGTGGACATGGAAGAACCCATTGTTGCGGCAACTGGGCCGACAGGCGACGGGCAAGAACATCCGCGTATCCGTCAAGCGTCTCGGCATGACCGGCCCGATGGGGCGTCGCTGGCGGATTGATATGACCGACCCGGTGAACGCGCCGTTTCTGTCGGCTGCCGTGATCGACAACCCTGCCAATCCGTGACCCATGGCAACACCTCCAACACCGCTGCCGCCGCTTACCTCGCGCTGGGTTGATATCACGGATGGCTCGCCGTCCCAGATATTGCGGCAGTACATGCTGTCGCTCGACGCGGTGGTGCGGGCGCTGACCGGCGGCAATATCGGGCCGGTCGCGAGTGCCGTGGATGATGCGGCAGCAGCATCGGCCGGCGTTGCGGTCGGCGGCATCTACCAAAGCGGTGGAATGGTAAGAATACGAATAAAATAACAGGAATTTACCATGGCACTCTTCGATCAATTCGGCCCGGCACAATCTCCCAACGGCTTTGTGCAACCCAACCCGCAAACGCTCGGCGGCGCCGGCTACGGCTATCAGCCGGGGATGGGCGCCTTTGGCGGCTATCAGCCGCCGGGGCTCGCCGGCGGGCTCGCGCAGTTCCTGGCAAGTCGCGGCATTGCGGCGCCAAATCCCGGCGCCACCGGCACGGGCGTAGCGAGCCAGTTTCAGCAACCGAACGCACAGCCGACGTTCGGCTATCCGGGCCCGTCGTTGTTCGGCGCTGGCGACAATGCCCAGCAGCCGAACATGCTCAAGCTCGGCCCTGCCGCGCCGTTGTCGGCGCCCAATCCGATGCAGCCGACCGGGCCGGTCGGATTGCCGATGGGTTCGGCCGGCTTCGGTGCATCCCAGGGTGCACCGCAAGGCATGGCGATGCCGCCCAATCTCGCAGGCGGGCTGCGGCCATACCTTCCCGGTGGGGGAGGCATGTAAATGGGCATCTTCGACATCTTCTCGGCGAAGCCCGGCCAGCAGGCGGCGCAAGACCAGATCAATGCCATCAATCGCGGTATCGGCGATCTCACAGGGCAGTACAATCTCGGCCGTCAAGCGCTCGAGACCAACTATGCCAAAGCGCTTGATCCCTGGACCAAGCAGTTTGCCTATGGCCAATCGGGCGAACAGGCGCTTGCCGATGCACTCGGCATGAATGGCCCGGCCGGCAATGCGCGGGCCACCGCGGCATTCCAGAACAACCCGGGATATCAGTTCCAGCTTCAGCAGGGTCTCGCCGCGGTGAACGCAAAAAATGCCGCAGGCGGCAATCTAGCCAGCGGCAATACGCTCATGGACCTCACCAGGTTCGGCCAGGGCCTGGCCGGCACCGGTTGGCAGAACTACGTCCAGAACCTGCAGCCGTTCGTCGGTGCGGCGAACACCGCAGCCGGCGGCATTGCCGGCGTCGATACCGGGCTCGGCAATGCGCTCAATCAATCCTACACCGGCGAGGGCAATGCCATGTACGGTGCGGATACTTCGATCGGCAAGGCGCAGGCCGGCGGCGATCTCGCGGCCTACAACGCCTCGGGCAACCTGTGGGGCGCAGGCCTCGGGATACTGGGGGATATCACAAGCATGATGGGCGGCGGTGGTGGCGGTGGTGGCAAGGGCGGTGGCGGTCTGTTTGGCTATTTCTCGCCCGGGTCACTTAGCGGCGGACTGAAGTGAGAAACGGCATGCCCAGCGCACGCGATTTCATGGTGGACCCGCAGACGACCCCGATAGGGCCGCCGGATCGGGCTTCTGAATTGTTCAAGATGATTTCGTCGCTGCCGGCGCAGTACCAGGCTGGCGCGGAAGGCGCATATAAGCGCGGGCAATGGGCGCGTGAGCAGGAGCTGCAAAAGCCGGTCTATGACGAGGCCGGCAATCTGGTCACCGATCCCAGCAAGCTCTACGAAGCGGCCGGGCGCATCGGCGGCCTGCAGGAGCAGTTGAAATTACTTCCCGACATGATCGGGATGCAATCGAATGCGGCCATCCTGCGCGGGCTTGCGGGCGGCGGTGGACAGCCGGCGGCCGGCATCGAGCCGCCGCAAGACCGGCCGTCTTTGATGCCTGCCGGCCAGCCCATCACCGTGCGGCGACTTTTGGAGCAGGTCGGCGCCGATCCCGAAACGCCCGAGGTTCAGGACGCGTTTGCCGGCATCGGCCTCGATCGGCCGCTCACGACTCAGGACCAGCAAAATGCCGTGCTCGGCAGGTTTGAGCGCCTGCGAAGCGATCCCAATCTTCAACAGGCCGGTATGTTTGGGCCGCCTGGCGCAATGGCGCAAGCGCCTCCCGGCGCGATGGCGCAGGCGCCGCAGGGCACGCAGGCACCGCAGCCACCAGCGACTTTTGGGCAGCGATTTGCACCCGCGGAAGAAAAGCCAATGTTTCCGCCGACGCCGCAGGGCACCGAGGCACAAGCCAAAGCGCTCGAGAAAGAAGGTCGCGATGCCCTGGCGCTCTCGGGCCTCTATCGCGCAACACCGGCCGCTGCTGAGGGCGCACGAAAATTCGCCGAGGAGCGTTTTGCGCGGGCGAAAGCCATCCGCGATGCATCGACCAAGGCCGCGGAAACCATCGATCCGCGGTTCCGTCAGGCGAAGGGTCTCGATACCGCCCAGGCAGACGAGCTGAAAGCCGGCAACGCCCTCAAGCAGGGCCTGCAGGGGCAGGCGCGCGATTTCCAGATGCAACTGGGACCGCACCTTGATGCCATGGAGGGCATCATCAACGATCCCAACGCGAGGTTCGGCCGCGGTGAGGCATTCACGACTGCGCTTAATCAAATCCGTGCCGCGCCATGGTTCAAGGGATTGCCCGGATACGACCCGTACGCGCCGCTGCCGAACGAGGCTATTCGCAAGGTCGTTGCGGCGAGCATCCTCAATCAGACGACCCAATTAAAGGCCGAGGCGAGCGAGATGGGTGGAAGTGCTGGCAAGTTATTCCAGCAACAGATTGAGCAGATGCAGAAAGCTGCACAAAACCCGGATAACTCAAAAGCGACGCTGCGCTATCTCACCGAGCTACAACGTCGCATGGGTCACCATTTAGAGGGGGTCAGCGAACTCATCGACAACTACAAAGGGAAATTTGGTGTTGGCGTGCTTGATAGCGGCTTCAATCGGGTATTGGCGAAATACAATACGGATAATCCAATCTTCACCTCGGAAGAAATTGCAAACGAAAAATTATTTGCTCCGCCGAAAGCTCCTGTCTTGCACAACAAAGCCGAGGCATTGGCCTGGGCCGAGCGAGAAGGGGTGAACCCCGGTGATCCAATCAAGATACCAGGCAGAAACAAGCCGGTGATATTTGATCCGAGTAAGCTTTAATGAGCTTCGGCGACCTCTATACCGTTCAACCAGGACAGGGCAACCCACCGGGGTTGCCGCCGGTCGATTTGCCGACTGTGCCACTGCGCCAGCCGCGCACCTCGCTTACTGTCACGCCCGCTCCAAAAGACAGTTCAGGTATTTGGGGAGGGCTCGAGGAATACAAAGCACCGGCACCGAGGGCTGAAGATGATGCAGGCATCTGGGGCGGGCTTTCCGAGCACACTCCGGAGGCCGCGGCTGCAGCGAAGGAAAAGGCTTATCGCGACATCGGCGCCGGCGAGGCGTTCGCCCGCACATTAGGCTCGGGCGCCACCTTCGGGTTCGAGCCTGCAATCGAGGGCGTCATCGCCGCCGGCCGCGAAGGTAATCCCGATCTCGTCAATCCAACGATCCGGCGGCTGCTTGCAGAGCATGGCCTCGAGCCGACCGATCCCATTGGCTCGCTCACCGCGCTGTTCCGCGGCCTTGGTAAGCTCGCAGTCGGCGATGAGGAGAGTAAGAAGGCCTATGGCAAAGCGCGCGAAGAGGCGGAAAGGGCATACGAGGAAGCCTACAAGCAGCAGCCAGCAGCTTCCTACGTTGGCGAATTTGCCGGTGGTCTGATGACGCCCTTGCCGGGGATGGGTGCGCCAGCTGCGCTTGGTGCTCGTCTCGCCAGGGGCGCCGCATATGGCGCCGCAGGCGGTGGCCTTTCCGGCGTTGGGCATGGCGTGAGTCAAGGTCTGGCACCGGAAGACGTTCTCAAGCAGGGGGCGGAGAGCGGCATGTGGGGCGGAGCCCTCGGCGGGCCGCTCGGAGCCGTACTGGGACCGCGCCTTCCAAGCAAACCGACTACACCAGGCGAACGTGCCGGACAAACCGCACGCGATCTTCTCGGGGCGCCATTACCTCGGGGTGTCGAGAGCGATAAGCCATTCGTTCAGGCGACCACGGCCAAGCTGCGGCAGTTTCCGTTGGCGGGCGAGCGGATTGGCGAGCGAGTGGCAAAAACCGCGGAGGCGGCTGGGGAGCATATCGGCGACATCGCCGGCGGAATGGCCTCGCGCGGTCGCGCTGCTGCAGATATTGTCATACGGCCCGGGCTGCAAAGCGCGATCGATGCCAACAAGGCGACCATCGATGCCGGCTATAACGCACTACATTCCAAGATCAATCCCACTCAGCGCCATGCGATGCCGCGCACCCAGAAAGTATTGCAAGATATTCGACAGGAGCGTGCCGGGGCAGGATGGGTCAACCCGAGCGAGGGATTAGAGCAGTTTGAGAACGTCTCGCGTGGCGCAACATTCAGGAATGCGCGTCGCGCGCGTGCCGATGCTCGCAATGCCGGCAGCAAGGGCGAGCCGCACAAGGGGTATGATAAGGGCGACTTCGATAATCTAAATAGCGCGATGACCGCCGACATGCGGGACATGGCGGCGAATTCGGCTCTGGGACAGCCGCAAAGCCAAACCGTTGTGAACATCAACGGCCAGCAGGTTCTCATTCGCCAAGGTCCCAGACTTCCGCCAACGGCTGCCGATCGCGCTGCCGCGGTGAAAGCCTTCGACGATGCCGATCGCCAGTTTGGGCCGCTGGCGGACATGAACAGAGACTTACAGAGGTGGATCAACGCGCCCGGCCAGGGCGGTCTCGAAACCCTGCTCGGCGCGGCCATGGAAAAAGGCGGCAACGTGCCGCTGCTGGCGCAACTACGGAGAACCATGCCACCAGCTGCGTTTCAGCAAATCGGCGGCACACTGCTCGCCGAAGCCGGACGCACCAGCAAGGGGGATTTCAGTCTCGCGCAGTTCGCCAACAACTGGGGCAAGATTTCGGATCACGCCAAGCGTGTTCTATTTGATCCTAAGCATCTGCGCGATATTAACGAAATTACCGGCATGGCCAAGCATATCGGCGGTGCACTGAAGGAGAGCACGACATCGCACAGCGCTGGCCTGCTAGTGCTGCTCGATGTTGCCAAGGATATGATCGAACTGGCCGTCAAGGCCACTGAAAAGGGCGGCCTGGGCGCGGCCGCATTAACGGCCACCGGTGTTGCGCCGGCTCTTTATTTGACGACCCGTTGGCTCGGCAATCCGGCGGTCGCATCGTCGGCGGCGCGGTGGAACCAAGCTCGTATCGGCTACCTCAACCATCCGACGCCTGGGCGTCTCGCGATATTCAACGTCGCAAGCCGTAATCTCAGTCGGAACACGGGAGTTCCAGCGCAGCGCCTCCTTGAGCGCCTCACGGCTCCAGCGGGGAGCCGTGCCGAGGACGATCAGCCAGAAGGTCAGCGCTCCGTGCCACGATAGGTTGATAACCGCAAAGCTCCATAGCCACAACAGCTGGGAACTACTCAAAATGCTCCGCACCATCGTGGCAGCACTCGCCTTGCTATGGTCGCCCTTGGCTGGCGCACAGGGCGTCATTCCGCTCGCGCTCGCCCAGCAGCAGGACGTGAACGGCCGCCCGATGGCGGGCGCCTTACTATACATCTACCAGGTCGGCACGGTAGCGGTACCACAGAATTCTTTCCAGGATTTTGGTTTAACGATGGTTAATCCGTGGCCGCTTGTTGCCGACGGCACCGGCCGCATTCCGATGTTCTATCTGGCCAATGGTGCAGTGCACGTTCGCCTGACCGACTCAATGGGCGTCGTCCAGTTCGACTATCCGACCATGGAGGTGCTTGGGGCACCTCCGACCACGACCGGTGGTGGCGGCACCATCGACCCGACCACGATCGCCGCGGTCGGCGACATCAAATTCCGCATCACCGGGTTGACCGAAAGCATTGCCGGCTGGGTGCGCGCCAATGGCCAGACCATCGGCAGCGCATTGTCCGGCGCCACCGGTCGCGCCAATGCCGATACCCAGCCATTGTATGTCTACCTCTGGAACAACTGCCCAAATCCGCATTGCGCCGTCAGCACCGGCCGCGGCGCATCGGCGGCGGCGGATTTCAGCGCTAACAAGACAATCGTGCTGCCGGACCTGCGTGGCCGTGTTCTTACCGGCCTCGATGACATGGGCGCCGCGGCGGCTGGGCGCATTCTCAACAGCAACGTCACCTCGGGCGGCGGCGATACGCCGACCACGTCCGGTGCGACCGGCGGCGAGGCCAATCACGCCCTTACCACCGCAGAATTGGCTGCCCATTCGCATCCGATCACTGATCCCGGCCACGACCACCAGACATTCGGAGTCCTCGCGGGCGTCATGGCGGGCAGTGGCTCGGTAGCCGGATTGGCTGACATGCCCGGTACCAATGGCCTGACGAGCACCAATTCGACCGGCATCATAGCGACCGGGAACGCCGGCAGCGGCGCCGCGCACAACACCATGGCGCCGTTCTACCTCGGCAGCTTCTGGATGAAGTTGTGACATGGCCGACGATTTCGGCGCGCCCGGACAGATTGATCGATCCCGAATAGAGGACGAGTTGCGGCAGAAGCCGTGGCTACGCGAGCGCCTCAACCAGATGGTTCGCGGCGAGGTCGGCTCCAAGGCCAGCGACGAGGTCCGCCGTATCCAGATGGAAACGGCGATGAACCGCGCCCTGGCGCGGGGCCATTCGCTCGAACAGGCGCTGTGGGACACCGGCATGGCCGGCAGCCGCGGATACTATCCGCGCGCATCATTTACCCGCGGCGGCTACGACAAGGACACGTTCGGCGGCGATCTCGACGCCGTGCTCGCCGGCTCGAACTATGCCGGCAAGTACGGCAAGGGCTTGATCACCGGCAATGCATCGGCCGATGTCGCTCAGCATCAGTTCCAACGCGGCACACCCGGCTTCACGCTGCAGACTGGCAGCGGCCCGGAGTCATATTTCAGCGAGGGGCCGTTCGGGACAGGCTCGCCGTCCTCGCCACAGATTGCCGGCGCCACGCCATCGCAGGGCGACTATGCGACGCCGCTGGCGCGAGTGGCCCAGCAACCCGCGCAGCCGCCGAATGCCCCCCGAGAGCCGACCGGCTACGCAGCGCCGTTGGCGAACCTGCAGCGGCTCGGCCAGAGCCTGATGGCGGCGGGCCGCAAGCAATCGCAATTGCCAGATGTGCAGAGCGGCATGCCGAGTGCGATCTCCCAGTTCATCGTGTGATCCTGCTTCGCCCTCGCTTCGCCCTCGCTTCGCCAAGGCTACGCAAGGCTACGCAAGGCTTCGCAGGACTAGCAGAGGAGGTGACCGTGACTTGGTACGGCAATGATCCCGCAATCGAGTTTCGCGACATCGAGAGCCTGCGCCAGTACATCCGCAGCCTCAACTATTCGAACTGGCGGCCATCGAATTTTGCCATCCACAACACCGCATCGCCGACGCTCTATCAATGGTGGCACAGCGTGCCGCCGGCCGAGCGCATGGTGAACCTGCAGCACTATTACGAAAACGACATGGGATGGTCGTCAGGGCCGCATTTCTTCATCGACGGCAAGAGCTGGTGGTGCATGACGCCGCCGAACGTGCGCGGCGTCCATTCGCCGTCATGGAACGGGTACATGCTCGGCTTCGAATGCGTCGGCAACTACGCGACCGAAAGCGACGAGACCTCGAACCTTCCCGCCTATCCCGGCGGCGCTGACGTGATGAAGATGGCGCATGCGCTCTCGGGCGAGGTCTGTGCGTTTTTCGGCTGGGACCCCGGCAACCTCAAGTTTCATAAGGAGGACCCGGCGACCTCGCATGACTGTCCCGGCAAAAACATGGTCAAGTCGGAATTCATCGAGGATGTTCGGGAGTACATGGGCTCGGGCGGCGGCGACACCGACACACCGCCGGAGCCGCGGCCCGGCACCGTGTCGGGCCTCGCTGAGGGCGACACGCTCAACATCCGCGCCAGCTCCTCCTCGAGCGCGGCCATTATCGGCGAGTGCGAGAACGATGATGCCGTGACGGTCGTCAACGAAGCCTGGAACGGCAGCACGCACTGGCTGCGCATTCAGGTCGGGCAGGCCGAGGGCACCGGCGTCGCCATGTTCGGCTGGGTGTCGGCGGCCTATGTCACGGTAGGCGAAGCCGTGCCCCCAGAACCGGAGGAGCCTGACGAGCCCGGAGAGCCGACGCATCCCATTGTGGAGCCGCCGCCAACGGAGCAACCCGACAACCCTTTCGACGTACCCCTCGCCGACCGGCCCACGCTAAGCCGAGGCGACGAGGGAAATGACGTCCGTGACCTGCAGACGATGTTGAATTGGACGGAACTGGCACCCGGCCTTGTCGAGGATGGCGATTTCGGCGGCGCGACCGAAGACGCGGTGCTGGCCTATCAGGCCTCGCGCGGCTTGAGCTATGACGGCGTCTGTGGGCCACAGACTTGGGAGGCCCTCTACGAGCAGACGCCGGCGCTGCCGCCGCCGCCGCACGCGCTGACGCAGGCTGAGATCGCCGACATCTGCGAGATCGCCAATGCCAGCCCGATCCGCCACTACTCGTGGAAAAATCGAGGAACGGCGCCGCAGGGCTACACTCAAGGAATGGCGCTGGCTTTTGCTCAGACGGTCAAGAAACTCTTCCAGTCCCATCCCGCGGCGATCGACATGAGTAAGGCCCGGACCAACTCAGACAAGGACGCCCTTAATGTCTATCGATCTGACTTCGACTCTATGGGAATGTCCAATGAGCACTCAGGACTCGACACTCTGCGACATCTCTACGCACTTATGTTGGGATCCGGTATGCGTGAGTCGAGCGGCCGCCATTGTGAGGGACGAGACCAATCAGCCTCAAATACCACATCAGAAACTGCTGAGGCTGGTCTGTTTCAAACCTCTTGGAATGCTCATAGTTCAAGTGACCCTGAGTTCACCAACCTCATGGCCGAGTACTCCAGCTCAGCCAACAAGGCCACCTGCTATATCTCGCAGTTCGATGATGGCGTTACCTGTTCCTCCTCCGAGTGGTCATGTTACGGTAGTGGACAGGGATATCAGTTTCAGAAGCTTTGCAAGGAATGTCCTGCGTTCGCTGTGGAGACGCACGGCCTGACTTTGCGCAATCTTTGCAACCACTACGGCCCAATCATTCGCAAAGAAGTGGAACTTAAATCCGACGCCGAGCGGATGTTCCAGGCGGTCCAGGACTATATGGACGAGGACAAGCGCACGGCCAAAAGCGCTAAGCGACATCCGAAAGGAAAGACGAAGGTAGCGCGGCGATGATGGCACCCGGACCCGTCGAAGAGGCTGGCCAGACCGCACGCGGCATCATTGATGCGCTCAAGGCGCAGCCGGCGGTGCTCGCGCTGTCGCTTGCGCAGATCGCGATGCTGGTCTTCATGTTCTATGCGCTGTCCAAGGGGGCCGAGTTCCGCGACAGCATGATCAAGACACAGAACGAGTATCAGATACACGTCACTGAGTTGCTGTCGCGGTGCGTCGTCCCGGCGCTGCCGACGCTGTAGCCCTGCTTCGCTAAAGCTACGCAGGACAAGTCCTACGAAGCGCGCAGCGCGAAGTAGGATGTTCCCGGTATGTTTCACGTGAAACGCCCAGTTGGAACGACCAACTGAGTAGGTCCAAACGGTGAACATTGGCTTGGTTAACAAAGATTGACCGTCCGTAACCCATTGATTATATTGTGTCCGTTATAACCGTGCAGTATATCGCATCCCTAATATTTCAATAGGTTACGACCCGTTTT
>Ga0306924_10005915_pt1 | contig 12131 bp, 13 predicted proteins | sample sta12Can44000111_FD_203756 | JGI IMG/M metagenome (GOLD analysis project Ga0306924, IMG submission 203756) | Lab enrichment of tropical soil microbial communities from Luquillo Experimental Forest, Puerto Rico - statanox.12C.anox.44.000.111 (v2)... | ecosystem: Environmental > Terrestrial >... | reverse complement strand
TTGCCGGTGGCGCTCTCCAGCAGCGCCGCGACCCCGGCGACGTGCGGGGAGGCCATCGACGTTCCCTGCAGGTAGCAGTACGTGGCGGCGCCGTCGGTCACCGGGCGCAGGCAGGTGTCGATCAGGTTCGCCGGGTACGTCGACAACACCCGGCCGTTCGGAGCCGCGGCGGTTCGCTGCAGGATCGAATCGCCGCCGGGCGCCGCGACGTCGGTCGTCGAGACACCGAAAGAAGAATAGAACGACTTCTCCCGCAGGTTGCCGGTCGCGGTCACGCCGACAACCCCTGGCACCTCGACCGGAACCACCGCGCAGGCATTCGAGATGTCCCGCGTCACCGGCGGCTGGTTATCCGGGCTGGTGGCGTCCACGGTCGGATGCGACAGGTCGTCGGCCTGGTTGCCCTCGGCCGCGACCACCAGCGTGCCGTTGGACTGGGCGAACCGGATAGCTCGCCGCTCCGCTACCCAGATCGCCCGCTGGCCCGTGTCGTTGCGGCAGTTGAACAGCCACGGGTCGGCGAAGTAGCTGTTGTTCGTGATGTTGATGTGGTGCGTGCCGGCCCACATGAACGCGCACACCACGGCCTCGGGGAAGAAGAAACCAGCGGCGTCGCCGGCCTTGATGGCGGCCAGCTTCACGTTGGGCGCGACGCCGACGATACCGATGCCGTTCTTGGCGGCCGCGATCGTGCCGGCCGTGTGGGTGCCGTGCCCGTTGTCGTCCATCCACGCTGCCGGGTTGGTGTTCGCGACGCCACCGACACAGGACGCGCTGTCCGCGAAGTCGACGTTCGGCGCAAGGTCGGGGTGCGTGAAGTCCAGGCCGGTGTCGATGTCGCCGACGACGACGCTCGGGCTACCGCCGGTGATGGCGTGCGCCTGCGGCGCGTTGATCTGGTTCATGTCCCACTGCAGGCCCGACAGGTGATCGCTACCCGGTGCAGGGGCCGACCCGGTGACCGGACCGCTGTTGGCCATCACGTCGCCGAGCTTCGTCCCGAACCCATCGGTGCGTGCTGCACCGCCGACTTTGCTGTTCTGCTGCACCGTCGCAGCGAAGTTCGGGTCGCTCGACCGGGCAATCACCACACCGATCTGCGAGTAGTTGGCGACCAGCGTGCCGCCGGCGCTGCTCACGGTGGTCGCCGCGTCGGCCGATGACGCGCCGTCGTTGTACAGCACGATGTAGGTCGAGTCCGCGCCTTGTGTGGCCGCCGACGCTGACGCGGCGGTGGCTGCCGATGCCGTTGCGACGAGCAGCGCGACGGATCCGAGGACTGCTTTGACTCGAGTTGGCCTCCCGCTCATGGGCCTCCTCCTAGATTGAAATGTCGAGACGGCGCAGCGGAAGGCTGCGCCATGAGCAGACCTAAGCACTGCTGAGAAGCGGCTGCAAGGGCTTCTGCCGGGAAAGCTGCAGGCCGACTCAGGTGGATGCCCCCGCACGGTAGGGGCGGCGAGGCCTGCCCGGGGTGGCTGATGTGGTTGGTCGGCTGGCGAGCCCGGTGGAACGCTGATGACCATGAATGACAAAGACCACCTGCCGGGCCCGGGCGCCGGTGCTGACCGCGCTGGGAACGAGCCGGGTCGCATGGCCGAGTATGAAGCCAGAACCCGGGAGCCGCTTGACCTGCTGGCCCTGGCCACGCTGTGGCTGGTCGTGGTCCCCGTGTGGGACTACGGGCACGGGGTGAAGTACATCGTGCTCGCCTTCCGGATTGCCCTGTCTGTCGTTTACGGGATCGACCTCGCCATCCGCAGCGCCCTGGCCCCCCGTCACGTTCGCTATGTGCTCGCCAATCCGCTCGCCCTCGCCTCGGTCCTCTACCCGCCGGTGCGCGTGTTCTTGAGCATCCGGCTGGTCCGGTCGGTGTTCCGGCGCGGGCACCTGGCCCGGTTCCTGACGGCCGCCACGGTGCTGGTCCTCAACGGCGCGGTCATCGTGTACCTGTTCGAGCGGCACGCCCCCGGCTCCAACATCCATACCCTGAGAGACGCGCTGTGGTGGTCCTTCGTCACGGTCACCACCGTGGGCTACGGCGACTTTTACCCGGTCACCGCAGGGGGTCGGGTCACCGCGTGCTTCATCATGGGCACCGGGCTACTCACGCTGGCAGTGGTCACCGCGCAGGTGGCGTCCAGTTTCGTCGCTCAGGGCCCCAGCCGGGCCAGGCCTGCCCGGCCAGACAAACCCGTCCGGCGCGAGGTGACGCTGGCCGAGCTCGACCAGCGGCTGGCCCGGATCGAACACCTGCTGACCGCTGCCCATCCAGGAAACTCCCCTGGCGCCATCGACGATTGACGGCGACATGGCGGCAACAGCAGCGACCGCCGGCCCGGCGCAGGCGAGGAAACCACACCGCCAGGGTGATGCCACGCAGCGGTGACAGCGTTACCGTCATCCCCAACCTCACTAGCTAGGGACGCGGTGAACCCGGCCACCACGCTGGTGACCGCGGGCGATCTCGGCTACTCGCGCCACGATCAGGTCGATGTCGGAGCGGGTGGTGCGGAAGTTGCTGACGCAGGCGCGCAGGCCGGGCCGGCCGTCGAGGCGTACCGAATTGAGAAACGCGGTGCCCTCCTCGTTGAGCCGGGCGAGTGCGGCGGCGTGGCCAGCCTGGGAAGCGTCCTTGATCCGGAAGCAGACCGCCGTGAGCGGCACGGGGGCCATGAGCTCCAGATCCGGCTCCGCCTCGACGAGTTCGGCCATGTACTGGGCGAGGTCGAGTGTGTGGTCGATCGCGGACTTGAACGCTTCGACGCCGAACGTCTGCAGGGCGCTCCAGATCTTGAAGGCCTTGAAGCCACGGGACAGCTGCGAGCCGTAGTCCATGAAGTTGACGATCAGGGGATCGTCCTGGACGGTGACGATCGATGGAGAGAACCCGAAGGCCCGGGTCTGGTTGGTTCGGTCGCGCACCAGCAGGCAGCCGGCCTCGTAGGGGGCGAACAGCAGCTTGTGCGGGTCAACGGCGATGGAGTCCGCCCGGGCGCAGGCCTCGAACGCGTCGTGCCTCCGTTACCGGGGTCACGGCGGTCGTGTAGGGCGCGATGCTCGAGGTACGGAGGCGGAAGCCGTTTCAGCCTCCGGCCGACCAGGACACGATGTGCGCCGGGACGATCGTGACGATGGTGCGCAGGTCCGGCCAGTCGGCAATGTACCCCTCAACGCCCTCGGGGAGGATGTAGCGGCGGGTGATCGCCCGGATCTCCTCGGCGGTGGCGGCGTCATCTGCCGTCGCGACGGTCGCGCTCCCGCGCATCATGACCGCCGGGTAAGGTTCCTCGAAGGTCTGGACGGAGAACGCAACCCTCGGGTCACGCAGCAGGTTGCGCACCCAGGCACGCGTTTCGGTGGTCCAGATCGTCACGGCGCCCGTGTCCCACCGAAACCATACCGGGACGATGTGTGGTGATCCGTCACGCCGCAAGGTGGCAATGACGCCAAGTGGGGTGGGAAAGGTCTGGGCGAGGAACGTTTCCATTTCCGCCGTGCCCATGCTCATGATCTCGTACCTCTCAGGGGCTGCCCTAGCTGCCTGGGGTCTCTTGATGCCTCCGCAGAACCATCGAACGACAACCTTAAGGGGTTGCCGGGACCGGCACCGGCTGGCGGAACATACGCGATCGTGCGGCGTGTTCCCACCACTGACCGCACCAGCTCGGGTGAGGAGCGCGACATGAGCAGGATCGCAGACGTCAGCGAGCCCGCCAGCGAAGTGGAACGCATGATCGCCGGGCTGTCTGGGTCCCGGCGGCTGGTCTTCGTCTTGGCGAAGCTGGAGGCCTGGCGGGCGCTGCGCGAGCGCTACGGCAACCGCGACGAGTCCAGGGTTGATCGAGGCGCCCTCCTGGCCCCCGCTGCATCGTCAGCGCGCGGCGCCGTCAGCCTTTGAGCGCCTCCTGCAGCTCGCTGCTGATCTGGTCGGTCGTGGCCTCCACCGTGCGCTTCACGACCTTGGTGGCCTTGGTAAGCGCCTGGTCGACTCCTTTTTCGATGGTCGGCTCGCCGACCGCGATGAGCCCTGCCTGGTTAGCGGTAAGTTGCTCAGCCGCCTCGTGGAGTTCCTTGCGGGGCAGCGTCCCGCCTCCGAACCACTCCGGGATGACGCGGACGTACGGGCGATCCATCCGCTTGACGACGTGGGGTTTGCCATTCTCCTGATCGATCACGGCCGCGTCGTACTGGCCGATCATCTCGTCTTTGTGCAGCTGCTCGATGGAATCCAGGTCCGCCAGCGCGGCTTCGACGGTGTCGTACGCCGCGGCGTAGACGATCAGCGTCTTCTTCTCATCCATGGCATCTCCTCAGGCCGGGTTCATCCGATGGACGCGTTCAACGCTAGTTCGCTGTCGCGGGCATCTCTAGAGGGAGAGTCATCTCGGCCCCGGAGCGCCGATTGTTCACCGCCAGGCCGGCTTCCGGCCACCACGCGGGTAGCCTGGCTGACCGATCATGGCATGTGCACGGCGTACGCCGCGGAGGGTAGGACGAAGACATGACCGAGGCTCCTGTTCCGCCGCTCCAGCCGATCGCCGCGGTCCTCGCGGACGTGGACGGGACCCTGGTCACCAGGGCCAAGGTGGTAACCGAGCGTGCGATCGACGCGGTCGAGAAGCTGCACGAGCGCGGTGTGCTGTTCGCGATCACCAGCGGCCGCCCGCCGCGCGGCATGCGGATGCTGGTCCACCCGCTGGAGATACGCGGCCCGATGGCCGCCTTCAACGGCGGGATCATCGTGCAGCCGGACCTGACCATCGTCGACGAACGGACCGTCCCGGCCGACCTCGCGCCGGCGGTCATCGACGCGATCCGCGCGCATGACCTGTACCCCTGGATCTACCGCGGCGCCGAGTGGTACGTCACCGATCCCGATGCGCCGCACGCGGCGCATGAAGCATCGACCGTCCAGTTCCCGCCGACGGTCGTCCCCAGTTACGACGGTCTGCTGGACCGGGTGGTCAAGATCGTCGGGGTCAGCGACGACTACGACAAGGTGGAGCGGTGCGAGGCCGTGGTGCGGCAGCAGTTCGGGACGCACGTCTCAGCCTCCCGGTCGCAGCCGTACTACCTCGATGTGACGCATCCGATGGCCAACAAGGGGGTCGTGGTCGAGCGCCTGTCGCACTACTACAAGATCCCGCTGGAGCAGATCGCCACGCTCGGCGACGGCGCGAACGATGTGCTGATGTTCCAGCGGAGCGGCTTGAGCATCGCGATGGGCAACGCCAGCGAGGAGGTGCAGCGGCAGGCCACCTGCGTGACGGCCTCCAACGAGGATGACGGCTTCGCCAAGGCCGTTGAGCAGTTCATCCTGCCGCGGGCGGTGGCCGCCCCGGTGCTGCCCCAGGCCGGGTAGGTAACGAAGGCGGCGGTCGTTCGGGTTATCAAGCCCCGAAGTTCCGAACGGGTGCCAGCCTGCCCAAAGAACGGCATCCAGCACTTACCGTCCCGCGAGGACCGCCTGCTCCTGCTCAACGGTGAAATCTCCGGCCAGCGGCGGCTCGCCGCCCGTATGGTCGGAGCGGTTAGTCGCGAATCTTCTTGACCTCATCCGATGTCAGCCGGGCGATGACCGCAGCCCGCGTGGCGGGATCCAGGGCATCAAGCTGATCCTGGATGTTCTGTACGGCCGCCTCAGCCTCCTGGTGCTTTTCGCGGAGCAGGAAAGCCGCAGCAGCCAGCGCCACAGCGGCGGCCGCCAGTAGCGCCGCCCGGATGACCCGCGTCGATGAGCCCATGTATCCACCTTCTCCCGATGTCGCTGATCGCCATCCTGCTGGCCCGCAGCCCTCTGGCACGTACACAGCCTGCATCGTCGCTATCATCGCGACCTCCGGGATCGGGTGCCTCATTATCCGCGGGTGATCCTGACCGCCCGCTGGCGGTGACCAGCACTAGGGCACCCGCCCGCGTCGAGAACGAAGCGGTGTCTAAACATGTAGGAGGCGCTGAACCTTCGTCACGCCCGCCGCGCTAGGGAGCCTACGGCTACCGGGCCGACTACATCCCGAACAAGGAGAGATCATGGCAAAGGTAATTTTCGGAAACCACTCGGCGCTTCGAGTTCCCCGGGCAGAAAAGGACAGGATTCGTGAATTCTATCGCGATGTCCTGGGTTGCGAGATCACGAGAGAGGGTGATCAAAAGGACGACTTCCTTATGGGAGACAACTTCTATATCGCGTTTCTCTACGAGGACGAGGGCGTCGCCCTGGATGAGAGCGAGTTTCTGAAAGCGATCTACCTGGAGCTGAAAACCGACAACGTCGAAAAAATGAGGCAGAAAATCGTCGCCTTCGGTGTCAGGGTACTTGAAGTGCCGGATCCGCACCTCTACTTTCAAGCGCCGGGAGGACAAGTCCTGCGGCTGGTCGGAATCAACGAGGATCTCTCCAGGTATGAGGGAACCGAGCACGGCGAACGGTTCGTCGGGCGGGCGTTTGAATGAGCGCACGAACGCAGGCGAGCTCAAGTCCGGATCCCAGCTCGTCATGGCCGCGCGGCAGGGCATCTCGCAACCTAGCCGCGCCCTGGCTCGTTCGTCTCAGACGACCGCGTTCTGCCGCGCGGCCTCTCGGAGCCACTGCGCGCTGACGACCTTTGCCAGCAAGGGGTTGCAGTGCTTCTCTGGTAAGACCGTCGGTGATCCGGGGGGTAGCGCCCTCGGGAAGGAGGGCTGGCATGTTCGAGGCAGAAAACATCCGGGATTGGCGCGGTCACGATGTGGTCGACGCCGACGGTCACAAGATCGGCGAGCTGGAGGCCATCTACGTTGACACCGTTACCGACCTGCCGTCCTTCGGCACGGTCAGGGTCGGGATGGTGGGCCGGCACCGGCTCGTGTTCGTGCCCTTGGACCGGGCGACCGTTGGGCCCGGGTATCTCAAGGTCGCCTTTGGCAAGAAGCAAGTGAAGGATGCGCCGTCGATTGATACCGACGGCGAGCTGGTCGCGGGCGACGAAGGGGCGGTCTTTGGTCACTATGGCCGCCGCTGAGGTCGGATCACACGGCCAGGCGACCAGGCCGTGTGGGCCTGTGCCAGAGACCGGTAACCAAGCGAGCAACTATCCCTCACTTACCGGCAACGGCGGAGCGGGGCCTGCAAAATACGCTGCCCTGAATTGCACGACGGGGTCCAGGTCGCCTGCCCCGCGGGGCCCGCTACCACCCGCGGTGGGTGATGTGATGCGCAGGTCGTCATGTCAGTGTGCTTGCCGACGATCTAGCGGTGTCTCCCGGGCTCGGAAACAGCCGGTGAGCAGGAGGAAAACGACCGATGAATAAGAACGGATCCGGGTCATGACCAGCACCAAGGCCCTGCCGGTCACGGCCAGGGCGCTGCGGAGGATGCTGCTGCCGCTGGCCCTGGCCCAGTTCATCTGCAGCTTCGCCGGCTCGAACATGAACGTCATGATCAATGACATCAGCCACGACCTGCACACCACCGTCCAGGGCGTGCAGGTGTGCATCACCTTGTTCCTGCTGGTGATGGCCGCGCTGATGATCCCCTGCGGGAAGCTGACCGACCTCTGGGGCCGCAAGCGGTGCTTCACGATCGGACTGGTGGTCTACGGGATCGGTGCCGTGCTCAGCGCGGTCTCGCCCGGACTCGGCATTCTGATCCTGGGCAACTCGATCTTCGAGGGAGTCGGTACCGCCCTGCTGATCCCGCCGGTCTACATCCTCACCACCATGCTCTTCCACGACATGAAATCGCGGGCGCGCGCCTTCGGGGTGGTCAGCGGCATGGGCGGGATCGGCGCCGCCACGGGGCCGCTGATCGGGGGCGCGATCACCACGGAACTCTCCTGGCGGGTCGCGTTCGTCTTCCAGGCCCTCATCATCGTGATCATCGTGGTGCTGGCCCGCAACGTGGTCGATCCGGTGCCCGCGGACCCCAGCCACCCCTTCGACACGGTGGGAGCGATCCTGTCCGCCGTCGGCCTGGTGGTCCTGGTCGGGGGGATCATGGCGGCCGACAGCAACCTTGCCCTGATGGCGGTCCTGATCGTTATCGGGGCGCTGATCCTGGCCGGGTTCTTCGTCTGGATCCGCCGCCGGGAGCGCGCCGGGAAAGAGGCGCTGCTGTCGACCAGCCTGTTCCGCAACCGCACCTCGAACCTGGCCCTGGTCACCCAGAACGTGCAGTGGGCGGTGCTGATGGGCACGTCCTTTGTCGTGTCCGCCTACCTGCAGGTGGTGCGGAAGTACGACGCCATCCAGACCGGCGTGATCTTCACCGCCGCCACCGTGGGCATCTTGCTGTCGTCGCTCGCCGCCGGTCGCCTGGCCAGAAGGTTCCGGCAGCGTACGCTCATCCTGGCCGGATTCGTGACGACCATCGTGGGCATCATCGCCCTGCTCGCCATGGTGAAGGGCCACCCCGGCGCCTGGTACTTCGCCCCTGGGTTGTTCCTCATCGGCGTGGGCCTGGGTGTCATGCTCACTCCCTCGGTCAACGTCGTGCAATCGGCCTTCCCGGAAGACCTCCAGGGGGAAATCTCCGGGCTGTCGCGGAGCGTCTCCAACCTGGGGTCGTCGTTCGGCACCGCGATCGCGGGCACCATCCTGGTGGCCGGCCTGGCCGAGCCCACCAGGGCCTACGGGATCGCCATGATCGTGCTGGGCCTCATCGGCCTGATCGGCCTGGCCGCAACCTTCATGCTCCCGACCGCCGAACCCGCACCAGGAACAGGTGTCCCGGCACCGGCCGCCGAACCCACCTCTGGTTAGGCGGCCGGCGTGAACCTCAACCAGGGACTGGCGGACCTGGTGGCCGTGGCGCTGGTGGCCGCGCTCGCGCCGCGACCGCCCGCCCCTGACGGGTGATGCGGCTTCCGCCCGCCTGGCCGATACTGAGGCCTGTACCACAGGTCCGCAGATGATCGGGGTGTTGGCATGTTCGGCAGGAAGAGACGTGAGGAACGGCGCTTTGACCAGGAGGCCACGCGCTACCAGATGCGCGAGCGCATGATCTCCATCGGCGACGACTACAACATCGAGAACGAGCGCGGCGAGCGGGTGTACAAGCTCGACGGCAAGGCGCTGCGGATTCGCAAGACCATCGTGTTCAAGGACATGGACGGGCGCGAGCTGGCCAAGATCCAGGAACGGATGCTGCACATCAAGGACAGCATGGAGATCGAAGGGCCGGACGGGAACCGGATGGCCATCGTCAAGAAGGCCTTGATCACGCCGCTGCGCGAACGATGGGTCATCAAGGTCGAGGATGGCGAGGACCTCGACGTCCACGGCAACATCGTCGATCACGAGTACCAGATCGAACGCGGCGGGGCGAAGGTCGCCGAGGTGTCCAAGCGATGGTTCCGGGTCAGGGACACCTACGGCGTCGAGGTGGCCCCGGGCGAGAACGACATCCTGATCCTCGCTTCGGCCGCCGTACTCGACACCATGGCCCACCCGGCCAAGTAACCCCGCGTCGGGCTACTCATCGCCCGGGGCCGGGGTTTCGGGCTCTTCCTCGCCGGAGGCCGTGTCCCCGGACGGCTGGCGTGCCGGGATCCGGCGGGCGGTGAACAGCGCGATCAGCGCGATGAGGGCGAGCAGCGACAATGACGAGCGCAGCCCGTCGATGCGGGCGGTGGCGTTCTCGGCGACGATCGCGTCGGCGGTCTTGGCGGGTACGTTGGCCTTGGCCAGCGCGGCCTCGAGGTCCTTGTCGGACAGGAACGGGATGCCTCCGGCCAGTTCCACCTGTGCCTGGGCGGCGACGTCCTTGGGGACGTCGGGGTTGTTCTGGACACCGGTGAGGAACGATGTGGTCAGCGCCGAGATGAGCACCGCGCCGGCCAGGGCGGTCCCGATCGAGGCGCCGAGGTTGGTCACCGTGTTCTGGATTCCGCCGACTTCGCCGCTCTGCTCGTCGGGAACCGCGGACACGGTCACGCTCCCGAGCTGGGAGGCCAGCGCGCCGACCCCGAGGCCGGCCAGCAGCATCGGCCAGGTCACGATCTCGGGTCCGGCCCCGGCGTCCAGGGCGGCCACCATGATGACGATCCCGGCGAACAGCGCGAGGAACCCGATCTGCACCACGCGCCGGGGGGAGGCATTCGGGAAGACCTTGGGCACCCCCGCGGCGGCCAGCAGCAGCGTGATCGACAGCGGCAGCAGCCGCACTCCGGTCGCGACCGCCGACAACCCGAGCGCCACCGACAAGAACAGCGGCACCGAGAAGAACAGGCCGGCCTGGAGCAGGTACTGGAACAGGAACGAGATCAGGCCGCCCCGCAGCGTCCGGTTCCGCAGCATGGCCGGGTCGACCAGCATGGCGCCGCCGCGGGCCCGCTGGTGAAGCTCCCACCACATGAAGATCCGCAGCACTATCCCGCCGGCCAGGATCAGCCAGATCACCGGCGACAAGCCCAGCCATTCGGGGGCGCCCGCCTTGGGCTGGACGAACCCCCACGTTCCGGCGCGCAGGATGCCGTACACGATGAGCCCCAGGCCAACCGCGGACAACACGGTGCCTATCAGGTCAAGCCGCGTGCCACCTTCCGCGGGCGTGTCGGCGATGCGGCGAGTGAAGCTCAAGATGACCAGTACGACGAGGACCTCTCCGGCGAACACCCACCGCCAGGACGCGTAGGTGGTGAACAGGCCGCCGATCAGCGGCCCGGCCGCCACCGCGATCGCGCCTGCCGACGCGACCAGCCCGTACGCCCGCGGGCGTTGCGGGCGAGCGAAGTTGGACGCCACCAGGGCCACGATCGCCGGCATGATCAGCGCCGCGCCGACACCTTCGAGCACCGACCAGCCCAGTATCAGCACGGCGAGGTTCGGCGAGAGCGCGGTGATCAGCGACCCGCACCCGTAGATGACGCAGCCGATGGCGAAGGCGCGCTTGCGGCCGAGGATCTGGCCGAGTTTGCCGCCGGTGATCATGAGAGACGCCATCACCAGCGTGTAGAAGGTAATCGCGGTCTGAATCCCGGTCACCGTCGTGCCGACGTCCTTGGCCACCGTCGCGATCGACACGTTCATGACCGAACTGTCCAGCGTCATCAGGAACTGCGCCGAGGCCAGCGTCAGCAGCACCATCCCGGTTCCGGCAGCGGCGCTCTCTCCAGCGCGGCTCGCCTCCGCCTCTTGGCTCAGATCCATGACCACGCTCCCTTCCGGACCGCTGACCGGCTCCTGAATCAAATCGGCCAGGTTGAAGCAGGGCATCACCCGGCAGAGGGTGATGATACCCGGAGCTAGATAGCTCTCGTCCTCTCGCGGCCTCACCCAGGCGGCGAAGACCTCGGATGCGGGAACACCAGGACCCGCCACCGGGAGCCCACGCCGGCAATGCCCGCATGCGGTGGCCGCCCCGCCGGCCGGTTCTGGGCCTTGCGGATACCCGACCGGACGCGGGACACTTCCGTTCTCCAGCTGCCGAAACGGAAGGTTTCCCGTGATTTCGCTGGCGGCATCGGCCGCGCAGGATGGTCAGTCCCCGGGCCTTTTCATGCTCGCCTGGGGGTTGACGGCCTCTGCGTTCGGCTTGGCCGCGGCCACCAACTTCCGGGGCTTCGCCGACAACTTCGCGCGCCGGGCCGAGGCTTCATCGGCGGGACTGCGGAAGCTGCCGCCCTGGAGATGGCAGCAGCCCCGGAAGCCGGGCGAAGCGGCCAAGCTGGTGCGGCTCGTCGCGATTCCGTTCGCGATCATCGGGCCGATCGTGACCGTCGCCGGGATAACCTCGATCAGCCATGGACGGACCGGCACTTCCGGGCCAACCGCGTCGCCGGGCCCTTCTGGCTACCTGTTCATCGCGGGCGCAATCGCGGCGGTCGCGTGGTCTTGGCTGTCGCCCCGCGGGTGGCTCCGCCCGGCCGCCCGGCGCGGCGGCTGGCGGCTTGCCGTCGCGCTGCTCTCGTCCCTGGGCGCGCTGATCTGCGGCATCAGCATCGCTATCGGCCAGATGACGATCGGAATCGTCGCGTTGTTCGCCGGCGGGTTGCCTGCGCTGGCTCTGCTGGCGGAAGACAAGCCGACCGGAACAGGCCCGGACGATGCCCGTGATCCGGAAGGCCATAACCAGGACCCTTCTGGCCCGGGTGGCCCCGTGGCATGACCACGGGGCCACCCGGCCCCCGGCCCGCATGGACCTGTACCGG
>Ga0306924_10005911_pt1 | contig 12133 bp, 10 predicted proteins | sample sta12Can44000111_FD_203756 | JGI IMG/M metagenome (GOLD analysis project Ga0306924, IMG submission 203756) | Lab enrichment of tropical soil microbial communities from Luquillo Experimental Forest, Puerto Rico - statanox.12C.anox.44.000.111 (v2)... | ecosystem: Environmental > Terrestrial >... | reverse complement strand
CCCGAAAGGTCGGCGCGCGCGGCTGGATCGGGATGACCTGGCCGAAGAAATATGGCGGGCATGAACGCTCTTTCCTCGAACGCTATGTCGTCACCGAGGAGATGCGGGTCGCCAACGCGCCGACGCGGCGTTTCTTCGTCGCCGATCGGCAGAGCGGGCCGGTACTGCTCAAATATGCGCCCGAGCACGTCAAGATGGACATCCTGCCGCGCATCTGCCGCGGCGAATTGTGCTTTGCGATCGGCATGAGCGAACCCAATTCCGGCTCCGACCTGTTCGCGGCGAAAACGCGCGCCACCAGGACCGACGGCGGCTTTTTGATCAACGGCACCAAGATCTGGACCTCGTCGGCGCATATCGCCGACTACATGATCGCGCTGTTCCGCACCTCGCCGCCGACCAAGGAGAACCGACGCCACGGCCTGACCCAGTTCCTGGTCAAGATGAAGCAGCCGGGCATCAAGGTGAACCCGATCGGCCAGATCACCGGGCAGTTCGAGTTCAACGAGGTGGTGTTCACCGATCACTTCATTCCCGACGACCATATGCTCGGCGAGATCGACGGCGCCTGGAAGCAGGCCACCAGCGAGCTCGCCTATGAGCGCTCCGGCCCCGAACGCTTCCTCGAAACCTATTATGTATTGACCGAGCTCGTGCGCGCGGTCGGCGCGAAGCCGGATTCGCGCTCGGCCGAAGGCATCGGCCGGCTGGTCGCCCAGCTCCACACCATGCGGCGCATGTCGGTGTCGGTTGCAGGCATGCTGCAGGCCGGCAAGGAGCCGGTGGTGGAGGCGGCCATCGTCAAGGACATCGGCACGGTGTGGGAACAGCAATTGCCGCACCGGGTGCGTGATCTCGCCGCCTTTGTCGAGGAGGACGTCGGCAATCGCGAGACGCTGGAGAGCCAACTGTCGTTCGCGATCAAGACCGCGCCGAAACTGACCATCCAGGGCGGCACCACGGAAGTTTTGCGCGGCATCATCGCACGCGGGCTCGGGCTGCGTTGACATCATGAAACGAGCGCAAGCTGCTGCGGTGGTCGAAGTTCACAGCGGCGTAACCAAACCGTTCCAAGGGATTCCCAATGAGCAACTACACTGACATCGGCGTCGAAAAGCACGATCACGTCGGCCTGATCGAGATCCGGCGTCCGCCGCTCAATTTCTTCGACGTTTCCCTGATCAACCAGATCGCGGATGCGCTGGAGGAGTTCGATCGCGATATCGAAATCCGCGCCTCCGTGCTTGCGGCGCAGGGCAAGGCATTCTGCGCCGGCGCGAATTTCAACGATCCAGCGCGGCAGGAGCAGGAAGAGCGCGCCAAATCCGATCCGGCGTCGAACCTGCCGATCAATCATCTCTACGTTCAGGCCGTGCGGATCTTCCGCAACAAGAAGCCGTTCGTCGCGGCGGTGCATGGCGCGGCGATCGGCGGCGGGCTTGGGCTTGCCGTATCGGCGGATTTCCGCGTGACCTGCCCCGAAGCGCGCTTCTCGGCGAATTTCACCAAGCTCGGCTTTCATCCGGGCTTCGGGCTGACCACGACGCTTTCCGAACTGATCGGCAAGAACAATGCCGAGTTGATGTTCTATACCAGCCGCCGCGTCACCGGCGAGGAAGCCTATCGCTGGGGCCTTGCCAACGAACTGGTGCCGCAGGACCAGGTTCGCTCGGCCGCGATGAGACTTGCGCAGGAGATCGCCGAATGCTCGCCGCTCGGCCTGATCTCGACGCGCGCCACCATGCGCGCCGGGCTGGCCGAGCGCGTGTTGGCCGCAACCAATCATGAGCTGGTCGAGCAGAACAGGCTGCGCGGCACGGACGATTTCAAGGAAGGCGTGAAAGCGGTCGCCGAACGTCGCGCCGCCAGGTTCAAGGGGCGGTGATCGTCTCGTCGTCCCGGCCCAGCGAACGAAATGAGCGCAGCGCCGGGACCCATAACCACAGGCGGCACTTTGGGGGCACAGCGTCAGCCACCACGCTCGATCGAAAGATTCCGCGGTATGGGTCCCCGCTTTCGCGGGGACGACAGCGGCGGGGTCTACGCCACCAGTCTGAAACTGACCCCACCCAGCAGGAACTCATTTCCTGAGACGGAATAGCCGCGCCCACGCGCGGCCTCGCAAACAGCCGCAACATCGCGCACGCGAAATTCCAGCGCGCTCATGATCTCGGCCTCGCCTTTCACGAAGCGGAAGCGGCAATTGGGAAGTCTGAGCTCGGCATCGCCGGCGTCGCTTCTCGTGACGGCAACCCCGATGATCCGGCCCCAATGTTCGGCCAGCGCGAGCGGATCGGGGCTCTGCATCTCCACGCCAGTCAACATCCGCGTCACGTCCTTGCGGATGAATTTTTGCCACTCAGGCCCTGCAGGCGGATAAGGGCCGAGCACATCGTCGCTGCCGTCGGTGTGGTTGAACTCGATGAAGGCGGCGCGGCAATCGCGCGGATGTAGCTGCACGCCGTGATAGGGCGCATGCGTGATCACGTTCGCGGTGCGCACGCCGATGGCGTTCGCCTGTGCCGCCCGCGCGTCAGGATCCTCGCAGGCGAAGATCGCCATGTAACCGCCGCGGCCGCCGGTTTTTTCCAGAAAGCGGCCGGCCGCAGTGCCATCGCGGAATGGCGCGACCACTTCCAGTAAAATGGTGTCGACCGGCATGAGCGCGTTGACGAGGCCGTATTTGGCGACGTTGCCGTCGCGATAGCATACCGCAAGCCCCATGATGCCGGCGATGTCGGCAATCACGGGCTCGAGCTGCGGCGCGACCAGGCAGATCTGCCGCAACCGCATGTAGCTCATTTTGATCCCCCTTGAGTTGGCAAGTCGGACGTCTCTATCGATTCCAACCCCCCTTGAAAAGGGACGCTTTCAGTCGAAAAAGAATAATAAGATCAAGGTGAAATGATGGAACTCCGGTACGTCTGACACTCCGCGTCCCGGCTAGGCAGGGCATGGCCACCGCCGACCATCGATTCCGGTTTTCAAAGTCACGGCCGCTTGATGCAAATCAACTTGTCTCTTCGTCTCACCTGTGAGCTGACAAGTTAGGCAACCGGAGTTGGCGGTATTTCGTTCCGCCTGCATACCAGGATGACCACGACACCGGCGACCATCCACGTAGTCGACGACGACCCATCTTTTCGCGTTGCGGTTGCCCGGCTGCTTCGGGCTGCTGGCTACCAGGTCTTGCTCTATGAATCCGGCCAACAGCTCCTCGCAAATATGCCGGGCTTGGAAGCAGGTTGTATATTGCTCGACATGCGTATGCCCGAACTCGATGGGCTCGAGGTTCAGGAACGGCTGAACGAAATCGCTTGCAGCCTGCCTGTCGTGTTCTTGACTGGGCACGGCAGCGTTCAGACCAGCGTGGAGGCGATGAAGGCCGGCGCTGAAGATGTCCTAACAAAACCGGTGTCGAAATCCACGCTTCTCGAAGCCATTGAGCGGGCCCTCGTGCGATACCGCGAGCGCCGCCACCAGCGGGCTCGAAATCTCTGACTGGCGCTTCTCATGAGTACTTCGATTCCAACAAATTTCCCTGTCGAGCTTCCAGGCGGACTGGACGCGAGGTTCTGTGAGGTCATGGATGCCGCCCCGGTAATGATTTGGGTGTCCGGCACAGACAAGCAATGCGTCTGGTTTAACCAGCCATGGTTGGCTTTTACCGGCCGCGAAATGCAGCAGGAACTCGGCAGCGGCTGGTCGGAGGGCGTTCATCCAGAGGATTTCGATCGTTGCCTGGAAACCTACGTCAGCCACTTTGACGCACGGAAAGAATTCCGGATGGAGTATCGGCTGCGTCGCTATGATCAAACCTATCGTTGGATTGATGACACGGGAATTCCGCGCTATGCACGGGATGGTTCGTTTCTGGGATACATCGGCTCCTGTACGGATATCCACGAGTACAGGGAAACTCAGAGCGAACTGCGCCGTCGCCTCATCGAGATCACCAGGTTGACGCGACGAGCCGATGCTGCGGCCATAGCCTCGTTGGTTGCGCACGAATTGAACCAGCCTTTGGCAGCAATCTTGAGCAATATCGAAGCTGCTGAACTACACGTCGAGAAACTTCCTGCTCCTGTTGGCGTGTTAAGGGACATCCTCGTGGACATTCGTCGTGACAACCTGCGCGCGGCCGAAATCATAGGCCATATGCAGAGGCTCTTGCGAAGCAACGAGGCGGAGGTTCAAAAAATCGATTTGAACGATATCGTGTGCGTGGTTCATGAAATCTTGAAACCACAAGCGGCTGAAGTGGGAGTCGAAATGAAGATTCGCCCCTGGCGAAGTATGCTAACGGTGCGTGCTGATCCAACCTGGCTGCAGCAGGTCGTTTTGAATTTGGCATTGAACGCGATGGAGGCCATGAGGGACAATCTTCCGGGCCAGCGTCGCATCGTGATGGAGACTCGGCAGGTTGGTCAATCCAAGGCAGGTCTTTCCGTCTCTGATACGGGAACAGGCATCCCGGTCGACCGCCTTGCTAACATCTTTGAGCCGTTCGCCTCTAAACAAGGTGGCTCGGGGCTTGGATTGTCCACGTCGCGCGGGATCGTTGAGGTCTTTGGCGGCAAGATCTGGGCAAAGAACAAGGTGGAGGGTGGTGCCGTGTTTCAATTCACGTTGCCATTGTTGGACGCATAGTCCGTCCCAGTGGATCCGTGCATGGCGCCAAATGATCGGTACACGACATGCAGTACCAACTCGCGGGCCGGCCGCGTGCCGGATCCAGGGCCGACTTTCCCGCTCTCGCGACCCTTGCGACCGTGATGTCGCATCTCAGGAGATGCGACTTTGGATAACGCGCACGCTAACCCGCTCTGGGTTCAACGCAACGTCATCTTGGGCCTGCTCTTAACCCTGGCGGCAGCGGCTTGGGCCGTGCTCGGCTGGCAAAGCACGCACGCCAGGATGGATATGACGATGGTGTCGTCAACCATGGGCATGCGTGCGCTGGTGTTTTTGGCGCTCTGGGTGATCATGATGGCGGCAATGATGTTTCCGACCGCCGCACCCGTGATCCTCACCTTCCATAAAGTGCAGGCGGACAAGCGCGAGAACGGTGACGCGTTCGTCTCCATCTGGGTCTTCATAGCTGCTTACATTCTGGTGTGGACGTTAGCGGGGGTTGTCGCCTATGTCGGCGCGCTTGCAATCGAGGCCATTGCCGCGCGCGCCGCGCTGTCCTCGGCCACCACGGCCCGCATCGGCGGGTCGGTCCTCGTCGCAGCAGGTATCTACCAGCTCACGCCTTTGAAGCACCTGTGCCTGTCGAAGTGCCGCACGCCGGTTACCTCCATCATGACGCCGTGGCGCGCCGGGACTGCGGGCGCGCTGCGAATGGGTCTGCTTCACGGCGCGTACTGCCTTGGCTGCTGTTGGCCGTTGTTCGTCATTCTCTTTCCACTCGGTATCATGAACGTCGGGGCGATGGCTGCCGTCACTCTCATCATATTCGCCGAGAAAACGCTGCCTTGGCCCCGGATCGCGCCCTACGCCGCGGCTTTTGCTCTGGTGCTTTACGGTGCGCTGGTGATTGCCTCACCCCAACTCCTTCCGACTTTCCAGGAGGATGGTGGCGCGCCTATGCCCGCAGAAATGCAGATGGAGATGCCCGGGAGCGTCGGCGAAACCCCCGGAAGCGAGGTTCGCCCTGGTGAACCAAGTGAATGGGAGAGACATCGCTGGGAGATCCTTCTGATAGTCGCAACGCTAGCCGCGCTTCTTATTGCTCTACTGTATGAGCGTCGGCGACGCATGTATGCCGAGATCCAAAATTCGCAGCGCGCTGCAGAGCTGGCTCACATCAACCGCTTTAACGTGGCGGGCGAGCTCACTGCAACAATTGCACACGAACTGAGCCAACCGCTTGGGGCCATTCTCGCGAACAGCGAGGCGGCGAAAGCGCTGCTCAAGTCTTCCGCGCCGAATCTGGCAGAACTCCGAGAGATCCTGACCGATATTCAGCGAGACGATCAACGCGCCAGCGAAGTGCTACGCCGCGTGCAGAGCCTGTTGAAGAAAGCCCCGTTTGAGCGCATAGATAACGATCTTAATGAAATTGTCCGAGACACAATTGAGCTTTTGTCGAGAGCGGCAACTTCGCGGGGGATCGATCTAGACAGCAAGACTGTTTTGGGCGAGTTGCGGATCAAGTGCGACCGCGTTCAGCTTCAGCAAGTCATCATCAATCTGATTGTGAATGCCATGGACGCGATGGCCGCCGTGCCGCGTGCCAAGCGCAAGATTACCGTCACCACAATGCGCGTCGATAACTTCGCTGGAGTCGTCGTATCGGATGCCGGCCCTGGCATTCCAACTGATAAAGCCGAAATGGTGTTTCAGCCATTATTCACGACGAAACCCCAAGGCATGGGAATGGGATTGTCCATTGCCCGAACGATCATCGAAGCCCATGAAGGCAAGATATGGGCTGAGAAAAAGACCGGGAGTGGCGCGGTGTTTCACATCAGTCTTCCGCTATCACGAACGTAGCGGTTTTTTGGACGTCCGAGGTTGGCTCATAGCAATGGTTTCGCAATGACCGCAATCTTCAGTTCTTGGGAGTCAAGCGGACGAAAGCCTGTCGATGCATGTCGCGCAGAGTTTCCCCAACCTGCGGCCGCCAAGATTGAAGCGCCGCCGCGCTCGAAAATTTTGGCGGGCTATCTTTTTTTGCCCCACAGTCGATGGTCTCACGATTGCGTGCTCGGTCAGCTTACCCCTTTTCGACACACGCCCGTCACGCTTAAGCTGTGTCTTGTCAGCGCCGCCTGTCGGGGGATGAGTAAGTAACATGCACCGCCTGTTCACTGCGCTAGTTGTCGTATTGGCCCTTGCATCGACGGTTTTGACCTCTACGACTGCAGCCCATGCGCGGAAGGCCAGACCCACTCCTGTTTACGTCCCGGTGCCCGTGGTAAGGCCTTACTGGGATTATAATATTGTTCCGCGATATCGTTATCGCCCTGAGGACGACCGGGTCGATCCATACGGCCCGCCCGTAGTGCCGGTGATACGCTACGGGAATCAAGAGGTGACGCTTCCGCGGAACTGGTACTGGTACTGGTAAGGACGCCGAGATCCAGCGGCGCGCCGTGATGTGGCAACTCGCTCGATGTTTGTGGTGCTCTCGCACAAGCTTGGCTTGCGCCGCCCTGCCGCATTCAGAGCGGCGAACTGTTGACCCATGTCAAGACTCGCCTCGTCTCCGCCGTTTGTCTCAGGGTCATAAGTTCACACCCTCGAGAGGTGGAGCATGTACCGGCATATTCTCATTCCAACTGATGGGTCCGAGCTGGCGGAGCGTGCAGTGACGCATGGATTGTCGCTGGCGAAATTCCTGGGGGCCAAGGTAACCGCCGTTACCGTCGATGAACGGCTCGGCGCTTGGTTGTCATTTGCAGAATCCGGGGTAACGGAAGCCTTCGCCCAATATTATACCGAGCAAATCAAGAAACACGTTGCGAGCGTGCTGGATCGCGTGGCCAATGCGGCCAAGCAGGCCGGCGTGCCCTGCGATACGATTCATGTGCAAGACGTGCAACCCTATGAAGCCATCATTGCAACGGCCACGGATCGGGGCTGCGATCTCATCGTCATGGCGTCGCACGGACGCAGCGGACTATCCGCAATGGTGCTCGGCAGTGTGACGAACAAGGTGCTGACGCACGCGAAAACTCCGGTGTTGGTGGTTCAGTGAGAACCGCGACTTTCATCTGAACCGTTCGCCGCGCCGCTTCAACGCGCTATTTCCCCTGAAAGTTCGCCTTGCGCTTTTCGACAAAGGCCTTTGCCGCTTCCTTGTGGTCGGCAGTCTCCCCGGCGCGGGTATGATGGATCGCCTCGCCGTCGAAACAGGCCTCCAGCGACAAATGCTCGGCATTGTTGATGTTGCGCTTGATAAAGCCGAGCGCGATCGACGGCCCCTGCGCCAGCGACATCGCAAGCTCATGCGCGGCCGCATCGATCTCGCCATCCGCCACGACCTTGTTCACCATGCCGAGCGCGAGCGCTTCCTTTGCGCTCAGCACCGGCGACAGCAAGTAAAGCTCGCGCGCCTTCGCGCTGCCGAGTATTTGGGTAAGAAAATAAGTCCCGCCGTAGTCGCCGGAGAAGCCGACCTTGGCGAAAGCGGTCGTGATCTTGCAGGATTCGCTCGCCACCCGAAGATCGCAGGCGAGCGCCATCGACAGACCTGCCCCGGCCGCGGCGCCATCCAGTTGCGCCACCACGGGCTTTGGCATCTGGTGCAGGATGCGCGACACCTCCATGCCGCGTCGAAGGTTCGAAAGCTTTGCCTCGAACGGCAGCGGCGCCCTGCCCTCTGCCATCGACTTGACATCGCCGCCGACGCAGAAGGTACCGCCGGCGCCCTTGAACAGCACGGCACGTACCTCGTGATCCTCCGCCGCGCGCCGCGCCGCTTCGACCAGACCCCGCGTCATGTCCGGATTGAGCGCGTTGCGCCGGTCCGGGCGGTTCATGGTGATGGTGAGGAGACCGGCCTCGAGCTTTTGCAGGACCATTTCATTTGCGCTCATGGATGTTGCCTTTTGTTGTTGGTTGGATGTCCTTCCGGGATGCTGCGTAAGCAGCAGACCCGAAACTCGAGATCCCCGGTTTGATGCTTCGTCTCGCCCCGGGATGACGATTTGACTTCGTCACTCCGTCACTTCTTCACCAGCGGGCAGCGCGAGGCCTCCAGCGGCTGGAACGCCTCGTTGCCGGGAACGGTGGCCAGCAGCTTGTAGTCATCCCAGCGGCCCCTGGATTCGGACGGCTTCTTCACCTCGAACAGGTACATGTCATGCACCATGCGGCCGTCCTCGCGGATTTTGCCGTTCTTGGCGAACATGTCGTTGATCGGGGTTTCCTTCATCACCTTGATGACGGCGGCGGAATCGGTGGTGCCGGCGGCCTTCACCGCCTGCAGATAATGCGTCACCGACGAATAGACGCCGGCCTGCGCCGAAGTCGGCACGCGCTTCACGCGCTCCATGAAGCGTTTCGAGAATGCACGCGTGTCGTCGTTCATGTCCCAGTAGAACGCCTCCGCGAGCAACAGGCCCTGTGCGGTCTCCAGCCCCACGCTGTCGATGTCGGTGACGAAGGCCAGCAGCGGCGACAGCTTCTGGCCGCCCTTCACGACCCCGAATTCGGCGGCCTGCTTGATCGCGTTGATGGTGTCGCCGCCGGCATTGGCGAGCCCGATCACCTTGGCCTTGGAGGCCTGCGCCTGCAGGATGAAGGACGAAAAATCCGAGGTGTTGAGCGGATGGCGGACGCTGCCCAGCACCTTGCCGCCCGACTTCAGCACGACATTGGCGGTGTCCTTTTCCAGGTCCTGACCGAATGCATAATCGGCGGTGAGGAAGAACCAGGTGTCGAGCCCGCCCCTGACCGCCGCAAGCCCGGTGGTGTTGGCCTGCGCAAATGTATCGAACACATAGTGCACGCTATAGGGCGTGCAGGCTTCGTTGGAGAGGCGGATCGATCCCGGGCCGTTGAAGATCGTGATCTTGTTGTGCGCTTTCGCAACCTCGAGCGCCGCGAGCGCGGTTGCGGAAGCCGCCACGTCGAACAGCATCTCGACGCCCTGATTGTCGAACATGTCGCGCGCGATGTTGGCGGCGAGATCGGCCTTGTTGAGATGGTCGGCAACGACGACCTCGATCTTGCGGCCGAGCACCTCGCCGCCAAAATCCTCCACCGCCATCTTTGCGGCCGTCTCGCTGCCGCTGCCGGTGATATCCGCATAGAGGCTGGACATGTCCAGAATGCCGCCGAGTTTCAGCGGCGGTTTGCTCTGGGCCTGCGCAGCCGGCGCGCCAAGCACCAAAAGCGACGCGGCGAGCGCCGAAAGAATTCGCTTCATCAAAACCTCCCTGTCGGCACGCGCTGTCGCGGGCTTTTTGTCCGTTACGCGCGATCATGCCGCATGCGCAAGTGAGCGACAAGGGAGCGGCCGGCGCATGACCGGGACCGACGTTTTCCGTTGAGCGGAATGCACCGAACTGTGCAAACATGGACGCGATGGTTTTCTCGCCGATGATGTCCAGACAGCCGCGACGCGTGGCGCTTGCCTTTTGTGCTCTGCTTTGGGTCGCGGCTTCGCCTCGCGAGGGCTTTGCCGCAAACTGCGCTTTCGAACCGCAAGGCGAAGGCCGCGTCTCCGATGTCATCGACGGCAAGAGCATCCGCCTGACCGACGGCCGCGAGATCAAGCTCGCCGGGATCGAGCCGGTCTCATCGAGCCGAGCGGCGTTGTCGGCCATTGTCGCGGGGCAGGACGTGACCTTGCGAAGCCAGGACGACTCGCCCGACCGCTATGGCCGGCAAAGCGCCTTCGTCTTTCTCGTTTCCTCTGAAGCGCCGGTGCAGGTCCTCCTGCTCGCCCAAGGCGAGGCGTTGGTCTCGGTCGCGATTGTCGACCGCGACTGTTTCAGCCTTCTGATGGCGGCCGAGGCCAAGGCGCGCGACGCAAAAAGAGGCATCTGGGCCGACCCGACTGTCATAAAAAACGCCGAAAGTCCGGACGATATTTTGGCCGGGATCGGGCGGTTTGCGGTGGTCGAGGGCAAGGTTCTGTCGGTACGGCAAGCGGGAACAACGACTTACCTGAATTTCGGGCGGAACTTTACACGGGACTTTGCTGCGACTATTTCGAAGCGCATGATCCCGGCGGTCGAATCTGCCGGGATAACCCTCAAGTCCCTTGAGAATCGGCGGATTCGGATTCGTGGCTGGGTCGAGGCACGTCCCGGCCCACGAATTGAAGTGCTGGGGGCGGGCCAAATCGAAGTGCTGGGCGGAAGTTGAACCGCCGGACAAACGAGTAGCTGACGTGGATGGGTTGGTCGGACGGCGCAAAAGGGGAATAAGTCGCCGCCTGTGGGCTGTGACGCTGTTGGTCTGCGCGCCGATCGGGCTCGCCGGCTGCGGCGACATGGGCCGGTTTCAAACCGCGATCACGCCTCCTGCAGCACCTGCGAAACCGAGCCGGACCATCACAGCGACGCCGGCCTCCGAGCGCGAGCACGAACGCATCCTGTCCTCCTATGGCGGCGCCTACGACGATCCTCGGCTGGAGACGCTGGTCAGCAAGACCGTCGATCGTCTCGTCGCGGCGTCCGACCGTCCCGACCAGGCCTACAAGGTGACCATCCTCAACTCCGGCGCAGTGAACGCGTTCGCGCTGCCGACAGGTCAGCTCTACGTGACGCGCGGGCTGATCGCGCTCGCGAGCGACACCTCGGAATTGTCGTCGGTCCTGAGCCACGAGATGGCGCACGTGCTGTCGAAGCACGCGGCGATGCGCGAGGACCAGGCGCGGCAGGCCGCGATCGTCGCTCGCGTCGTTTCCGACATGAGCAACGATCCGGAGATCACCGCTTTCACGCTGGCGAAGAGCAAGCTCACCATGGCGAACTTTTCCCGCGATCAGGAGTTGCAGGCCGACGAGATGGGAGTGGGCATATCGGCGCGGGCGCATTTCGACCCTTATGGCGCGTCGCGTTTCCTGACCTCGATGGAACGCAATGCCGAATTGAAGGCGGGCCGCACCTCGCTCGATCCGCGGGCGCAGGACTTTCTGTCATCGCATCCGGCGACGCCCGAGCGCGTGTCGCGGGCGGAAGCCGCCGCCAGCCAATATAGCTCGCCGGAGAACGCCGAGCGCGACCGCGAGGATTATCTCGGAGCGATCGACAACATCGTCTATGGCGAGGACCCGAGCGAAGGCTTTGTACGCGGTCGGCGCTTCCTGCATCCGAAGCTCGGCTTTACCTTCCAGGCGCCGGAGGCGTTCACGCTCGACAACACCGCGCAGGCCGTGATCGGCGTGCGCGAAGGCGGTACGCAGGCGATGCGCTTCGACGTGGTGCGCGTGCCGCCCGAGCAGACGCTCGGCGACTACCTCAATTCCGGCTGGATGGAGAGCGTCGACAAGTCCGCAACCGAAGAACTGACCATTAACGGCTTCCCGGCAGCGTCCACGGTCGCAAAGGGCGATCAGTGGCAGTTCAAGGTCTACGCGCTGCGCGTCGGCGCCGACGTTTACCGCTTTATTTTCGCGAGCCACCAGAAGACCACCGAAAGCGAGCGCAACGCGCGGGAGACCGTCAAC
>Ga0306924_10005910_pt1 | contig 12134 bp, 8 predicted proteins | sample sta12Can44000111_FD_203756 | JGI IMG/M metagenome (GOLD analysis project Ga0306924, IMG submission 203756) | Lab enrichment of tropical soil microbial communities from Luquillo Experimental Forest, Puerto Rico - statanox.12C.anox.44.000.111 (v2)... | ecosystem: Environmental > Terrestrial > Soil... | reverse complement strand
AGCAGCGAGCCGAGCGCGACCCGGGTGCACACCAGCACCGGGACCGAGACCCCGCCGTCCGCCACCTTGATGAGCAGATAGGGGATGCCCCAGATCACGCCCATGGCCGCGAACAGGAACCATCCGCGCCTGCTCATTAATTCAGCCTATGTGAGCACGCGTCCGGGGCGGTTAGGCTTTCGAGCGTGATCTCAGCGCAGGCGGTGCCCGCCTCCGGGGCGAGGACCGGGCGTAACGGGGCGTTCGGCGGGTTCCGGACGCGGTGGGCGCTGCTGCTGAGCGCCGCGGGCGGGCTGGCCGTCTACGCCGCGTTCCCGCCGCTGGACCTCTGGCCGCTGGCGGTGCTGGGGCCCGCGCTGCTGGTGGTGGCGCTGACCGGGCGGAGCCTGCGCGGGTCGTTCGGCTGCGGGCTGGTGTTCGGCCTGGCCCTGTTCGTGCCGCTGCTGACCTGGCTGAACAACGTGGCCTGGTATGCGTGGGCCGCGCTGGCCGGGGCCGAGGCGGTCATTTTCGCCGTACTCTGCGTGGGCCAGCGGCTGCTGCTCGACCTGCCATTTTGGCCGGCCGCGGTGGGGGCCTGGTGGGTGACGGCCGAGGCGCTCCGGGACCGGTGGCCGTTCGCCTTTCCCTGGGGCCGGCTGGCCATGAGCCAGTCGGTCGCCCCGGACGTCCGCTGGGTGGCGGTGGGCGGCGCGCCGCTGCTGACCTTCCTGGTCGCGCTGACCGGCGCCATGCTGGCCCGGGCGGTGCTGGCGGGGCTGGGCACGGGCGGCTGGCGGTCCCGGGGCTTTGCTGGTGCAGGCGTGGCCTTGGTGGTGACGGCGGGCCTGGTGCTCGCGGGCGGCCTGCTGCCGGTGGACCCGGTGGGCGGAGCGCCGACGGCCACGGTGGCCGCGATCCAGGGTGACGTGCCGCACGCCAGGAACCTGCCCCAACTGCTGAACGACAGCGAGGTCACTCAGAACCAGGCCGCGGACACGCTCAAGCTGGCCGCCGGGGTGAAGGCCGGGCGGCTGCCCGCGCCCGACGTCGTGGTCTGGCCGGAGGACGCCGTCGGCCTGGACCCGCGCGAGTACCCCTTCCTCTACGCCGAGGTCACCGGGGCGGTGGGCGCGGTCGGCCGACCGATCCTGGTCGGCGAGGTGCTGCAGAACCCGCAGCGCAACGTCGGCCAGCTGTGGGTGCCCGGCGCTGGCCCGACGTACCCCATCTACATCAAGCGGCAGCTGGTCCCGTTCGGCGAGTACATCCCGTTCCGCGGCATCATCTCCAGCTTCAGCTCGCTGCCCTCGCTGCAGCCGGTCAACTTCACCGCCGGGCGGGTTCCGGTCGTCCTTGACGTAGGAAAGATCAGGCTGGGCGACGTGATCTGCTACGAGGTGGGCTTCGACAACCTGGTCCGGTCCGAGGTCACGGCCGGGGCGAACCTGCTGGCCCTGCAGTCCAACGACGCGGACTTCGAGATCGACGGACAGCTGGGCGAGACCGAGCAGCAGACGGCGATGGCCCGGATCCGGGCCATCGAGAGCGACCGGGCGGTGGTGTACGCCTCGACCACCGGCGAGAGCACGATCATCGGGCCCGACGGCGCGGTGATCGAGCGCAGCGGCGTCTGGCGCCAGGCCATCCTGGATGCGCGGGTGCCGCTGGTTTCGTATCGAACGCTCGCGGACCGGGTGGGCGCCTGGCCGGAGTACGTGCTGGTCCTGCTGACCGTGCTGGCCATCGGCTTCGGCGTCACGGCCCGCCGGAGGCTGAGCAGACCGTAGTATGGCCTACCGTGCGTGGTACGGCGCGAAGGAAGATCAGCATCGCGGCGGCGGTGGCCATCGGGCTGCTCGCGTCGGCCTGCAGCTCGCACGCGCAGACGTCGGCTCAGGCGTCCGCGTCGGCCTCGGCTTCGGCCCGGTCGCACGCAGCGCAGGCCGCCTCCGAGCTGAAGATCACGCCGGCCAACGGGAGCCGCGGCGTCAATCCCTCGGCCGGGATCACCGTCACCGCCACCAAGGGCAAGGTGACCAACGTCACGGTCTCGTCGTCGGGCGGCCCGGTGTCCGGCACGCTTCGCGATGACGGCCGGGTCTGGCACAGCACCTGGACGCTGGGGGTGTCCCAGAACTACACGGTGACCGCGACCGGCACCGACGGCAGCGGCCAGCAGATCACCACGAAAAGCATCTTCCGCACGTTGACCCCGGCGGCGACGTTCTCGACCGAGATCTACGAGGGTTCGGACCAGACCTACGGCGTCGGCATGCCGATCATGCTGACCTTCAGCCAGCCGATCACCAACCGGGCAGCGGTCGAGCGGTCCCTGACGCTCACCACGTCCAAGCCGGTGATCGGTGCCTGGTACTGGGACGACAGCGAGCACCTCGACTTCCGGCCGCGGGATTACTGGCCCGCTGACACCACGGTCAGCTTCGACGGCCACCTGAACGGGGTGCAAGGCGCCAAGGGCCTGTACGGCGCCGCCGACCTGACCCAGACGTTCAACATCGGCCGGTCACTGATCGCCGTGGCCAGCACGACCACGCACAAGACCCAGATCTATATCGACGGCAAGCTCACCTATAACTGGCCGATCAGCACCGGCCGACCCAGCCTGCCCACGCCCGACGGCACCTACCTGAGCGTGGAGAAGAACAACCCGGTGCGGATGATCGGCGGCGGCTCGCCCGGCAGCCCTGGCTACTACAACGAACTGGTCAACTACGCGGTCCGGTTCACCTACAGCGGCGACTACTACCACTCCGCGCCGTGGTCGGTGGTGGACCAGGGCACCACCAACGTCAGCCACGGGTGCGTGAACCTGCCGCCCGAGGACGCGGTGACCTACTACAACCTGAGCATTCCCGGTGACCCGATCACGGTCACGGCCAGCACCGCGTCCGGCAGGTGGGACGACGGCTGGACCGAGTGGTTCCTGCCCTGGTCGCAGTTTTTGAAGGGCAGCGCGCTGGGCATGGGCGTGCAGGCCGGGCCGCAGGGCAGCGAGTTCGTCAGCCCTTCGTCGCTGCCCGCGGACACCGCCTCGGCGCCGCTGGAGACCTCGGCGGCCGGCAACTACTACGCGGGCAGCGCGAACATCGGTTCCCTCACCGGCTAGTTTCCGAACCCCGGGTAACCCGCGTCGCCCCAGCCGGTGTCCCACGGCGTCCAGGGGGTCCACGGGCTGGGCGAGGGGAACGGCGCGCCGGGGGTCGGCGTGGGCTGCTGGGTTTGTCCCGCGGGCGCTTGCGGGACCAGGCTGAACGCGGCGGCGACGGCCACGCCCCGAGCGTCCTGGGTGAGGCTGACCGTGTTCTTCAGGCCGAAGGTGGCGCAGCCGAGGTTGGCGAACGACGCGCTCAGCCGGGCGGCCAGGAACGTGAACAGGTTGCTGCCCGTGGCTGGGACCGGTGAGGGGCTGGCGCTGAACCGCGACTGGTTGGCCGCGATGAAGGCGGTCTGGACATTGAGCATGTTGGCGCAGAAGCTGGCGGGCGTGTCGGCCTGCGGCCCGGCCGCGCGCCAGTCCCAGTGGCCGCCTTCGACCAGCGGCTGACCGACGCCGAGCCGGTACAAGTTGGTCTTGGGGCGGCTGGGCGACCCATTGACCAAGGTCATCGGGTCGTTCTCCGGGACCAGCGCGATCGGGGCCCGTTGGCTGGCTGCCGCGGACAGTTCATCCAGCGTCTGTGACGTGCCGGGGCGGCCGGCGGACGACAGGTCGGGCGCGGTGAACGCGGCGCAGCCCAGCGCGGGCAAGATGAAGTTGTCCAGCAGGGCGTTGTCGCTGCCGTTGTTGATGGGAATGGCGGTCGGCAGCCGGGCGGCGTTGGCCGGGCTGTCCTGGGCCGTCCGGCCGGTGGTGGTGAGCAGGTACTTCGTGGTCACGTTGTCGCTGGGGTCCTGGTCGACGAGCTGGAAACTGCGCGTGGTCGGGCACGGTTGCCCGGTCTGCGGCGACCGGCCAGCCTGGGGGATGCGCAGCCGACCTGCGGCGAGGTCCTGGTCGGCCGCGGCGTAGAACGCGACACTGTTGCAGTAGGAGACCTGGCCGAACAGCGAGCCGTGAAAGCCGTCCACACAGTTGGCCCGGGCCAGTGTGTCCGGCTGCGCCCCGGCCAGCTGCAGGTTGTTGCCGTTGAACCCGACCATGAGGTTGACCACGGCGTTTCTCGGCAGCCGCGGCTTTACCGGCGCGATGGCCGGACTGGAGCCGGCGGTGATGACCAGCGGCTCGTAGACCCACAGCCGGCCGGTGGCCGGGTTCAGGATGGTGGCCTGGACGAAGGCCTGAAGGTTCGGGTTACTTTGCGTGCAGCCGGAGGCGGCCGGGTTCTGGCCGCCTGGTCCGGTGAGCTGGTAGGAGGTGGCCAGGCCGGTGGCGGTCAGGGGGTTTAGCGGGACGATGAGCTCGCAGTCCAGGTTGGCGCTGGCATTGACCGTCTGGGCGCTCGGCGTGGCCTGGGCGTTCGGCGTGGCCTGGGCGCCGGCCGGTGAGACGGTGATCCGGGCGGGTCCGCCGGACACCGCCGCGACTACGCCCAGGGCCAGGCCGAGGGCCATCGGGACGGCCAGCGGCAGGATCAGCTGCTTTCGTGACCGCGTTCCGCGCCGCGAAACGGGCCGGATTCGGCGCCTGGGACGACGGCGACGTGTGTTCCCGCTGGTGCTCCCGCTCAAGGTGAGTATTCCGTCCACCTCCGCACGCACTGAGTATTTGGAGGGTGACCTTAGACCCATCTCGGCGCGATGGGGCGAAAAGCGCGAAAGTCCTTTTGCCGCCTTAAAACACAAAAATCGGATATATCGGTAAATCTGTATTCTTTCGCGTTCATTACGCCGCAGGTGGCGAGTGCTCGCTACGGAGCGTGGGATAAGTCAACTGTCACCGAGAGGAAAGGGCGGAACCCAGCTCAGGGGTAGCCTGGACACGCACGGCATACGACCGCATCTCCGTTGGGCACCTGAGGGCCATGCTGAAGCTACTGGCTTTCGTCCTCCCTCTGGGCTTGGATTCCTTCGCGGTCGCTGCTGCGCTCGGCGCCAGCCAGGTCACCACCGCCAGGCAGCGGCTCCGAATCTCGCTGGTCTTCCTGATCTTCGAAGGCGGAATGCCGTTGATCGGCCTCGCCGTGGGGAGCGCGCTGGCCCGCGGGATCGGGCACATCGCTGATTACCTGGCCGCCGCGGCCGTGATCGGTGTCGGCATCTGGATGCTGCTCGCGGGCGATGAGGACGAGGAAGAGAAGGCCAGCCGCGTCATGACCAGCCACGGGCTGGCGCTCGTGGGGCTCGGGATCAGTATCAGCCTGGACGAGTTGGCCATCGGGTTCAGCATCGGCCTGGTGCGGCTGCCGGTCAGCGCCGTCATCGCCGCCATCGCCTTGCAGGCCTTCGTGGCCGCGCAACTGGGTCTGGCGATCGGCGGAAAGGTCGCCGAACGCTGGCGTGAGCGTGCCGAGCAGGTCGCGGGGATCGCCCTGATCCTGCTGGGCGCCTATCTGATCGCCCAGCAGCTCATCCGATGAGCGAGGCGGCCGTCAGGCTGCTTCCCACAGCGAGGCGATGCCCTGGCCGACGCCGATGCACATGGTGGCGGCGCCGCGCGCGGCGCCCCGCCGGCGCATCTCGTGCAGCAGGGTGGTGACGATCCGGGCCCCGGAGCAGCCCAGCGGATGGCCGATGGCGATCGCTCCGCCGTTCACGTTGACCAGGCCGGGGTCGGCCTTGAGCTCGTCCATGACCGCCACCGACTGGGCCGCGAACGCTTCGTTGATCTCGATCAGGTCGACCTCGTCCAGCCGCCAGCCGGCCCGGCCGAGCGCCTTGTGCATCGCGGGCACTGGCCCGATGCCCATGTAGTCGGGATGCACGCCGGCCGCTGCGGAGCCGACGTAGCGGGCCAGCGGGGTCACGCCGGCGCGGCGCACGGCGTCGGCCGACATCAGCAGCAGCGCGGCGGCGCCGTCGTTCAGCGGCGAGGAGTTGCCGCCGGTCACCGTGCCGCCCTTGCGGAAGGCGGGCTTCTTGGCGGCGAGTTCCTCGGCGGTGATACCCGCGTTGATGCCCTCGTCGTGGCGGACCTCGGGGCGTTCGGTCACCGGTACGATCTCGGCGTTGAACCGGCCGTCGTCGCGGGCGGCAGCGGCCAGCTGGTGGCTGCGCAGCGCCCACGGGTCCTGGCGTTCCCGGGTGATGCCGTACTTGCCGGCCACGTTCTCCGCGGTCTCGCCCAGCGTGATCGGCGGGTACAGCTGCTGCATCCGCGGGCTCACCAGCCGCCAGCCGAGCCGGGTGTCGGCCAGGTCCAGGCTGCGCGGGAACGGATCGGCCGAGCGGGCCAGCACGAACGGTGCTCGGGTCATCGACTCCGATCCGCCCGCCAGGCAGATGTCCGCCTCGCCGGCCGCGATGGCCCGGGCCGCGTCACCGACGGCCTCCATTCCGGATCCGCAGAGCCGGTTCACCGTGGCGCCAGGGATCTCCACCGGCAGCCCGGCCAGCAGCACGGCCATCCGGGCCACGTTCCGGTTGTCCTCGCCCGCCTGGTTGGCCGCGCCCCAGTAGACGTCGTCGATCGCGGCCACGTCCAGCCCGGGGTTGCGCCCGACCAGGGCCTTGATCACGTCAGCGGCCAGGTGGTCGGGCCGGACCTCGGCCAGCGCGCCCTTGACCTTCCCGATGGGCGTCCGGCAGGCGTCGACGACGAAGACTGAGCTCACCCTGACCTCCAAAAATACCGTTCTCCCTGGTACCAGGGTATCCGGGCCTAAACGAACGAGGTGGCCCTGGAACTCAGGGCCACCTCGCGGGTGGTGCTTATCGGGAGCGCCAGCTCGCGTTCTTACTCTCCAGACGGATCCTGGTACCTATGATCCCGGCGGTGGTGCTTCGACGGGGGACCCGTCGCGCCGCCATTGCCGCCGCCTGCGGTCGTGCCGGTACCACCGGTACCACCGCTGCCGCCGGCGCCAGCCGTCCCGCCGGCCGCCGCCGGGAGAGCGGCCTTCTGCTGGGCGAGGCTATAGGCCACCGCCGTCGCCACCTGGTTGCCGTCGACCGTGACCTTCACCGGGTTGGTCAGGTTGAAGTTGTTGCAGCCCAGGTTGGCGAAGGACATGGCCAGCCGGTTGCCCAGGAACGTGGCGAGGTCGTTGCCGACCGCCGGGACCGGCGAGCCGGTGCCCGCTTCACGGGTCGCATCCAGCTGGTTGCGGGCTGGTGTGATGTTCGTCATGTTCTGGCAGTAGGCCGCCGCGACCTGCGCGGCGTTGGTGTTGGCGGGCAGCAGCGGCTGGTCCACCAGCGACCGGTACACGTTGGTCTTGGCGATGCTGTAGGCGCTGTTGACCAGGGTCATCTCGTCGTTCGGCGGCACGACCGCGATGGTGCCCTGCTGGTTGACCCGGGCGCTGAGCTCGTTGAGCGCTTGCGACCCCGAGTTCCCGGCCGGGTCCGTCATATCCGGTGCGGTGAACGGCGTGCAGCCAGTGGCCGGGTCGACGAACGCGGCCAGCAGCTTGTCGTCGCTGCCGTTGACGATGGTCTGCGCCCCGGCGACCGCCGCCGCGTTCGCGGCGTTGTTCTGCGCGGTCTGGCCGTTGGCGTTGAGCAGATACGACGTGATCACGTTGTCACTTTGATCCTGGTCGACGATGGCGAAGTTGCGCACGTCCAGGCACGGCTGGCCGTCGTTGGCGGTACCCAGCGCAGGAACCTGCAGCCGACCGCTAGCGATCTCGGCGTTGGCGAGCCGGTAGAAGCCGACCGCGTTGCAGGCCGAGACCTGGCCGATAACCGACTGGCCCAACGCGTCGACGCAGTGGCCCTGCCGGGCGCCGCGGCCCTCGAGCACCAGGTTGGTGCCGTTGAAGCCGACGTCGATAATCACCTGCGACCCGCGGGCGATGGTCGGCGCGACCGGCGCCGCGACCGGGGTGGTACCCGCGGTGACGACCAGCGGGTTGTACACCTGCAGCGCGCCGTTCGGGGACAGGATGGTCGCCTCGACGAACGCGCCCTCGGTCCCGGTGTTCGCCTCCGAGCAGCCGTCGCCGAGTTGCCACGGCGTGGCCAGGCCCTGGGCGCTGAGCGGGCGGGCGGGCACGGTGATCGTGCAGTTCATCGACGCGGTCGCCTGCGCCGCGGTCTGGTTCAGGTTGATGGCCGCGCCGGTGCCGTCGACCGGATTGGTGGCCAGGTCACCGAGCGGGAAGAAGGCGGTCTGGCCGCTGGCGAAGCTAGGTGCCGGGGGCACCACCGCGGCGGCCGTGCCGGTTCCGGCACTGGCCGACGGACAGGGCGAGGCCGAGGCGCTGGCGCTGGCGCTGGCCGCAGGGCTAGCGGATGGGCTCGCGGACGGCGAGCCGCAGGCGCCCAGCGACGACTGATTGATGGTCGTGACGGGACCACCCGAGACCGCGAGGATGATCCCGAGGGTCAGTCCCAACGCCATCGGGATAGCGAGAGGGACCGCGAAGCGCGCCGCACGACTGTTCCTACCGCGACGGCGCCATGCGGACCGATGCCCGCTGAGCATTGAATCCACCTCCATGGATGTCCGCTGTGACGCTCCCGGTGGATCACCGTAGACCCGCCGCGAAGGCGAAAACAGGTAATCGAGAAGATTCGCGTTTTGTCCGGTTCTAAGCCGAAAACTGCGCGCAAACCTTGGTAATTCATTGCCAAGTTATTACGTCGCAGGTGATGGTGTATCGGCCGGACCGAGATCATCCTGTGATAGGTCAGACCGCGCCTCGACCGACGGCGGCGAGTCGCCGATGATCGCGGAAAGTAATTCTTACGACTCTCTCGGTGAACGACAGATCTTTCGGTGGAGTTACGGCGGCGTCGGCCCGGGAGCGTGGCCGAGCAGGTCATGAGCCTACTAGGCGGTACGGGCGGGCCCGGAGAAGAGGGGCGGCCCGGAGGCCGGTCCGGGCTCTTCCGGCGGGCACGGCGGCCGGGCATCCCACAGCCGGGCCTGGCCACGGCCAGGCCCGTCCCCGGCCGCCGCCAGACCGCGGCAATTGCCCGGCCACGCCGTGCCTGCCGGGATATCAATTGGCCCGGTCGCCTATTAATGGTGCTGGCCTTCACGGCGGCTGCCGCGATATTAGCAGGCCATTCCGGTGATCGTCGGCTGACAAGATTATGCGCGCCTTTTTGCCGGATTGCCGCCGGATTTTAGCCGGTGGGCTGGGCCGGTCCGGCCGGGTGCCCGCCGGTCTGGCCGCTGGGGCCGGTCTGCTTTTGGGCCCGAGGGCGGCCTGGTGGGCGCGAACCGGCGCTGGCCGCCGTTCTCGTATACAGCCCTGGCTTCCTGCCGCGGGCGGCACCACGAACGGACCTTTACCCTGGCCAGAGCGGTGTCCGGGAAGTATTCGCCGGATCACGCAGGGCAATATGGGCTCGGTTCGGTCAGTCGACCCGGTTGTCGGGCTTGAATACCTGCCGACCGGCAACCTTCCGGCGCGGAAGCGCGTCTGTGTTTAGGAGGAGTTGTTAGCCGATCTTGCCTGCTCCGAAAGTATGCGCTCCGACAGTAGTCCAATTGTGAAATCTCATGGAGGGACGGCGCCGTGTCGCGATCCGGATGGTTCCGCAAACAGCAGCCAATGCTGGCCGACGACGGGACCATCGCAGCCAAACCGAGCGGGTCGCGATTGAGGGGACGACGAGGGCTGGTCCTGACCGCTAGCGGCGCGGCGATGGTGCTGGTCGCGGGGGTGGCGATCGTCACCGTTGCGTCGCCGGGCAGCCACGCTGCCCCGGTGTCGGCTGCCCAGGCTGCATCCGTGGCCAGGCAGGACCAGCCGGCCGTCCCGCTTCAGGTGCTGTCGGTCACCCCCGTCTCCGGCGCGAAGAGGGTCAACGGCGCGGCCCCGATCAAGGTGCAGTTCTCCGCTCCGCTTGCCGCTAACACCCCGATGCCGACGTTGTCGCCGCATATCACCGGCAGCTGGCAGGTCGAGGGGGACGCGGCGGTCTTCACCCCCGCGGTCGGGTACTTCGAGAACACCAAGGTGAAGCTGACCATCCCGCGCGGCGCGAGCGGGATGAGGTCGGTCGCCGGAGCCAGCGCGGGCTCGGGCGGGCTACTGGCCGCCAGCGTGACCCAGACCTTCACCACCGGCTCGTTCGGCACGCTGGCCCTGCAGCAGGCGCTTACCCGGCTGGGCTACCTGCCGCTGACCTGGACACCGAAGTCCAAGTCTTTCGTCACCCCGAGCAGCGCCAACGCCGTCCTCTTCGCCGCCTATCGGCCGCCCGCGGGGACGTTCGGCTGGACCGGCAGTTACCCGTCGTACCTCACCAGCCAGTGGAAGGCCGGCTTGGCCAACATCCTCGACGTCGGCGCGGTGCGGGCGTTCGAGTCGGTGACCGGGCTGACCATGGACGGGGTGGCCGGCCACACGGTGTGGTCCCACCTGCTCAGCGCGGTGGCCAAGGGCAAGAGCAACCCGAACGGCTACACCTACGCGCTGGCCAACCAGCACTCCCCAGAGACGATAATCATCTGGCACAACGGTCATGAGGTACTCAGGAGCCTGGTCAACACCGGCATCCCGGCCTCCCCGACCGTGGACGGCACCTTCCCGGTGTACCTGAAGTTCTACTTCACCTACATGAAGGGGACCAACCCGGACGGCAGCAAGTACGACGACCCGGTGTACTACGCGAACTACTTCAACGGCGGTGACGCGGTGCACCAGTTCGCCCGGTACAGCTACGGGTGGTACCAGAGCCTGGGCTGCGTCGAGCTGCCCTGGGCCGCGGCCAAGACGGCCTACTCCTACCTCAGCTACGGCAGCCTGGTCACGGTCACCGGCCCGGTGGCCTGAGCGGGCGAAAGGGGCGGGCCCGGGTTCCCGGGGCCCGCCCCTTTCGCGTGTGTCGTGACGTGTTGTCCTGTCCCCTTACAGGGGGTGGACTTCCTCCGCCTGCGGGCCCTTCGGGCCGCGGCCGGCCGTGTACTCGACCCGCTGGTTTTCCTGAAGGGCGCGGAATCCGTCCATCTTGATGGTGGAGTGGTGGACGAAGACGTCGGCCGAGCCGTCGTCGGGGGCGATGAAGCCGTAGCCCTTGTCCGAGTTGAACCACTTCACGGTGCCCTGAGGCATGTACTACTCCTACTGAGACGATTTCGGGAACGCACGGTCGTGTGCTCCCGGGTTGTTGTGACCACTGCCCGGTTAACGGGCGGGCGTTCGGGAATCCAGGACACCCGCGGCCAGAACTTCGCAGGCGCTGTGACACGTTCACGAACTTCGTACAACCAGTTGTATTTAACCACTCACTGCTACCTGCGGCGTCCCAACCGACGGGAAATGCGGCCTACCCCGCGACGGCGAGCGGCCGGGCGGCCCGCGGGCCCAGCATCTTCACGCAGGCCGCGAACACCGAACCGGGCGTGGCCGCCGCGATGCGCTCGGCCTCGTCGGCCGTGTCGACGTCGGCCAGTTCGGGCAGCATCCGGACCCGCAGCCCGGCCTCGCGCAGCCGGGCCAGCTGCCGCGCCCCGGTATCCAAACGCGACATGGGCACCCCGAGCACCAGCGCCGGATCGATCTCGCGCAGGCCGAGCAGCCAGAAACCGCCGTCCTCGGCCGGGCCGAAAGTGGCATCCGCGGCGCCGGAGACCAGCGGCTCGGTGGCCCGGGCCAGCAGGGCGGGCGTCACCTGGGGGGTATCCATCCCGATCAGCACCAGAGGGGCCGGGCTAGCGGCCCGCGCGTCGGCCAGCGCCCAGGCGATGCGCTCGTCGAGGCCGCCGCCGCGCTGGCCGATGACGTCGAAGCCGGGCGGCAGCCACCGGCCCGGCGTACCGGCCAACGCGAGCACCCGGCGGGCGACCACGGCGGACCCGACCGCGGCCAGGGTGTCGGTCAGGGCCGCCTCGGCGAGTTCGGCCGCCTCGGCGGGGGTGTAAGGCGGCGTGAGCCTGGTCTTGACCCGGCCGGGTACGGGCTCCTTGGCGATCACCATGATCTGGGCTGCCAGTGTGTTATCCGGCATCGGCTCGGCCCGCCCGCCCCACGCGGGCGGGAGGACGCCCGGCCCGCTGTCCCGCCGGTGCTTGCCGGTGTACTCCCGGCGGATGTCGCGCGGACCGCTCATGACGCGGGCGACGCGACGGAGGC
>Ga0306924_10005906_pt1 | contig 12135 bp, 10 predicted proteins | sample sta12Can44000111_FD_203756 | JGI IMG/M metagenome (GOLD analysis project Ga0306924, IMG submission 203756) | Lab enrichment of tropical soil microbial communities from Luquillo Experimental Forest, Puerto Rico - statanox.12C.anox.44.000.111 (v2)... | ecosystem: Environmental > Terrestrial >... | reverse complement strand
TTAGAGCCGCGCCTCACCTCTGCGAACCGCCGCTCGTCAATCCTCCACCCACATGCGCAGCAAATTGGCGAATGACTTCGAAATCAGGTCGAACTCCGTCGATTTGCCTTCGCGCGCAAATATCCGCCGCCGCGCGGTGTCCAGATCGAACAGGAGCTCCCGCTGCGCCGGGTCGCGAACGAAACTCCTCGCCCAGCCGACCGCCGCAAGGCGCACTCCGCGCGTCACGGCGCTGACGCGGTGGAGCGAGGTGGCGGAATAGGCGACCAGCGCGCCGGCGGCGAGCTTGAACGTTTCCTCACCCGCCGCGCTTTCGATCGTGAGCTCGCCGCCGTCGTAGCTCGCCGGTTCGGAAAGAAAGAGCGTGAACGAGACGTCGGTGCGCATGCCGTCCATCAGCGCGTCGTCGACGTGGCTGCCGTAGTGCATGTTTTTCTCGTAGCGGGAAAAGAGGAGCGGCGAGAGTGCCTTCGGCCGCACCGCAAGGCGAAAGACCTCGTTGCCGAGAACGCGTTCGGCTACCAGCTTGCGAATCGTATCGAACGAACGGAGGCTTCCTTCGGCCTGCCGGTTGTTCTTGACCGTGCGCGCCGCAAAGCCCGCGGTTGTCCGGCCGTCGATGAACCGCGCGCGCTTGAGCGCGGCGCGCACGAGCTTGACCTCCTCGGCCGAGAGCACATTGCCGATCACGATTTGCATCAAAGTTCCTCGGCGGCCTGCCAACGATCGAACACGCGACGGCGGTGACTTGGCAAGCGCTCTCAGGCGCCCGCCCAGTCTTTGTCGTTGGAATAATTCAAAACAAGGAGGTGACTGGACGGATGCCAGTCGCGATTATAAGCATCGCCCCAGCTTGCCCTGCGTGAAAATGGCGCGGGAACGGGTGAGGTATGGAGCGGCGAAATTTTGAAAATTCTCGCCGGGATTCGACATGAAGACCAGAAGCAAGATCTGGCTCGGTGTCGGGGCCTTCGTGGTGGTCGGGACCGGCACAACAAGCGCCGTGGGGCTGCCGGCTGCTGAAACCGCGTCCGGCCTCAGCGGACGGCCCGCTCTGCCGGCCGACGCTGCGATCTCATCCGTCGAACGCATCCTCCTCGCTCAACACGCCGGTCACGGTCCGGACGCCGGCGAGGGGGGCGAAACCAAGGACTTCGCCGGCCTGCCGCCCGAACTCGCCTTTGCGGCGAGGATTGCATTGCTACGCGGCCATCTCCTGGTGGGAGATGAACTGGTCAAGCAGCAGCAATGGAACGCGGCGCTGCCGCATTTCCTCCACCCCACCGAAGAAATTTACGGCGACATCAAGGATGAGCTTGCAGAGCACAAGGTGCCTCCGTTCGACGCGGCGTTCAAAGCGCTGTCGGACGTGGTCAAGGCCAAGAAGGGCGGCAACGACTACGCCACGGCGCTCAAACGCGTGAACGATGCACTTGCCGCTGCCGATGCCGGCATGAAAGCAAAGCAAGCCGACTGGCCGGGCTTCGTTGTGGAGGCGGCGGTCGAGGCGCTCAAGGCCGCGGCTGGTGAATATCAACAGGCCATCGTCGGCGGCAGGATCGCCAAGCCGGTCGAATATCAGGACGCCCGCGGCTTCGTCTGGCAGGCCGAGCGCATGATCGAGGGCGTCGCCCCGGATCTGCAAAAGAAAAACGCCACGGCGCTGAGCGAAATGCGTGCCGGAATGGCCGAGCTGAAGAAAGCGTTTCCCTCGCCCATGCCGCCGCGAACACCGGTCAAGGACCACGCCGCCGTGCTCGGTGACGTCTCGCGCATCGAGCTTGCCGCCGGCAAGCTGATGTGACGGCCTTGGGCGCGCCGATCCCGATGCGCCTCGCCGCCGCGGCGTTCGTGGTAGGCGCAGCGGCGGCGCTGGTCCATTCCCCGATGCTGCAAGCGGCGCCAGCGGCGCAGTCGACGGATGAGCTTGCCGCGCTCAAGGCATCGTTTCGCCGACCGCCGGCCGTGCCGTTTCCCGCCGACAATCCATTCTCGGAGCAAAAGCGCGCGCTCGGCGAGGCGCTCTTCCACGACAAGCGGCTATCGATCGACGGCAGCTTGGCATGTGCAAGTTGTCACCAGCGCGGCAAAGGTTTCGCGGACGGCAAAGTGCAGGCACGCGGCGTGCCCGGCCGTCCGCTCAAGCGTCATACCCCGACCTTGTGGAATCTCGCCTGGTCCTCTCCGGTGTTTTGGGACGGGCGCGCGCGCAACCTCGAGGAGCAGGTGGCGGGGCCGATCGAGTCGCCCGACGAGATGGCGCAACCGATCGCCACGGTTGTCGCGCGTCTTGCCGCCGATCCCGCCATGGTGCGTGCCTTCACGCAGGCATTTCCCGAGACGTCGCGGGTCGATGGCTCAAATCTGGCCAAGGCGATCGCGACCTACGAGCGAACCTTCGTGTCGCCTGATACGCGTTTCGACCGCTGGATTGCCGGCGACGAGCACGCGCTAAGCCAAAATGAGGTTGCCGGATTCAGGCTCTTTACCGGCAAGGCGGGATGCGTGAAATGCCACAGCGGCTTTGCCTTTACCGATTACGCATTCCACGACATCGGTCTGCCGGGCGATGACCGCGGCCGCGGAGCGGTGCTGCGGCTTGCGGCGGCGGAGCACGCGTTCAAGACGCCCGGACTGCGCGAGATCGCCCGTTCCGCGCCCTACATGCATGACGGCTCGCTCGCCACGCTCGAAGACGTGCTCCGTCATTATGTAAGCGGCGTCGTCGATCGCCCAACCCTTTCCAAGGATCTCACGCGCGAGCTCAAGCTATCGGATACGGAGCGCGCGGATCTCATCGCGTTTCTCGGCACGCTGACGAGCGAAGGAGAGCCCGCGCTGCCGAACACGATCGCAGCGGTGAAGATTGGCCCGTCGGGACCGGCGGAACAGGTCAGCACGGTGTCCCAGGACGACAAGGCTTTCTACCCCAAGCATGTTGCGCTTCCGCCCGGCGGGCGATTGTGGATTGTCAACAACGACACCCGCACCCACAACGTCCGGATATTCGACCCCGCGCTCGACTTCGATTCCGGCGCGCAGGAGCCGGGCGAGACGGTCGAAATCGGTTTCCCCGCCGCAGGCTCGTTTCTCGTGTTCTGCGGCATCCATCCGAAGATGGAGCTGTACGTCGACGTCGCACGCTAGCTGACCAGTGTGTCGCGGGGCCTCCCCCTTGCGTCGGTCGCAGCGGGGGGACTATCTAGCCGCGAACTAGCGGACCGCCGGGGCCGCAAATGCGAGCATCACCCTTGGAGATGCCGGAAATATCCGACACCGGGGCCCGTGAATCAGGAGGAACATGTCCATGAAACGCCGCGAATTTCTCAAGGTTGGCGCCGCCGGAATGGCCGCGTCGGCGCTGGCTGCACCTGCCGTCGCGCAATCCATGCCGGAGGTCAAATGGCGGCTGACGGCAAGCTGGCCGAAGTCGCTCGACACCCTCTACGGCGCTTGCGAGACGTTTGCCAAGCACGTGGCCGAGGCTACCGACAACAAGTTTCAGGTTCAGCCCTTCGCCGCGGGCGAGATCGTGCCTGCTTTGCAGGTTCTCGACGCGGTTCAAAACGGTACCGTCGAGATCGGCCATTCGGCCATGTATTACTATATCGGCAAGGACCCGACCTGGGCATTGTTCTGCGCCGTCCCGTTCGGCCTCAACGGCCGCCAGCAAAATGCCTGGTTCTACGACGGCGACGGCACGAAGCTGATGGATGAATTCGCCAAGAAGTCCAACGTCTACCCCCTGGTCGGCGGCAATACCGGCGCGCAGATGGGCGGCTGGTTTCGCAAAGAGATCAAGACCGTCGACGATCTCAAAGGCCTCAAGTTCCGCATCGGCGGCTGGGCCGGCAAAACGCTGCAGAAGCTCGGCGTCGTGCCCCAGCAGATCGCCGGCGGCGATATCTACCCGGCCTTGGAGAAAGGTACCATCGATGCGGCTGAGTGGGTCGGTCCTTACGACGATGAGAAGCTCGGCTTCTATAAGGTCGCGCCGTACTATTATTATCCGGGCTGGTGGGAAGGCGGCACCGCGCTGCACTTCCTGATCAATCAGGCCAAATGGAACGAATTGCCGAAGAATTATCAGGCGATCGTCATCGCAGCGGCAGGTTTCGCCAACGTTGAAGTGACGGCCAGGTACGACGCGCGAAATCCAGGCGCCTTGAAGCGCCTCATTGCGGCCGGCACGCAGCTGCGTGCGTTCCCGCAGCCGGTCATGGAGGCTTGTCTGAAAGCGTCGAACGAAGTCAATGCCGAGACTGTGACGGCGAACGCCGACTACAAGAAGGTCCTGGATTCGATGCAGGCATTCCGCAACGACGAGGTTCTGTGGTGGCAAGTCGCGGAATACACCTACGACGGCTTCATGATCCGCACCCGAACGCGGACGTAAGGAGAGGCGGTCCTACGAGTGGCGGCGGCTCGCTTCGCGAGCGCCGCCTTTTGCCAAAGGGGAACGGCCGAGTTGCTTCACGGTCAGCGATCAATGCCGACGTTTCCGGCGTGAACGAAGATGATCTAACATGCTCCGCGCGGGCTGGGCCGATGGCAGGCATGGCCAGGGAGGAATCATGAAACGTCGTCAATTCCTGCACGCAGCTGGCCTGGCCGCCGCGGCGACCGCAGTCGCCAAGCCCGCCATCGCGCAGTCCATGCCGGAACTCAGGTGGCGGCTGACGTCGAGCTACCCGAAATCGCTCGATACGCTCTACGGCGCGGCGGAAGCTTTCGCCAAGGCGGTCGCCGAGGCGAGTGACAACAAGTTTCAGATTCAGGTGTTTGCCGCCGGCGAGATCGTGCCGGGCCTGCAGGCCGCGGATGCGGTGCAGAATGGCACGGTCGAGATGTGTCACACCGCGTCTTACTATTATTTTGGCAAGGACCCCACCTTCGCCTTCGGCACCGCGGTGCCGTTCGGCCTCAACAGCCGCATGCAAACCGCCTGGATGTATTTCGGCGGCGGCATGGAGATGATGAACGACCTTTACAAGAGGTTCAATATCTACGGGATACCGGCCGGCAACACCGGCGCCCAGATGGGGGGCTGGTTCCGCAAGGAGATCAAGGAGGTGTCCGATCTCAACGGGCTCAAAATGCGGATCGGAGGATTTGCCGGGCACGTCATCTCCAAGCTCGGCGTGGTGCCGCAGCAGATCGCCGGCGGCGATATTTATCCGGCGCTGGAGAAGGGCACGCTCGACGCCTGCGAGTGGGTCGGTCCCTATGACGACGAGAAGCTCGGCTTCCAGAAGGTCGCGCAGTACTACTACTACCCCGGCTGGTGGGAAGGCGGGCCCATGCTGCACAATTTCATCAACCTCGATAAGTGGAACGCGCTGCCGCCGGCCTACAAATCCCTAGTGCGGACCGCATCCTCCATGGCGAACGAATGGATGCAGGCAAAATATGACGCCGCCAATCCGGCGGCGCTCAAGCGGCTGGTGGCGGGCGGCGCGCAGCTGCGGCCGTTCACGCAGCCGGTCATGGACGCCTCGCTGCGCGCGGCGCTCGATCTCTACGCGGAAGTGTCAAAGACCAATGCCGACTTCAAGAAGGTCTGGGAGGCGATGCTTGCCTTCCGCAACGACCAATATCTGTGGTGGCAGGTCGCCGAGCTGACCTACGACAGCTATCTCGTTCGCAACCGCAGCCGCACCTGATCGGGACGCAGCGCCCGGCTACTGTCGGGTCTCAAGCTCAAGCCCAAGCCCTTCGATAAGATGGTGATCGCGCGCCAGATCGGTATACGTTGCCGCTTCGCCGGTCTATAAATCTTAGAAAATAAGTGGTTCGCGGGCGCGGTAACGCGCCCTCAAACGTGAATAAGCGCTAAACGCCGCGCAATTTCGGCGACCGTGTCCAGAAGAAACAAGGCCAAGGGCCGACAGGGAGGATCACATGAAACGACGGGAATTTCTCAAGGCGGCGGGCGTTGGGATGACGGCGTCCGCGGTCGCCGCGCCGGCTATCGCCCAATCGATGCCGGAGGTGAAATGGCGACTTGCAGCGAGTTGGCCGAAATCGCTGGATACGCTCTTTGGCGGATGCGAATACTTCGCCAAGCGCGTGTCCGAGATCACCGATAACAAGTTCCAGATTCAGGTGTTTGCCGCTGGCGAGCTCGTGCCGGGGCTGCAGGTGCTCGACGCCGTGCAGAACGGTACTGTCGAGATGGGCAATACCGCCCTCTACTACTATTGGGGCAAGGACCCGGCCTTCACGTTCGGCACCGCGCTGCCGTTCGGATTGAACGCGCGCCAGATGAATTCCTGGCTTCGCTTCGGCGACGGGGCCGACCTCCTGAACGATCTGTTGAAGAACTTCAACTGCACCGGGGTGGCAGCAGCCAATACCGGCGCTCAGATGGGGGGGTGGTTTCGAAAGGAGATCAAGTCGATCGACGATCTCAAGGGCCTCAAGATGCGCATCGGCGGATTTGCCGGCACAATCATGGCCAAGGTCGGGCTGGTGCCCCAACAACTCGCCGCCGGCGACATCTATCCAGCGCTGGAGAAAGGCACGCTCGATGCGTGCGAATGGGTCGGGCCTTACGACGACGAGAAGCTCGGCTTCTACAAGGTCGCGAAGTACTACTACTATCCCGGTTGGTGGGAAGGTTGCGGCCAAGCCCACAACATCACCAACCTCGCCAAATGGAATGAGCTGCCGAAAAACTATCAGTCAGCAATCCTAACCGCCTCCGGCGATGCATGGGAATGGGTCATCGGCAGGTACGACTATAACAATCCGCCTGCGCTCAGACGTTTGCTGTCGCAAGGCGTGCTGCTGCGTGCGTTTCCTCAGGATGTCATGGAAGCCTGCTATAAAGCCGCGATCGAAATCTACGCCGACCTGTCGAAGACGAACCCACACTTCAAGAAGCTATACGACAGCCTCGTGGCGTATCGCGGCGATTCTCTGGTTTGGCTCCAGGTCGCCGAACTCTCGTTCGACAGCTTCATGATCCGAATGCGCGGGCGCGCATGAGCACGGCAGTCGGCAGGCGGTGAGTTTCGCCTGCCGATTTCACTGCGGCGTGGCCGGCGGGCCAAAGTCAAGCGGCGGCGGCAGATCGGGTTGCGGAATTTCGATCTGAATCTTCGACGGATCGATGCGCGGTCCGGTCCCCTTGTAATGCATGACCAGGGCCGGGAACGCGATGACGAGCCCGACCGCGATACATTGAATCACCACGAATGGCACCGCGCCCCAGTAGATTTCCCCGGTTGTCACCGGCGGCATGCGCTTGCTTGAAATGCGGTCGATATACGACTCCCGCGGCGCGACGGAGCGCAAATAGAACAGCGCAAAACCGAAAGGCGGGTGCATGAACGAAGTCTGCATGTTCACACCGAGCACGACGCCGAACCAGATGAGATCGATGCCGAGCCGCTCCGCCGCCGGCCCGAGCAACGGGATCACAATGAAGGCGATCTCGAAAAAATCGAGGAAGAATGCGAGAAAAAAAACGAAGACATTGACGAAGACCAGAAAGCCGACCGTCCCGCCGGGCAGCGAGACCAGGAGGTCCTCCACCCATCTGTGCCCATCGACGCCGTAGAAGGTCAACGAGAAGACGCGCGCGCCGATCAGGATGAATACGACGAAGGCCGAAAGCTTGGCGGTGACCTCCGCAGCTTGGCGCGTCAAGTCCCAGGTCAGCCGCCGCTTGATGAGCGCAAGGATGAGGGCGCCGCTCGCGCCCATGGCCCCGCCTTCGGTCGGCGTCGCAAGCCCGATGAAGATGGTCCCGAGCACCAGGAAGATCAGGAACAGCGGCGGCACCATCACGAAGGTGACTTGTTGCGCAAGGCGGGACAGAAAACGGAACTTGAGCAGCCTGTCGCAAACCCAATTCACCACCGCGACGCCAAAGGCGAAAACGATGCCGATGAACATCACAAGCACGACGTAATCCGCGCCGCGAGTGCTGGAGTTTCGCATGGCGAATATACCGGTGGCGGCGCTGACCACGAACAGCACCGCCAGCGACGTGAGGCCGCGCTGGCCGGCGTCTTCGCGGTAGCCGATCGCCTCTGCCGGCAGGCCGGGGGCGAATTTGGGAAACAGCAGCGTCACCAGCAGCACGTAGCCGGCATAGAGTCCCGCCAACGTGAGGCCGGGAAGGAATGCGCCCTCGTACATGTCGCCGACCGAGCGGCCGAGCTGGTCGGCCATCACGATCAGCACCAGCGAGGGCGGGATGATCTGCGCGAGCGTTCCGGAGGCCGCGATCACGCCCGAGGCCAGACGCCGATCGTAGCCGTAGCGCAGCATGATCGGCAGCGAGATTAGCCCCATCGAAATCACCGAGGCTGCCACCACCCCGGTCGTGGCCGCCAGCAGCGCACCGACGAAGACCACTGCATAGGCAAGGCCGCCGCGGACCGTTCCGAACAGTTGGCCAATCGTGTCGAGCAGGTCTTCCGCCATGCCCGACCGCTCCAGAATGAGCCCCATGAAAGTGAAGAACGGAATCGCGAGTAGAACGTCGTTGTTCATGATCCCGTAGATGCGCTCGGGCAGCGCCTGCAAAAAATCGGGGCGGAACAGTCCAAGCTCGATACCGATTAACCCGAAGATGAGGCCGTTGGCGGCAAGTGAAAATGCGACTGGATAGCCAAGCAGCAGAAATATCACGAGCGATGCGAACATGATCGGCGCCATGTAATGGATGAGCATGGCCGTCATGATCGTCGTCGCTCCCGGGCCTGCAGTTCGCAGCTACTCAGCATCTGTTTTCGCCACGGCGAGAATGCGCTCCGCCTCCGCTTCCGCGGCCGAGTGCGCGCCATCCCCGCTCGTGTACGGATCGGGAATGAGACCTCGCATCACCGCGATGCGCTTGATGAGCTCGGAGATGCCCTGCCAGAACAGCAGGATGAATCCGATGAGGATGAGCGACTTGGCCGGCCATTGTGGCAATCCGCCGGCATTCATCGATTGTTCGTTGATCTGAAACGATCGGATGAAGAAGGGAACCGACGTGACGATCATGACGATCGTCAGCGGCAGCAGGAAGAACGCATGACCGAAGACATCAATGGCGTCACGCCAGCGCTTCGGCAGCATGTTGTTGACGATGTCGATGCGAATGTGTTCGTTGGAGAGAAGGGTCCACGGCGAACATAGGAGAAATATCGTTCCGAATAGAACCCACTGCAGTTCCAGCCAAGCGTTCGACGAGGTGTCGAACACTTTTCTAATCGTGGCATTGGTCGCGGAAATGATGACCACGATCAGGATCAGCCAAGATAAGACTTTGCCGATCCGGAAATTGACCGCGTCGATGGCGCGGCTCAGCTTGAGCAAAACCTCCACGCACGTTCCCCTTGATCTCGTCGGAGGGGTCGCCGAAGCGCCGGTGCCGCCTCCTGCTTTTGGCCCCGTCGGCGCCGCCGCCGGGACATCCGAACCTTCCTAGACCCCCGCGCGGACGTCAATTGGTAAAACGGACGACCCACGGGCGACAGCAGCCCATGTTCGCCGTCCGTCCTTTGTCGTCCGGGTCAGCCCCCGGTCACGCTCATGTGTCGGGCAAGCGCCGGCCGCTGATGGCGCCGGTCGATGATGAAATCGTGCCCCTTGGGCTTGCGCGAGATCGCTTCCGCAATCGCCGCATCGAGCAAATCGTTGCCTTCGGACGCGCGCAGCGGGGTGCGCAGATCGGCGGCGTCTTCCTGACCGAGGCACATGTAGAGGGTCCCCGTGCAGGTCACCCGCACCCGATTGCAGGACTCGCAGAAATTGTGGGTCAACGGCGTGATGAAGCCGAGCCGGCCGCCGGTCTCGGCGACGTTGACGTACCGCGCAGGCCCGCCGCTGCGATAGTCGATATCCTCGAGCGTGAACCGTTCGCCCAGCCGCGCCCGCACCATCGAGAGCGGAAGGTATTGATCGAGGCGGCCTTCGCCGACGTCCCCAAGCGGCATCACCTCGATGAGAGTGAGCTCCATGCCCCGCCCATGCGCCCATTCGAGCAGCGCCGGGAACTCGTCCTCGTTCACGCCTTTGAGCGCAACCGCATTGATCTTGACTTTGAGGCCGGCCGCTTGCGCTGCATCGATGCCGGCCAAAACTTTGTCCAGCTCCCCCCAGCGCGTGACGGCCCGGAACTTGTCGGGGTCGAGCGTGTCGAGTGAGACGTTGATGCGCCGCACGCCAAGGCCGGCGAGTTCGTCGGCATATTTCGGCAGCTGCGAGCCATTGGTGGTCAGCGTAAGCTCGTCGAGCGCGCCGGTCGAGAGATGGCGCGCGAGCGCGGCGACGAGCGTCATGATGCCGCGCCGCACCAGCGGCTCGCCACCGGTGAGCCGCAGCTTCCTCACGCCGCGCGCAATGAAGGCGCCGCACAGCCGGTCGAGTTCTTCGAGCGACAGCAGGTCGGCCTTGGGCAGGAATGTCATGTTCTCCGACATGCAATAGACGCAGCGAAAATCGCATCGATCGGTCACCGAGACGCGCAGATAGGTGATCGCGCGCCCGAACGGATCGACCATCGCGGGAAGCGCTCCTTTGCGATCGAAGCCGAGATTTTGCGCGTCGTGCGTCATCACGGGCCTGGCACTGCTCGCCGCCCGGCACACCGCGGCTGAATAAGGTGTTCCCGGGCAGTGACAAAAAGGCGGTGTTGCCGCCATTCCATGTGGGAATTCTGGCGGAGATCGGCCAGAGCGTCCAGCGGTCCGAGGATGATGCCGCTATTGGGCCGAGGTTACCGCGACGGCCAGGGATAGTTGGTCGCCGATGGTGCCGCCTCCGTCGGGGCCGAAGGTGCGGGGGCAAGCGCAGGCGCAGGCGCTGGCGCCGGTGCGGGCGTCGGCGCTGCCGAGGCCATGGGGGGCGGTATCGCCGGACGGGCGGCGGTCGCGACGGGTTTCTTTTTCTTCGCAACCAGCTTTTTCGCCGGTGCCACCGGCCGCAGGGCCACGTGAACCGGGTTGGGCGCGAGCCGCGGCGCAGCAGCGGCGCCGTCCGCCTCCGGACGCACCGACACGGTGTGCGGCTGATAGCCGCTGAGCGCAAGCGTCAGCGAGAACTCGCTACCGGGCTGGACCGAAAGCTTACAGGGCGTGCGACAGCTCTCGCCCAACGAGGTTTTCGCTTCCGCCCCCGGCGGCTCGGACTCGATGGCCAGCGTCTCGGGCTGCGGCGTCGACTTCAGGAAGTCCAGGCTGGGCATCGTTGCGGAACACGCGGACAGCATGAAGCCACACGCCATGACGGCAATGACTCGGCTCATGAATCGGATCCCCCACCACCTGGGCGGCACAGGGCCGCCTCTCCCCCACAACACGACCATAGAGACGCGACAGCGCCGCTGCAACCTAGGGTTCGTTACCCCGTATGCCTATGGTTATCCAGCTTATCCAGCCTAAAGGCCCCCTAAGTATGGCGCCGATAAGGTAAAATACGATTAACGTCGTTCTGCCGCAGTAGGTCTGCCCGCGCGCAGCAGGTCGAATACGGCGCTTGGCAGCTCGGCGAGGGCGCTGATGACCCGATCGGGCCCCAATTCGCTCACAGAGGTTTCGGCGTAGCCGTAGTTGACGGCAATGACTGGAACTCCCGCTGCGCGGGCCGCTGCAATGTCACTGATGGAATCCCCGACCATCACGGCATGACCAGGTTCGCCATCGGCGCGCGCGATCGTCCGCCGCAGCAAATCCGGATGGGGCTTTTGCAACCCAAACGTGTCCGCCCCGCAAATGGCGGCGAAGCGATTGGACAGGCCAAGCGCGTCAAGGAGCCGCACCGAGAGCCATTCGAGTTTGTTGGTGCAGACCGCAAAACGGCAGCCGCCGGCGGCGAGCTCGTCGAGCGCTGCTTCGAGGCCGGGGAACGCTCGCGAGCGGTCGGCGATATGCGCGGCGTAGTGGTCGATGAAGCCTTTGACGAGCCCGTCGACTGCGGGCGTGTCGAGCTTACGCCCTTGTGCTGCCAGGGAGCGTTCGATCATCGATCGTGCGCCGCCGCCGACCAACTTGCGCGCCGTATCATAGGCCACCGGCGGCAGACCCTCGCGAGCGAAGATGATGTTGAGCGTGGCGGCGAGATCGGGCGCGCTGTCGACCAGCGTGCCGTCGAGATCGAAAACGACGGTCGGAGCAACCATCATCCGCATCGCTACCG
>Ga0306924_10005905_pt1 | contig 12136 bp, 8 predicted proteins | sample sta12Can44000111_FD_203756 | JGI IMG/M metagenome (GOLD analysis project Ga0306924, IMG submission 203756) | Lab enrichment of tropical soil microbial communities from Luquillo Experimental Forest, Puerto Rico - statanox.12C.anox.44.000.111 (v2)... | ecosystem: Environmental > Terrestrial > Soil... | reverse complement strand
GGCGATCTGAGTTGATTCCACCTTGCAAGAATAACTGACGCGCAGAAAATCCCCTTTTTGAAACGTGAAACTGTGGCCGTCATCCTGATAGAGCGAGCCGCGGCAATCACTCCCGGGATAAACCCGCAGTTGCAGCGGCCCCTCCGGCTGTTCGCGGGTGGATTGAACCAAAGGCTGCTCTGGAACGATGGCGCCGGCACGAACATAAAGCGGCATCTCGCTAAGGGCAGGGTGAAGCATCGGGGCGTCTTTATCCGAATACTTGGTGGAGGTCCAATAGTCGTACCATTCGCCCGGAGGAAATCGAACCTTGTGGGGATCGATCGATTCCGTAACCACGGGAGAAACGAAGAAATCTCCCCCGAAGAAGAAATCGCGATCATTCGCGTAAAACGCATCCGCCTGCGGATATTCAAGAAAAACAGGACGCATGAAAGGAATACCGGTGCGCGTTGCTTCCTCAATCCCTGTGTAGAGATATGGAAGCAGACGATAACGCTCTTCAATAAAACGGCGGCGAATAGCTTCCTGTTCGGGACCATTGGCCCAGGGTTCGTGATCGCCGGTGTCTTTTGCGGCGTGATTACGATAGATGGGGTTAAATGCACCGACTTCGTACCAGCGGGTAAGAAGTTCCGCGGGAGGCGTGCTGCCGAAACCACCGATGTCATCACCGACAATCGAGAAGCCCGAAATACCCAAGCTGAGCAGCGTGGGCGTACTCATAGCGAGGTGGTTCCAGGTGGCCAGGTTGTCGCCAGTCCAGGTGGCGGCGTATCGGTTGCCGCCGGCATAGGAAGCGCGGGTGAGCACGAAGGGCCGCTCGTCGGGCAAGAGCTTGCGAAGACCTTCATACGTGGCGCGAGAATTCAGCATCCCGAAAATATTGTGTACCGCGGTATGCGAAAGGGTCGTGCCATCATCCAGGCGATGAAGATTGTCGAGGGGCATGGTCTTGGTCTGATTAAAGATGGCGGGCTCATCCATGTCGTTCCAAAAGGCAGTCACGCCCATGCCCACAAAATCCTTATAGAGTGTCCCCCACCATTCGCGGACGCGGGTTAGGGTGAAATCCGGGAAAACGCTGTCGCCGGGCCAGACCGGGCCGATATAAAGTGCGCCATCGGCCTTCTTCACAAAAACATCGTTCTTCATACCGGAATCAAACGGGGCGTAGTCACTGTTGGGCACGTACTTGATGTGCAGATCGGTGATGAGAATGGTGTGAAAGTCTCGTGCGAGGAGATCCTTGATCATTTGCTCGAAGTGCGGAAAATATGCGCGATTGACGGTGAAGGGAGCGTAGTCCTGCTGATAGTCGATATCGAGGTAGATGGAATCCGCGGGAATTTTTTTGTCGCGAAGCGTCCTGGCGATTTCCAGCACGCGCGCTTCAGGATAGTAACTGTAGCGGCATTGCTGGTAGCCCAGCGTCCAATAAGGTGGCAAGGGGGAGCGCCCGACGAGAGCCGTATAGGCTGAGATGATTCTCTTGGGATCGGGACCCGCGAAATAGTAGTAATCGAGCGAGCCACCTTCGGAACCGAAGGAAAAAATATCGTGGGCCTGCATTCCGAAGTCAAAACTGGTGCGGTAGGTATTGTCGAAGAAGATGCCGTAGGCCACGCCCTGCTTCAGACCGATAAAAAAAGGAATGGCCTTGTACAGGGGATCGGTAGACTCCTGCCAGCCGAACGCGTCCGTGTTCCACATCGTGAAAGCGCGGCTGCGGCGATTCATGGGGCCCGCTTTGTCGCCGAGGCCATAGTAAAACTCGCTTAGCGGCATTTTCTTCCAGACGCGGATCGCGGGGCCATCGGAGGCCATAGGAAGCGAAGACTCATCGGCAAGAATGACTTTGCCGGATGAGTCCGCGAAATCGATCAGCAGGGGCGATTTGTGGATGAAAACGCGAACGGAGCCTGCCGTCATGCGAACCTGTTGGACGGTTTCCTCGATGGAAACAGTCGGCGGTTCGGGGGCTTCGATCACAGCCCAGGAAGAATCCTTCGGAAAAGCGCCTGCGGGAGCAGCCTGAACGCGAATCACGCCATCGCGGAAGGCCGTGACGCGCACCTTGGCGCTTCCGGAGGTAAGCTCAACGCCATTCGGAAGTTTGGTGACCTGCTGCGCGGAGCCGAGATGCTGCCAGCCCTGGGCGGCGGACACCGTGTTCAGGGCGAGCCAAATGGTTAACACGACAAGCAGACGCCCGATCCGTGCGGACATGACTTCCTCCCAAATGACGCCCAATTATGTATGAAAGACGGCGGGCCAGATAAGACTTTCTCAGCCCTGGCAGAGCCGATAAGCGGGGATGATTAGAGGATTAGACAGCTACAATTTCTCCTGGTCCGACCTCTGGTAGTCGCAGACCAGGCGCGCAACCGTGATGGCTATATACGGGAACTCCAGGAAAACGAGCTCGGGTAAACAGCTTCGACTAGATGATAGATAGCGAACCACAGGATGGCGAGAATGAACTACAGGCCCACAGAACCGTAAATGCGCCCGTTCGTTACCTGGCCCGGCATCCCCAGGTAGCGGAACTCCCACGGAAGCCAAAGCGAAGAAAATAATGAGCAGCGTCCATGAGGTGACGACGATCCATTGGACAGGATAAAAATGAGCGCCCAGCAAGGCAAGCATGGGGGAACCCGCGAGGATGGAGGCTGGCCATTGTAGGGAGTGCTTCTCCGAGAGCTCAAGGGTCGTGGTGACCACGGCGATATACATCAAAAAAAGGAGAATCAGCTCTTCGGCACGATATTGCTCAAGGAAGGGACTGAGCACCATAAACAACAGTAGTGAGAGCAACAGGAGCAAGGAATAGCCGTCTCCGTCCGGCTTTTTCATCAAGGAGCCCTGCAAAGAGGCATAGTCGGCGAATCGTCCTACTTCAGCCGGTCTAAGGGTACTGTCAGTTTAGCCAGTACAGCGGTTTGTCCTTGTCTCGAATAAAACCATGGGCGCAAGAAGTTCGGAAACGGAAAACCCCTGTTACACGAGACAGTGGCCGAGTCCCGTTTTCACGCTTATTGATTGTGCGTGCACTCTGTCGGGAAATTCCGGTCTCCGGACAACGCAGTTCTTTAGCAGGCGGGCGCCAGTGAAGTAAAGGGAGACGGGAACTGGGCGCCCCCTATAGAATAGGGGCCTTCTTGGAGCCGAAACGGCGAGGGATCGAAAATGAAAATTCTGGTCGTGGATGTGGGCGGGACGCACGTCAAAATTCTGGCGACCGGCCAGAACACACCGATCAAAATTCCCTCTGGACCAAAACTAACTCCCAAACAGATGGTTGCCGATGTAAAGAAAGTCGCCAAAGACTGGAAATACGATGCCGTGTCCGTGGGATATCCCGGACTTGTGCTTGGCGACCGGGCGGTGACCGACCCCCGCAACCTGGGCCCGGGCTGGGCGGGATTCAATTTCGCAGCGGCTTTCGGATGCCCGGCAAAAGTAATCAACGATGCAGCGATGCAAGCACTCGGAAGTTACAAACGCGGGAAAATGCTGTTTCTGGGATTGGGGACCGGTCTGGGAAGCACGTTCATCGCGGACGGCGTGATTGAACCGATGGAACTCGGGCACCTTCCGTACAGGAAAGGCACCTACGAGGACTATGTGGGGCTGCGTGGATTGGAGAAATACGGGAAAAAGAAATGGCGGCGCATTGTCCACGATGTTGTGGAGCGCCTTTACACCGCGCTCGAGCCCGACGATATTGTGTTGGGTGGCGGAAACGTTAAGAAACTGAAAGAGCTTCCTCCCCATTGCCGGCAGGGGGACAACAGCAATGCGTTTCGCGGCGGATTCCTGCTGTGGGCAAACTCCGACGCGCCCGCTGCCAGCCCCGCAAAAGAGAGTGCGAAAAGTGATGCGGGGAAACCGAAGTCCACAAAAGGAGCATGAACATGTCCGCGAGCGCCAAGCCAGACGGCAATCTTCCGAACGTTGAACCCCTGACCAAGCGAAAAGCATGGGTGGCCCTGGGCGCGCACTACCAGAAGATTCAAAACACGCACCTGCGAAACCTCTTCGGCGGAGATCCCGTCGCGGAGAAAAATTAACGCTCGAAGCAGCAGGAATTTTTCTCGATTACTCGAAGAACCACTTCACTGAAGAGATGATGAATCTTTTGGTGCAATTGGCGGAAGAATCTTATTTGCGCGCGCGGATCGACGCGATGTTCCGCGGCGAGAGGATCAACATCACAGAGAACCGTGCGGTGCTGCACGTGGCCCTGCGCGCGCCAAAATGCGCGAACATCCAAGTGGATGGCGAAAATATGGTGCCACAGGTTCACGCCGTGCTGGACAAGATGATCGACTTCGCGAACCGCGTGCGAAGCGGCGTTTGGAAGGGACACACCGGCAAGCGCATGCGGAACGTAGTGAACATCGGAATTGGCGGATCGGACCTCGGGCCGGTCATGGCGTATGAAGCGTTGCGTTTCTACAGTGAGCCCTCTCTGACGTTTCGGTTTGTTTCCAACGTGGATGGCAATGATTTCACGGAATCGGTGCGTGACCTCGATCCGTCGGAGACGCTCTTCATCGTTTCGTCAAAAACCTTCACGACGCTGGAAACCATGACCAATGCGCACACGGCGCGTGACTGGTCTCTGAAGGGAATGCGAGGCGATGAGAAGTCGGTGGCCAAGCATTTCTTGGCCGTTTCCACGAATGCAAAGGAAGTCGCAAAGTTTGGCATCGATACCGCGAATATGTTCGAGTTTTGGGACTGGGTTGGCGGGCGCTACTCGATGGACTCCGCGATCGGACTTTCTACGATGGTGGCAATCGGGCCGGACAATTTCCGGGCCATGCTGAGCGGCTTCCACCAGATGGACGAGCATTTCCGCAGCGCACCGTTCGACAAGAATCTGCCGGTGCTGATGGGATTGCACGCGGTGTGGTATACCGATTTCTTTGGCGCGCAAACGATCGCGGTTTTCCCCTACGAGAATTACATGAAGCGCTTCCCGGCTTATCTCCAGCAATTGACGATGGAGAGTAACGGCAAACACGTCACGCTGGATGGAACGCCGGTGGATTACCAGACCGGACCGATTTACTGGGGCGAACCGGGCACCAACGGGCAGCATTCGTTCTACCAATTAATTCATCAAGGGACACGGCTCGTCCCGTGCGATCTGATCGCGTTTGCCAAGGCGCTGAACCCGTTGGGACGGCATCACGACATGCTCCTCGCTAACGTGTTGGCGCAAAGCGAGGCGCTGGCTTTTGGCAAGTCTCCCGAGCAGGTGAAGGCGGAGGGGACGCCGGATTGGCTGGTGCCGCACCGAGTATTCGAGGGCAACCGGCCGTCGAACACGATCCTTGTGGATCGGCTCACGCCGGAAGCGCTGGGGAAATTGGTCGCCCTCTATGTCATTCACCGGCTCCTACGATTAGATTATTCGTCGAACTGTCGTGCGCCAGTTGCGGCTCCGCCGGGCTCTCGATTTCTGGAATAATCCGCTGCGCCAAAACCTTGCCGAGCTCCACACCCCATTGGTCAAACGAATCAATTTTCCAAATCGTGCCCTGCGTGAACACGCTGTGTTCAAGTGATTTGAAACAGCTTGAGAGGGCCCTCAGGGGCTAGAGCCCACAGAAATTGGGCTCCTCACGTCGGACCCAAAGGTCCGACCCCCGGAGCCAAGCACATTTTTCAGCGAGATGTGAAGTCGCGCGCTCCCGGGAAGCACAAGTGAGGTAGCTTCTGGGGTTCGGAGACAACAGACGAGCAAGATCCGCCCGAGGGGAAAGATCATGGATAAGATTCAGTCCGACACTCTGGTTTTCTTCGGCGCGACCGGAGACTTGGCCTACAAGAAGATTTTCCCCGCGCTGCAAGCCATGATCAAGCGCGGCCACCTGAACGTGCCGATCATTGGCGTGGCCAAAGCGGGATGGAATCTCGACCAAATGAAGGCACGCGCGAAAGACAGCCTGGAAAAACATGGCGGGCTCGACCTGGCGGCGTTCGAAAAGCTCTGCAACCAGCTGCGCTACGAACATTCTTTGCATGGGCGGGCGCACCGTCGGGCCGGCGGTGGCGTGGGATCTGGTGCAAACCTATCTCGAAGCGAAGTTCAGTCAGGCCGAGAGGCATATGCGCCGACTGGATAAAGTGGCGGCGGTGGAAAATCAAGGAGCGAGTGAGGCGAAGAGCGCCTGAGGGCGTGATTTTCGCAAGCCGGGGTCCAATGAGGATCGCCTCAGGATGATCCTTTGTTGTAGTGGTTGAGAGTGAGCCACGCCGCGGCGGTTCAGGGGATGCCCAGTTTTTTCTGCAATTCTTCGAGTGACATGCCCTTTGTTTCCGGGTAAAAAAACAAAACAACGAAAAACTGAACGACCATCATCGCCGCGAAGAAAGCAAAGGGATAACCGCCGGACTTCGCGGCCACAACCGGGAAACCCAAAGAGATGATGGCGTTCATCAGCCAGTGGGAGAAGCTGCCGAGGCTTTGTCCTTTGGCACGCACGCGATTGGGGAAAACCTCGCCGAGGTAAACCCAAATGACCGCGCCTTGCGAGAAGGCGAAGAACGCGATGTAACCCACCAGCAGCCAGACGAGCAGCTCTCCATGGCGCTGGGTCAGAAAAATTCCGGTCACTCCGGCGAGGCAGATGGCGGTGCCGACCGCGCCAATGAGAAGCAGTTTTTTGCGCCCCACTCGGTCGATCAGACTCATAGCAATGATAGTGAAGACGAAGTTGGTGGCGCCAATGGCCACGGCTTGCAGGTCCGCAGAGATCTTGTTGAAACCTGCCCGGGCAAAAATGTCGTTCAGGTAATAGAGAATGGCGTTGATGCCGGAAAGCTGGTTGAAGAGGCCGATGGTAATGGCGAGAAAAATCGGGAAGCGATATTTCGCGGTGAACAAGGCGTCACTGGCGCCGTGCTCGGCATCAATGGATTCCACAATTTCCTTCAGTTCCTGCTCGTAGTTCTCTTCCCCAATGAGCCGAAATACCTCGTGCGCTTCTTCCACCCGGCCTTTTTTCACGAGCCAACGCGGGCTGCGCGGAATGAAGAAGAGCAACACGAGGAAAACCGCGGCAGGAACTCCAGCGATGCCGAGCTTCCATCGCCATTCCGCGCCACCAAATCCGAACGAGCCAATCAGGTAGTTGGAAAAATAGGCCACCAGGATTCCCAACACAACATTGAATTGAAAAAATCCGACCAGGCGGCCACGCCACTTGGCCGGAGCAATTTCGGCGATGTACATGGGACCGAGGACGGAGGAGCCGCCGATCGCCAGGCCACCAATCACGCGGAAGAGAATCAGCGAGATCCAACTGGAGGCAAAAGCGCATCCGACGGCGGAGACCATGTACAGCACGGCCATCAAGCGCAAACTGTCGCGACGCCCAAAACGGTCGCCGGGAATTCCCGCGGTCATGGCGCCAATGATGGTGCCGAACACCGCGCTGAATACGGTGACCCCGAGAGTCCAATCGGAAAGATGAAAGAGATCCGTGAGAGCGTGCGTAGTGCCGGAAATAACGACGGTATCAAAACCAAACAAGAGGCCGCCCAGGGCCGCCACGACGGTGCTGCGCAGAAGATAGGCATTTAGTTTCATCGTTTGCTTTCGGAGCCTCGGAATGCCTGGAAGGCTAACTGTTCAAGCACTAGCAACAGGAACCCTTCTAGCTAAATGTATAGTCAACAGGGAACAGGAGTCGCCCGATTGTAGTCGATTCCCTTCCCGCGCAGGTGCGGAAATATAGGCATGTCAGCGGTGCGCCTAGGCCATCGACAAGAAGGACATCTCGCGCTGTAACCTTTGGAAAGCAATGTAATCGAACTTATTGCGGATGGGCCGCTCGGAGCGAGAGCGGCTTCGGGAGACACGTTTGAGGCAAACACTTGCGATCGGCTCCGCGGGCCTGGCGGCCGCGTTGCTCTTGTTGACCTTGCACACGCAGCTGACGACGGCGTCTGCGGGCGATGTGGCTCGCAAGCCGATTGTGCTTGTGGAGTTGTTTACCTCAGAGGGTTGTTCGAGCTGCCCGCCGGCGGATGCGCTCTTGAAGACTCTTAGTGAAGAGCAGCCGGTCGCTGGAGTGGAAATCGTGGCGCTTGAGGAGCATGTTGACTATTGGGATCAACAGGGCTGGAAGGATCCCTTTTCCTCGAGCCAATTTACCGAACGACAGCAGGGCTATGCAGAGGCTTTCCGGAATCGCGGAGTCTACACGCCCCAAATGGTGGTGGATGGGCGGCGCGAATTTGTAGGCAGCCATACGCGCGATGCCGAGGAAGCGATTCGGCGAGCCGCCTCCGTTCCGAAGGCGGCGATCGAACTAAAAAAGAGAGAAGGCGCCGGCAAGGAAACCGCGAGCTTTTCGCTGGTGGTCGGTCCATTGGCTCAGCCCTTAATTCCATCCAAGACGGAATTGTGGGTCGCGGTGACGGAAAAATCGCTGCAATCCGATGTGAAAGCAGGAGAAAATTCGGGGGAGACCCTGAGGCACGCAGCGGTGGTGCGAACGATACAGAGAATAAAAACGACGCGGGGGTCCGACAATTTTCCAGACGGTTTTACCGTCGAGATCAAGAGCAATTGGAAACCGGAGAATTTGCGCGTCGTGGTGTTTCTGGTGGACAAAAGTTCCCGAGGCGTCGTGGGTGTGGGAACAGCCGAGATCCCGAGATAACTAGAACTCATCTCCTAAATGGTTTAGCGCAATTCCGGAGCGTCCTCAGGGTCTATATCCCGTTATGCTGGGCTTTTAGCTAAAGCCCCGCCCCCTAAGAGACTTTTTCCGTAGCCTACGAAGTCATGTTCTCCCAGGCAACATTCATGAGATGTCGATGACTTCTAGTCATTCCGCAAATCAATGGCTTTGTGGCCGCGTTGTGCGACGAGAGCCTTAAATTCGGGGTCGTCGCGGAGGATTTTGAGATCGGGATCCTGCGAGCACCAGTCCGCATTGTAGTAGCCTGCATCCATGGAGCGGCGCAAAGTATCCAGGGCTTCGTCTTTCATTCCAAGGATCCCGTAGGTGCACGCGGCGTTGTAAAGTACGTTGGCGTCGGAGGGCCGCATGGCGACGGCAATTTTCACATGCTGCGTGGCTTCCTGAGCTTGGCCGAGGATAGCGAGGTCCGAGGCCAGCAAGATGCGGGCACGGACGTCGTCGGGGAAGCGATGAAGCTGCTCGGTGAGCACTTCCCTTTCCCGGGCGCGTAAACGCTCCGCGTCTGCCATTCGCCCGAGACACTCCAAAGAATTGATCAGTGGAACCAGCGCGTTGTAATCATTGCTGACAATTTCGAGAGCGCTTTCGGCAAGTTCCGCGGCTTCCTCGTGCCGCCCCGAGGTGAAGTAGGCCCTTCCCAGAACGTCGTGAGCGCCTTCGCATTCCGGCTGCAGGGCAACGGCATGCTTGGCCAGCCGAATCGCGTCATCATACTGCTGCTGCGCGAAATGAATGCGCGCCCGGGCGGAAATCACTTCGGGCAGATCCGGCGCCAGGCGCTCCGCCTTGGAAAAGGCCGCGAGACCCTTCTCGATATATTCCGGGCTGGGGCTGCGAAACTCGTGCATGCCTCCCCAGACATGGGCCATGCCCGCGTAGGCCAGGGCGAAATTCGGGTCCAGCTTTACGGCTTCTTCGTACATGGCCAGGGAATACTCGAACTGCCGTTGGCGGAGATAGTTGCGGCCGCGCAGGAAAAAGTCGTAAGCCTGCGGATTGTCCGTCGGCTTTCTCGCAATCACTTTCGCTTCCTGCGGAGAAAGCTTGATTTCCAGGGCTTTGGCGATGCTGAGCGAAATTTCTTCCTGGATGGCGAAGACGTCTTCCATGTTGCGGTCGTAGCGCTCGGCCCAGACGGAATGGCGCGTGGCGCTTTCGACAAGCTGTGTGGTGATGCGCAGGCGGTTGCCGGCGCGGCGAATGGAACCTTCGAGGACGTACATCGCTCCGAGCTTCTCGCCGACTTGAGGAGCGGTGACGGGCTTATCGCGAAACGGAAGCATTTCCGAGCGCGGAAAAATCTGTAGGCGCGCGATTTTTGAGAGTTCAGTGATGATGTCCTCGGTCATGCCGTCGCGAAAATATTCGTCTTCCTTGGCGCCGCTGAGATTTTCGAAATAGAGAACGGCAACAGTCTTTTTCTTCTGTTCAACCGAGGCGGCAGCGACACTGCCGCTGCCGGTCACGCCACGCGCATCGGAATCGTGCCGTCCTAAGGAATCCAGATCACGCTTGAGCCGCTTCAAGTCCGCGCGAAGCTCCGCGGCGGTTTGACAGCGAAGATCGCAATCTTTTTCGAGGGTCTTGGCGACGATGCGGTCCAATTCGGCCGGCGCTTTGGGATTCAGCTTGGAAATGGGATCGGGAGTCACATTTAAGATACCGTTGAAGATGACCGCGGTGGTGCTGCCGGGAAATGGAAGTGTGCCGGTGGCCATTTCGTAGAGGACGACGCCAAAGGAGAACAGATCGGTGTGCGGGCCCAGCTCTTCCCCGCGAGCTTGCTCCGGGCTCATATAGGCAACCGTACCAATGGAGCTGCCCGGGCTGGTCAAGTCCGCCGCGGTAGCTCCTTGCGATTCTCTGGGCAAATCGCCGCCGGCAACGGTGTCGCCGCTCCCGTGAAAGCGCGCTTCGACTTTGGCCAAACCGAAATCGAGAACCTTGGCTTGATTGCGGCTGGTAAGGAAAATATTGGCCGGCTTGATGTCGCGGTGAACGATCCCTCGATTGTGAGCGGCATCGAGCGCATCGGCAATCTGGATGCCTATATCCACGACGAGCGCGCAATCCATGGGGGTTCGACCCATGCGATGTTTGAGGGTCTGCCCTTCGAGGAGTTCCATGGCGATGAAAGGCTGGCCATCCACCTCCCCTACATCGTGGATGGTGCAGATGTTGTTGTGATTGAGAGCGGAAGCGGCGCGCGCTTCGCGCTGAAAGCGATCGAGGGCCATGCGGTCGCCGGACAATTCCGGCGGAAGGAATTTCAGAGCGACATGGCGGCCCAGGCGGTTGTCTTTCGCCTTATAGACAACCCCCATTCCGCCGCCACCCAGTTTTTCCAAAATACGGTAGTGGGAGATGGTTTGACCGATCATTAGGGTGAGGGGTGCTCCGCGGCCAACATAGTACGGGCGCAAAGGAAGGCAAGTCAACAAGCGCGAGCGAATTGCAGTACTTTACGAGAGCTTCAGTTAACCTTACAAACTCAGATTTCTATCAATAGACTGACCAGGTGCACGGCGTAGCCAATTCTAAGCAGCAGATGGCGGTCCAGGTCTCGAAAGTTAAGGCTCCATCCTCCCAATTCCCACGCACGCTTTTCTTCCACAGCAATTCTTTTCACTGGGAGCCACGTTCCCTACGGCCGACCGAGTGTTAGAGTTCAAAACTATGACTCTGAATCTCGCGCGTGCGGTGAAACCAGTTGACTTTGGATTGCGTCGATGTAGGTAAGGAAAATTTGTGCTTCGAAGTGGCGTGAGCATTGGGGTGAAACGTACAAGATAGAGAGTGCAATGTGAAAAGTGAATCCGGGAGCCAGCCCTGACATAGGAGGGCATATGCGAGTAAGAGTATTGGCACTGTTCGCGGGTATCGTGGTGCTGGCGAGCTGCGTGGTTGCGAAGAAGAAGGAAAAGCAGGTTCTGCCGGACGCCGTCCTGAGGGCGCAGACCGTGTTCGTGGTGATACAGCCGGATGCGAAGGAGCCGCCGACGGAGCCGAATGCGAATTTGAAGGCACAAAAGGCGGTGGAAGAAGCGCTGCTGAAGTGGGGGAAGTTCCGACTGGCTCTGGACAACACCACGGCCGACATTGTCATTTCGGTGCAGAAGGGAACAGGAAAGGCCATGTCGCCGACAATAAGCGGTGGTCCGGTGGATTCGCGTCCCGTGGACGTCGAAGGCGATGCCAGTCAAATCCGCATTATGGGCCAGAAGGGGCATCCAGACACGACTTCGACGAACGACCCGAACCCGAACGCCCGGGCACAGACGGGCACGCAAGCAGGGGGTTCGGAGGATGTGTTGCGGCTGTTCATTGGTGGTGGCGTGGAGTATCCGCTGGATTATGCGCCGGTATGGATGTATTCGCGGAAGGATGCGTTAAAGGGTCCGGAAATG
>Ga0306924_10005899_pt1 | contig 12139 bp, 13 predicted proteins | sample sta12Can44000111_FD_203756 | JGI IMG/M metagenome (GOLD analysis project Ga0306924, IMG submission 203756) | Lab enrichment of tropical soil microbial communities from Luquillo Experimental Forest, Puerto Rico - statanox.12C.anox.44.000.111 (v2)... | ecosystem: Environmental > Terrestrial >... | reverse complement strand
GGTGGCGCACTGGAGCCGCGTTGAGGAAGCGGTTTGAGGTTCTCTCTCTTCCCGGCCACCCGGAAGGTGTCCGAGTGCCCTGAGTATCGTCATGTTTTCCCAGGTCACCCACCACTCCGCGATCTTTCCGCCTTCGATACGAAACACTGCCCCGAAATCAAATTGCGCTTTGTTCTCGACGGCGAGCAACGGCTACGTAAACTCGAAGCTCTCAACTGAGTTTCAGTGAAATCCCACCGTCCACGACCAATTCGAGGCCAGTGACGTATTTCGACTCGTCTGAAGCAAGATACAAGCAGGCATAGGCAACATCCCAGGCGTCGCCCATGTGCCCCATCGGGCACTGAGCGTCACGCACTCTCCACATCTCCTCTACATCGCCTTGGCTGTACTCGGCAGCGAGCCCGGCAGTCTTCTCGACCATTGGGGTCTTCATGAGGCCGGGTAGCACCGTGTTCACCCGGATGTGTTTCGGCGCATACTGCACCGCAGTGGTGCGCGTCAGGTGGATCATCGCTGCCTTGGTGGCGTAGTAGGTGGAATAGGGGACGCTCGTGTAGCGGATGCCAGCCACCGAAGAAATATTGATGATCGAGCCACCTCCCTGTCTCTCCATGATTGGAATCACGTGCTTCATAGTCAGAAAGCAGCCCTTGAGGTTCACGGCGAATATCCGGTCCCACTCTTCTTCGGGCAATTCTACAACCCCTCCGACATGGGCGAGGCCGACGTTGTAATCGACGACATCGATCCGTCCATAAACATCCAGGCACGCCTCAACCATGCCACGGATGTCGCTATGACTGGCCACGTCGGCACGGACTGTGTTAGCGATGCCATTTTCCTGGCGAATTATTTGGACAGTTTCGTTCGCGGCATCCTCGTTTACATCGGCGCATACGACCTTCGCGCCTTCGCGGGCGAACAAGACGGCTGTAGCTTTCCCGTTTCCCCAACCCGGCCCAATCGACCCGGCTCCCACCACCAGCGCAATTTTGTCCTGCAAACGTCCGACCATTGGCTCCTCGCCGATAAGACTATCTCCTGATGGGGCAGAAGGGTGACCACCCCATCCAATCCCGAAACGCCTTTACCGATACACAAGAACCGGGACCTTCGAGTGCGTAAGCACTTTGACCGTCTGACTGCCGAGGACAACCGCCGAAACACCGCGTCGTCCGTGCGAGGCCATCACGATCAGGTCGCACCGTCTGGCCTCGGCGGCATCGATGATCGCCTGATAGACTTGCTCATGCTCGACGTGGAGCGTGTCGCAGACGACACCGGCCAACTTTGCAGCCTCCAAAACCACACTAAGCACTTTTTCGGCGTGAGCCTCCGCATGCTTCTTGTATTCGATCGGAGTGTATTCGAGTTGGATCTGAGAAACCGAGACCAACTCGAATGGTTCGGTGACCGTCATGGCTGTGATCTTGGCACCGATCTCTTTGGCGAAGAGGACGCCTTGCTCGACCGCTTTATAGGCGAGATCCGACCCGTCAGTCGGGATCAGGATGTTCTTGAACACCGCAGTTCTCCTCCTCTCTCTCCGCTTTTTCCTGACGGGAGGATCGTCGAAAATCACGCTTCGGTCGATGGCCGAAGCGGCAATACGACAGCATTATCGCGGGACGGGAAGCTCGGCAGTGGCAGTTGATTGACGACTGCAATGTGAAGATCACGGTAGGTCTGAGCCGACAAACAAGGCACTCGACACCGTGATACGTCTGTCGCATTTTCGCTTAGAACATTAGCGGAACATCCAGGACGGCCATGTTCTTTCGCTTCCCACCTGACGCCCGCTGGAATCCCAGCGTGGCGTCGTCGAGTTCGGCATTGGAGTGGGCGAATACGAGGGTGTGGTCCGCGTTTCCCTGCGCGTTTTCCAAATCCTGCTTCCCGAGGCCCCGACCCCGGAACGCTGCCTCGAAGCCTACCATCTTCACCGGACGCGGCTCGAACTCATCGCCGAGCGGAAGGTGCGTCGCCTCCGGTTGACCGACGACGGAAATGTCGAGATCACGGGTCGCGATTTGCGGGAGAGGGAAGCCGCACCGGCAGCACGCCTCAACGGTTATCGCCGGGCTTCATAAGAGCGGTTGCGGGCATCCCGGAATGCCGAACACCGATTCTCTACGAAGATTAAACTCGCGAGGCCGTCTGATGGATCGGACAGCCGCGTTAACGAGATCATTGTATGGATCACGGTTCGGCCCCAACCGCGCCGCAACGGCCCGAAAAAGTGGATCGCCTTCGGTACGCAGAAGGCTCAAATTGAGCGTTACGCGGTTATGCGCGACGTCAGCACCATTTCAGATCTAAGGTGCTCTTTGCCAGCGCGAGGCTGACTACGATCAAGGATCATGGAATCTATGCTCAGCACCAGGATGGATCTTGACCTGCGGGAGACCGACAAGCGGCAGGAAACGCTGGAAAGCGGAGCAGATGCGTACTTCTCGGCGGACGTAGAAACCGATGGTCCGATCCCCGGACCTTTTTCGATCTTGTCATTCGCCATTGTTTTTGCCGGAAACTTCGATGGAAAACGTTTCCACCGTCCTCAGAATTACAAGCTTGCGATCTATAAGGAACTTAAGCCAATTTCTGACAATTTTGAACAAGAAGCATTGCGCGTTAATAGACTAGACCGGGATCGCCTGTGTCGAGAAGGCGAATCGCCTGAAATAGCGATGACAGAAGCTTACCATTGGGCGAAAAAGATAGCTGGGCAGGCGCATCCTGTGTTAGTCGCCTATCCACTAAGCTTTGACTGGACATGGCTCTATTGGTATTTCGTTCAGTTTTCGGCGGAAGGTTCGCCTTTTGGCTACTCCCGTTGTTTCGATATTAAGACCGCTCTCGCCGTGAAGGCTCGGATTCCGGTATCCGAAGCGGGGCGTTCACGTTTGCATCCCTCGTTACGTTCCAACCATGTGCACACTCATAACGCTCTTGAGGACGCGATCGAACAGGCGGAGATCTTCGCAAACATTTTCGAGTGGGAAGGTGTCCATGGGAGAACTCGCTGACCGTCGCGTAAAAACGTCCGAGAGGATCAAAGAACTCCGTGCTCGGCTACAGACAGCAGAGAGCATTGTGACGGGTAAGGCATGCGTTTATACGACCGGTTCGTTTGGACGATGTGAGGCGGGCAGATACAGCGACCTCGATCTCTTCATCTTAGGGAAAAGCGACACCAAACCCGGACGTGACAAGAAAGAAAGTTTATTGAGCCGTCTCGATGAAATACTTATCAAGGCGGATCTCATCGCGGTCACTAGAGAACTTGGAATCCCAGAGTTCTCTGGTGACGGAAGATATTTGGTGCATTATGCGGCCCATGAATTAACGGACACGCTTGGCAAGCCTGAAGATGACGTTACAAACACCTTTACGGCTAGACTCTTGCTCCTACTTGAGAGTCGACCGCTTTTGGAAGCGACGGTTTATGATGAAGTTACACGCGAGGTCGTTGCGGCGTATTGGCGAGATTACGAGGACCACAAGACCGATTTCATGCCAGCTTTCCTTGGAAATGACATCCTCCGTCTGTGGCGGACGTTTTGCGTAAACTACGAAGCGGGGACCGAAAGAGAACCTGAAGAAAAGAAGGCAAAGGGTAAAATCAAGAACTATAAGCTCAAGCACAGCAGATTATTGACCTGCTATTCCGCAGTGCTTTACCTGCTGGCTATATACGAACAGCAGAAGTCGGTACACCCGCAGGATGTTCTGAATATGATCGGTCTGACGCCTACAGGTCGGCTGGAATGGCTTCGCGATCAGAACTATCTATCGGATGCCAAGGACACCATAGAAAGACTATTACGACAATACGAGAGGTTTTTGGAGACGACGGATGCTCCGGAGTCAGAATTAATCAATCGCTTCATGGATAAAGAGCAAACTCGCAGATATTTCGACTCAGCCTACGAATTCGGTGATTTGGTATTTGATGCACTCACGCAGATAGGCAAAAATACCCGATTTCACCGACTTTTAGTTGTTTAGGCTCCATAAACTATTCGGTTCATGCCTGCCTCAACCGAGCCGAATTGAGGGAGCGAAAGGACGGAGCCGGTTCGCCGAGAGGAGGTAAGCGAACGCAGAAGCGACATGGAGAAGCCTTATCGACATCTCGATTGAGCCGCCGTGGTATTCTGTCGGTGCGACAAGAGAGTGCCGACATGCCCGAAGAACCGCCGCCCGCATCAAGCAACCGAGAACTCACGGCCAACATTGTCGCTGCATACGTTCGGCGAAACCAAATCGGGTCCGATCAACTCGGGACGCTGATCGCGACCGTGCATGAGGCGCTCTCCGGACTCGGAAAACCGGCAGCCGAAACCGAGACGGAGCGCACTCCCGCCGTGCCGATCCGTCGATCGGTTCATCGCGATTATGTCGTTTGTTTAGAATGCGGCTCGCGCGGCCAGATGCTCAGACGACATCTGGCCACGGGCCATGGAATGAGCGTCGACGAGTATCGCGCTCGGTGGAACCTTCCCCGTGACATCCGATGACTGCGCCCGGCTATTCGGAGCGGCGATCCGGGCTTGCCAAAGAGCTTGGCCTTGGTCGCGGTCGGGGAGCACGCCGCGAGGAACCGGTATCGGCGGCACCGGGAAACGCACCAGCCCCTCGATCTCGCCGCCGAGGAAGGCCGCGATCGGCGACAACCTCGGCCTAAAGTGAGGTGCCGGATGGGCGATCGGGAAGGCAGCGAGGCAGAGCCGAACGCAATAAACGGCCCTGCGCGGAACTCGTCGCCTTGGGTTAGCATTGGGCGAAATGATGGGCAGGGTGGTATTGACCCTTGCACTCCCTTCGCTCTCGATTGATCGCTCTTTGGCTGATCTCGCTCGTCGCCTGCGCGGCTGTTGCGGTCATGCTTATTCAGCTATATCGCCAGTCGAACGAAGCACAGGTCGGGCGAGCCGAGGCGGTCTTAGCCCATTCCTGCGACCTCATCCGCGACCGGTACCGGCTCTATACGACTGGTTGGCGCGGGCCGGCCCCGCCGCTTAGTGACGAGAATCTCCGCCGAGACCTAACCGCTGCGGTTGCCCTAGCCCTCGCTCGGCAGAACGGAGTCGAAGGCGGGATTTGGCATGCCGACGCGGGGCCGCTTGCTTATGCCTTTCCCACCTACGAGGGCAGTGGCCCTAAGAACGATCTGCCGGCAGCCGAACGGGAAAACATCCAGGCGATCAACACCGAAAGCGAACGCGAGCAGCAGGCTACGGATCAGCGGTTTGCCTTGCGCTCGCAAACGTTGCTGCTTCACGCCTGTCCACTTGCCGGCCCAATCTCCAATCTCACCGGCTGGACCATGACGCGGGTGCAGATGACGGCGGGCAACAACCCGCTCCGTTTCGGCCTCGGTATCCTGTTCGCACTGATGCTTGGGATGGCGACTTGGCTTACCAGATTGACGTTGGTGTGGTCCCGCCATGTACGAGGGATAGAGGGTGTTCTCGCGCATGAAGACGCGGAGACGATGCCGACCCTTGGCAGAACCGGCGAGCGCGAACTTGATCGCATCATTGATGCGCTGAATCGGGCGACGGCTCGGCTTACGGATGCTCGACAGCGGTCGGAGACACTTGCAGCCCAGGTTGCATCGACGGAGCGCCTTGCCGCTCTGGGCCGAGTCGCGGCTGGCATCGCCCACGAAATTCGCAATCCTATTGCCGCAATGCGATTACGCGCCGAGAACGCGCTCGCGGGTGACGACGCCCGTCGCCGCAAGGCTCTGGCCGATACGCTGGATCAGATCGCTCGGCTGGACACACTGGTCACCGAATTGCTCTCGATGACCCATCGACGGGAACCTCGTCCGACCATGGTAGAGCTAACTCCGTTTATTGCCGATTGCGTCTACGCACAGCGCGAGGCGGCGGTGGCGGGCGGTATCAACATCAAGACAACGAGCACCGTCGCCCGCGCCAAGATCGACGCTGATATGGTCCGGCTTATCCTCGGTAATCTGCTGTCGAACGCTATTCGGCAAGCACCGTCTGGTGGTGAGGTATCAGTCTCAGCGGCTTTGTTGGACAGCGGAATTCGTTTGACCGTAGCAGATACCTGCTCCGGCGTGTCCGCTGAACTGCGAGAGCGGTTGTTCGAGCCGTTCGTGACCGGTCGCGCGGACGGCACCGGCCTGGGGCTTGCAATCGCCCGCGAGTTGGCAGAAGCGCACGGAGGCAAACTGATGCTGCTCGACCCAGGTGGCGCGATGCCGGGCCGTGGCGCGGTCTTCGTGCTCGATTTGCCAAGTGTAATGGCATGTCAACCGTGTTGATAATCGATGACGAACCGGCGATCCGCGATGCGCTTTCGGAGACATTGACCGATCTCGGCCATACCTCAGCGGCGGTAGCGGATGGCACGGCTGCGCTGTCGTGGCTCGCAAGCTACCACGCGGACACGGTGTTGCTCGACTTGCGGATGCCTGGATTGGATGGAATGGAGGTATTACGTCGAATTCGAGCCATGCCAGAGCCGCCGCCAGTTGTGATCCTAACTGCTGTGCCGACCAGCACCAACACGATCGAGGCGATGCGCCTCGGTGCCGCCGATCATCTCGCCAAGCCGATTGGGCGTGCCGATCTGGCTGCGCTGCTGCATCGCCTGCTCTCCTCCCCTCGCGCGATGAACGCGCCAGCCTCCCAGTCGCCCGATAGCGATGAGTTCATTGGCTTGAGTCCACCAATGCGCGAGGTCCAGAAGACAATCGGACTGCTGGCCGATAGCGACACGACTGTGCTGATTCTGGGTGAGACCGGAACCGGCAAAGAGGTTGTCGCCCGTGCCATACATCGACATGGCAAACGAGGAGGCGGTCCTTTCGTTGCGGTGAACTGTGCTGCGATCCCCGCCGAGCTTCTGGAGAGCACTCTCTTCGGACATACCCGCGGGGCCTTTACGGGGGCTGTTGCCGACCGCACCGGCTCATTTCGGGATGCTGATCGCGGCACCTTGTTCCTCGACGAGATCGGCGACATGGACAAGGCTATGCAGGCTAAGTTGCTGCGTGCCTTGCAGGAGCGCGAGATCACGCCGGTAGGCGGTAAGCCGCTCAGAGTCGATGTCCGAGTGATCGCCGCCACCCATCAGGACTTGTCTGCCCTCGTGCGAGCCGGTCAGTTCCGGGAAGACCTGTTCTACCGCTTGGGTGTCGTGCCTTTGCTAGTGCCGCCGTTGCGCGATCGTCTCGCGGACATCGTGCCTCTCGCAGAGCATTTTCTTGCTGTCGCTACCAGGGATAGCGACCGAAAACGCCTTTCCGCCGACGCAGCCGGGCGGCTGGTTGCGCATGACTGGCCCGGCAATGTCCGTGAACTACGGAATGCGATGGAGCGGGTTACAGCGCTCGTTCGGAAGCCGGTCGTGACGGCAGCCGATCTCGCTTTTCTCGGCCAGAGCGGTCTGTCGAGCGGCACAGATTGGTTGTCGGGCACCTTGCCGGAAGCGGTAGTCCGCCTGGAGCGGGAAATGATCTCTCGCGCACTTGCCGCGTCAGGCGGCAACCGTGCCCAGGCCGCAGAGCGGCTCGGCATTCGCCGTCAATTACTCTACGATAAGATAGCTCGATACGGTCTCGATGCGTCCGAGAACCGGACAGAAGGCGTCCGAGAACCGGACAGTCTCTCGCAAGCGAATTCAAACTTATCCAACTGAATACAACGCCTTAGACGCTGGCACGCCGCTTGCCCTTCGTGGGTTAGATCATCCACGGAGGATGCAATGCTATCTAAACTGACCTTGCTGGCGGTCCTGCTTCTGGTCGAAACCTCTGTCGGTGCGGCGTTCGCTCAGGGGATGGCCGGCTACGACCCGGACCAGTTTCCGGCGATTCGCGGGAAGGTCGCGCAGTATAGTCTGACGCCGCGCGGCGAAGTCGATGGGTTGATTCTCGACGACGGAACCGGAAGTCCACCTGCCACCGCATCTCGGTGCGCAACTGGTCTTCACGATCAAGCCCGACGATCAGGTCACCGTGCGCGGGTTGAGGGCGCGGGCGATCCCGATGATCGACGCCGCTTCCGTTTCCAACGACGCAAGCGGCCAGAACGTCATCGACAGCGGCCCGTCAGGGCCAGCCGGCAGCGGACAGAGCTTGCAAGCGAGCGGACACGTCAAGGCACAACTGCACGGAAGACGAGGCGAACTGAATGGCGTGCTGCTGGAAGATGGGACGATAATTCACTTACCGCCCGACGAGGCGGATCGTTTGGCATCGCAGCTTGCAGTCGGCCAACCGCTTTACGTGACAGGGTACGGGACGACGAGTCCACTCGGCAAGGTGATTGCCGCGCAGCAGATCGGGCCAAGTCCGTCTCAACTGGCGCAAATACAGACACCACCACTGCCACGGGGTCCGGGACGAGACCGCCGTGAAGCGCCAGCACTGCCCCCGCCACCCCGCTGAACAAAAACGCGGGATCGCAATGTCAAACGCTCTGAGCGATAGGCTCGCCGCCGCCAGAATTGGGAGCAGCATCGCCAAGGATGGGAAACCTTCGCGTCGCCGCTCTCGGCTGAGCCGCATTCTGGTCTTCGCATTGGTGATTGTGGCGCTTGCCGGTGGAATAGCGGCTTGGCTGATGCCCGAAACGCCATTGCAACAGGACGCCCGGTGGGTTGGATCGGCGGCAGTTTTTGCATCGAGCTGTCTCGCGCTCGCGGTGGGTCGAGTCCCAGGTTTGGCGCTGGACCGTGCCGGTGTTGCCCTGGTCGGAGCGGCGCTGATGGTCGCGTGCGGCGCGATTTCCCTCGACGACGCCTACAGGGCTGTGGACCTCGACACCCTGACCCTGCTTCTCGGCATGATGATTGTCGTCGCCCACCTGCGGCTCTCGGGTTTCTTTTCGCTGGCGGGCGGATGGGCAATGCGCAGGGCGCATCATCCTCTATCGCTGCTTGCCGCGATTACGGTGTTAGCCGGGCTGCTTTCCGCCTTCCTGATGAATGACACGATCTGCCTCATGCTGACGCCGCTGGTGGTCGATCTCGTTCGATCTATGCGGCGCAACCCCGTACCGTTCCTGCTTGCGGTTGCGATGGCGTCCAACATCGGTTCGACCGCGACCATCACTGGCAATCCGCAGAACATGATGATCGCCAGTGTATCGCATCTCACGTATGGCGATTTTGCTGCTTCCCTTGCACCTGTCGCCATCATCGGCCTCGTGGCGACCCTGAGTGCCATAGCGTTCATCTATCGCGCTGACCTCCGAAATGACGCGCCATTCGTCATCCAGCCGGTAGCTCCTCGAACCTATAATGCTTTGATGCTACGCGCGACTTGCGGCGTATCGGCTCTCGTGTTCCTTCTATTCGTAGGGCTATCGCCGGCCAAGGCTGCGATGATTGTCGGCGGGCTGCTCCTCCTGACACGCCGACTGAAAAGCGAGCGGGTCTATGCGGAAATAGATTGGTCGCTGCTCCTTATGTTCGCGGGCCTTTTCGTCATCGTTGCCGCTGCGGAGAACACCCTTTTGACCGACGCCATCATTCCAAGCATCGCACGCCTTCATTTCGACAGCGTGCCCGCTCTGAGCGCCGTGGTAGCGATTCTGTCCAACATCGTCAGCAACGTCCCAGCAGTGCTCCTCCTCAAACCATTCATTCTAACGCTTGGAGACCAGCACACCGCCTGGATCACGGTCGCCATGGCCTCGACCCTGGCGGGAAATTTCACGGTGATCGGCTCTATCGCCAACCTCATTGTCGTCCGGACGGCAGCAGCAAGAGGCGTGCGGATCAGTTTTTGGAGCCACTTCAAGGTCGGCGCACCGCTGACGCTGCTGACGCTCGCGATAGGGACATGCTGGCTATGGCTATAGCCGACCAGCCTTCAGTCGCGTCCAAGGCTCAGCCGGCTCGCTTTCATCCGGCCTCGCTCGATGCGCTGAACTTCCTGCTCTCCGATGTGCGCGGAGCATTGGGGCCATACCTCAACGTGTTCCTCATCACGCAACAGCATTGGAGCCAAACGAGCGTCGGTTTGGTCACCATGACGGGCGGGTGGTTTGGTCTCGCCGTGCAACCCCTGATCGGTGCGGTCATCGACGCAACCCATGCCAAGCGGGCGCTCATCATCATAGCCCTGTCCATTCTTGCCGTAGGAGCGATGGCGATTTTTGTGATGCCGACCTTCTGGATCGTAATGGCTGCCAATAGCGCCATCCACATCGTTGGGGATGTCTTTGGTCCGGCAGTCGCAGCGATCACCCTCGGTATCTATGGACAAAGGCAGTTGGCCCGGCGAATGGGGCGAAACGCCGCCTTCGACCACGCCGGGAATGTTACCATCGCAGCCGTGGCCGGAGCGGTCGGATGGGCGTTTTCCCAACGCGCCGTATTTTTGCTCGTGCCATTCTTCGCGGTGTTTGCCGCCCTCGCAGTGCTCTCGATCCCGCCCGGCGCAATTGACCACAGGAGGGCGAGAGGCGCGGAACCCGCCGAGGTCGGTGAGGAAAAGGTATCGAGCTTATCCGTTCTCCTTACCTGTCGGCCCCTGCTGATCTATGGCGCGTGCGCGGCGCTGTTCGCACTTTGCGAACGCGCCGCTGTTGCCGCTCGTAGGCCAAAAGCTCGCCATCGCACATCCGGTTTGGGGGACGGCGATGATGTCGTCGTGTATTATCGCCGCCCAGGTGATCATGCTGCCAATCGCGCTATTCGTCGGTTGGACCGCCGATACATGGGGACGCAAGCCGCTCCTGCTGATCGGCTTCGGCATTCTGCCGGTTCGGGCTGCGCTCTACACGATCTCCGACGACGCCACATGGCTAATCGCAGTCCAGTTGCTCGACGGGGTGGGTGCGGGGATTTTCGGAGCCATTACCCCGCTCGTCTTGGCCGACCTGATGCGCGGCACAGGAAGATACAACGTCGCTCAGGGAGCCGTCGCAGTAATGCAAGGGATCGGCGCTTCTACGAGCGGCTTGGTCGCCGGCCTGATCGTCGATTATTTCGGATACTCGGCGGGCGTTTCTCGCGGCAGCATTCGTCGCCGGCATCGGCTTTGGAGCGCTGGTGAGGCTGATGCCCGAAACCGCCGAATTTATCCATATTGGTGTTGGTCGTGTCGGGTTCCGACGTAGCAAAGGCTCTCTGGCTCGGTCGTAAGCCAAAGGCAGCGGTGCTTTCCGGCAGTGACGCCGACCGCAGCACCAACTCCAGTAGATGTCGTTAAGGACTCCCAGGCGACGCCCGCGCGGGGACGGAGATCGCGTTCCGCGGCGAAGTCTGTTGATAGCGGAAATGAAGTGGTCGCGGAGCCGAAACCCGCCAGGAACAGGGGGTCGCGTTCACGGGTTGCTTAACCCAAGCTGAAGCAAGTCTAATCGGCCATCGCAGAGAGGTAACCGCGAGGCGTTATCGAGTTCGAGGGCGAGCACGGCCTAGTCTGATCAAACTAGCTCCAATGCTGTCTTTCAACCGTAAAATAACGGTGGATGTGGGCGGCACAATTAGCCCTCTACGGTGTTAATAGCTATAGGGAGGTTTCAAAATGTCGATTGAGCCAGAAGGATGGTATATGGACGCTGGCCCGCCGTCGTGGGATGCGGACGCTAAGACGTTTTCGTTTTTCTTATGTAAGTCGGGTTGTGACCGAGTGTTGTGCGTTCTGACCATTGATGCGTTGGAGAACGCTGCTCAGTCGAGCGACCTTTCCGAGCCCGCAATGAATCGAATATTTGATGCACACCGGCTGTTGATAGAACTAAGAGCCGCCCAAAAAGTGAACGCTGGACTGCTCGATTCGAATGGTTTTGTGTTGCTCGGCGCTGACGATATCTGATTGAGAGGCTGGCCAGCGGTGGGGTTGCTATGCGCCTCGGCGGGCTGGGCAGGCTCAATATTGGCACTCTGCTGTCGATCTCGATCGGTTGAGTTCTGGGAAGCATAGCGAAAAAATATCGATGGGAACCCGAAAAACATCTGTAGACGATTTAATAGGGAAAGCCACCCTGTGGAGAGCCACGGGCTCCGAAAGGGATGGTAAGGCTACGATCGACTGGATCGTTCCATCAAAAAGAATGCTTTGAATTTTTTGCGATTTCCATGCCTCAGTATGAAGTTGGTGCCGTGTCTCCAAAATGCGATAGACGCTGGCCCTGCCAAT
>Ga0306924_10005898_pt1 | contig 12139 bp, 9 predicted proteins | sample sta12Can44000111_FD_203756 | JGI IMG/M metagenome (GOLD analysis project Ga0306924, IMG submission 203756) | Lab enrichment of tropical soil microbial communities from Luquillo Experimental Forest, Puerto Rico - statanox.12C.anox.44.000.111 (v2)... | ecosystem: Environmental > Terrestrial > Soil... | reverse complement strand
GTGGCCCAGTCCTGCGGCAGCTGCTCGCGCGTCCTGACCTCCAAAGCACTTCGGTAGGCGGTCACTGCCTGGGCCAGCAGTTCCGCGCCTTTTGTCCCCTCGGTCCGATTCGCCTGGTCCGAGAGCGCGTTACCCAGGTTGTTCTGGGTCATGGCCCATTTCTGCGGCAGCTGCTCGCGCGTCGTGACCTCCAAGGCACTTCGGTAGGCGGTCACTGCCTGGGCCAGCAGCTCCACGCCTTTTGTCCCCTTGGTCCGAGCCGCCTGATGCCGGAGCGCGATAGCGAGGTTGTTCTGAGTCGCGGCCCATTTTTGCGGCAGCTGCTCGCGTGTCGTCACCTCCAAGGCGCTCCGGTAGGCGGTCACCGCCTGGGCCAGCAGCTCCACGCCTTTTGGTCCCTCAGTCCGATCCGCCTGGTCCCAGAGCACGAGACCCAGGTTGCTCTCAGTTGTGGCCCATTCCTGCGGCAGCTGCTCGCGCGTCCTAACCTCCAAGGCACTTTGGTAGGCGGCTACCGCCTGTGCCAGCAGCTCCGCGCCTTTTGGGCCCTCGGTCCGATCCGCCTGGTCCCAAAGCGCGTTACCCAGGTTGTTCTGGGTCTGGGCCCAGTCCTGCGGCAGCTGCTCGCGCGTCCTGACCTCCAAGGCACTTCGGTAGGCGGTGACCGCCTGTGCCAGCAGCTCCGCGCCTTTTGTCCCCTCGGTCCGATCCGCCTGGTGCCGGAGCGCGATGGCGAGGTTGTTCTGGGTCATGGCCCATTTCTGCGGCAGCTGCTGGTGCGTGTAAACTTCCAAGGCACTTCGGTAGGCGGTGATAGCGGCAGCCAAATGTTCGTTGCCTGCTCTTCCCTCAACGCGAATCCCGAGTTGATCGTGAGTGTTACCTACGTCAACCTCCGTCTCTGCCCAGAGCTGCGCTTGCGTTTCACGATTGATGTAACGGAGCGCCGTTTCATACACTTTCTCCGCCTCCTCAAATCGGAATTTGAGTGTGAAAAGGTTGGCTTTGAGCCGCCAACCTTGGATGGCATCAGTAAGGGCCTTTTCCGCCTGCTCTGCGGACTGGCGTAACTTGTCGTCATCCAATAGCGCAATCGCCGCCTCGATCTTTCCAGCCAGAAACAATCTTTGAGCCTCCTGGTACAACTCTGAGCCCTGGCCTGGCTGGTTCTTTGCCAACTCTGCGGCAGCTTTTTCTGCACTGGCCTTGGCCTGGTCGCGTTCCTCTTGAAGCTTGGCTATGGTCGTCGCATCGGACTTATTCTCTTCTTCAAGTGCTTTGAGCTTCTGCTGGTAAGTAGCCTCAATGGCTTCAACACCCTTGAGTTGGTAAAAACGCCGCGCCATTTCCTCGCGATCTGCCTCCTTGCAAATGATGATCTGCAACGGATTTGCATTAGGATCCTTCGGCAGGGCCAGATCAAGCTGGACCCAATTGACGACAACATATCCTTCCTTGATCACTCCGAGCCGCACCTTTTCGCCAGGAGCTCGGTTCGGATAATCAAGGATGAAGCCACCATCACTATCGCTTGCCCACGGGCCACCTGTGTGCGCAGAATCCGTGATTTGTACATTGCCGACTCCCTGACCACCCTCACCGTTTAGAATGACGATCCCTTTGATCATCGCCCCTTGAACTTCTGTCGCCCCCTGAGCTTGAGCGACAGCTGCCAAAAGAAGAATCAATACTATGCGACCGACCATACAGGCCTAGCGCCCCTTCTATATTGCGATCTCCTGTTTTTATCCACTTTGAACGAATATGTCACGTCACCTCGGGATTCAGGCTGCGCGCGGCGGCTTCCGACGCAACTGCGCTTTTTTCTCCCACCTTGCCAGCAAGCCGCGGTGCGATACGCGAGCGGGACCCTTAGCCGGCCCGCACATCGGCCTAATGCCGAGAAGGACCGAAGCGATTATTCTGTTAAAGAAAGCTGGCGGCGCATTCGGCCCACCTAAACTTCATGCAGCGCCTCTCGAAACAGACCGGCATTGCAACCGCAGATGACGGCAGAAAAAAGTGGTTCCATCTCCCTGAAGCCATTCGGTAGCTGCGGTGCAAGCGCTTGATAGTAATAAAAGGGGTAACACAAGGGACGCTGCGATAAGACCTAACAAGAGGGCAGCATAATTTCCGTTTTTGATCTCTGCCCAAGCAGTTTCTTGACGAAATTGCTCCCCTTGCCGGTTTCGAGGGTTCAATTCGCAAGAAATTGCCCGGTTCTGTCTCTTTAAGGAAATTGGAAAGCCGGTTTGGACCGAAACCAGGAGAAGATCAGGCACATTTCAGTCAAGCGCGCAAAAGCAATGAAGGCGTTTTCTGCTCAGAAAACCAAATTCTCTGGTCGCAGCGTCCCTTATGTTGCCCCTAAATACTCTTCCATCTGGCGAACTTTCCGAGTGATCTCTGTTCGCGCCTTTTCGTCTACACCTTCGGCTCGCCGTTCAAGCGCTCGAGTCGTTTCTTCCGTCCGCCTAATCGATTCGTCATGTGCGCTCCTTTTTTACATGAAGCGGTCCGGCGACTGCCTCGTCAAGCGGAAGCATAAGCATTCATCTCGAGCTCGGAACTGATTCGAGAGTTCGAAGAGGCGCAAAGTAAAGCGCCCAGATCGGGAGCTGTAAGGGGATAATTTCAGCTTTGCGGTAATAACGAAGAGGTGACTATGGGAAGGCCCTACCACGATGCGATGAGAAGTTCCGCGCACCGGTGAAAGATTCGGTGGATAAAGCAGGGAGTTCTTTTTCTGGAGGGTCCGTGCTAACGTTCAGGCTTTGAGCCAGACGCTTTCGATACGCGCGAGGATTCTCCGCTTTTGGAGGCTTTGGGCAAAGTCCCCCTCCGTCTGTACTCGTGGATTCCAGCCCACATCAGCGCACGAACGATCTCTGTCGGTGTGCCAGGAAACCCCTGTTTCGTGGTGTACTCCACCGCCTGGGCAACGACCTCTTCTTCTTGTGGTGTTAGTGTCAAGTTGATACGCATGGTACAAATGTACCATATAACGTATCCGTATCAAGTGTTTCACGTGGAACACCGGGAACAAGCTGACGGGGGTCGAACCTCCGCTTCAGAGAAAGGAGAACGCTCGTCAGTATGAGTTTGGACCGCACATCGTTCGGGGAGTTGCGTCAGTTCCTGGCCAGGCCCGAGGCGTCGATTTGCAGTTGCCCACCCGTATATTCTCGCCGATGTTAATCGAGCTATTCTCAAATCTAATGTGGTTTCGTTCTCACGGAATGTGGTTTTGAGCGACCCCTTATTCTCACTTAATTCGGTTTCAACCCCCCAGGATGTTGTCGGTTCGAGCCGATTATGTTCTCAGTCCGCTATAGGTAACCGAAGGGACGCTGCGATTAGAACGCCCACCACCGACAGCAAGAGCCGTGGCCAGTGAGCCGGAAGAGTTTCGGCCCTTTGACCTCCACGCACTGAGAAATTCCACGGACAACAGGCCAGCGTGGGTGAAAAGTTGGGTGAGTTCAATGCTCGCGCTTTTGCTCGCCAGCCGCTCGTGAATTGGATAAGTATTTGAGCCATGGCCGAACACTCGGAAGTGTTCATCTCTGCAACCACGCGCGACTTGGCCAGTTATCGCCGGGAGATCAAAGACACGCTCTTGAGTCTCCAGATTTTCCCGATCGAGGAAATCTCTTTTACCCGGGCTTACGGCCCGCTGAAAGAGATGCTGCGCGCTCTCATCGGCCGCTGCGACGCAGTGATCCACCTGGCCGGCTTCTATTATGGGGCAGAGCCGTCCCAGCGGCCTTCGGGAGAGCCACGCCGCTCTTACACGCAGATCGAATACGACGTAGCACGGGAACTCGGGAGACCCATTTACCTCTTTCTGGCGGCCGAGGAGTGTGACAACGCCGAAACTCCGACTCAGACCGACGAAGAAAAAAGCCTGCAGTTTGCCCACCGCCAGGCGATCCAGACATGCGGGGACCTTTACTACTGGTTTGACAGCACTGAGCAAGTCGCAAACCGAGTGAAGGAACTGAGGTTTCCAGCGCGCGGCGCCGCAGCACCGCGCCGAGTGGTTAATCTGCCTTACAACTCCTTGGGACCGCTCTTTAAAGGTCGCGACAGCGCGCTTGTAGAGCTCAGGCAGCGACTCATGGGTAGCGGGGGGAGAGCAGTTGGTCTCACCGCTCGTCAAGCGATTTATGGGTTGGGCGGCGTAGGAAAGACACGCCTTGCCGTCGAATACGCATGGCGTCAGGCGAGTGACTACGAGAATGCGCTGCTTTTTGTGAGCGCGCGGTCTTTGGCGGACTTTCAAAGCAATTTGGCTGCGCTCTGCAATGCCAAGATCCTCAACCTGCCCGAACGGGACAAGCCCGAGGAAAAAGAGCGTTTAGCTGCCGTGTTCCTCTGGCTCAACGAGCATTCCGGCTGGCTCCTGATCCTCGATAACGCCGACACACCGGAAACCGTAGCTGAAGCAGAGAAAACGCTTTCGAAACTCCAGGGTGGGGGCGTGATCGTCACCTCGCGCCTCGCGAACTGGAGTCCCGCGTTTCAACCGGTCGAACTCAACGTGCTCGCTGAAAAAGATGCTGCTGCGTTCCTGTTAGAGCGCACCGAGCAGAAACGGCAAAAGACGAACACCGACACCGGAGACGCTGCTGTTCTCGCGCGTGAACTTGGAGGCCTCGCCCTGGCTCTGGAACAAGCGGGCGCTTATATCGTCAAGAACCGCCTCTCATTCTCCAAATATCGTCAGCGCTGGGGAGCAACCAGAGAAATTGTCCTGGGTTGGTACGACCCACGGCTGATGAACTACCCGAGCGGTGTGGCTACTACGTGGCAAGCAAGCGTTGACCAGCTCGCCAAGCCGGAACGCAAGTTGCTCAACATTCTCGCCTGGTTCGCCCCTGAGCCGATACCGGTGTCACTACTGGAGGGTGTGCCGGCGGACGGTATGGACGGGTGCGATGCACTCAGCGGGCTAGTATCATGGAGCCTGGCGCGGTGGAACGCCGGCGGGAACGCGTTCACAATTCATCGACTCGTACAGGAAATCACGCGTCAGCGTCTCTCCGATAGCGAGAAAGAGAGCGCTAAGGGTTTGATTCGCCGTTTGCTCAACTTTCTCCGCCTCAGAGTCTCTGGTAACGAAAAAAACAGCTCTCTTGAGCTCGCGCTCCAGATTCTGAACATCAAATTGCATTCACCGGATTGGGACCAGGCTGGCTGGCAACTCTGGGAGCAGCTTGCCCCGCACTGCCGAACTTTGTTGGGTCACCTGCGCGACCACCCCTTGGAACCAAAAGCCACGCGAGTGATGAACGACCTCGCTTCATGGCTCGAGAACCGTGCCGAGTACGACGAGGCCGAGCTGCTCTACCGGCAGGCCCTTGCGATCCTGGAAAAGGCCCTGGGCCCCGAGCACCCCAACGTGGCAACCATCCTCAACAACCTGGCGGGTCTCTACCACGCCCAGGGCCGCTACGGGCAGGCTGAGCCGCTCTACCAGCGAGCCCTTGCAATCCGTAAAAAGGTCCCTGGTCCTGACCACCCGGACGTGGCCACCGGCCTCAACAACCTGGCGGAGCTCTATCGCGTCCAAGGCCGATACACGCAGGCCGAGCTGCTTTTGCGACGGGCCTTTGCGATCTTGGAAAGGGCACTTGGCTCCGAGCACCCCCTTGTGGCCACCAGCCTCAACAACCTGGCAACGCTGTACTACAACCAAGGCCGATACGCCGAGGCCCACCCCCTTTACCAGCGGACGCTGGCGATTCGGGAAAAGGCCCTGGGGCCGGAGCACCCCGACGTGGCTGAGAGCCTCAACAACCTGGGACAACTCTACGACTCGCAAGGCCGTCATGCGGAGGCCGAGCCGCTCTATGAGCGAGCCCTTGCGATCTTGGAAAAGGCGCTTGGCCCCGAATACCCCCTCGTGGCCACCAGCCTCAATAACCTGGCGAATCTGTTCCAGGCCACTAACCGACTCTCGGACGCCGAGCCTTTGATGCGCCGGGCTCTACAGATTTACGAGAAATGCTACGGGCACGACCACCCGGACGTGGCCACCATCCTCAACAACTTGGCGACTCTATTACAGGCCACTAACCGGCTCTCGGACGCCGAGCCGCTCTTTCGCCGGGCGCTTGCGATCCGGGAAAAGGCCCTGGGGCCCGAGCACCCCAACGTGGCGACTTGCCTAGAAAACTACGCAGTCCTGCTACTAAACATGGACCGGTTGGAAGAAGCCGGTCGACTCGAAGCTCGTGCCATGGCCATTCGGGCAAAAAAACGCCGCAACTGATTCCCTGAAGTTTCGATACCGAAGAGGATTGGAGGATTCAGATAATTTTGACCTCTGGCAGAGGAACGGTGGACAATGAGTCGCTACGTTTTGGGGCCGGGATCGCGGCGCGTGCGTTTGCTTTTTGGACAGCTGAGGCGAAGGTATCAGGAGATATCGGTCAATGGCCAAATGGTGAGAATATTTATTCTGGCGATCCTGGCTTTCGCGCTCTGCTCGTGCGCAGAGCTCTTTCAGGCAAACCCATACGCCCTTCCCGATGACTACGATTATTTCGGTCACACTCCTGGCGCAGGGGATCCGGAGTAGAGCAGCTCGACAAATTAGTCAACATGACTAATTTGCAAGATACAATAGCACCCCCAGTCCGGGGATCATAGCGACAACAGAAAGCAGATTCCACAATTGCGGAGTCTGCTCTTCTTCTCTCCATGCCAAAGCACAAAGAGAGATTTATTATAGACGGGAAAGGGACAGGCGAGAGCAGCAGCAAAAGAGACGCAAGAGAAGAGACGCCGGGATACAGAAGCAACTGAGGAAGCTTGTGCGGGCGAGTGTACACATGACATAGGCGGCTGTTCCATTACTATCGAACGCTTGCACCGCAGCTTCCTAATAGTTTTAGGGAGATGGAGCCCATTTTCTCGGCAGTGATCTGCGGCTGCAATGCGGCTCTGTTTAAGGAGCGCCTCATCCCGGCCAAGGCGAAAAAATAACAACCTATTTCGCAACAGGCTTTAGCTAGGATTCTCTCAGGTCGCTACAAGCTCAGCTTAGCTAGGTCTCGGAGGAGAAACTAATGAGAGAAATGAGTGTAGTCGTCGGTTTCTGCCAACGCGCAATTCGTGAGCTCTGGCAGCGAAGTGTTTGATGCGCTGCTCTGGAGAAAGAGCGCGCAGTTGGCGGAGCCGTTCATTGAATCGTTGTTGTCACTTGTCGTGCAGAGCAAGCGTCGCGCGAGGCAAAAGGAGCAGACCAAGCCGAGTCGAATCAAAGCTGTTCCCGTAATCCCCCTGCCTTTCGCCTCCTGAAGAACGCAAACCGGCGGGACAGGCCACTCATCGGCCTGCTTCATGCGCAGTTCCGACTCCGGCGAAGGAAAGAACTGGAATGCTTCCGGCTGGAAGCGTTGGGCAAAAGCTCAACAACCCATCCATTCGGTTGTGCCATAGTTTACCCAGGTTGTGGTGCAAAACGCGGACATGGATGCTGACTTTCTCGTCACCCTTTTCCCTGATTCCACTAACGACAATGAATATTGCGACTGATCCGTGGTTACCGGTAGTTTCGGTGGCTGGCCGATCCGAGGCCGTAAGCCTGCGTGACGCGTTCGCTCGTGCGCACGAAATCCGGGACCTCTCACTGCGTCCGGACGAGCGCATCTCTGTTATGCGGCTGCTTCTGTGCATCTCCCATGCCGCGCTAGACGGGCCGGCCAACCGCAAAGAATGGCGAGGATGTCGCGAGCGGATCGCCCCCGCCGTCGGAGATTATCTGGACAGAACCGCCCAAGCCTTCAACCTTTTCGGCGATTCGCGGCGGTTCCTGCAAGTGGATCTGAAACCCATCAAAACCAGAGGCGACGAAAGTGGATCTCTGAGCAAACTACAAATACCGCTACACCGTGAGCACAATCACCCCTCGAGCGTTGCCTCAAGCCGCAACACTTTATCTTACGCAGATTCTCGTTTCCTACGAGGACGCAATCGGACTGCTTCGTATCCGCGATACATATGACTGGCACCAGCGTGCGTGGCAGGCGTTTGGAGATCGCGACGATTATCCACGCAATTTCCTCATTCGCGTGGACCGTAAGGAGGCCGCCTTCCGGCTGCTCATTTTATCGCACTCACCGCCGACCAAACCTAGCTGGTGTCCGACCGATTTCTTTCAATCCAAGGCCATACCTGAGACGTATTTCAGCCATACCCGATATCGTTTTAGTTTGCTGACCAATCCCACCAAGAAAGTCCGCGTGGATAACGCCGATGGCACCCGAAAGAAGAACGGCCGTCGCGTACCGATATCTACCCGCCGGGATCTCGTCGCCTGGATAGAGAGAAAAGCTGCAAATGGTGGATTCATCGTCGACGAGAGCGCACTCCGCACCATCCCGCGCGGCCGCGAGTTCTTCCACAAGGACAGCACTTCGCACGGTACCCACACTGCCATCGAGTTTCAGGGCGTCCTTACGGTCACCGATTATGAAAAATTCAGGGCCGCGATTGCCAATGGTATTGGCTCGGCAAAAGCGTTCGGGTTCGGACTGCTCGTCCTGGCTCCAATTTCCTGACTTCAAACATTCAACACCTAAAGCATGCATTTAATCGAACTCCATATCCTGCAATCATTCCCCGTTACATGTCTAAACGCGGTTAATCATTGACCCGCTCGTTGAACGACTTATTAGAGCTGGCATTGAGCCAGCGAAGGCAACTGACGCCGCTAAAGAAGTTGCTGGCGCGCTTGCCACTCTCGATGAGAAAGCAGAGAAGGATGGCAAGCTGAAGGTCAAGACACTCATGTTCCTTTCCCCTGCGGAACTGGACGCTATTGCCGCAGTGCTCGAAGAGCCGGCAAAAGCTGGAGCTAGCAGCAAGGAACTCCTCAAGGCTGCAGCCAAAGCCGCGAAAAGCGTCGCACTCAAGGACGCCGCAGACATCGCCATCTTCGGCCGTATGGTTGCCAGCGATCACTCATTAACCGTCGAAGGCGCTGGGCTTTTCAGTCACGCTCTTTCCACCCACAAGGCTGAGAGCGAGATTGATTTCTTCGCAGCTGTCGACGACGCACAATCCCGCGATGAAGCTGGGGCTGGCATGACAAACACACTGGAATTCACTCCGCAACCTACTACCGTTATGCCGCACTCAATATTGACCTATTGAACGAGCACTTATCTACCCTTAAGTCGGCACAGAAACGAACTGTGACCGAGTCCTTTATCCGAGCAGCGCTACTGTCCACTCCCGGCGCTCGGAAGAACTCGATGAACGGCGCCACGTTGCCCTCCTATGTCCTTGGCATCGTAAAATCCCAGGGTCAGCCGATCCAGCTCATCAACGCATTTGAGAGGCCGGTGTCCTCGCGAAACGGCATTATTTCGGAGTCGATTGAGGCGCTCAAAAACCACCACGAGGCCTTGAAAAAAACCTGGAACCTCACGAACAAGGTCGAAACTGCCATCCCCGATGTGGATATTAGAACCTTCTGCATGCGCCTGCTAGACGGCGCATTTCCGGTATGAGCACCGCATATTTACCGCTATGGTTCGACGCACCGCTTCAAAGCTGGGCCTTTGCGAGCCGCTTCCAGCGCCGGGCCACGGGCCTGTTCCCCACAAAGAGCGGTGTCATCGGCCTCATCTGCGCCGCCTTGGGCTTGGCTAAAGGTTCGGGCGAGGAGCGCACGAAGCTGCCACAACTCGCCGCGCTTAGAATGATCGCCTGGCATTTTCCAAGACTTTCTTCCGGCGGCAGCAAAGAACCGTTTATGATGTAGCGACTAGAGGACTTCCACACCGTTCTCAATACTCGTCGTGCCAGCGGGGCGATCAATAGCGACCCGGTCGTCACTCACCGCCAATACCTGCTCGAAGCTCGCTTTGGTGTCCAACTCAGCGGCCAGGCGACGCTGCTGGGGGAAATCGCGGCTGCACTTCTCAATCCTCGCTGGGGGGTGTGGTTCGGGCGCAAATCGTGCCTGCCGGCCGCGCCCATTCAAATCGGTGGACCGTACGCCAGCGAACCGGAAGCGTGGCAGGCGCTCCTGGGCGCAGCTGGAATCCCGCTGGAAACAGCGGAGGACGGCTTCTCCAAGATGGAGGAAGTAGCCAACTTTAACATCGGCACCGACACGTACAACGACCAACCGTTAAGCTTTGGCACGGCGAACTCCAGCGGTGTGGAGGGCCGTCAGTTCTCCCCGCGCCGGATCAGGGTCATTGCCAAATCCGCAATCTATTAGCTTGAGTCTAATGCCTCTCTGCCGCATACCTGTGGCTACTGTGTCAGCTCTAATCCCAGGCCCCCACTGTGACCCACGCAGCTATAAAAGCCTGCGCTGAATGGCAATACGCCCGTGGGACTGACGAAGACTCATTGCGCTTTTACGCCTTCGGCCTTGCACCCAATCATATCAATAATATGCTCCGGCTCCATCCAGAGATTTCTCCCCACCCGCGTGGGGGTGGTCCGTATGACGCGCCTTAGGAAAGAATTCGCATTCAGGTTTCCCCACCCGCGTGGGGATGGTCTGTGCAATTTGGCTGCCATTTTCACTCGAGTCCTTCGCTGACACCAGGTGAATACCGCAGGCAGCTTCCGCTCCTCGGGCATCCTACAAGGCTGAAATGCTCGTCACGGCAAGCGGCATCAGAGATAGACCGCTTCCGCGAGTTTTTTGCCAACTCCCCCTTTCCTTCCTCTCCCCTCCCCTACTCTTCAGGCGGTTCGGAAAAAGCTTCTCTGATTTCCTCCAGTGACCATTTCCCGACTGGAAACCAAACGGATCACGGCCCTCACAGTTTCGCTGAGGCCAGGCCGTTTGAATCCCTTCTTCCCGCTCTTGCCGGCCAATGTCTCCAGTTCAACGAACGCAGCCAAGCTTCCGGCAGATAAACGGTGGATGCCCTCATATCTGGTCCCAAAGGAGGGCGCCCTATTCGTTTAGTGCGAATAGCAGGTTTGGAAGCGGCCGACCGACGCTCCTTGGGTGGCTGCAGCACTGCTGGGGGCGGAACAGGATCTGGTTCAGCGCCGGGGGTGACGTCTGCAGATGGTTTCTGTTGCTCGAGTGCTTCTTCTAGCTGATTGCGGCCAGCCGAACTGAGTAACCGGAGCTTTTCGAGTTTGGCCTCCTGCATCTTGGCAAGCTTGCTCATCGTCATCCCAAGCTAAGGGCAAAATTTAAAATTTCGTTCGAAGCCGAGTCATCCAACGCCTCCCATCCGACCGTTAATGCGTGTGCAAAACATTCTCGAAGCGTGAAAGATGTTGTCGCTACTGGGACCGCAAGACGCTGTCCGCTACCAAGACGATGCCATCGTTGATTTTTAGTGAGACGATAATACTCATTCTCGCCAAAATTAAAGGATGGAAGTTGTTGCAAGCCCAATGTATTCCAATAAAGCGCGCACCGGCACCAATAGTAATCCTTGGCGGTACGCTTACGGTCAAGAAGAGCAGTACCGCGCAATCATGCGAGACGATTTTGGGAATTCAATTAGATCCGAGAGCATGTTCAAGGTCTCTTTTTTCGAGGTTTTCTCGTTACTTCCTGCGGAAGAGCACCTCTGGGACGATTCAACAATGTAAAAATCAAAGAGTTAGACCCTCGACCCCGGCGTAAACGCCGAAGTTTCTTCGCTTCCCGATGAACGTCAAAATTGTTTGTTTCGCGGCCGCATTGCTCCTGAACACCGCATTGCTCTTCGCCGGAGACAAGCCAAACACCGCTGGGTCCCGGCAAGTTGCTGCCGACGTAGGGCGGTTGTTGGAGCTGGGCCACTACAGCGGATGGAAACTCGGACCCGAAATGTCAAAGCGAATCCTGGAGACCTATCTCGAGGATCTGGATTCCCAAAAAGTTTTTTTAACCCAAGGCGATGTGAACCGACTCAGCGCTCGATACGGGAGCAACATCGGTAAGGCCGTCCTGCTTGGGGATCTTGGCCAGGCCAAAGCAATCTATGACATTTTCAAGGCACGAGCCGAAGAACGGATTGTGAAAGTCCGCTCACTTATATGGAAGGACTACAATTTCAAGAGCAACCGCTTCGTTGATTTGGACCGCCGAAAGAAACGGTGGCCAGCGAACATCGAAGAGTCCGATTCCCTCTGGGCTGACAGGGTTGAGGGT
>Ga0306924_10005897_pt1 | contig 12140 bp, 16 predicted proteins | sample sta12Can44000111_FD_203756 | JGI IMG/M metagenome (GOLD analysis project Ga0306924, IMG submission 203756) | Lab enrichment of tropical soil microbial communities from Luquillo Experimental Forest, Puerto Rico - statanox.12C.anox.44.000.111 (v2)... | ecosystem: Environmental > Terrestrial >... | reverse complement strand
ACTGGCCGTTGTGGTGATTGATTCGCTGCTCCTCATCGCGGCGCGTGCGTCCACTGCCGGCATTGCCGGCATCACTCTTCTTCTCGTTCTGCGCCGGCGGATACCGCCGTCAAGGAGCGGCCATCCTGACTCCGCCATGCGCGCCGACGAGGTGATCCACGAAGGGCACGATTTTGCTGCGACGCAGAATGTCTGCTTGTGGCACTTAGCGAACATCCAAGTGTCGTCGGGCGATGTCCGCTTTTGGGGGTAAAGCGGACATCGAGATTTCAGGGCGCGACGTCTGCTTCTGACCCATAACGGACATCGACCGCCCCCGGTAACCTTGCCCGGTGCTGCGAGGCCCCGGTCGAGCGAACCTCCGACCGGGGCCGCCTTATATTGCTTTGCGTCGCCCCGTTGCGAAGAGCTACGGCACCTCGATGATTTCACGTCTCTGATCTGAAGATGCAGGCTCCGACGTGGCTTCTAAGAGAGCGGCCCCGGCCTCCAGAGGCTTCGCCCTCAATTTTTCTTTTCGCCGATTATCTGGACATGCTCGGCTTCAGTCTCGTCGCGTAGTTTTTTGAGGACCGCGAGCACTTGAGGAGACAATTCTTGGCTAGTAAACGCCCGATAATGGTCTCTCAATAATTTGTCCATTCGTTCTCTGGTCTTAGTCCATTGAAACAACTCGGAAGGAGTGCGTTTCATGGCGGTGAACGACTTTGGCGCCTATACACGCCTAACCGCGCGCCTCAAGACCCGTTCCCTAGCGCCCCCAATCCTCTTCGGCCTCGCGCTTCACTGCCGGCCGCTTTTAACCAATCTTTAGGACCCTTAACGAATCTTAGCGTGCAGCTGCCAATCTCCGATTGGCTGAAAGGTGCTCCGCGTGACGGCTGAGTCACGCAGAGCAATGGTAGGAGAGAGGTCATGTCACGCGTCGGACTCTCCGTTGTAGTCGCGGCTGTCGTGGGGGTTTCGCTCACAGGCTGTTCCTCCGCGCTGTCGTCAAACTCCTCGTCGGAACAACTCCAGGCGCTAAAGTTCGAATCCGACCCGCTGGGCGCCGAGATCCGCACCACCCAAGGCCAGACATGCAAGACGCCCTGCGAACTGACGGTGCCGTCGCACGAGCAGCCGGTGACCATCGCCAAGAAAGACTACTTGCCGCAAACCGTCCCAGTCACCCTGGGTCCGCAGCCGGATCACCCGTTCTGGGAGAATCCGCCGCCGACTCTCGTACCCAATCCGGTCCGCGTCGTGCTTCAGCCGGTGCCGAAGCCGGCCGCGCGACACAGCAACAAGACGCAAAAATAATTCAGATCAGAGCAAATTATTCACCCGCCGCATTTCGGCCCTTTCGTGCACACAATTCGCGGTGACCATTTGATGCCTCCGTTGGGATGGGAAAAAACGGGTGCGGAGGCTAGGAAATGCGAGAGGCCGCCGGGGGAGGCGGCCTCTCGTCTAATAGCTGAGCGGCCAGGGGTGTCGGGGGATGGGGTAGCCGCGCAACTCCCCCCATTTACGCTTTCAATTCTTCAATTGCCAATTCGAGGCGTCGGTTCGACATCGCGAATTCGGCGCGAAGGTGATCCCTATCGGCGCGAATTTCGGCCATCGATAGTGGCGTTGACGCTTCCAGCCGCTTCGCGGTCAACCGCATAGCGCGATTATGCACCAGCGGAATGAACAATAGACCGAGCAGGGTCGCAACCAAAAACCCGATCCCGAAATACATGATCGACTCGATCATGACGCCCCGCGCAAAACCAAGTCCGCTTCCAGCCTGCAAACGGCCGCTTCGAGCGCAACCTGTTCATTCGCCAGCAGCGGTGGCTCATAGTCGCGTAATGCCTCCCTGAGCGTTGTGCGTGCACGTTCGTAGATCGCACGCCTGGCTTCATCGGTTTGGCTAGACGAACGACAAATTGCGTTTGCTATGACGGAATAATAATCAGCCATTGATGGGCCGCTCCCCCAAGCAGGCTCATACCAGAAACATTTTATGAGGCCGATGTGGCAATGGTGCGGCGGTGACAGTTTGGCTCGATTACTTCCGCTTTTGGCACAAAGCGGACATTTCGCAGCTGAGTTCCAATGTCTGCTTTTGGGGGTAAAGCGGACATCGACTGGACGTGCTCCGATGTCTGCTTTTGACCCAATGCGGACATGCGCGGGCTCACGATTGCTGCCGTGCAAACTGACTCCAGAAGCCCATTTCGCGGGCAGCGCTCTGCGTCGTGCGCGCGGCTGTGCATTTCTGATTCGCGTTGCGAGAGGCGGGGGCACCCCCAAAATCTTGCTTCGCGATCGCCGCATTAGCTCTCACCACGAAAGTTACAAATTTCCTCAACCCAAGACGTGCCTTGTAGCGCGGGGTCGGGAAGATTAATGTCGCGAGGAAAGTAGGCAGCGATGGATGCTCGCGAGCATTTCCAGTACGTGGTTGTGCCTAACTACAATGAGTTTGTGCAAAGCCAGAGCGAGTTTCGTTTGTTGGCGAGCACTATTATTTCGATGAATACGGTGGCGGAATATTTGGGGCTTGATCGGCGCGGATACCCTTCCGATATTTCGCGCGACCAGCGTCGTCGAGAGGCGCAAGAGGTACGTGATGATATTAGTCTTGCGGACTTACAGGTTTGCGCCGATGCACTCAAACATGTGCGGATCAACCAGGCTAAGGATGTCACGCTGTCCTCCACTGGCATTGACACCAATGACCCAGCTACATGGAAAATAGGCGGGCACGACCTTGTAAAGGTAGCTCGTCATGCCTTTGCGACGCTCAACAGTCTTCCAGAGTTGAAGTGAGACTTACGCACCAACTCGGGTAGCTTCGCCGCGTTGACCGCGATCCGCAGCGCCTCATCGCTGGAATTACATGATTTAGATCAAAGACGCGGACGTGATGAATGATATCAGCGTGTCCAAGCATTGAGGCAAGGGGCATTAATCCAGTAGGAGAAAAGCAATGGCAGGACTCAATGATGTGATCCGCTCAGCCTTTCCGGACGGCAATGTTGCCAAACCGTTGATGCTCGCTCTCGGTGCATTGTTGGCTTCGGGCGCTCTATTCCGAGGCGGCGCAGGACAGACTGCCAGCGCGGGCTCCACCGCCAGCGCGGGCTCACAACCAGCAACGGACACGAGTGATGCCGGTGGACTGCTTGGCGGATTGGGCGGGTTGTTGAACAAACTACAGCAGGGAGGGCTCGACAATCAGACCAAGTCCTGGGTCGGTCCCGGGCAAAATCAGCCGGTTTCGCCTAATCAACTTGGTCAGGCGCTCGGCCCCAATATCATCAAGACACTGTCTCAGATGACGGGCGTCTCCGAGGATGAACTCACCAAACAACTGTCGCAGGGTGTACCGGTGATCGTTAACACGTTGACTCCGAACGGCAGGCTCCCGACGGTGGCGGAGTTATCCAACCTGATGGAACCGCGGTAGCGCTGGCTGGCCTTGCCAGCCAGATTAACGGTCCGGACGTTGCCGTCCGGGCCTTTTTCAGTGCAGCTTTCGTTTACGTTCTTGCTCTGCCTGATAGATCTCAAGGCAGAACAGAAGGAACGCGATGATCGCGTCGTCACGCACGCTAGCCGTCAGATAGGCGCGAGACATTAGAACCCCCGATTCGTCGTCTCCACGTCAGATAAAATAACCCGACTCGTTGTCCTGATCTGTGCTTTTTTGGCAACGCTCAGGAACAATTTCGATCTGGAAACACGGCTGCGGGTTGACGAACCTCAAGTCTAAGGTCGAGCATGGTCGCGCGCTCGCCGGGGGGCTTTGATGGGCGCCCATACTCTTTCTCATATTGCCTGCGTCCAGCCGCAGTTTGGGCCAGCCCGTACTCTGCGCTGCGATCACTGCCGCGAAGAACTCGCCCTCGATGTTCAGTGCTACTGGCACATGCAATTTTGTTCTTCGGCTTGCATGACGGCATACCAGCAGCGACTAGCGCCCGAAACCAAAATCAAAATATGCCGACTCGATATTTAGCGTTTGGAAACCTGAAATCACGGCTTATCTAATAGCTCCGGCAGCTTGGCTATATTCACCGCGATCCGCCGCGCCTCGTGACACGTGGCCTCTTTTGAGATTTGGCGGGAACAATTTGCAGCGCATAAACGTTTGTTTAGTGAGGGGCGTCGGACCTTTTGGTTATCGCAATGCTCCACAAAGCAGATTTTTTCCAAGAACAAATCAACCAATGTAGACGCCTTGCCGCGCAGGCTTCCGACAAGAACGACCGGGAATTTTGGCGGCAAATGACGCAACGTTGGGAAGGAGTGTTGGTAGGGCGACACTCCGACGCTACTGCCCCTCAAAGGTTAGAAAAAATGATATTCCGGCGTCGACGATTTGCGAACCGGTACCGCGCCGCTTAACGCGACTTTGTCATAAGATTTGTTAGCTTGGCGACCGCAATCCTTCGCGCCTCATCTTTGCTGAGCCCTGGCTCTTCTTCGTAATAGATTTGAGCGAGTGTGTGCTACGAAGAAAATGGGGAAGGTGGTTTCACATCCGACCTGTCTACCTCGGTCTCTCTTTTTATTTTCGCGGTTGATCGCGCGTCGCAATTCAATCGTCGCTGGGTAGGGGCGGCAACCTGATCAAATAATCAATCAAGCGATTCCAAGCCTTACGCTCGAACTGTTGCAAAGCACCTCGTGACATCGCGGGGAATTTGCTTTTTAAACGGCGCGCCTCATGCAGGTCGGCGAACGCCTCCACAACCACACGATCGGCTTGCATGAACCGCTCTGCACGTTCCGGTTTTGCTCGGCGGCTGCCGCTCCCCACGCCAAACCATGCCATGGCACGTTCCTTCCACTTTCCTCGTTCCTTGGTCTTGACTTTCTCATCTCAGAGCTGCGACCACGCGCGCGCAGCAATCGGCAATGCCGATAGTTGGGTTCATCAGCGGAGGTACCGAGAATACATCAGCCAAGCGGCTCGCCGCATTTCGCAGGGGACTGAGCGAGGTCGGCTATACCGAGGGCCAGAATGTTGCGGCCGAGTACCACTGGCTGGACGGCCAGTACGACCGCTTGGCGGCACTGCTTGCCGATCGTCGTGTGGCTGTAATTGCCACGCCCACCACCACCGCTTGGCGGCACTGCTTGCCGATCGTCGTGTGGCTGTAATTGCCACGCCCACCACCACCGCCGCAGCGTTGGCCGCCAAGCATGCAACTGCGACAATTCCCATTGTGTTCGGCGTGGGCGAAGATCCCGTTGCGTTAGGATTGGTAGGGAACCTTGCGCAGCCGGGCGGCAACGCGACCCTCGTCGGAGATCAACGCCAAGCGGCTGAGTCTCATGCACGAGCTGCTGCCGGCGACGAAACGCTTTGTGGTGCTAGTCAATCCAGCCAATGCTTCGTCCGCTGATGGCGCCTCAAAGGACGTCCAGAAAGCTGCACTAGGTCTCGGGCTGGAAACCTCGATTTTGAACGCCAGCTCCCCGGATGAGATCGACGCTGCCTTCTCAACACTCATTCGTGAGCTCAATACGTACGCTGTTATTGGTGTAGGTGTATTTCGTGATCTTGAACACATTGGCCGGTCTGCTGTCGTGAAATTTCACGGTCAACGTATCAGGCGTGAAGACGTAGTCGGTGACGTCACCGCACCATTGTCCGGCGATGTCTTTATATGTCATTGCATCGGCGCTGTCTGCCGCACCGACCGAAGGCAAAATTGCAATCGCTACAAGCCAGGGGTATTTCATGGATCTACTCTGCCGTTATTGGAAAATCCGCGAGCCCTTTATGTCAAGCGGAACGATGGGGAGGCCGATTTCGGTTCCCGAATAACATCGTAAGCACTCGGACATGAGCGTCTGATTTTGCTGTGACGCACATGCGCATTTCCCTTTCAACGATGTGGTAAGGTGCGGTCCTCGGCCTGAGGGAAGTACATGACGCGGCGCTGGCGCCGACGAGGTGATCGAATGAAGCTGCTGTGTCCGCCTATGGCACATAGCGGATGTGCCAAACGCGCTGACGGATGTCTGCTTTCGGGGGTAGCGGACATCCCGTTTTAAGGACGTCATGTCTGGTTTTGATCCGAAGCGGACATTGGCTAGTCACGGCTGTGCAATGTGCCAAACGCCGTTAGCGAAACCGTCACCGGTGATGTCGCCCGGCTTCTTGTCGTCTTTCCAGAAATAGAGCGGGCGGCCTTTGTAAGCCCACTGCTTGCTGCCATCGTCGCGCGTGATGATGGTTTAGTCGCCCATCGGCTTCGCGCTGGCCACAGCCATCAAGGGAGACCAATTGCCGGCGCACGCGCCGTTGCAGGCCGTTTCCGAGCGGCGGTCAGTGGTGCAGCCCCCCGTACCGCTGGCCGCCTAATTTATTTCTTACAGACGAGCCTAACGCCGCACTGCCCTCCTCGTCTGGCTGATCTGCTGTGCCGTCCTGACCGCCGCCATCGTTCGGGCGGGTTGCCGATCCAGATGAACATTGGAACATTTGCGGTGCCGCTTGAACCATCCAACGCTGAACCGGACCTTATGAGAGAGGAGCATCAATGGAAAATCTGACAGAGCCAGAGCGACAGCTTATCGAATGCTTGCGCGAGGCGGCGGAATTCAAAGAGTGGCGTCTTGTCGTCGGGTACGACGAACTAGACGGTTGGGAGATCGCCTTGTCCTGTGATGGTAAAAAAGGTCGAGGTGTCGGCAAGACTTTCGCCGCCACATGGGACGACATCACCGGTTTGTTTATGGACAACCCGCGCTAACGCGCCGCTCAAGCCGCAATCCTACGAAAGCCCCGGCCGATGGACCGGGGCTTTTGCTTTGCCCACAGAAACGGCCGCCCATTGAGTTTTCGCTGGTCCCGGCTCGTCGAGCCCGCGATGCGCTTGAGTCCCTTCTTTGGCGGATGTGCGCTTCTCCTGGGCGACGCTACGGCGTAGAGCATCCATCAAATTGACGATGTTGGTCCGAACAGCCCGCCTGAGACCAAATCATCAGCCGGCGGAGGCATTACGGAAACTTATCTTCGACATTAATTTTCGGAAATGTTTTGAAGGCGAATCAAATCATTTTGCGATTGCGCGAACGCGAAGCCTCTGAGAGCATTAGGATTTGGCGTCGGCAACGGCGGCGCCGGCAGCTTACGGGCAGTCGCAGCAGTTCGTTCTCGTCAGCGGTTCGTTTCTTGTTTTTTTCATTCTCACATCAGCACTTCGTTCTCGTCTTTATCAAACGCTCGCGAATTGATTCCGGGAATTTTTACTTCCTCTCTACTGCTCCGAGGTGTTGGCGCATTAGAGCTGCTCATGATCAAAGCTGCCGCCGCTGTCTTTGCCGGCAATGAGAATGACCCAAGGTCATTGCTATTTTTCCTCTTTATTCCAGTCTGCGATTTCAGGGGGGCCGCACCTCTACTTCATGTCGGCCGCTACCTGGGCGTGGAGGATTTTGTCCGGATTGGCCGGAGGCTCGCCGCGCTTGAGCTTATCGACCACATCCATCCCGCGAACGACCTGGCCGACCACGGTGTACTTGCCGTTGAGAAACGAGCCGTCGGCGAACATGATGAAGAACTGGCTGTTGGCCGAATTCGGATCGCTCGTGCGCGCCATGCCGACCACGCCGCGCGTATAGGGCACGTTGGAGAACTCAGCCTTCAGGTCGGGATATTTCGAGCCGCCGGTGCCGTTGCCGTATTGGCCGTCGCCGGTCTGTGCCATGAATCCGTCGATGACGCGATGGAAGAGGACATTGTCGTAGAAATGATCGCGCGCAAGCTGCTTCAACCGATCGACATGATATGCGCCGAAGCGAACGCACGTAATCGAACGCGGCCTTTACTGCTTCCTTGAGTCGGGCGCGCTGCACGTCCTCCGGCGTAGCGGCATCGTGCACCGCTCGCCCGTGCTTCTCGACGATCGCCGCTAAGTCATCCAAATCGTCGGGTTCGACCATCCCCATCATGACCAGCGGAATCGCATCTGCAATGCCTTCACGAGCCGCGGCGCTGCCGGGAAGTTCCGATGCTACGAGCCAATCGGTGGCAGCCCGCAGAGCTTCTTTGGCATCGTACTCGCTGAGCGGCATGCGTTACGGTGCCTCCGTGGTTCGCGTCCGCTTTCGCGCTGGCATCGCGTGCAATCACCACATGTTCAGCATCGTGCGGGCCTGGTCCGACATGCGGCTTGGGTCCCACGGCGGATCCCACACGATGTTGACCTTGGCTTCACGCACGCCGGGCACCCCCGCGACCGCGTTTTCGACTTGCTGCGGCAATTCCTCAGCCGAGGGGCAATTCGGCGTCGTCAAGGTCATCTCGATGTTCACCATGCGATCGTCGTCGATGCCGACCTTATAGATCAGGCCGAGTTCGTAGATGTCAGCCGGGATCTCCGGATCGTACACGGTCTTGAGCGCGCCCACGATCTCATCCGTCAGCCGCGCCATTTCATCCGGCGGAATCGCGGACGGCCGTTCCGTTGAGTCCGCGGCCGGAGGCTTTGCTTCGGTTTTGGTTTCGTCGGTCATTGCATCATCCGAGCAGATTCTGCGCTTTGAGCAGCGCCTGCGCAAGGCGAGCAAAGCCCCTTTGCCCTTTATGGACCTCAGCGCCCCTCGTTGCGCTCGATACCGCTCTTCGCGGCCTGCCATCGAGACATTCCGCCCGCTGACTACATGCCTTCGAGCGCGAATCGGGTAATGTTTCGCAAATGAGATTCTACGGTGGGCGAAACCTTGCGAAAGCCGAGCGCGATTTAGTCCTCGCAACCCTCAAGCAGTGCAGCAACAATCGCGTACAGACCGCCAAGGTGCTCGGAATGCCGCGATCGACGTTAGACAAGAAATTGAAGCAATATGCCGCCTCTGGCGTGCCAGTACCGCCAGCACAAAACGGCGGCTTTCGAGCGGCGCGGTGGAGTAGTCAGGGGGACCGAGCGAGCGGCGAGGTCAGCAACAGGGTCGCCGATTCCGATTCGGCGGGTGAAATCCTAACTGCGTCGGACAGTAAGGCTAAGTTCACCTGTAGATGCTGTGGCGTTAGCGTGGAGGCTGATGCCGGGCGCTGTTACCGCTGTGGAGTAGCGTATCCAACGTCAGACTTCAGAGCGGTTCTGCTGAGCCCAACTGCAATTCCGTTTTACGTCGTCGCGGTACTGGCCTTCATCACATTCTGGTTTTCGTAATAGGGCGGTCTGGAAAAGCATAAAAATTTTGCGAGACCATATTGCGCGCGCTGGCGGTCAGAGATTTGGGGGGCCACCCCCGTCGACGCCCCTATCCGGAAGGAATTCCTGCGGACACGCCTAGAACACATTTGCCAGCAATATGCCGCCCGCTTGTGTCTATTCCGCGGGGGATGGCAATGGCAAAATCGACCGTCAGGCCGCTTATCATCCTGATCGCTGGCTCCGTGATGGCGTGGGCGGCAGGAATGGCAATTCACGGCTTCTGAACGCTTGGCGCAACATAAGAGGAGGGTGACCTTCCCCGATGTTCCTGCCGCAGCTCCGCTGATGCGTACGCCCAGGCGCCAGGTCGTGGCGATCCCCAAACAGGAGGGTGACTCTTCGCGAACTGTCCGTAAAATAGGTGACAGTCAGGTCAAATGGAGTATTGATCTGACTCGCGAATTCAACGCTGCCGGCGTAGCCGCATATCCCACGGTATTGCTGTTCCGGGCTCTTCGATCTAGCGCGTGCCACCGGAGTTCTAATTCGCTCTTTGAGATTGCTGGTTCTCGCGAACGCTCGCGCTTTGCGGGCGTTCGTTTTTCTGTGGCCTAAAATAAGACGCGGGGCAGGCATTGACTGAAAAGCGGAAGCGAAGAAAGTCCGTCGTCATCCCCGGCGACGGCGATCCTTGTCCGCGCTGCGGCGATCCGATGCAAATCCGGGAGTACGAAGGCGTCGATGCAAAGCAATTGGGCCAACCGTTTTTCACCCGCTGGTTCTGTTGCATGAACAAGACTTGCAAAACCACCTTGGTGATGCCCATACGCTACAGGGTGGTGTAGTCGGCGGTCCCATGGCGTAAATTAGTCGTAGACCGGCGCAGCGGCCTGAGCCAGCACCATAAGTCGGACGCCGGCCGGTTCTGGCATTGTACGGTATGCTGGCGCCACCAAACTCTGGCACGCTCTTTTCGAGCGCGAGGTTGATGGTCACTCTGCCGCACATGAACGTAGCCATTCTTTATTAGGGTTTGTGCCATATTGCGAAGGCACCTTTAAGAGCTCGGTTGTCCCCAAACCTGCATTCGTATGGGGGAAAAGGCAAAGCCGCCGGTTTTCCACGTTAGCTGGCGGCTTTGCTGTTTGAGCAAGCGGGGCTTGGCGTATTTTGATGTAGATCAATGCCCCGATTGCGATCGTGTTGTTGAGATTGTGAGCCGCGCTTTTGCAGGCGCGGCTGTTTCCTCTAGTACTTGAGGGCCACCTCGGTTGGGTGGCCCTCTTCTTCCAGTAAGATCAAATCCTGCGCTTGGGCTTAACGCTTCTCAACCACCAAACCAGAATTGCGCGCATGTGTGTGCAGCGCCCTATTTCTCGGCTATCTCATCAACCCCTTGTTCGCGCAGGAGGGATCAATGGCTACCGGCAACTCTAAGCTCAGTAGTGTGCTGGTCAATCGCGAGCTTGTGCCTTCAGCGTGACAATCAGGTGATGTAGCCTAATTCAAGAGCTGTCAGCGGGCATTGCCGGCGTTCCGTAAAGTTAAAGCCAGCGATTGTGCCTTCGGCGGGCGAGCCTTCTCAACATCATCGGAACGATTTACTCCAGCTTTGGCTCAGTTCTCAAGGCCAGCATGGGAACCGGCAGGAGCGCCTCACAGCTGCCTGCCGCAGCACTCGATCAACGCAGCGAATGGTCGCTATTTGCTGGCTGGCATCGGGGGCGGCCGAGGTGTTAGTCCCATTATCCACAAGACCTAACCCTTGACTCGTCGCAGAATTATGATTGTGCGACAGGCTGAGATGTTGGTGCAGAGACAACGCTGCACCCGGAGCCGGATTCCCCACGATCTAGTATTCAATATCCACTGCGACGCTATAGGTCGCCGTGAACGAAATCGAATTGCACGGGAGTAGGCGATTCGGCCGCGGTTCGTTCCACACTCGTTCCACATGTCACGCACAGGGCTTTCCAGATTTCGCCGCCAGCGACGTTGAGAGTTGCGACAATGCGCGCTCGACCGCCCGCCTAACGAAGTACAAGAGCTATTGGAGGATCGTGCGCCCTCCTCAGCGGCGAACGTGGATGCAAAAGGCCGCGAAAAGAATTGCCGTCAAGCGGCATCGTGGAAGAAAATGATACCGAGTGTGTGCCGGCAACCCGAACGCAGGCGGCTTACACCAAGCCGCATGTTGACCCGATAAATACCGCGCGTACCACGAATCGGACGGTGGTGGACCGGAAAAATCACAGCCTCTTCCTGGACGAGCGGTACCACCTCAGCGCGCGATTGCATTCGCGGTCGTTGCTCGGTAAGCACGAACTCGCCGCCAGTGAAATCCTGGTCCGGTTGGGAAAGCAGAAACGTCACTTGAAGCGGAAAGAAGGAAGGCTAGAACATCTTCTTTGTTGCCCATTCAATCGCCTTGTTGGGGATGATCGCCAATAGCTTGCTTAGATGTCGAGGCTTATTCTTGGCAAGCTACCTGAATGCTTCGTGGTCGAAGACCAAGCCGATAACCGTAAGATCATTCGCGACATGCTTTCCGGCACCGATTACGAAATCATCGAGGCTGAGAATGGCGAAGAGGCGCTCGCGGCGATTGCGAAGCAACGGCCTGACCTGATCCTGATGGATATTCAACTGCCGGTCATGGACGGCTACACAGCCACGCGCCACATTAAGGGCGATCCGGCATTGCGATCGATCCCGATTATCGCGGTCACTTCATATGCGCTCAGCGGGCGAAGAAAAGAAGGCGCGAGCGGCGGGCTGTGACGATTATGGGGCCGAAAAAATGGGAGATTACAGTTTTGTGCATCTTTGCAAGCGCTGTGCCAGCGGAAGGCACCCGCCCGGCCGTCCACCCGAGATTATTTAAGCCGTCGGTCAACGCAGCCTCCTCGGCTCCAGGCGGGTGCAGAGTCAGGTAGCCGATCCGCGCCGTTCGCGCTGCGTTTTGCGCACGTGTTGTGCGCGGCAAAGATG
>Ga0306924_10005896_pt1 | contig 12141 bp, 11 predicted proteins | sample sta12Can44000111_FD_203756 | JGI IMG/M metagenome (GOLD analysis project Ga0306924, IMG submission 203756) | Lab enrichment of tropical soil microbial communities from Luquillo Experimental Forest, Puerto Rico - statanox.12C.anox.44.000.111 (v2)... | ecosystem: Environmental > Terrestrial >... | reverse complement strand
CCGATGAACGCTTATACGACTTTTGTAGATTAGTTGCCCCCCTTTGCTGTTGCGTCCGATGATGGCATTCGTGTTCTTGAAAAAGCCCGGCAGAAAACGGGGCGGCGGCGGGACTTCCGCAAGCGCGCCGGCGCGCATCATCTCCTCGACGTTCCGCCGCCGCCGGGGTGAGGCCTTGCAGCCTGACCGCGAGCCACTCGAAACCCTCGACGGCATTCGCCGCACGATCGGCCCATACAACTTCGCCGGTCAGTATCAGCAATCACCGGCGCCGCTGGGTGGCGGCCAGATTGAAAACCGAAAGCCGCTTCCCGCCAGGCCCTTTTGAGAATTAGCGGGCACTTTCAATCGTGATGCTCGGGAATACAGACTCACGGGGTCAGCGATGACATCAAACCAGATAGGTAGGCAGGCGGTCGTAGTCGGTGCCGGGATGGCCGGTTTGCCGGTTGCTCGTGTTCTCGCCGACTACTTTGAACAGGTAGCCGTGCTCGAGCGTGACATTCTCCCTGGTGACGCTTATCACAGAAGCGGAACGCCGCAGTCGAAACACGTGCATGGATTGCTTAGTGGTGGTCAGCGCGCACTTAGCGATCTTTTCCCAGATTTTGAGCAGGATCTCGTAAGAGCCGGAGCGGTCCCGCTGCGGGTCGGCCTCGACCTGCGTGCCGAGATGCCGGGTTACGATCCTTTTCCCCAGCGCGATCTTGGTTGGACCGTTTACTCAATGTCCCGGCCATTGATCGAGTTCGCCGCACGACAGGCTGTAGCGCAATACGGCAATATCACATTATACCCGCGTTGCCGCGCTCGGAGCTTTGAGGCATCGCCGGATGGGATGGCCGTCACGGCAGTCCGGTTTGAGAACGGTAATGGCAGCATCGAGAGGCTCGGAGCAGATCTCTGCATCGACGCGTCGGGACGCGGAAATCTCTGCCTCGGTTTGCTTCAATCTATTGGGCAAGCGCCGCCCGCGGAAACTGTTATCGGGGTCGATATCGGATATGCGACAGCGATCTTCGCTATCCCACAGGACTTATCGGTCGACTGGAAGGGTGTCCGGACGTTTGCGCACGCGCCGCAGTCCAGCCGTGCTGGCCTGATGCTGCCATTGGAGGGGAACTGCTGGATGCTCACGCTTGGAGGACGCTGTGCCGACAAGCCCCCGGGAGATAGAGACGGGTTCCTTGCCTATGCACAACAGCTGCGGACCCCGACCATCTATAACGCTGTCAGAGGTGCCAGGCAGCTAGGTGAAGCCGTCCGTTTCGGTTTTCCGGCGAGCGTCTGGCGGCATTTTGAACAGGTCGAGCCGTTTCCGCGTGGACTATTGCCGATTGGCGATGTGCTGTGCCGGTTCAATCCCATATATGGCCAAGGCATGAGCGTGGCTGCACAGCAAGCGCTTCTGCTGCAGCAGCTTCTTCGCAGGCAAGTGCAAGAACCCGAACCCTTGGCGGCACTCGCGCCGGCATTCTTCGCTGGGGCGTATGGGCTAATCGAGACACCCTGGGCACAAGCCGCGGTGGCGGATTTTTCATTTCCCGAGACCAAAGGAGAGCGCCCACCTGATCTCGCGCGAAGTTTCGAGTTCAGGGCCGCGTTGACCCGGCTCGCGGCGAGCGACCCCGATGTCCATAAGCTGATGGTCGAGGTGCAGCTTCTGGTAAAACCACCGAGCGTCTTGCGCGACCTTGATCTGTTAGAGCGCGTTCGTGCAATAGCGTCGACAGTGTAGCCTCGTCCGGGGAGGTGATCATGGCTGAGATGAAACATCGCACCATCGAGACCAATGGCATTCGTGTCCATTGTGTCGAGCATGGGACGGGACCGCTCGTCGTGCTGTGCCACGGCTTCCCCGAATCCTGGTATTCCTGGCGCCATCAGCTCCAGGCGCTGGGTGAGGCGGGCTTTCACGCCGTGGCTCCCGATATGCGGGGCTATGGTCAAACAGATCGCCCACGCGATATCGACCAGTACACCCTATTGCATCTTACCGGTGACATGGTGGGCTTGCTGGATGCTTTCGGTGTCGACACGGCAGTCATTGCTGGCCACGACTGGGGGGCTCCGGTGGCGTGGCTCGCCGCCCTGCTGCGGCCCGATCGGTTCCGCGGCGTCATTGGGTTGAGCGTGCCGTACCGGCCGCGCGGCGAGGTCCGCCCGACGACAGTCATGCCGCAGACCGAGGACGCAGTGTTCTATCAGTTGTACTTTCAGACCCCGGGGATTGCTGAAGCCGAGTTCGAGAGGGATATACGTTCAACTATTCGCGCCGCCCTCTACTGGGGTTCTGGAGATGCGATGGGAAATCTGGACGGCAGCATGGCCGGGCTTCGCTTCATGGTCCCGCGCAATGGCGCATGGCTCGCGAACCGGCCAAACCCAGCTTCGCTGCCGACCTGGCTCAGCGAGACCGACGTGGACTTTTACGTCAGGGAGTTCACGCGCACCGGATTTGCCGGAGGTCTCAATTGGTATCGAAACATCGACCGCAACTGGGAGCTCTTGAGACCCCTCGCCGGAGCACAAGTGAGGGTTCCCGCGCTCTACATCGCCGGAGACCGTGATGTCGTGGTTTCCTTCCCTGGCATGGACCAGCTCATCCCCAACCTGTCGGCGTTTGTTCCCCAACTGCGCGGGACAATCATGCTTCCAGGATGTGGGCACTGGACACAACAAGAACGGGCGCAGGAGGTCAATGCTACGATGATCGAGTTTCTCCGCGGTCTGTAGGACTGAGCGCCCACCCATTTGGTCAGCACTGCCAGGGTGAGTCGTGAACTCAACGAAGCCTGGTGGGCAATACACGATCGCGAAGTCCACAAATCGGATTGTGAAGGGGGGGCCTTCGCTGGACGGCGGAGCAATGACGAGGATGCACCGATGAACGATACCGGGACGCTCGCCAAGGTGAGGTGCTGCGGGCAGGTTCCATCGGCCAGGCTTATTCAATTATCTCGTCGTCGGCGGCGAGCAGCGAATTGCGCCGCGTTTTAAACGCCGCCGGGAGCCTCGCCGCCGATTGGACCTTCCTCCGCGCATTCCACCCTCATGCGCGCGCGAAGAAACTCCCGAGAGCCGCGGAATGCCTTGTCTATTCCCTTAACACCGAGCGGGGTTTTGGCGGAAAACCACCCAAAAAATCGGGATTTCGTCGGCATCTTGCGGGGTCGAAAATGCCTAAAGAGGGGTCAAAAATGCCTAAAGCGACGTCTCGAGGATCCAGATCGCCGGAAATAAAGCTGCATCGTCGCGGTCGCGATCTGTGTTGTTTACGGAGAGGGTGTGGCGCCTTCACCGCGCCCTGCCGTTTAGCTGATGAGCGAGCAGTCGGCACGAAATCCACGTTTCGGCTGCCCCATTGCGAGCAGTCGAGGTGTTTGGTTCACTCGCGGGACTGCGGTCTTGGCGCCGTAGCGCGAGGTTTGCCCGGTCGGATCGGGCTCGACCCGATGCTGACAATCGCGGCACCACACGACGAGTCTGACCTGGGCGACGGCGGTCCGCCGCATCATTGGCGGGCTGTGATAGGGTTTCACCTGTTGGCGGCCGCGAGGTCACCCATAGCGGTAGGCGGAGCCGACCGGCGGTCGGATGATGATCTCGACGTCCGGGCGCAGCCGCCGGGCCTCGGCGGCCAGATCCTCAATCTCCTGGCGCGAGCGGGTGCTGGCGGTGAACAGCACGACACCATGGCTCATGACCGTGAGGTGCCAACCCACGCTTCGGCTTCCATTAACGCCTCTGAGGAGAGTTCATCTCCCCGGCCACTTGCCAATGGGCTGAAGGCCCAGGCGCGTCAGGCCCTGATTTCCATTCGCCGCTCGGCGTAAGGCACCAGGTGAGGCGGTAGTCGCGGCCCGTTCCGCCGGCGAAGCCACTTCAACAACGGAACGGCTTTTGACTCGGACCGTTCCCACGCCCGCCAAAATGCTAGCCAGGAGAAAGACCGCATTATCGCGCAGCGCGCATTACTGGGCAATTCGCGACGAGCGGGCGCTGCGCCAGGCGCAGAGGGTGTGCTCGGCGTTCGGACCGACCTTCCCCCGCTCACCTAAACCGCCTTCGCCACCACGGGCGGCGTTCGGTCAGCGTCGCGAGCTGGGTACGCAATACTGCGGCCTCACAGCCGCTGATCATTGCGGCGATGCGGGCCTCGGCCAGTTCAATCAGCAACCCATCGACACGCTTGCGGGCTTGCTCGACCAGTTGACGCTCGACCTCGACTTGCCCTTCGGCTCGATCCGCCCGATCGCGCGCGTGTTCGACGTCCTCGCTCAGCATCTCGACGGCTTGTGACAGAGTTTGTATCGCTATCGCCGTTAGCGGGTCTGTCTCGGAGCCATTTGCAGCTGGCGTAGCCGTTGTCCCGTAGGACGCGGTCTCGGCCGGCCCAGGGTCATTAAAATCGAGAGTTTCTGCCGAGTTTCTCGATGTTGCCCGAGGCACAAACCGTGCCGAGGCCAGCCGTATGCCTCTGGCCTGGGCCAGCTCGTGCTCGTCATAGGTCATATGGCGGGCGCCGTCGCCGACCGCAAGCGTGGTGTCCGATGCCATGGCTACCCCCTTTTCCGGTCTTCGGAAACCGGACGACAATTGGTCCGGCGGCAGGGGGAATGCCGCCGGTCGCTAACGCACATCCGCGTCCCGGGTCAGGGGGAAATGGTCCAGGAGGATGCCGCAGCGGCTGCTGCTCTAGCACACCTCGCCAAAAAACGCGAACAAGCTCGTTTTCAGCCCTCATCCGGAGGATGCTGGGTAATGTCCCTTGATACGGCGCTCCCGGGTTAAGCGATGATTTTGAGAGCGCTCCAATGGTGAGGCCAGACGAGATTTGAGACCGGAGGACAAAACCCGGGCACCTAGGCCTTTCTGATTTGGCCCAAGTAAAGACTAACGATCGCTCAAATCTTGCGAAATTTTTTCAGAGCATGAACTTTAACGGAACAGATTTTGCCGTGCTTTGCGGCGTCCTTCTCGATAGGCCCAGGATGTTGTCGGTTGGACAGCGACACATGGAAAGCTAGACTGCTGCGCAACGACAAAATTCTGCTCGAGCAGGTTTGCCGTCACCGGCAGGCATGCAAGCTCGGGACGGGCACCGTGCAGCGGATCAAGAGGGAGATCGCAACGTGACGGTGACCAAACTTCTCCGCGACGGAATTAAGTGCACCGCGATTCGCGATCTGGTTCGATAGCAGCGGCCGCCGGATCGACGGGCCACTCGACTGGCTCTTTGCGCCAAGTCACGGGACGGCCTTGCTCGGCGGGTTCACCAACGCTGTGGGTGTGAAGTGAGTTTCATGTTTTTGAGCACGCATTACTTAAACTGTCCGCCAATGCGGGAGCCGCGACGGCCACTTCTTCGCGGGGTGACCGAAGCACCTGGCAGGATTAAGAGAGGGATCCGAAATGAGACACGAATCGGAGAATCGCCTTGATTCCATGATGGATGCGGCGATTGATCAGGCGATCGCTGGGGGTCAAGAGAAGGATCTGGAGAACGCGGCCATCACATTGTTTTTGAAAGGTCGGGATGACGTGGAGCTGGCGTCGTTTCACGATCAAATTTTTGAGGGGTATTTGCACGCTGCCGCTACGGATGTGTATCGGCGCCGGCTCAATCTTCGTCGATAGCTAGCCGACTTGGTTAAAGGCCCTTGTGGGGCACGGAGCCGATGACGGGAGCGCTGGCGGAGGTGCTGGGAGTGAGCGCCGACGAAATTCGGGCGAGGGACAGCCCCGATTAGGCGACCCAGCCAGCCGTCTTATCCAAGGTGAGGTCGATGAACGGCAACAGTGGGGTCGACAGCCGACCTTCGCCGGGACCGGCGCAAGCGACAAAGTTGCGCCGATTCCGGATCTTCCCGCCCTCACTGCACAGGAACATCTTCACATTCACACCTACGCCGGCATTACTGGGAGCGAGTGTCACCGCTGGTTTTGCTTTGGACCGTGGTCAGTCAGGCCAGGAGCGACGTTCGTAGCTGGTGCAAACTTCGCCGTCTCGTCGCTCATAATAGTGGTCCTACGACGTACCCCCGCGCCTGGGCGATTTTCGGCGCCCAGGAATGCGCGCGTGCGTAAAGCCGCCTCCTTCGAGCGATAAATATCGCTCAAGAAGTGTGATGCAAATCACACTGGGATGCTTGGGCGCACGGTAATCTTGATGAGCTGAGAGTCCGACCCAAGGTCGCGGGCAAAAAGCGACGCGACCGTAGGCGGGCGGCTGGTCGTCAGCAGGCTGATGACGCATTCACTTCCGCTCGAAGGAGGGATCAAATGAGTTGGACACCCCAAGTGCGATTCGAAAACATCGAGTCAGGTCGACGCCCAACAGATCAGGAAATTGAAGATAAAGTGACCCAAGGACGCGTCAGCAACACCGCGCTCAGCATCTACCAGGCAAGGAAGCGTCCAAGTTTTGGCACTCCGATGCCGTACGCGCCGAGCAAGTTCGCGCGCCGGCATTACCCAGGCCACCCCCACCATGCAATCGAAATTAGTGATCCGGGCCTCGACAGAAGCGACGAAACCGCGGTCGCCATAAATCCGAGAAACCCGCGCAATATCGTTGCCGGGGCTGCCAGCTTTAACGGCAGTCAATTCGACAATACCGCCTATGTCAGTAAGGATGGCGGCTATACATGGAAGACGGTAACAGCCCTCACTAATACCGACGAGGGAGCCGGAATCGCGTTTGACGATTCGGCCAACTGCTACTATGTGACGATGCAAGGGGGGTTTTTTCCGGTTTGCGTTATCAGCCGAGATGGCGGCCTGACCTGGAGTGCGCCGGCGGCATTTGGCTTCGGTGACAAAACGGCGGTCGCGGCGCGCGGCAATATAGCACTCTGCGGCTTCGATCGCTTAAACACTGAAGCCTGCGCTTTCACATTGGATGGGGGCGTTAGCTGGGCCGTACATGATTTCACTGACAGAGGTCTTGGGACAGGCCCGCTGGTCAGTTACGATCACGAACACTTTTACATTATCTATAGTGCATTGGACAACAACCTCAAGATGTACGCGAGCCACGATCAAGGAGCAACCTGGACTGGACCGACTACGATAGTGCCTGGGAATGCGCCGGAAAGCACGATCGCCGGACCGCTCTCGTATGAAGGCGGAGCGCTTGACAAGCCCGGGGACGAATGTTGCGATCGATGGCCGCGGCCGGCTGCATGTCCTCTATATCGACAGCAACAAGCGGGTACCGATGTACACGTCGAGCAGCGACCACGGAGCAACGTGGAGCAGCCCAGTGAATGTGAATCCCAAACGAGCTGGCGACGCACACATGTGGCCCTGCCTGTCGTGCACCAAGCACGGCGATCTCCTAGGAGGCAGCCTCGTCTATGATTCGGCGCTGAGCAAATATTCGGTTCTTTTGCACCGCAAGCCGGAAGACGAGGACGAGTGGACGACCCGTGAAGTCGACAACGGCCCATGGGCGGCCGCTGGACCATCTCGCGGCTTTCGCATTGGATTTGGCGACTACTTCGATTGCGACAGTCTCCCTGAGTGTGGGATCTCCGTTATGGCGTGGTCCGAAACAGCAAATGGCCTCCAGCCGTGGCAGACATGGGCACGCGTTCTGGATGTGTGTCAGCACGACGAGGATCGGGTCGCGGCGCTCGAGGCTGAGATTGAACACCTGACGCGCGCCTTCGAGAGCGGGGAGTTTCCGTTCCCTAGAACTCCAGCGAATGTTGAAAAATTTGAAAGTGACCGCGCTGAGTTGCAGGCTAAACTCCAAACAGCACGCCAGACGCTGGGAGAAACGTCGCGCTGCCAATCCTCTGCCGGAAGATTGATCCGGCAGATCGATTCGCGATCGCAATAGCCCATGGACGCCGTTCCGGGTCTGGCACTGCGCGGCCGCCCGGAACGGCGGTGAGAAAGCACCCGAGTAGGGAACCAATTGCGCGGACGAACTCGCGGCCGGCGGTGATCACAATGGTGCCGACATTTGGGCGCCGAATGTGTCTGGCGTCGATGAACCGAACTATTGGTTTGGTGGCAGCCGTTCCAAGAGTGCAGCGCTATGTCGTGTTCGGCGAGCCGACCTTGGCCGACGCCATCCTCGACCGGATAATCCACAATGCTCACCCGACTGCAACTCACTGGTGACAGTTTGCGCGAGCAAATGCTCCGAAAACTGTCACCGCTTGGCCCGACGCAACGGGTTATGGACAGAATCACCACCGATCGGCGGGCGCTCGCACCGGCTGGTGCGTTTGAGCTTCGCGCGCGAAGAAACTCGCGAGAGCCGCGGAATGCCTTGTCTATTCCTTAACACCGAGCGGGTTTTGGGCGGAAAACCACCCCAAAATCGGGGTTTCGTCGGCATCTTGCGGGGTCAAAAATGCTTAAAGAGGGGTCAAAAATGCCCAAGGAGACGTTTTTCACGGCGATCTCCCGTTGGAGAGTGGTCTCGCGGCGCGCGCCGAGAGATAGCCGCGATCTTTACCGCACGTGACGACCCGATGGTGTCCAGAGCCGCGAGCGCTGCATTGGCGAGATTGGAGTTCGTCCGGGCGATACGACCAAGGAGAACGACGCATTCCTCATCGGCAACGGCGCTGATTGCATCGAGCACCGCAGCACTGGGGGTCTCGCGGAGCAGCCGCAACAAGCTAGGTCGAGCCTCGGCCCGGCCCATCCGGCCGAGCGCACAGGCCGCTTCACTCGCGACAGTGCGATCCGCATCATCGAGCAGCTCGCCCAGCACAGGAATGACCGCGGGCGAGGGACGTGCGCAGCGGCAGCCGCTGGCGCGGATCGCTGATCTCTGATGCCGCAGCAATGACGCGACGACGTTTCCCGGAAGAGTGACGCGCAGCTGGGCCGCGGCTTCGAGGGCACTATTCAGCCCTGGCCCCTGCACGATGCGCTCGACGATGATCCGCGTCACGGCGCGCGCCGCTTCGCTCCCACCGATTGTGGCGAGCGCCTGCAAAGCCGCGGTCTGTTCCGGAATTAGATGCTCTATGCCGAAGCCCTGAAACCGCCGGCAAAGGGCCTCCAAAGCGTCTATGGCACCCACTAGTCGGCGCCGTCCCGCTTCCGCCGCAAGACTGCGAGAATCGCCCACCGAGGCGTGCGGGATCGCCGCGATGAGCGCGTCATCGTCGAGCTCTGACGCAACGAGACGGGGCCGATCGACCGACGCCGCGGCGGTGTGATCCAAATGGGCGTCTGCCCCGGCAAAGAGATCGAGTTGTTGATGGGGCATTAGCCGAGCTTGCTAACGTCGCATGAGGCGGCGCCACCAGGGCCGCGTCTCGACATCGAACCCCATCTCCTGCTCAAGCGCTTGCAAGTCGAGCTTCACGAGATCGGCAAAACGGCCCTTCAGCACGAAATCCGGCACGCTGCGGGCGAATTGCGCGGCTTGGTACGTATCGCCTCCGAAACTGATCGTGATTTCGCCGGCGCGCCGGTTGATGTTTACCCGCTCATCAGCGTCAGCGAGCATATCGGCGAGCTGATCGCGGAACCGCCGGTGGCGGATGCCAAAATAATCCGAGAAGCCGAGCGGCCGCGCCCAGCCTGGCGGATCGCCCAACGCTCCACCGAGAACGTCGCGGAGAATCTCCGATGAACGCGCGAGGAGGTCCGGAAACTGGGCCGCCTCGGCGTCGATCTCGGCGCGCATCGTACGGACTTCCGGGATGAGGCGCTGCAGATAGGTGCGATAGAGCGCCGTGCCGATCTCTCGCAATGCGCGGCGGGCGATGCGCTCGGTGACCGATCGGTTCTCCGGGATCGCGGCATCGATATGGCAGGCCACCATGCGCTTTGTTAAATCAGGCGGGATGGAGCTCACGTCGCGATTGGTCGTCAGCATGATCGGCGCATAGCTCGCGCTCATTTCCTGGTCGGTGCGCACCAGGTCGGGGACGTGGGTCGTGAACTTATCGCGGGACACGTCGTCGATGAGGAGCGGGATCGACCCGAGGCGTTCGCGCAATCCGAGCGCGCGATTGGCGGTGAACTGGCCGCTGCGGATCATTTTCTCGAAGCCGAACATCGAGCGTGCGGCAATTTTGGTGAACAAGGTCTTGCCACCGCTCGACCGGCCGAATAGCACGGCATAAACCGGATAGACCCACGGGTCTATGCCGGCCGGCACCGCGGCTTGGCGCAGATAGGGCGCCGCTGGCGCCGAATACAGCCACACCAGAAAAGCCCAGTAGACCTCCACCGCACCGGCTGCGTTGCCGAAGAAAGAACGGAAGCTGTCGAGATAATCGGCAAGGATACGGGCGTCGCTGGCAATCGCCTGCGCCGGGACCTTATCTTCCACCGCTAACCAGCGCGCGCCATCGACACGGACGAGCCCCGTTGCGAAGTCGATCTCCCCACGGGGGATGCCCTCCTCGTTCGCCTCGGTGACTGGTCGGGCGCGATGGGTGTGGATAATGCGCAGCACCGTCCCGGCGTTGACCACCGTTCGACCGGCCTTGTCCTTGGGAAGAGCGAGATCTTTGAGCTGGGCGCCAAGCGCGGACGCCTGCCGCAGCGCCTCGGCCGCAAAGCCGGCTGGTGCCGGCCGCGGCGGCGGATCGATCAAGGCGATCCCGGCTGAGAGCGACCGCACGATCGGCACCTCCTCGAGTGGCAATGGCGCGTTGCGCCCCGCCAATGCCCCATCGGCCTCCGCCACGACCAGGCTCTCCGGCGCGATCGGCACGCTATCCTTCCAGTCGCGCTGGTAATAGCCTTCGAACAGCCGCCACGCGGGCTCATCGTCGAACACGATGAGGATTTCGTGCTGCCAGCCCTCGAACGCGGCGCGGCCGAGATTGGCGGAGCCGGTGAGCACCCGCGAGCCGGACGGCCCGGACAAAAGATAAAGCTTCTCGTGGCTCGGGCGCCCGCGCAACAGACGAAACCGCAACGAGCCTGCGGCGACCCGCTCGAGTAGTCGTTTCCCGGCGCGCCCCAGCAGCCGTGACAGCGCTTCAACCAGCGCCTTATGATCGATCAGCGCATCCGCGAAACCATAGGCCTCGATCGTCTGGCTCGCCTGCGCGAGCGCCACGTGCTCCTTCGACAGGATGCTCTCCGAGCCGAATACCACTTCCATGTCGTCGAGGCGCTCGGCGAGCCGCAGTAGGAGCTCGATGCTGCTCGAAAAGGTGATGGCCTTGAGTGCGGTGAAGCCGGCGAACAGATCCTCCCAGGCCGCCTCCTTACGACCCGTCAGCTCGGCGTGAAAGATTGTCAGCGGCTTCTTTCCGGCCCGCTCCAACTCGATCTTGGCAAAGAGGTCATCCGGGATGATCCGTCCTCCTTTATCAAATAGCCTTACCGACGAGAGCCGGGCACAATTACCTTCTTGCTGGTCCTCGATCCATCGGGATGAAACAGGCTTGGTGATCCGGGTCGTTTTTCGGTCGAAATGCCATCACGCGTGTTCCCCCGACCAACGGCGATGGCGACAGTCGTAGGCCGCTGGGGCAAAAGCTCGCGCAACGGCATATCGGTGGAGGCTTATCGCGCGGACGAGAACGATCGGAGTTCTCGCGACGGCGAATCTTCGCAAAATCGGGACGAAGGCCGAATCGGAACGGCATGCGTGCCGTCCCGCAGAAATGAGGGCTGCGGCCGCTTCAGACGAAAGGCGACCTCGAAATCGCCGTTTGCCGCCGGACCGCATGCTTCACCCTCGCGCGCGAGGCGGGGTTTTTGCTGCGCGGGACGATCACGCTCGATAGATTTTCGCGTGCTATTTCAGCCAATTAGGGCATGAGACGTCATGTCGACCGACAACCGGAAAATCGAATTTCTCATGTTCTTTTTCTGTTCTCAGCCATATTGGCCAATTTTTGGACAGTTCCCTTCGCTGGTCCCGATAAGATCCTGATTTAATTGGTATCACTAGCGCCCTTCGAGCTGTATTCTCGCCGTGACAAGGCGGCGCTTTTCCCAGTGGGTGCAAGGCCCACCCGGCGATTCGCTCCAGCCGGAAGCAACCGGGGCAGGCATGGAGGTGACGAAATGGCTGAAGCCCCCGGATAGCGGGTCACGAATTGGTGACCGCGCGAGTGTGCAGGCCGCAACGCGAGTGAACGCCGAGCAAGCCTCACATGACGAGGGCTTGGTCAAGGGGTCGCATCACGGGGACAT
>Ga0306924_10005894_pt1 | contig 12144 bp, 14 predicted proteins | sample sta12Can44000111_FD_203756 | JGI IMG/M metagenome (GOLD analysis project Ga0306924, IMG submission 203756) | Lab enrichment of tropical soil microbial communities from Luquillo Experimental Forest, Puerto Rico - statanox.12C.anox.44.000.111 (v2)... | ecosystem: Environmental > Terrestrial >... | reverse complement strand
CCGTGTACGACGCCCTGCACGCGCTCACCGCGGCCGGACTCCTGCGCCGCATCGAACCGGCTGGCGGCCAGCCCCGGTTCGAGAGACGCGTCGGGGACAACCACCACCACATCGTGTGCCGGTCGTGCGGTGTCGTCGCCGACGTCGACTGCGCGGTCGGCGAGGCGCCCTGCCTGACCGCCGCCGATGACCACGGCTTCTCGATCGACGAGGCCGAAGTCATCTACTGGGGCCTGTGCCCCGACTGTTCTACCGCCCGCACTTCGTGGGTGTCGTGATCCGCCATTAGTAGCTCGGAAGGATTCCCCATGTCTGAGAACCATGATCCAGTAGTCGCCGAAGGCCCGACCCCCGAGAGCGGGACATGTCCGGTCCTGCCCGCCGGACTCACCCACCCCACGCAAGGTGACGCCAACCAGGACTGGTGGCCGAACAGGCTCAACCTGAAGATCCTCGCCAAGAACCCCGCCGTGGCCAATCCCATGGGGGCGGACTTCAACTATGCCGAGGAGTTCAAGAGCCTCGACCTCGCCGCCGTGAAGCGGGACATCGCGGCGATGCTCACCGACTCCAAGGACTGGTGGCCGGCCGACTTCGGCCACTACGGCCCGCTGATGATCCGGATGGCCTGGCACCTCGCGGGCACCTACCGCATCAACGACGGCCGCGGCGGCGCCGGGGCCGGTCAGCAGCGTTTCGCGCCGATCAACAGCTGGCCCGACAACGTCAGCCTGGACAAGGCCCGCCGGCTGCTGTGGCCGGTCAAGAAGAAGTACGGCCGGAAGATCTCCTGGGGCGACCTGATGGTCCTCACCGGCAACGTCGCCCTGGAGTCGATGGGCTTCAAGACCTTCGGCTTCGGCGGCGGCCGCGTGGACGAGTGGGAGCCGGACGACGACGTCTACTGGGGGCCCGAGACCACCTGGCTCGGCGACGAGCGCTACAGCGGCGACCGCGAGTTGCAGGAGCCGCTGGCCGCGGTCCAGATGGGCCTCATCTACGTCAACCCGCAGGGCCCGAACGGCAACCCGGACCCGCTCGCCGCGGCCCGCGACGTCCGCGAGACGTTCCGCCGGATGGCGATGAACGACGAGGAGACGGTGGCCCTGATCGCGGGCGGCCACACCTTCGGCAAGACCCACGGCGCGGGACCGGAGAGCAACGTCGGCCCCGACCCCGAGGCGGCCCCGATCGAACAGCAGGGCCTCGGCTGGAAGAGCAGCTACGGCACCGGCAAGGGCCGTGACGCGATTACCAGCGGCATTGAGGTGACCTGGACCCCCACGCCGATCACGTGGGACAACAGCTTCTTCGAAACCCTCTTCGGCTTCGAGTGGGAGCTGACCCAGAGCCCGGCGGGCGCGTACCAGTGGCAGCCGAAGGACGGCGCCGGGGCGGACGCCGTCCCTGACCCGGAGGACCCGTCGAAGCGCCGCCCGCCGACGATGTTGACGACCGACCTCTCGCTCCGGTTCGACCCGATCTATGAGCCGATCTCGCGACGCTTCATGGAGAACCCGGACGAGCTCGCGGACGCCTTCGCCCGGGCCTGGTTCAAGCTGACTCACCGCGACATGGGCCCGATCGTGCGCTACCTCGGCCCGGAGGTCCCGTCCGAGACGCTGATCTGGCAGGACCCCGTCCCTCCGGTGACGCACGAGCTCATCGATGCCCGGGACGCCGCCGCCCTCAAGGAGCAGGTCCTCGCCTCGGGCCTGTCGGTGTCCCAGCTGGTGTCCGCCGCGTGGGCGGCCGCCTCGTCCTTCCGCGGCAGCGACAAGCGCGGCGGCGCCAACGGCGGCCGTATCCGCCTGGAGCCGCAGATCGGGTGGGAGGTCAACAACCCGGACCAGCTGGCGACGGTGCTGCGCACCCTGGAGGGGATCCAGCGGGCCTTCAACGCCGCCCAGGCCGGCGGCAAGCAGGTCTCGCTGGCCGACCTGATCGTGCTGGCCGGCGGCGCGGCCGTCGAGCAGGCGGCCAGGAACGCCGGCTTCGGCGTGGAGGTCCCCTTCGCGCCGGGCCGAACGGATGCGTCGCAGGAGCAGACCGACGTGGAGTCGTTCGCGGCGCTCGAGCCGAAGGCGGACGGGTTCCGCAACTACGTCGGGAAGGACGGCCGGCTGCCCGCCGAGTTCCTGCTGCTCGACAAGGCGAACCTGCTGACCCTGAGCGCCCCCGAGATGACGGTCCTCGTCGGCGGGCTCCGCGTCCTGGGCGCGAACTACGACGGGTCCAAGCTCGGCGTCCTCACCGCCACCCCCGGGTCGCTGACCAACGACTTCTTCGTCAACCTGCTCGACATGGGCACGACGTGGCAGCCGACGGCCCAGGACGCGAACGCGTTCGAGGGCCGCGACGCCGCCACGGGTGAGGTCAAGTGGACCGGCAGCCGTGCCGACCTGATCTTCGGGTCGAACTCCGAGCTGCGCGCGCTCGCGGAGGTCTACGCGAGCGATGACGCGAAGGCGAAGTTCGTGAACGACTTCGTCGCGGCGTGGGACAAGGTGATGACCCTCGACCGGTTCGACCTCGCCTGAACGCGTAAGTCCAGGCCGGCCCGCACAGGCCGGCCTGGACGTCCTCCTCCGTTACGCGCGTGGGACCGATTAATTCCTGTGATCCTCGTTGCCCGGCGGGGGCGGCGCTGCTAGCCTTCAGGCTTTCCCTAAGCCAACACGGAGGTACAGGATTTACATGTTGCGCCGAATCTCCCTCGTTGCCGCCTCCGCGGCGATGCTCGCTCTCAGCGCACTGCCGGCATCCGCAGCCCCCATGCATTCCAGCACTCACCAGCTTTCCTTCCCGGGCTTGCACGGGGTCAAGGCTTGGGGAACTTACGCCAGGGTGAGCAAGGGCCTCAAGGTCCACGTCTGCGCCGAGGACACCGCACGGGGCGTCTACGCGTCCGGGGCGGTCGTAGTGGTCTACAACTCCACCAGGAAGCTGCACACCAACCTGGGCGCGGTGGCGTTCGGGTACCACCAGTGGATCTGCCGGGACATGACCCTGCGCTACACCGCTCACATGCAGGTCTACACGTTCACCGCTAACAACAAGGGGCAGATCAACCACCGCAGCAAGACCAAGAACGTTTTCTGAACGCGATGATCAGGCCCGGCCGCGGCGGCCCGCCGCGGCCGGACCTGCCGGTAGCCTCTGGGGTACTGTCGGCCGTCGAGATGGGCAGGAGCACTATGGTCGCCGAAACCCCCGAGATGACGGTGCGCGACAACGCCGAGTCGCGAACCTATGACGCGCTGATCGGCGATCAGGTCGTGGGGACCATCGTCTACGAGCGCTCCGGATCTCGGCTGGTCTTCCGGCACACGATCGTCGAGCCGGCATTCCGCGGCCGGGGGATCGGGACCGCGCTGGTCACGAAGGCACTGGACGATGTGCGGGCCAAGGGCAGGACGCTGACCGTCTACTGCGAGTTCGTGGCGCAGTTCATCGCGACCCATCCGGGCTACGCGGACCTCATCGACCCGGAGCATCCGGGCCGCCGGTACGCCTAGTGGGGGATCCCCGAGATCAGGTCGCCCATGCGGGCCAGCACGGACGTGCGCGGGGTATGGCGGGCTGACTCCAGCCGGTCCGCCGTCCGGTAGAGGGCGTACAGCCCGTGCACCCCCGCCCAGCGGGCCGGCTCCGGTTCCCAGCGAGGCGACCGGTGGCCGACCCAGGGCAGGGTGGTGAGCGGGCTGGGGACGCGCCGCACCAGGTCGGCGAGCGTGCGGCCGGCCAGGTTGGACGCGGCCACCCCGTGGCCCGTGTAGCCGCCCGCCCAGCCCAGGCCGGTCTGCGGATCCAGGGTGACGGTGGCGCACCAGTCCCTCGGCACCCCGAGCACGCCGCACCACGCGTGTTCGAGGCCGGCCTCGGTCGCGGCCGGGAACATCCGGCGGAGGATCCGGCCGAGCTGCGCGATGGTAGACGACGGGATCACCCCGTCGTGATCCACCCCGGAGCCGAAGCGGTACGGGGCGCCGCGGCCGCCGAGCGCGATCCTGCCGTCCGCGGTGCGCTGGGCGTACATGTACGCGTGCGCCTCGTCGCCGAGCGTCTCGAAGCGATCCCAGCCGATCGATTTCCAGGCCTTGTCGCTGAGCGGGCCGGTGACGATCATCGAGCTGTTCATCGGCAGCAGCGTCCGGTGCTGGCCCGGGATGTCCGCGGTGAACCCCTCGGTGCAGCGCACTATATAAGGTGCCCGCACGTCGCCGGCCGGAGTGCGGGCCCGCCCGGCCGATATCGAGGTCACCGGGGTGGACTCGTGGAGCCGGACGCCGGCCCGGGTGACCGCCTCGGCTAGCCCGGCGACCAGGCCGGCGGGCTGCATGCGAGCACAGTGCGGCGAGTAGAGGGCCCCCACCGCCCCGGCCACGCGCAGTCGGTCATCCAGTTCCGTCTTTTCCAGATACCGAACGATCCCGGCATCGTCTCCCCACGCCCGTTCCTGCTCCAGCCGGTGACGCAGCCTGGCCTCCTGGGCGGCCGAGGTGGCGACGGTGAGCGTGCCGCCCTTCACCAGGCCCGCATCGATGCCCTCGGCGGCACAGACCCTGGCCACCTCGTCGACCGTGTCGCGCAGGTGCTGCTCGAGTTCGCGGACGCCGTCCGTGCCCCGCGGGTGCCTGGCGTAGCGCGCGCGCGACCCGGGCAGTTCGGCCGTCACCCAGCCGCCGTTCCGGCCGGAGGCGCCGTACCCGGCGAAGCTCGCCTCGAGCACGACGATCCGGAGCGCGGGGTCGGCCCGGTTGAGGTAGTAAGCGGTCCACAGGCCGGTATAGCCCGCGCCGACGATGCATACGTCGGCCTCGGTACTGCCTGGCAGCGAGGGGCGCCGCGGCGGGATGCCGCGCGCCCGCCACCAGTACGACACCTCCCCGTTGTGCATTGTTAACCTTCCTGTAACGTCCTTGGCCCCGGCCGCCGATCGCTGGCCTAACCAGGCGTTTCCCGCCACTGGCAGGGTAGCGTCAGGGTATGCGACTTGGGGTGCTGGACGTGGGGTCGAATACTGTCCACTTGCTCGTGGTGGACGCCTACCAAGGGGCGCGGCCCATGCCAGCGTTCTCGCACAAGGCCGAACTCACGCTCGCCGCCCAGTTGGAGAACGGTAACACACTGTCCGGTCCGGGCGAGAACAGGCTGCGCGCGATAGTTGAAGAGGCGTTGCGCATCGGGGAGGACAAGGGCGTCGAGGACATCATCGCGTTCGCGACCTCGGCCGTCCGGGATGCCGTGAACGGCGAACAGGTCCTGTCCAGGATCCGCGAGCGGACCGGGGCCCAGATCAACGTGATGACCGGCCAGGAGGAGGCCAGGCTCACCTTCCTCGCCGCCCGCCGCTGGTTCGGCTGGTCCTCCGGGCGGCTGCTGGTGATCGACATCGGCGGCGGCTCGCTCGAGGTGGCCACGGGAAACGACGAGGAGCCGGACGCGGTGGCCTCGCTGCCGCTCGGTGCCGGGCGGCTGACCAGGGACTGGTTCGGCACCGATCCGCCTTCGGCGCAAGAGGTGCGCCGCGTACGCAAGCATGTGCGGGCCGAGATAGCCAGGGAAGCCGGCGGCTTGCTGCGCCACGGGCCGCCCGATCAGGTGGTCGGCACCTCGAAAACGTTCCGGCAGCTGGCCAGGATCGCGGGCGCCGCGCCGTCCGGCGAGGGCCCCTACGTCAAGCGCGCCTTGCGGCACGCCGACGTGGCCGCCCTGGCCGAACGCCTGCCGAAGATGAAGGAGGCCGAACGGGCCAAGCTGCCAGGCGTCTCGGCCAGCCGGGTGTCCCAGTTGCCGGCCGGCGCCATCGTCGCCGACGCCATCCTCGACCTGCTGGCCGTCGATCAGGTCGAACTGTGCCCCTGGGCCCTGCGCGAGGGCGTCATCCTGCGACGCCTGGATATGCTCGCGCAGGGCCTGGGCGCATTACCAGTGGTGGCGCGGCAGGCCTAAGCTGCCGCCGCCGGGCCTGAGCCGGACCCCCTCGCTCTCCTCCTTGGGGTCGATGACCGTGGCACGGCCCGGGGCTGGCTTCTCCTGGGACTGGGCCGTCGGGGACTGGCCCGTCGGGGACTGGGCCGCTGAGGACGAGGCCCCCTGCGACTGGCTCGGGGCCGTCGGCGACGGGGCCGCGGGCCGGGCGGCTCCTGCCGCCGGGCGCGGCCCGTCCGCGCTCGCGGGCCGGACAGACCCCGCGGCCGGTTCCGTGGCCGGGCGCGGCGCGCCGTTGCCCTCCGCCGCGCTGATCGCCTTGGCGGTGGCCTGGTCCACCTCGTCCTCGAGCGACATGCGGGCGGTCTCGGCGGCCACCAGGCTGGAGACACCGTCCAGGATGTCGGTGAGCCGCTTGATCGTCTCCGAGTGCCTGGTGGACAGCAGGTTCAGGCGGCGCTCGGCCCCGTCATGGATGGCGGTGGCCCGCGCCGTCGCCTCGTCGAGTGCCTTCTTGGCCTGCGACTTCGCGCTAGCCAGCGCGCTCTCCGACTTCTTCCTCGCGTCGGTGGTGGTGCGCTCCGCCTCGTTCCGCGCCGCGGTGAGCGTCTTATCCGCCTCGTTCCGCGCCGCGGTGACCGTCTTTTCCGCTTCGGCGCGAGCGGAGGTGATCGCCCGTTCGGCCTGTTCCTGGGCCGCGGTGAGCATGCGCTCGGCCTGCTCGCGGGCCTCGGTCCTGATCTTCTCCGCCTCGGTCTGCGCCTCGTTGCGCTGCCTGGCTATCTCCTCGTGGGCCTTCGACTTCTGGGACCTGGCCTCGTCATCGGCCAGCTTCAGGATCTGGGCGATGCGCTCGCTGACTTCCTCGTGCGCGGGCTTGGCGCCGAGCGCCTGCTGGCGCGCCGTGGCCAGGTCGCGCCTCAGCTCCTGGCCGTCGTCGAGGGCCCGGGCCAGGCGCTGCTCCAGGTCTCGGATCTGGCTGCGGCAGCGGGCGATGAACTCGTCCACCTGACGACGGCTATAGCCGCGCATCTGAACTTCGAAGGCGTCCTCGTGAGAGAGGTTCGGCAGGAGATCACTGTTGTCATTCATGGCTTCCCGAGATCTCTTCGTCTAGGTGGGCGGGAACGGTGTCCAGATCTAGCGACGCGAGTCGGCGCCGGGTCGTCAGGGCGGTCCGGCAGATCCGCTATCTCTGTAGTATGCCGGGCTCAGGGTGGGACGGACGGGGTGGATACGTGCATGACTCTTGTCTGTGACCACCCCGCGCGCAACCGGAACGACCCAGTGTCCCAGTTAGTCGCCTTTCGTACCTGAATGGGTGATGTTAAGGGTAACGCGCTTTTTGGGTAGAGATGCGGATGTGACTCTTGTGACGTTTCACTACCGGATTGACGGCAACTGCGCAGCAGTTTTCCGGAATCGTTACCGCCCTGGTGGGTAAAACCGCACGTGAAGGTGGTAGCTGAATGACCCTGATGGGTCATGCGGAGGAGCAGTGTCGGCACGTAACCTGGGGCGAAAGCGGACGCAGTCTCGATCAGCGCCGGAGGTGAGCACGATTCCGAAGCAGTTGGATCTTCGTGTCCACGACCGCGTCGCCCTTGATGAAATCGAACTGTACGCCGAGGTGCTGAGCGCGGTGGCGGCGACCGACCGGCCGCTGACCGCCGCCGAACTCGACGAGGCGCTGGGCATCCACAGCAGTTAGCCCCGAGGGCTCCTGCGGTACATGGCGTCGACCTTGGCCTTGGCGAACCCGAGAGCCTCGTACATCCTGATCGCGGGGACGTTGTCTTCGTCCACGTAGAGCATCGCCTCGGCCACGCCGAGATCGCGCAGGTGATGCAGTCCGGCCAGGGTGAGCGCCCGGCCGAGCCCGCTGCCCTGTTCGGTAGGGTCGACCCCGACCACGTAGACCTCCCCCAGGTCGGGGCCATGCACCTTGGTCCAGTGGAAGCCGGCCATCAGGCCGCCTCTTTCCGCGATGAAGAAGCCCGCCGGGTCGAACCACGGTTCCTGTTCCCGCAGTTCCAGGTCGTGCCTGGTCCAGCCGCCCTGTTCGGGATGCTTGGCGAAGGCCCGGCCGTTCAGGCTCAGCCAGTCGTCTTCATCCTGGCCGGGGACGAACGTGCGCAGCGTCCGGCCGGCCGGGAGCACCGGCTGGTCCAGCGGCTCTCGCAGCGACCGGCGCATCTGCCACAGGGCGCGGAAGCGCTCGAACCCGGCCGACCTGGCCAGTGCGGCGGCCGCGGGCAGGTCGCCATGCGCCCAGAGGCGGAGCACGCTCCCGCCGGCCGCGGCGGCGAGCTCACCGGTCAGCGCCCGGCCGAGCCCCCGCCGCCGGCGGTCCGGGTGGACCACGAGTTCGCCGGTCACCTCACCCTCAGCCGACGGCGGATCCAGGTAGGCGTAACCGGCGATCTTACCGTCCGCGTTGACGATAAAGTCCCCGGTGCTGTCGTAGCGTAGGTGCAGCATCCCGTGCTCCGAGAGCGGCGCCACGCCATCGGCCAGGCGTGCCGCTTCTACGAGGGCTAGGACCTCGCTGACCTGGGTGGCCGTGAGTTCAGCCCGGGTGATCCCCTGTCCAGTCATCGAGCCGCGGCCGCGGTATGGTCCCGTGACCCCCGCGGGGCTCCCACGTCCTGCTTGGCCCTGGCGCGGTCGTCGGCCGCCACCCTGTCGCCCTTCACCGGGACGAACCGGTAGCCGACGTTGCGCACGGTGCCGATCAGCGCCTCGTGTTCGGACCCGAGCTTGGCCCGCAGCCGCCGGACGTGGACATCGACCGTGCGCGTGCCGCCGAAGTAGTCGTAGCCCCAGACCTCCTGCAGCAGCTGTGCGCGGGTGAACACCCGGCCCGGATGCTGGGCGAGGAACTTGAGCAGCTCGAATTCCTTGAAGGTGAGGTCGAGCACCCGGCCGCGCAGCCGCGCGGCGTAGGTGGCTTCGTCGATGGCCAGCTCGCCCGAACGGATCTCGTCGGGCGCCTCCGCCACCGCGGCGGCGGCCCGGCGGCCGATGGCCAGCCTGACCCTGGCCTCCACCTCGGCGGGCCCCGCTGTGTGCAAGATCACGTCATCGACGCCCCACTCGGCGTTGACCGCCGCGAGGCCGCCCTCGGTCACGATCGCGAAGAGCGGGCAGTCCAGGCCCGTCGCCTGCAGCAGGCGGCAGACGCTCTTGGCCTGCACCAGCTCGCGGCGGGCGTCCACCAGCACCGCATCGGCAGGCGGGGCCTCCACCAGGGCGGACGCGTCCGCGGGCAGCACGCGGACGGGGTGCAGCAGGAGTCCGAGCGCGGGCAGCACCTCGGCGGACGGCTCGAGCGCGCTGGTGATCAGCAGCAGGTCGCTCACTCGGCGGCACCTCCACTCGCTGGTGCGGTCGCACCTCAGTCCTTGACTACTTGTATAAACAGACAAGGACCCGGGGGCAACAGCGCCTGGGTCCGTCCAGAGAAGGATAACCCAATGGCCAAGGTAACCATTCAGTACTGGGCGGCGGCCAGGGAGGCAGCCGGCGTGGAGCTGGAATCGGTCGAGGCGAGGACGCTGGCGGAGGCACTCGACGAGATCGTGGCCCGGCGCGAGGACGACGACCGGCTCCGCTCGGTGCTCGCCGCGTCGTCCTTTCTGGTGGACGGCGCGGCCGCCAGCCGCGGCGGCGCAGCCGACGTGATCCTTCCTGACGCGGCCGTCATCGAGGTCCTCCCCCAGTTCGCCGGCGGTTAGCACCGTGACATGCCCCTCGCCGGCCGGGGGATCGCGGAGGCGGTGCCCCTCGCATCTTGGGGAATCTGCCGTATTACGGCAGACTAGGTTGATAACGCCCTACAGTGTCCGTACCAACACGTTCCGAAGTCACATAGCGGTGCCACATGAGCCAGCACGGACCTCCACCCGGCCCTCCGATACCAGGGGCCGCGCCCGGTGACAAGAATTTTCCTGGCCATTTGAACCGCCAGGCTCCGTCGGACGTATCCCGTGGTGTGCCGAACGCGGGAACCGCACCCCGTTCAGGGCGGGTGGCAGATGAGACGTTTGTCCGGGCACTGTACGCCGAGCACGGCGGTGCCCTGCTTCGCTATGCCCTCCACCTCACCGGCGGTGACAGGCAGCGCGCGGAGGACCTAGTGCAGGAAACGATAGTGCGGGCATGGCGCCATCCCGAGGCGCTGGCCGACCGGCCGGCCAGGCCATGGCTGTTCGCGGTCGCGCGCAACCTCGCGGTCGATTCCTACCGGGCCCGGCAGGCCAGGCCGCCAGAAACCGGGCAGGCGGCGCTGGAACTGCTTCCCTCCGACGACGACGCCGACCGGACACTCGAGTCGTGGGCCGTCGCGGACGCGCTGGCGTCACTGCGGCCGGACCACCGGCGGGTGATCGTCGAGACCTACTACCGGGGATGTTCGGTCGCCGAAGCCGCGGCTACGTTGGGCATACCAGCAGGTACCGTGAAATCCCGGACGTTTTACGCATTGAAGGCGCTCAAGCTGGCGCTGCAGGAACGAGGGCTGGCGCCATGACCCAGATATGGGACTGCACCGACGCCAGGCCATCGCTTGGCGTGTACGTGCTCGGCGCTATCGATCCCGCCGAGCGCGCCCTGGTCGACGCACACCTGGTGACCTGCCGGGACTGCCGGGACGAACTGGCCGGCCTGGCCGGCCTGCCCGCCCTCCTGGCCCGGGTGAACCCGGACGAGATCAGCCGGATCTGCGCCGACGACACCGTCCGCACGGTCACCGATGACCAGCCGCCGGGAGAACTGATCGGCACCGTGCTCGACCTGGCGGCGGCCAGGCGGCGCCGGACCAGGTGGCGGTTCGCGGCGGCGGCGGCCGCGGTCGTGGCCATCGCCGCCGGGCTGTTCGGCGGGCTGAGCTCGATCACCACCACGCACACGGTCGCGATCCCGGTCTCGCCCGGGGGCACGGCATGGGAGACCGTCGAGGCGACGAGCAACGTCACCGGGGCGAGCGCCTCGGTGGCCTACTCGCACGAGATGTGGGGCGAGGCGTTCGAGGTCCTGGTGGACCACATCCCGGTCGGTACCACCTGCCAGCTGTGGGTCGTTCACCCCAACGGGACGCGGACCCAGGTGGCCGCCTGGACGACGGCCAGTGACGAGGGCGAAGTCTGGTACGCGGGCTCTATGCCGAAGACCTCGCAGCCGATCAGCAGCTTCCAGATCACCGCCAACCACAAGGTGCTGCTGACGGCCACGCCCACCTGACCCTGGCCGCGGGAATGGATGACGCCGCGCCGGCGCTGTGGTTGTGCGTGACTAGGGCATTGGCGTGATCGGGGCATCGGCGTGACCGGCGGGTTGATCGCGCTCGCCGCGGCTCTGGTCGCGGCCTCGGCGCTGGGTCTGGTGCTGCGCCGCCGGGCCGGGCGGTTCCGCTCCGCGCGGGTATCGCCTCCGCCCGCCGTCCCGGACGGCCGGGCTCCCGGTGCGGACACGCTGACCGAGGCCGACCTCGGCGGCCCGCTCGGCGAGCAGGCCACGCTGGTCCAGTTCTCCACCGCCTTCTGCGCTCCGTGCCGCCCCACCCGGCAGATCCTTACCCAGGTGGCGGGCATGGTGGACGGCGTGAGCCATGTCGAGGTCGACGCGGCCGCGCGGCTGGACCTGGCCCGGCGGCTGCGGATCAGCAGCACCCCTACCGTGCTCGTGCTCGGCCCGGACGGCGTCATCGCCAAGCGTGCCGTGGGCCTGCCCCGCAAGGCCGACGTGATCGCCGCGCTCGGCACGGTGATCCGGCCCGCCGCGCCGGAGGTCAAACAGCAGGCGGGCAGGGAGCGACCGTGACAGCCCGGCCGAGTCCGCATAGCATCGGATTCGTGATCGCCCCGACCGCGCAGCTGCTGACCAAGCGGCGGGCCGTCGATTTCTGTCACGTCGCGACCGCGATCTGTCCGCGAGCCGCGCTGTCCTGATGCCCGGGCCTCCCGGCGCCGAGTTCTGCTGACTCCGGCGCCCGGCCCGATGAGCTCGGGGCGGTAACTCAACCAGGAAAGCCGCTTGGTGGCGAGGAGTTCAGGCATGGAAATCGACCCGCGGGGTCCCCGGTTCAGCGCGGTCATCACCACGATCGTGCTGGCGGTGGTGCTGATCACCGGGAGCGCCTGGCTGCTCGCCGCGCAGGTCGCCGTGTTCGCGGTGGGCGCGCTGGCCGGGCTGCGGTACGCGCCCTACGGG
>Ga0306924_10005892_pt1 | contig 12145 bp, 8 predicted proteins | sample sta12Can44000111_FD_203756 | JGI IMG/M metagenome (GOLD analysis project Ga0306924, IMG submission 203756) | Lab enrichment of tropical soil microbial communities from Luquillo Experimental Forest, Puerto Rico - statanox.12C.anox.44.000.111 (v2)... | ecosystem: Environmental > Terrestrial > Soil... | reverse complement strand
ACAGATCGCCGATCCGTCGACCGATCCTACATTTCTCAAACACAATAGGCCGAGCCCCGTTCAAATCACCACTACGAGGGATGACCAGAGCACAAACATGCGCCCTTCGACACGACGCGATTATTGTATTTTGTGTCTCGCGTTAGCGTTTTGGATGGTTATGAGATGCCTTTTGACTTCTGCCATACGTGTTTCACCGATTTAGCCCCAGGGGAGATATGTTCCCGGTGTGGGGATGATCGGTCGTCAACCGGTGACCTGGGCGACGTGCTGCCGCCGGGCAACGTACTTGGCGGAAAATACAAAGTCGGACGCCTTCTAGGCCGAGGCGGTTTCGGCGCGACCTATTTGGCGTGGGACATAAATCTGCGGGTTCGTAAAGCTATCAAGGAGTTCCTCCCGCGACAGCTAGCCACTCGGGCGCCGGGGGGTACTCAAGTACATCCCTATACCAGCAGCCAGGATGCTTTCAATATCGGGTTGGAAAACTTCCTAGAGGAAGCGCGCCGTCTGGCACAATTCGGAGATCATCCCGGGATCATCAGAGTATTCGACTTCTTCCCGGAGAATGGCACCGGCTATATGGTCATGGAGTATCTGGACGGCACTACGCTCGAACAATACATGACCGCCGCCGGCCCCATAGATATCGCGGTAATTCTCCGATTACTTTTTCCAGTCGCGGACGCGTTGCGGGCCTGCCATGCGGCCGGACTGATCCACCGCGACATCAGCCCGGATAATATCTTTCTGACGAGCGATCGTCGGGTAAAGGTACTCGATTTCGGTGCCGCGCGCTTCGCCATTGGATCGCGGAGCACGAACCTGTCTGTAGTTCTGAAAGAGGGATACGCGCCTTTCGAACAGTATCAGCGAAATGGGCGGCAAGGGCCTTGGACGGATATCTACGCCTTGACCGCCACGCTGTATCGCCTGTTGACTGGCGACCTGCCGGTAACAGCGCCCGATCGGGTCGCCGGTACGCTGCTGCCGTCCCCCTCAGAGAAGGGGGTCAAGTTACTTCCGGGCCTCCAAGCCCTTTTGGACAAAGGTCTGGCGATCCAGCCAGAGCAGCGCTATCAGACGATCGAGGCTTTCCTATCCGACCTGAAACGCCTTCTCCAGGACCCCCCACCACCCCCACCACCCCCACCTGTTGGGATCCTCAGCTGGCTGCGGGCCCGCTGGCCGATAACCGCGATCGGCGCGGCGATGCTGGTCTCAGCGGTCATCTGGCTATTAGTGCCGCGGAGCGATGAGTGCCGCATGATCCCAGGCGATCAGACCGCCGCTCTCGCCCAGCTGCGCGATTTCTTGGCGAAGCAGCCGCAGGCCAGCCAGACCCGTGCCCGGGCCGAACTGAATCTGCGCTGCCACCGCCCCGAGCTTGCCATCCCCGCGCTGCGCGCCGCGGCCGATGCTGGCGACGGCCCCGCAGCTCATCGTCTCGGCACTTTATACGACCCCAGCGTGCCCCCCGGCGGCGGGGAGCGGCTGTTGCCTCCGCGGGCGGAATTCGCCTGGTCCTGGTACGAGCGAGCACTGAAGGCCGGCGATAAGACTGCCCAGGGTGCGCTGGACCATCTAGCTGCCTGGGCCAAATCCGAGGCGCCCAGGGGCAATGACGAGGCCGCCGAAATCTTGCAGAAGGTGACACAATGAGGCGCCGGCGAACGGGATCGCGACGCCACGCGGCGGTTTTGACCACTGCGACCCTGTTGCTTGTGCTCGCGTCGCCGGCTACCGCCCGCGAACCCCTAAAAGTCGAGCAGGCGCCTGAACTGTTTCAGCGCATACTCACCCTGCCCGGCGCCCGGCTGTCGCCTGCGCCTGAGGAACAGCCCGCCGGGGCCGCGCTGCCAGTGTTCAGCGTACTCTACGTCTACGACCGTCAACCGGCTAATCACGGCTGGCTGCAGGTGGGCAGCAAGCCGGATGGAAAACCCGAAGGCTGGCTGCCCTCCGACATGACCCAAGACTGGCAGACCATGCTGGTGATGCAATATGCGCCGCGTGGCCAGCGGGACCGAGTGGTGATGTTCGATGATCGCCCCCCTTTGGCTGACCTGCTGCAAGCCAATAACGAGCACCAGCGCGCCGTCGCCATGCTGCGCGATATCGGCGCAGGCCGCCCGGTCTCGGGCGTGCTCGCCGTCGAACCGGCCGAGGCGGTCGACGTGAAGTCGCAGTTCTATGTTATGCCGGTTCTAGGCTCCTCCCTGGACGAGTTTCCCGACGGCACCTCCACCCGTGTGCTGCAGATCGCCAGCGCCAATATCGCCGCACCCCCCGCCTCGACTGCATCTAGACCGGTGCCTTCTACGTCCCCGGCGCCTACTTTCCCGGATTTCCGCATCGGCATAGTATTTGTCCTGCACACGACGCTGTCGATGCAGCCTTACATCGAACGCGCCCGAGAAACGATCCGCACGATCTACCAGCGGCTGGAAGCAAATCATGTTGCGGATCGAGTCTCATTTGGCCTAGTGGGATACCGCAACGACCCGAATAGCGCACCCGGCATCGAATACAGCACACACGTCTTCCAGGCACTCGATCCGAAGGCCACCCCGGCCTCCGTTCTGGGGCATATCGACGAGATAAAGGCCGCCAGCTTTCCTACCACGCGGTGGGACGACGACGCCTTTGCTGGACTGAACGTCGCACTGGATAAAATGGACTGGACACCGTTTGCCGCGCGCCTGTTGGTTCTGGTGACCGACAGCGGTGCTCAATCGGCCAAGAGCAAGCTGTCGCAGTTCCCCGATGTCGATATCGAAAACATTCTCGAGAGGGCGAACGAAAAGCACGTAGCTGCCTTTCCGATCTACCTGCTGACGCCGCAAGGCGACAATCACGGCAATCGGTCGATCGCGCTCCAGCAGTGGCGTCGGCTCGGCCGGGCCGGCGACCCGACGCTGAGCAAGTATATCAGCGTCGCGGCCGGCTCAGCGGAGCTCTACCAGGGCGCACTCGACGGCTTCTCCGAAATGATCGTCTCAGCGATCGCCGATCTTGCACACAACCATCCTATCGTCCGTCCGACACAAACGCCCTCCGGGCAGACCGACAGCGACGGCGGCGCGATTCGCAATATGGTGGTGAATGAACTCTTCCGCGCCCAGACTGAGTATCTCGGTCACGCCGAAAATGCGCAGGCGCCGGCATTTTTTCGCGCCTGGACCACGGATCACGATCTGGTCAATCCGAGCTACCAGAGCCTGAATGTGCGGGTGTTCCTGACCAGCAACCAACTCAATTCGCTTGCCCAGAGCCTGCAGACGATCGTCGATGAGGCCAAGCGCGCATCGCTGTCTCCGGAAAGCATGTTCGACAATCTGCAACGGCTGGCCGCCCTAACCTCTGGCGACCCCAACCGTCCCATCAGCACCGGCGACGTGGCCGCCCTGCTGCCCGCCTATCTCAAGATGCTTCCCTACCGAAGCAAGGTCCTGCGCATCGACAAGGAAACCTGGCTCAGCAAAGGAATGACCGGCCAGCAGGAGTTCATTGACGAACTGGAATACAAGCTGCGGCAGTATCAGGACATGTATCAGGACGCAGCGCGGTGGACGCTGCTGGACCAGCGCGACGTCGGCAACAAGGTGTTCCCCGTCCCGCTGGAATCGCTGCCGTGAACGGACTGGTGTTCGCACTGACCAATGTGACGGTGTTGAAGGCCGGCTCGCGCAGCAGCTTCGAACTGAGCGTGCCCCGCCTGGAAATTAGTCGCGGAATGAAGCTCGCCGTGGTCGGCCCGAGCGGCTGCGGCAAGAGTACGCTGCTCGATCTGCTCTCGATGGTGTCCTTGCCCGCCAGCGTGGAGCGCTTCGTCTTCGCTCCGAACGAAGGCCACGAATTTGACGTCGCCGCACTGTGGCGCGATCGTCGGCATGATCGATTAGCCGCGTTGCGCCGCCATTCAATTGGCTATGTGCTGCAGACCGGCGGCTTGTTACCGTTCCTGCCGGTGCGCCAGAACATCGGCCTCAGCCGGGCCCTTCTTGGCCTGCGGCCGGAGCCCGAGGTCGGCGAGGCCGCCAGCTCTCTCGGCGTGGCCCAGCAACTCGACAAACATCCAGCAACTCTCTCGGTCGGCGAGCGCCAGCGCGCCGCCGTTGCCCGTGCCCTGGCGCACCGTCCGGCCGTTGTGATCGCCGACGAGCCAACCGCAGCGCTCGACCCGGCCAATTCGGCGACGGTCATGCGCCTGTTCGTCGATCTCGCCGATAGGTTCGGGGTAACAATGATCGTTGCTACCCATGACCCAGACCGCGTGGCCGAACTCGACTTTCGCTGCCTCTCGCCCGAACTTGAAACGCGGGCTGCAGCCACCAGGGCATCTTTCTCCACATGAAACAGGCGCAAGGGCCTCGTTATCCGGTATTGCGCGATCTGTGTCTGATGGCCAGTATCGCAACGCGGGCCTATTTTCACGACCGCACCCCCTCGGTCTGCACCTTGTTGGGGCTGGCAGCCATCCTGGCGCCGCTGTTCGTTCTGTTCGGCCTCAAATACGGCGTCGTCTCGGCGCTGCGCGACCGACTGGAGACGGATCCGCGGATGCGGGTCATCCAACCGATCGGTCAGGGTAGCTACGACAAGGCATGGTTCGACGCGCTTGCTGCGCGGCCGGAAACCGGCTTCCTGGTGCCCACCACCCGTTTTCTGGCCGCGACTATGAGCCTGCGCAACGCTGCGCGCCCGGACTTCCCTTCGGTTTCTGCCGAGATGTGGCCCACCGCGCCGGGCGATCCGCTGCTTAGCGCCGATACTGCCGCGCGGCTGGCCTCACAGGCGGATGGCCGGCGCTATGAGGTGGCGATCTCGCAGGGCGTGGCCGAGCAGCTAGGGCTTGCCGGCAGTGCGCCCGTCGAGGGGCGGATTGGCCGGACATTCCGAGGGGAACCAGAGATTGTCAGCCTGGAACTGGCGCCGTCGGCGATCCTCTCGGCAGCTTCGTTGAGCCGTGATGTCGTGCTGGTGCCACTTGCCTTGCTGGAGGCGACCGAGGACTATCGCGAGGGCGAAGCCGTGCCCGCGTTTGGCGCGGAAGGCCAGCCCCACCGGGCCGGCCCTCGCCTGTATGCCAGCTTCCGGCTTTATGCCCGTACCATCGATAACGTGGCGGTCTTGCGCGCCTGGCTGGCCGATCATGGTATCCAGACCGTCACCCGTCTTGCGGATATCGAGATGGTGCAGTCCCTGGACCGCGATCTGGGGCGTCTGTTCCTGGTGATCTCCTCGCTTGGCGCAGGCGGGTATCTCGTCTCTATGGCCCTCGGGCTGTGGGCTTCCGTCGCGCGACAGCGCCGCGCGCTCAGCCTGCTGCGCCTGGTCGGCTTCCCCACCATCGCCATCTCATTGTTTCCTGTTTTCCAGGGCTTATGGGCCGCGACGCTGAGTCTGATCGTCGCGGGGCTGGCGACTTGGATGACAGTACCGGTGGTCGGTCGCCTTATGGCCTCGCAGCTGCCGCAGGGCGCGCAGATCTTCCGGCTGCTGCCGGAGCATGTCGGGGTCGCGGCGGCCGTCACCCTGCTGTGCACGATCGCGGCAGCGAGCTACGGCGGCATGCGCGCCGCCGCGATACCGCCGGCCGACGGATTGCGCGATGAGTAACGCGCGCACCAGCCTCATCCTTTGCCTGCTGGCGGTCCTGACGGCAAATATCGCGCATGCCCAGCCGGCGGCCATGCCCGCCTGGTGCGCGCTTGACGATCCGGCCGCGGCGCGGGCGCAGAAATGTCCGGCGATTGAAGATCAGCAGGCTTTGCCGGTGCAGCTCGCCCTTCCGCTGCCTTGCGACGGCTACCTGATGCTGCGCAAGGTGATCGTGCCTTCGGAGACGGTGTTGGATGAACAGACCGTCTATCTCGGCGGTGCCGCCGCAGAGCCGACGGCTGCGGGCCTCGAAAGCGTGACGAACGGACCGGTGCAGTTGCCGCTCGCCGGTGGCTTTTTCGAAGGGACCGCAAAGCGCGCACCGCGGATCCCCGCCTCCCTCGATAAGCTCCAAGGCCGTGCCTACTACATCGCGAAATACCCGCTCACGGAACCGCAACGGCGCCGCATCGACACGATCGGCGCCGATGTGGACAAAAGCCCCTCCGAGTCCGCCTGCCGGGACTACGCTGGGTATGTGGCCAGCCTGCGCTCCGGAGACGTGCGTCCCGCGACCAACATGTCCTGGTTCGGTGCGGTCGACATCCTGCGGCGCTACCAGGACTGGTTGCTGTCGCATGATCGTGCCGCGATCGCTGCCGGCAAGGCGCCGCAGATCCCGTGGGAGCAGGGATCGCCCGCCTATTTGCGTCTGCCCACAGAGGCGGAGTGGGAATATGCCGCTCGCGGCGGCAGCGCGGACAAGCAAGATCAGTCGCAGCGCGCCTACCGGATTCGCGATCCGCAGACCGGCGCCTTGCGCATGGCCGAAATCGAGGAGATCGCCCCGCTCCAGGAGGCTGGCTCGGACGAACAGGGCGCCGCGGCCGCTCGCCTCGGCCGCAAGCTGCCGAACCTGCTCGAGCTGTATGACATGATCGGCAATGCCGCCCAGATAGTGCTAGATCCGTTTCGTCTGACCCGCCCGGAGCAACTGCACGGGCAGGCTGGCGGCTATATTGTCAAAGGCGGCGATGTGTTCACCAGCCAGCAGATCGTCGGCGTCGGTCACCGCCGGGAGGTGCCGTATTTCGATTTATCCGGCGAGACGCATTCGCCCACCGTCGGCGTCCGCCCGGCTCTGTCGCTGCCGGTTTTCATCAGTGGTGTCGAACCGGGCGGCAAACCCTACACACCTGGGCGGCAAAATCCATCGTTGATTGCGGCCCTGGTCACGGCTCGCGCTGCGCTCACCTCCAGTTCCGAACCGTCGCGCGCCGCCGTTGGCTCCGGCCTTGCCGCTTTGAGCAAAGCCAACGAACAGGGTGCGCTCGACCAGGATAAGCTGCGCGGCGAACTGGCGTCTATCCGGAGCGATTTAGATCGCAGCAACGCCCGCCTTGCTGACGCGGACCGGGAGAATGAGCGGCAGAAATTCGAGGGCGCGGTCCTGCTCGCCTACAGCATCCGCACGATCGGTGCGAACAACCTTTCCTCGCTGCTGATGATCGAGGATCTCAGGGAGAAGAACGCACGCACTGCGCAGAGTGCCGCGGAGCGCGGTCGTATCGAGCAGCAACTCGAGCTCACCCGCAATCGCATCGCCGAGATCGAGTCTGGCTTGACCGCCAGCTTCGGGCACTACGTCGGCATCGTTATGGACCTGGCCCGGCTTGACCCGGCCGCCCGTAGCGTGGCGCGGGACGCGGTGCATCGCAGCTTCGTGCAGCAGGGCATCGACGACTTCTACAAGGACTATCAGGCTACCGTGATTGCTGAGACAGACCAGCTTGCCGGCGCGCACTTGGTGATGTCGGAGGCGATGCGACGGAAATGGCTAGAGGAGATCGATGCGACCCGGGAGAGGCGGGGTGCGAAGTTGCAACGAATACGGAATTAGAGTTTCTCATAGGAGAGCGCATTGAAAAAGCTCACGCGAAACGTCGCCTCCGCCATCCTGGCGCCTTCGATGCTGTTCCTTTCGGCCTGTGCAACCGGCCTGGAAACCCGCTACGACGAGCCCACCGATGTCTGCCGCTACGCGCGGCAGCCGCTGATCCAGACCGAGCGGGCGTTCAACGAGTCGATCCTGGTCGGCGCCGGCACCGGCGCGGCCATCGGTGCCGGTGCCGGCGCCTTGATTGGCCGCGACTGGAGGGGTGCGCTGATCGGTGCGGCTGCCGGACTGGTAACAGGCGCCCTGGCAGGCTATGAGAAGGCGAAAATGGATCAGGCCCGAACGCGCGAGCAACTGCAGGCCTCCGTGGATGCTGACGCCAACCGCGACCTGCAACAACTGAATGGGTCCATCGATGCCCTGCATCAGCTCATCAACTGCCGTAATTCTCAGATTGCCCAGGTAACGGCCCAGTTCTCCAGTAAGAGCATCAGCCGTGAGCAGGCGCTGGTGCAGTATCGGCTGATCGACCAGCAGATGCTGGCCGACGACAAGCTAATCGCCGAGGTGCTTGGCAAGGCGGATGAACGTTCAGAGACCTATGTCAGCACCCGCGCCATGTCCACGCAGTTGCCTCCCGAACGCGCCACGTCTCCAGAGATGCCTCCAGAAACTGCGCCGTCCGCGCCAGCCCCGGCGCACAACTCAACGGTCGCGCTGGTCAGCGCCCGCAGCGTCGCGGCAGCCGACCAAGTAAAGCACAGGGAACTCCGCGCGAGCCTTGAGGCGCGCATTCAGGACATCAACGCCGTCGTTGGTTAAAGAGGACAGAATGTCGGCACCTCGAGCGGGGCTTCCGCTTTGTGTTTGTAGAAGGGATCGCAAACTCATGACGGATCTGGGGCGGGCCAAACCTCGCCTCGCGAGCCCGCAGCATCAGCTGCGGTCGAGCACGGCAGCGGACGACCAGAAGGCCACAAAGCGGGGGTATCTTACCTTGCAGTCTGCCAACGCGGCGCCGAACGAACAACTCAAGGGGGATCGGCGATAATGGCCGGGGCGTGTGTTCATCCGATCCGGGGGGCGCTCGTGTGCCTCTCGCTGTTGGTATTCCTGTCCGTCGGGCACGCGCGGGCACAGTCCAACCCGTCAGCGCCGGCAACGCTGCGCCTTGCGCAGGTGGTGGTTCGCCTGCCGCACACTTACCTTTTTGCCAGCGCGCAGGACGAGGATGGTAACCCGTTCTCGGGGCAGTGGGGCAAGCTATCAGCCCTCATAGGACCGAACCACGAGAAGGTGGACATCAACCAGCAACCGGGAGGTATCGGCATCGTCTTTCTCATCGATATCTCCAAGTCGCTGAGTCCCCAGCAGTTCGAGAAGATCAGGGAGGCCGTGCACCGCTGGATCAATTTGCTGGGGCCGGATGACCGGGCGGCCATCGTCACTCTCGGGTCGAGGGTAACAACGGTCGTGGACTTTACCGTGGACAAGAGCGCCTTAATCTCTGCCCTGGCCAATCCGGCGCTGAAGCCGTCCGACCAGCAGACACTGCTCTATCAAGGGCTGGTTCAGGCCATCGACTTGTCACGGCGGCTCGACCCCAACTTGCCGCTACGCCGCGCGATTGTGGTTCTGACCGACGGGATGGATGACGAACAGGGCGGTGCGAGCCGGCAGGAGGTGCTGGACAAGCTTGCTGTCGATCCCGTTCCCATCTACGGTCTCGGCGCTGCTAAGCGCTTGGACGCCAAGGTTGATACCGCACTGAAAGATTTCTCGGCGCTTGTGCGCAAGTCCGGCGGCGACTACAGATCGATCGTTGATATCAGCAGACCGACGCTTGACATCGGAAGGCTGAACGAAGGCTATATCGGATTACGCAAAATCGTCGGCTCGACCAAGCCTCTCAGTGCCGAGTGTCCCCAGTGCGCGCCTGACGGGTCGCCGATCGTGATTCGCCTGTTCATGTCCTACGAGGATACACGCCTAACACGCCTAAGTTCGGAGAGCGTGACAGTCCGATCGGTGGACCTCGAGGGCAAGGTCGTTCAGCCGATACTGCCCGCGACCGGCATTTTGGCGTTGCGGGTGTCGCCCCCGGTGGCCGTTCTGCGCCTTGATGGAAAGCCAGCAGGATCCGCCGCAAATTTCCGGCAGGAGGTTCCAGCTGGACCCCATGATCTGGAGATTTCGGCTGCCGGCTATCAGAGCCGGCAAGAGACGGTGACCGTGCCGGCAGGCGGCGAGAAGAGCATGGAGTTCAAGCTTGTCGAGACGCCAGCCGCGACTGGCATTTTGGCGTTGCGGGTGTCGCCCCCGGCGGCCGTTCTGAGCCTCGATGGAAAACCGTCGGGACCGGCCGCAAATTTCCGGCAGAAGGTTCCAGCCGGAACCCATGATCTGGAGATTTCAGCTGCCGGCTATCAGAGCTGGCAAGAGACGGTGACCGTGCCGGCGGGCGGCGAGAAGAGCATGGAGTTCAAGCTTGTCGAGACACCGCCCAGGGAAAACTGGCTGCGATTAGTCTACAAATTCTTCCGCGCTTTGCCTCTGCAATGGTTGATTCCCTTGGCGCTGTTCATCGGCGTGTCCATTCCCGGTATCGTTATCTTGTTGCGTCGGTCTAAACCAGAGCCGCTCGAGCCAGAGACCAAAGTTCCCACCCAGCGGCCCGCACTGCCGGACGGGTTGGCCGTCTCTCCCAAGGTGTTGATAACGACGCATACACAGCAGAACAAGCAGCGTCTGCGGCTCTATCCCATCGGTCATAGTGACATTGGTCCCTTTGATCTGCTGTTCGAGAAGACGCTGGCAGTCGGCCGGTCTCCCGACAGCGAGATCTGTATATCCAATGATGAGCAAGTGTCCGCGAGCCACTGCGCCCTCTCGCCCAAAGGAAAGTTCATCCTCGTCGAGGACGCCGGTTCGCGGAACGGCACTCGCGTGAATGGGGTCCCGATCAACGGTTTTCTACATGCCGAGCCGGACTCGACCCTCGGCGTCGGCCGGACGGAACTGCGGATGAAACTCCTGCCCGTGGGGGCTCGATGAGAGTCGTCCCCGGAAACGCTCAACATATCGGCGATCGCGAAAGCCAGGAGGATGCTTTCGGCTTCAGCAATATAGGAGATCGGGCCTTTGAACGCCATGGCGGTGTCATGATGGTGTTATGCGACGGTATGGGCGGTTTGGCCAACGGCGCCGCCGCGAGCCGGGCGGCGGTCGATGCCGCTCTGGGTGGCTACTGCCGGAAACAGCCGTCGGAGGACATTCCCAGCGCATTGCATCGAGTTCTCCGCGAAGCCCATCAAGCGGTATGCGCTATTTGCGGAGAGGGTGGAACCGCTGGGTCGACCATCGTGGTGGCCGTGGTCTGGCAGGACCGGCTTTACTGGGCATCTCTCGGAGACAGTCGGCTTTATCTCTGTCGAGAAGGTGCTCCGGCCGTTCAGCTGACCGAAGACCACAACGTTGCCTCGCTCTTGGAACAGAGTGTGGCGCGCGGGGAAAGCTCGTCGAAAGACGCTGCCTCGGCATCGAACCCCGACGCGCTCACCGCCTATCTGGGAGCGCCTTATCCGCCGCAACCACATATGGGTCGGGACGGTCTGCCATTGCGGCCAGGCGACCGCGTCCTTGCCTGTTCGGACGGTCTGTACCGCGGCCTGTCGCCGGAGGCAATGGCCGCCGCAGCCCGACATGGGAAGCCGATGACGGCGGCTGAGCAGTTGATAGGATCAGTACTGACGCAGAAGCTTCCTCATCAAGACAATCTGACCGCAGTCCTGCTCGAGGTACCTTCTTCCTATCGTCGGCTGATCGAAATTATCGAGACGCCAGGCCCCGCAGTGCTCGGCGCCCTGTACGGCGCGCTCGGCGGTTTCGGCGCTGCAGTCGCACTGGCGGGCATCCTGATCGGTTTTGGGGTCCTGAGATTCTCCCCCGCGGATCGGCAAACGATCGACACGGTAGCCCCTCTTGGGAATTCACCTCCGCAGAGGGAACTCGCTAGCCCACCTCCGGCCGCTGCTGGCGGCGAAGCTCCGCCCGGGGTTGCGACACAGCCTAACCAACCTCCGGCCGCTGCTGGCGGCGAAGCTCCGCCGGCGGCTGCGACCCAGCCTAACCCATCTCCGGCCGCTGCCGGCGGCGAGCCTCCGCCTGCGGCTGCGACCCAGCCTAACCCATCTCCGGCCGCTGCCGGCGGCGAGCCTCCGCCTGCGGCTGCGCCACAGTCGAGCTCACCTCCGCCCGCAGGCCCCTCTCCGTCCGACTACCATAATCAACGGCCCCCGACGTCTCCAAGTGGGACGAGCGCTCCGCCGGCGGGTAGGCGGACCGAACGGCCAATGCAGCGAAGCACGGTTCGGATTCTCTGCGAGAGCAAAGAGGATTCGGAAGCTGGATCAGGTTTTGACGTTGGGACGGATTGCGTGACCTACATAGTGACCAACCAGCACGTTGCCGCGTACGCGAAGCTGGGTGAAAAGCGGGAGTTGAGCGTCCTGCTCTCCCGAGACGTTCTCCCGCCGATATATGTCGTATGGGCCGCTGCAGACAAGGATCTGGCCATAGTCCGCTCGATCGAACCGCTAGGCAAACCTGCTGTCCAGTTGGCCGCCTCAGTCATGCCGGGCGGCC
>Ga0306924_10005891_pt1 | contig 12146 bp, 12 predicted proteins | sample sta12Can44000111_FD_203756 | JGI IMG/M metagenome (GOLD analysis project Ga0306924, IMG submission 203756) | Lab enrichment of tropical soil microbial communities from Luquillo Experimental Forest, Puerto Rico - statanox.12C.anox.44.000.111 (v2)... | ecosystem: Environmental > Terrestrial >... | reverse complement strand
GCCGCCTCTTGCAGCGCTTTGAATTTTCTTTCGAAAGTGTACAGGCCCATCTGCAAAGCTGGCTGCACATGCATGACCTTTTGCGAAGCGACGCAAGCGGCCCATTGCGACGTCATTCACGCCGAATAGACGCTCGTAGTCGCGGTGCGCTATTTGGAGCACGGCACCTTCGGACAGTGCATCGAGCCTGAGCTGCAGCTCGACGAGGGTAAAGTTTCGCTTCTCAATCGAGACGCTCTGCCGTTCGAAGATCCGAGCTCTTTCAATACGTCACGAAGACTTGGGTTGGATTGATCCATCTCAAAAGGTCCTTGGAGCGTGTGTCCGAGGCGCCCTGCCTCGGCGGCTATTCTGGCGACACAGTTGAAAAGTTCGATGCCTTGATTTGACAGAAATCAAAGGCCTGGAAACGGCATGCGGAAAGAATAATCCGTCGGATAGCCGTGCCATGGCTAAACAAGCGCTGAAAGGTTGCTAATGGAACCGATGCCGAGCGCACTGCTTACGGACCTCTACCAATTGAACATGATTCAGGCCTATCTGGAATCGGGCCAGACTGACACGGCAGTGTTCGAGTTCTTCGTACGCAAGCTGCCGAACCAACGCAGCTTCCTGATGGCGGCAGGGCTACAGCAGGCGCTGGAATTTCTGGAAAATCTGCGGTTTTCAGACGACGAACTCGCCTGGCTGGGAAAAAGCGGCAGGTTCAGCGCCAGCCTGCTCGAGTATCTGGCCAACTTCAGCTTCAGCGGCGACGTTGACGCAATGCCCGAAGGGACCGTGTTCTTTGCGAACGAACCAATTCTAAGAATAACAGCCCCGTTGCCAGAAGCCCAGCTGATCGAGACGCGTCTGATCAATGTGCTGCATTTCCAATCGCTGATCGCCTCCAAGGCGGCACGAATGGTACAGCTGGCACCGAACAAGCTGCTTGTCGATTTCGGGCTGCGCCGCGCCCACGGCGCGGAGGCCGGCCTGATGGCGGCCCGCGCCAGCTACATCGCTGGGTTTGCAGGGACCGCCAACGTGCTCGCCGAGAAATTATTCGGTATCCCAACCTACGGCACGATGGCGCATTCATTCGTTCAATCGTTCGACAATGAATCCGCCGCATTCGAGACCTTCGCCCGGGCGCGGCCCAGCAATCTTGTGTTGTTGATCGATACCTATGATACCCTGGCAGCAGCCAGAAAGGTGGTGGCACTTGCTCCGCGGCTGCAGTCTTTGGGCATCAAGATCTATGGCGTGCGCCTGGATAGCGGCGATCTTGTCGCGCTTTCGAAGAGCGTGCGCCACGTCCTTGATGAAGGTGGCCTGAAGGACACCACGATCTTTGCCAGCGGCGGCATCGAGGAGGACACGCTAGCCGCATTTACCCGTGAACGCGCACCGATTGATGGCGTTGGGATTGGCACCAGCCTGGTGACGTCATCGGATGTGCCTGCGCTCGACTGTGCGTACAAATTGCAGGAATATGGAGGATTGCCGCGCCGCAAGCGCTCGACCGGAAAGGCGACGTGGCCCGGCCGCAAGCAGGTCTGGCGGCGTTATGGTCCGGACGGCCGCATGGCATCGGATATCTTGTCTGTCGAGGACGATCGGCACGACGGCAAACCGCTGATCCAACCCGTGGTCGTGGGCGGTCGCTGCGTAGGTCCGCAACCATCGCTCGACGATGTTCGCGCACATGCGCGACAGGAGTTGAGCCGGCTCCCGCCAGAGCTGGTGATGCTCTCGCCCCGCACACGCTATACGGCTCAGGTGGCGCCAAGCCTCGAAAGACTCGCAGCCGCCGTCGATTCCCGAACGAGCAGCTGAAGCCGAGCGATGAAACCTTCGAAGCTGTTCTGATCGCAGATTTTCTTAAGCGGCGCCGCGGCGGAAGTCAGAGTTTGATCTGGCGCAAATAAATCCATGAATTCTTCGTTATTTGACTATTTGCAGGCCGACAAACCTCAACGATGCCTTGCAGAAATTCGATACCCGGAGAGCTGGGGATGGCACACAAACAAATCCTGTTTCATTCCGCTGCCCGCGAAAAGATCTTGCGCGGAGCAACGCTTCTTGCCGACGCGATACGCGTCACGCTTGGACCAAAATCAAAATCGGTCTTGATTCAAAAGAGCTGGGGAGCACCGATCGTCTGCAACGATGGCGTCACCATCGCCAAAGAATTCAATCTAAAGGACGCAGAGGAGAACCTCGGCGCCCAGGTGTTGCGTCAGGCCGCGGAAAAGACCGGAGAAGTCGTCGGCGACGGTACAAGCACCTCGACCATCCTTGCACATGCGATTCTCGCCGACGGCGTTCGCAATGTCGTGGCTGGCGCCAGCGCGATCGACCTAAAGCGCGGGCTCGACCGGGCCACGCGAGCGGCGGTCGAGGCGCTGCGCACGATGTCGCGTCCCGTGAAAACGAAAGCGGAGAAGGCCCAGGTCGCAACGATCTCGGCTCATAACGACCCAACGGTCGGTGCGCTGGTAGCCGATGCCATCGAGAAGGTCGGGGGCGACGGCGTGATTTCGGTCGAGGAATCGAAGACCACTGAAACCACGCTGGATGTCGTCGAAGGCATGCGATTCGATCGTGGTTTCATATCCCCGTATTTCGTCACCGACGCCGAGCGCATGGAGGCAGTGCTCGAAGATCCATTCGTGCTGCTCTGCGATCACAAGATCGGAGTTCTGCGGGATTTGATTCCGTTGCTCGAGCAGGTCGCCAAGTCATCCCGCCCCCTGTTGATCGTGGCCGAGGATATCGAGGGCGAGGCGCTGGCAACCCTGATCGTCAATCAGCTTCGTGGAGTGCTCAAGGGCTGCGCAGTCAAGGCTCCTGGCTTTGGTGATCGGCGCAAGGCGATCCTGGAAGACATGGCCATTCTCACTGGTGCACAAGTGATCTCCGATGATCTGGGATTGAAGCTGGAGAGCGTAACGTTGCAACAGCTTGGGCGCGCAGCGCGCGTGGTCGCAGACAAGGAGAATACGACGCTGATCGGCAGCGGTGGCGACCGCACACGCATAGATGCCCGCATCGCGCAGATTCGGCGCGAGATCGAAAAGACGACAAGTGACTACGATCGCGAAAAGCTGGAGGAGCGTCTCGCCAAATTGTCCGGCGGTGTGGCCGTGATACGTGTGGGCGCTCCGACCGAAGCCGAGATGAAGACGAAGAAGGAGGCACTCGACGACGCGATCAGTTCCAGCAAGGCAGCGATTGCCGAAGGCATCGTGCCTGGCGGTGGTCTGGCGCTTCTCAGATGCGTCGACGCGGTGAGCCGCGAGGAGGCGGCCTGCGAAGGCGACGAGAGGACCGGCGCTCAGATCCTGAAGCGCGCGTTGGAGGTCCCCGCCCGGCAAATCGCTGAGAATTCGGCCGTCGACGGCGGCGTGGTGGTCGCGCGGATGGCAGGGGGATCGGGCAATTTCGGCTTCGACGCAGCGCGTAAGGAATATGTCGACCTGGTCGAAGCTGGCATCATTGATCCGGCCAAGGTTGTCCGCACGGCGCTCGAAAATGCCGTCTCAGTGGCCAGTGTGCTGTTGCTCACCGAAGCGACCATGACGGAAATTCCCGAGGCGAAGCGGGAACGGCCGGCCGAACCGGAACTGGCTATGTGATCCTCCGGCGCCGCCCAACAACGGCATCAGCCATCAGTCGGAAGCGACACCGCCCGTGAGATGCTTCTCGATTTCATCAACCGGATGCTTGGTCAGGTCCTTGATGACCTCGGCAATAATGCAGGCCTTCACATCCGGGTGGAAGGCACGACGCAATTCAGCGAGCGCCCGTGATGGAGCTACAATGACCAGCTTTTTCACCCTGCTGGCCCGCACGAGCCGTTCCAAGTGTGCCGCGACCATCCGGACAAAGTGCTGTTCTTCCAACACGTGCCAATCTGCCATCTCAACGGCACTCCTGGCACTGGTTCGAGGACCTTTGCTGATGCGGCCCGGCCGCTCCGACCCCTGCTCGTGGCTAAGGGGGTTTTCATCGACAAAAGCCTTCTCGGTTTTGAGAAACGGAAATTTCTCGTCGCCTTCATTTCGCAGGAACAGCGCTTTCCGCCCATCACCGACGAAGACAAATGCATCATGTGGAATTCTGAGATCCATGGGTCCGGACCCTGCCTCCTCTATGAATTTTTTCATTGCAGCTACTCCTGGACCGGTTTGAGCTATCGCACCTTGCGGTAGGTCAAATCGATCGGGCAATCTCGATGTCCGCTTCTCTGGGTGCGTCGGGGAGCGCCCCGGCTTGATCCGGATCAACCGAACCAAGGCGGGATTGGGCCAATCTTGCGTATGGCCATGGTCCTGAGCCAACTGCTTTCCCAAGCGGATCGGAAATCCCGAGGCGTTCACTTGCGATGGAGAAACCACCGCTCGACTGGAAGGCTGCTCCTGCAGCGACCCGCAGTTTCGTTCGTCCTCCTTTGTGACGATCCGGATGCTCCGGCCGGCACATGGCACCATTGGGCGGCCTTCGATATTGGCGCCGGCGAAAGCGGGCTCGCTGAAGGCGTCAGCCAGGGTAGCGGCGCGACAAAGTTCAAACAGGCCGTCAATGACTTTCGACGGACGGGTTACGGCGGCCGGTGCACGCCTCACGGTCACGGCGCTCACCGCTATCATTTCCGCTTGTTCGCCCTTTCAATCGACCAACTGCGACCCGGTGCCAAGTGCACCTGCATCGAGGTCGAACGTGAATCGGTGAAGCAACCCTCATCGGAATTTATCAGCGATAACGCGATTGGGCGCACTGATCGGGCAGAGAAAGCGCTGCCGGACATGAACACGCGCCGAAAAAACTCTGGAGGCGAATATGTTGATCGGCGTTCCCAGGGAGATCAAAGCCGATGAATACCGCGTCGGCATGACGCCTACCACCGTTAGAGAGCTGTCGACAAAAGGTCACAGGGTTCTTGTCGAAGGGGCGGCTGGTGTGGGCGCGGGCATTTCGGACCAGGAATACATTGCGGCCGGCGCAGAGATCGTGGCAGGCGCCGAGCAGATATTTCCCCGCGCCGAATTGATCGTGAAAGTGAAGGAGCCGCTCCGATCGGAGCGAAAGCAAATGCGGGAAGATCAGATCATTTTCACCTACCTGCATCTGGCTGCCGACATCGAACAAACCCGTGATCTCATGGCTGCAGGAGTTTCTGCCATCGCCTACGAAACGGTCACGGACGGGTTCGGAAAGCTGCCGTTGCTAGCGCCGATGTCAGCTATCGCCGGCCGGATGGCGGCTCAAGTCGCCGCTCATTTGCTGGAGCGCCCCCAAGGTGGACGCGGGATCTTGCTCAGCCGTATCGAAGGCGTACCCCCTGCCAATGTCGTCATTCTCGGCGGTGGCGTTGTAGGAAGCCATGCGGCAGAGATAGCGCTGGGCATGGGCGCTAACGTCACCGTCGTCTCACGCAGTCATGAAACACAACGCCAACTTTCCGCGCGTTTTGGCGACCGTGTCAGGTTTGTTACGGCGCAGGACGAGGCAATCGAAGCGCTCTGCACCTCCGCCGACGTCGTGATAGGAGCGGCTTTGGTCGCAGGTGGCGCAGCACCCAAGCTGATTTCGGCCCGAACCGTCTCGGCCATGAAGCCCGGCTCCGTCATTGTCGATGTTTCGATCGACCAGGGCGGCTGCGCTAAGACGTCTCGTCCAACGACGCATTCGAAGCCGACCTTCACCGTAGACGGTGTCGTTCACTATTGCGTCGCAAACATGCCTGGCGCCGTACCCAGAACCTCAACCTTCGCGCTGGACAGTGCGACGCGTCCGTTCGTCCTGGCGCTGGCGGACAAGGGATTCCCGCGGGCACTGATCGAGGACGTGCATCTGCAAAACGGGTTGAACGTGAGCCGAGGCAAACTCACGTACCGCGCTGTCGCCGATGCCCTCGGGTTGCCCTATACTCCGGCTGCCGACGTTTTAAGGCGGTGATGGCGGCCCGTGCAGTTAATCGGTAGCGACAGGTTTCGTGACCGGAAAACGATTTAGAATATCGATCACCTCGCGATCGCTCACCTGACGAAAATCTCGATAAAAGTAACCAATGGCCCCAAAATCTTCGGGCGTTTCCAAGCAAATCAGGGTGTCAACCTCGTGGCGCAACTGCCGGATCGTTTCGGGCGGAGCGACGGGAACGGCGAGCACCAATTCTTTCGGCTTCCGCTTGCGGATCGCTTGCAATGCTGCGCGCGTCGTTGTGCCTGTAGCAATGCCATCGTCAATGAGGATGACCACGTGCCCCGCGATTTCTACCCGCGCGCGCTCTCCGATGTAGAGTTGGCGCCGACGTTCGATTTCCGCCAATTCCCTTGCACAGGCCTCGTCAAACTCACGGGCCGTTGTACCGGAGAACTCAATCACTTCGTCGTTGCGAACGATGATCGGATCGGCACCATCCACTACCGCTCCCATCGCAAGCTCGGGTTGGACAGGTACACCGATTTTGCGAACAAGTACGAGGTCAAGGGGCGCGTTGAGCGCCGCCGCAACCTCCGCTGCGACCGGGACGCCGCCCCGCGGTAAAGCCAGAACGACAGTGTTGCTGCCTTCATACTTTGAAAGTGCTCTGGCCAATCTGCGGCCGGCATCCGATCTGTCTCTGAACGCCATCATTGGTCCGCACCCCCGGAAGATATCCCGGAGGCCAAGGAGCGATCGCTTTTGACGAGATGGCGCTCAAACCATCCAGCGGCAAGTTCGATCACCGCCATAAGTGCTCCGGGTTCGGGGAAGAGATGAGTTGCGTTCGGCACTATTTCGATCGCTTTTACTCCACCAAGCATTTCGAAGGCCGATTGGTTGAGCTCGATCACGCGCAAATCGGAACCTCCGACAATCAGCAGTGTCGGGGCCTTGACTCGAGGGAGCACGTTGCCCGCAAGATCTGGCCGCCCGCCGCGCGAAACGACAGCACCAATGCGCTTGCCAAGAGAACTCGCGGCCACGAGCGCGGCAGCCGCGCCCGTACTTGCCCCGAACAGCCCGATTGGCAACTTTCCAGCATCAGGCTGCTCGTTGACCCAATGCACCGCATCGAGCAATCTCAGGCCCAGCAATTTGATATCGAACACGTTTCTTCGGTCATTTTCTTCGTCGGGCAACAACAGATCGAACAGCAGGGTTGCGATCTGTCGATGACCAAGTGCTTCCGCGACCTCGATATTGCGGAGGCTGAAGCGGCTCGAGCCACTCCCATGGGCAAAGATCACTAGCGCTCTTGCCCCGGTCGGAAACCTCAGGGTGCCCGCCAAACCGAGCGGGGGGATTCTGACCTCCCGCGAGAGGATACCCGGTCCAGCGTCAACGGTGGAGACATGCGGCATGGCTTTCTCCCTCAAATAAAGCTTATCCGTTGGCGACGAAATCGGTGTTGATCGGTATCAAACGGATTTGAAGGGTGTCGGCCTAGCTTTTATCTATGGAGCACCACGAAACCTTGCCGCGGTCGGACGATTCTGCTTGCAGCCCGACTGCGCCCACTCTCGAAGATAAAGTCCATTTCTTGAGCCATCCGGCGACGCATTCCTGCGCGCCCAATCAAATGCTTACGCGCGAAACCCACATGTCATGGGTCTTCATGGCGGGCCAGCGCGTCTACAAGCTCAAGAAACCGGTTCGCTTTTCCTTTCTTGATTTTTCTACCCTGGATCGGCGCGAAGCGGCCTGCCGCGCGGAATTTTTGCTGAACCGTCGGCTCGCCCCCTACGTCTATTTGGACGTTGTTCCGCTCACGGTCTCGACCTCGGGCCTTGCGATCCACGGGGAAGGGTCCGTAGTCGATTGGCTTGTGGTGATGCGCCGGCTTGACGAGAAGCAGACGCTCGAAGCCGCCTTGGCCGGGACCTGGCTGAAAGCCTCGCACGTGGATCGAGTAGCCTCAACGCTTTGCTCATTTTACGCCCATGCACCTCGAGTTCAGCTTGATCCCGAGCGTTATGTCTTCGAGTGGCAGAGGGCCATCGCCGATAATACGCGCGTTCTGCTCAATTCGCGTTTCAGTCTTCCTCAGGGCTGCATGGAACGGATTACACAGGTGCAGCGCCGGTTTATCACAAAACGTTCGAACCTTCTGCGCGAGAGAATTCGTGAGCGTTGGTACGTCGATGCACATGGTGATCTGCGGCCCGAACATATTTGGCTAAGTGCGCCGCTGACGATCATCGACTGCCTGGAATTCGATGCAAAGCTGCGGGCGCTCGACCCGCTCGATGAAATTGCCTTCCTGCACCTGGAATGCGAACGCCTCGGGGGTGCGTGGGCTGGCGAACGGATCAGGCGACATCTGGCCAGTGCACTGAACGAGGATACGGCTGGCGGACTTTTCCTTTTTTATCGCAGCTATCGCGCGATACTGCGCGCTCGTCTGTCCATTGCCCACCTCTTGGATCCAAAGCCGCTAACCCCCGAGAAATGGCCTCGCCATGCCCGCCTTTATCTCAAGCTCGCCGCGGCCGATGCTACGCGTCTTGAACGCATGCTCGGTGACCGTCAGAAGGCGCGGCCGAGAGACCAGGTACGGCTTGGTATCTTTAAATGGTCTCAAAACACAAGGAGGTCGCTGAGCGGCTTGTTCTCGTGAAGCCGACGGATTGCCTCCGCCAGCAATGGTGCGGCTGATACGACTTCGAGCTTGTCGCGCACGGGGCCAGGGCGAAGGCGGAATGCCGGCACGGAGTCCGTCGCGATGATGCGGTCGATGGCCGGATCGGCCAGCGCCGTTTCGGCTCCTGGCATGAACAAGCCGTGGGCGACGCAGGCCAGGACGCGGCGAGCTCCGCGGGCACGCGCGGCGTGCGCGGCCCGGACCAGCGTGCCACCCGTGCTGATCAGATCATCAACGATGACGCAGGTGGCGTCCGCAACGTCACCTACGAACAGGTCGCCCGAAACTACCCCGGCGCTTCTGCGCTTTTCCGCAAAAGCCTTGCCGACAGGACGCCCGATTGCCTTTTCCAACGCTTCCCGCAGCAAGTCAGCCCGTTTCCCGCCTCCCAAATCCGGAGAGATGACGCAAACGGGTTCACGGCCGGCAAAAGCCTTGATCGCATCAATGAGCAGAGCCGCAGCCGTCAGCGCCACTGCGCGGCAACGAAACGCATTCTCGAAGGCAGCCTCGTTGTGGACCTCCAGCGTGACCAGGGCGTCACAGCCTATCGCCTCGAAAAGTGCAGCGACATAGCGTGTCGTCACCGGGTCGTTTGACTTGGTGCGGCGGTCCTTTCGCGCGTAGCAAAGATAGGGCGCGACGGCGGTTACACGTTTTGCTCCGGCATCCCTGAGCGCTCCAATGAAGAAAAGCATACGGCAGAGTTTGTCGTTGGCGCTTTGCGTCGGGCCTCCGTGAAGACTGTGGATCACAAAGACATCGGTGCCGGCTACTGGGTCGAGGGGTCTTGCCTTGTGCTCGCCATCCTCGAATTCTCGCTCTTCGTGGGCACTTAAGGGGTGACCCAATGATTTGGCGATATCACCTCCCAGTTCGGCAGTACCGTTCAAGGCAAATAGTCGGATTTGGTTGCTTAGAGTCCGCTCTACGTCAGAAGTTGACCAAATTTGGTTTTGCATAGGTCGCCGGCCTCATTCTTCGAACACGGGCGGAGGTGGCCGACGGTCGGGCTCGGTGCGCTCGATCGAGGAATTATCTCCAACTGGAAGCTCGCGCTCTATCTCCACCCGCTCCTCGTCCAGAAGCCTGGGTGCCTCATCGGTCTGTTCCGAGTAGGAATTTCGCCCCTTCGGCTGTCGAGGCGGTTGACCCCGTAATTCGGCTGAGCTGGAACCGGGCATAGCGACATCCCTTTGTGGTCACCTATAAACCAGCACCGGAATTTTGGAGTGCGTCAGCACCCTCAGTGTTTCACTGCCAAGCACGATGGCGGCAACGCCGCGTCTGCCGTGTGAAGCCATGGCGATCAAATCACACCCACGCTTGTCGGCTGTCCTGATGATCACATCATATGGCGAATCGTTCTCAACCTGTTCGACTTCGCACGGCACGCCGCGCGCTTTCGCCTTGAGTTGTGCGTCAGTCAATATTTCTGCCGCTTGCATTCTGGCCCGGCGTTCGTAATCGGTGCGAGTATCCGTAAGTTCGGCGGCATTTGCGGAAAACACATGAAATGGACTGACAACCGTGAGCACGGTTACCTTGGCGTTGGCATCTCTGGCAAAATCCATGCTGTGTTCGACCGCAACTGTCGACAATGGCGACCCGTCGGTGGGAATGAGAATATGATGATACATCGCGCTCTCCTCAGCCCTTTTGTAAGGATCGGAGGTAAACGGCGCTTGATTTAGGTCAAGCGCGACTGCTGCGATCTTTGGCGTCGTCCCATTCTCCTTCCCCAAGGGATGAGCGTGAGAAGATCAGCCGGTTAAAAGCTTCATGTTTGAGCCATGTTTGAGCAAGATCAACTGTTGAACTGTTTGAGCAAGATCAACCCATCCTCGCGAGAGGCACGGTATTCAAGACCATCCGAACCATGCAAGACGAGGAGGTTCAAATGGCAAGCGAAACCAGGTTACCCATCACCCAGAAGCCGGGCAGGTCCTCGCTCACCGGAGGGGTCTGGCGCCCGTTTGAAGCGCTGAGGACGGAAATGGATCGTCTGTTCGATGACTTCGGCAACGGTTTGTGGCGGCCGCCGTTCGGCTCGCTCGCTGCGCTTGAGCGGAGCTGGCCGCAGTTCGCCGCTGCGCCAGCCGTTGACGTCGCGGAGACCGACAAGTCCTACGAGATCACGGCCGAGCTGCCCGGGATGGACGAAAAGAATATCGAAGTGAATCTCACCAATGGGGGAATCACGATCAAAGGTGAAAAGAAGGAAGAGACGCAGGAGAAGGAAAAAGACTACTCCATCTCCGAGCGCCGCTACGGCTCGTTCGAGCGCTATTTCGCCCTGCCCGAAGGTGTCGACGCCAACAAGATCGAGGCGACGTTCAAGAACGGCGTGCTCAAGGTGACGCTACCGAAGACCGCTGAGGCGCAGAAACCTGCGAAGAAGATAGAGGTCAAGGCGGCGTAACGCTTCATCAAGTTGAGCGGGCTTCTTCGATGCCCATAGATAGCCCGCTCAACCCGCTTACATACGCGCGGCGAGTCGTTGCCAGAGTGTTTCGCGTGCGCGGCCTTTCCTGTTATTGAATTTGGCTGGAAGCTCTTATGATGACGCGCCGACAAACCACGTTCGCTCTCCTCGCTGCTTCGTTGGCCGCAGCAGGCCCAACAGCACAAGCCAAAACCATCCAATTGCCGCCGCCGCGCGCGAGTGGCGGCAAACCGCTGATGGACGCATTAAAACTTCGGCGATCGACCCGCGAATATTCCGACAGGGCGCTCGAACCGCAACTACTGTCTGATCTGCTGTGGTCCGCTTTCGGCATCAATCGTCCGACCACGGGCGATCGCACGGCGCCGTACTGGCGGCATGTCATGGTCATCGACGTTTATGTGGCGATGGCTGACGGAGTGTGGTTCTACGATCCAAAACCTCATGCTCTGGTCCTTCATCAAGAAGACGATCTTCGCGCGCGGACTGGCCTTCAGGACTTCGTCGCAGGAGCCCCGTTAAACCTCGTCTATGTGGCGCACGGCGAACGAATGCAGGACGTTTCCGTCGAGGAGCGGCACCTCTACGCATCAGCCGATGCGTGCTTTATCGGCCAGAATGCCTATCTCTTCTGCGCATCGGAAGGGTTGGCAACCGTATTTCGCGGTGCTGTCGACAAGCAAGCTTTGGCCAAGGCGATGCGTCTTGCACCTGATCAGTTTGTAACTTTTGCGCAAACGGTCGGCTATCCGAAACATGCGGGCGGTTAGGGCCGCACCGCTTCGGTGAGATTTCGATTTTGAAAATTGTCGCCTCGTGCTCTTTTGTAACTCGTCCATATCCGCCGGCATGCTAGGGGACGACGACCACCGGGCAGGGGGCAAGGCAAACGAGCTTTTGGGCGACGCTGCCGAGCAGCAGATTCGCCAGCTGGCCGCGACCGCGTCGGCCGACGACAATCATCTTGGTGGAGCCGTTTGCGGCGATATCGAGCAGGGATTGGGTCACATCACCCCAGCAGGTCCTCACCTCGACCCGTGGCGCACCGAGCTCACGAGCACAGCTCTCCGCAGCTCTTAACATCTG
>Ga0306924_10005890_pt1 | contig 12147 bp, 12 predicted proteins | sample sta12Can44000111_FD_203756 | JGI IMG/M metagenome (GOLD analysis project Ga0306924, IMG submission 203756) | Lab enrichment of tropical soil microbial communities from Luquillo Experimental Forest, Puerto Rico - statanox.12C.anox.44.000.111 (v2)... | ecosystem: Environmental > Terrestrial >... | reverse complement strand
CACTGGCTACTGCGGTTTCTTCGCCGCCGGTTTCTTCGCCGCCGGCTTCTTGCCCGGCTTCGGCAGATCTTCCTCGTTTACTTTCGCCTTGTCCCAGTGCAGCATGAACGCCGGATCCGGATCATAAGATTCCAGGGTGCCCGTGAACCTCACGGCATTGTCCTTCTCCAGCTTCGCGGCATCCGGTTGATCCGCCGTCTTGATCTTCACTTCCATGTTCGCCGTGGTCGCCGCTTCAAATTCCGCGTCGCTGGTCACAAACGCCAACTTCAGCGCAACGGAGTCTGCGCCCGGATCCACTTCAATGATCTTGCTCGGCACGTCCGGGAATTCCAGTCCGCACGCTGCCGTCCACGTCAATTTGGCCTTGTCCCCGCCGGCTTTCAGGTCCGTCACCACGGAGGCGATGGTCATATCTTTCCGCGCCGCATCCAGGTCCGCCGCACTAATCAACTTGTAGCTTGCGGGACGATCCGCCGATGTCGACGCCAGCTGCAGCAACTCGTTCGTCTCTGCCTGCGTCAACGGATCGCACACCGTACCGCCCTGATAGTTCGTGATTACCTTCGGAAGGTAGGCCTTCACTTGCTTCGACTGTTGTTCCGTGGCGGTCTTCGACGTAGCCGCTCGTGCGTAATACCACAGTGCATCCAAGGTCTGCGGCGGATTCATCGCCGAATACGCGCGTCCAATATTGAAATTCGAAATGAAGTCGTCCGGATTGGTCGTCAGTATCGTCTTGTATACTTGAATCGCGTTCGGGTAATCCTTGGCCGCCATCGCCGCGCTCGCCGCGGTCCCGTTGAAGCTCAACACCGCCTTCTTCTTCTCTTCGGCAAACTTCGCGTCGTCATACCCCTCCGGCTTGGCTAGCGCGTCTACCGATTTCGCTCCTTCCAAAGCCGCCTGATAAGCGGCCTTGGCCTGCGCGGGATCCGGATTCGGGGTGTTGTTATAGGCAAATGCACGCGCCGAATAGGCCTGGTACTTTTCGCTTGCCGTCACGCCGGGCAGCCCCAATTCCTTGTCCGCGTACTCGATCACTTTCGGGTAATTCTTCTGCGCAGCGTAATTCTGGTAGTAGAGAGGATAAACGTAATTCAGGAGACTGGAATTCGGGTACTTGGCAATGAAATCGTCCAGCAGCTTTGACTGCGCCTGCGGATTCTTCTCGTTCGCTGCCGCCGTGTACGCGTTGTATTCCGCCACCGTGTATTTCTGCTGCGGGGCGGCACCGCCGGTGGCGCCCTGCGTTGCACCTTGCGCCGCCAGCGGCGCTGCATTCATTCCCATCAGGCCCAACCCCACCAATACCGCCAGGGCCGCCATTCCACGTGTCGCGTTCATTCCTTTATCTCCTCGCTTCTACCTCTTATTCTGCGATTTTCCTTGACCTGATACAAACTGGCAGCACGCTGACTAGCTGGCCAGTCCTCCCTGCGCTTGCACTGCAAAAAAAAGTATGACGCTCTCGGAACCCTCGAAATTATAGGTGCAGCCGCTATCCCACCGCAAGTCACTACGGAGAGACTTACTTGCCACTTCAGTACAGACGCCCACGTTTTGCGTCTCACCGTCTCGCTCCGGCGTACCTCGAAAACTTCCGAAGTCGGGCGGCATCCTTGGGAGTATGTTCAGTTTCGCATAAAATTCAACCTTACGGTAAGGGGGAATTTCCATGTCCGATACATCCGAAATCGCTGTAGAAAAACCTCTCTCCGGTCGCGTCGCTCTGATCACCGGCGGAAGTCGTGGTATCGGAAAAGCCATCGCCCGAAAACTCGCCGGCCTCGGCGCTTCCATTTCCATCTGCGCTCGCGACTCCAACACCCTCGCGTCCGCCGCCTCCGCCCTGCGCTCCATCACCGATGGCGTCCTCGCGCAATCCGCCGACGTCACCAGTTCTCGCGACATCGCCGCCCTCGTGCAGACTACCGAAGAAAAGCTCGGTCCCATCGCTCTTCTCGTCAACAACGCGGGAATCGGCAATCCTGGTTTCGGTCCCCTGCAGGACAAGTCCGAAAATGATTGGGACCACGTTCTCGACACCAATCTCAAAAGCGTCTTTCTCGTCTCCCGTGCCGTCGTTCCTCTCATGATTCAGCGCCGCGCTGGCGACATCATCAACATCAGTTCCCTCGCGGGGAAAAATACGTTCGCTGGCGGCTCTCTCTACTGCGCCTCGAAATGGGGCCTTCAAGGTCTTACGGCTTGCATGGCCGAAGATCTCCGCGCCTTCGGCATTCGCGTCAGCGCCATCTGCCCCGGCAGCGTCTTCACCGACTTCTCCGGACGCGGTCCCAAAGATCCCTCCAAGGTTCTCAGCGCGGATGACGTCGCGCACGCCGTCGCCATGCTCGCGCTGCAAGGCCCGCAAAGCTTCATCAGCGAAGTCCACCTCCGTCCCCTGTCCAAGCCCTAGCGCCGCTGCCGTGGCCGACCTTTTGGGCGCTCTCGCAGGCGGCGGAAAGTCCCTCGCCATCTGCGCCGGTGTGTACGCGAGCCCGGGCGTTTCAGTGCCGCGCGATCCTGGGATTCCATTGCCATTTTCCAATTTCCGGTTTCGGCTTTATTTTCCTTTTGACAATAGTCGTTATAACGACAACAATGGAAGCAGCCATGTCTCAACGTGCCCTTGCTCTGGAAGATCATCTCTTTGTCTCCATCCTCAAACTCGCCGACTCTCTTTCCCAGGAAGCCGAAGTCGTCATCAAGTCCGCCGGCCTCACCCCCGCGCAATACAACGTCTTGCGCATTCTCCGCGGCGCCGAACCCGAGGGCCTTCTCTGCCGCGGCATCGCCGAACGCATGCTTTCACGCGACCCCGACATGACCCGCCTTCTCGATCGCATGGAGAAACACGGCTGGATTACTCGGCAGCGGCAACAGGATGACCGCCGGGTCATCAAGACCCGTATCACCCCGGAAGGTCTCAAGTTGCTCAAGAAATTGGAGCAACCGGTACACGACCTCCACAAGGACCAATTCCGCCATATTCCCGCAGTGCGCCTGAAATTGTTGGCCGAACTGGTGGCGGAAGTCCGAAAACGCGAACCGTTTCGCTTCGCCGCGCATCAAAAATGGTCTTCGCGCCCGGGACATTAAATAACAGGAGAGTTGAACGAATGAAGCCGTGCGTTTCTCGAATTGCATTCATCCTAGCGGTGGCGTCGCTCGTTTCCCTGCGCGTATTCGCCGGCACCACCACCTACAAGATCGATCCCCGACACAGTTCCGCGCAGTTCGCCGTGACGCACCTGATGATCTCCACCGTGCGCGGGGAATTCCACGCCGTCAACGGCATCGTGATCGTCGATGACAGCGACCTGGCCAAGTCCTCCGTCAACGTCACCATTGACGCCAGCACCGTTGACACCCGCGAACCCGATCGCGACAAGCATCTGCGCTCCGCTGATTTCTTCGACGTCGCCAATCACCCCACCATGACCTTCGTTTCCAGCAAAGTCGAGCCCGCCGGCCCCGATAAGTTGAAAGTCGCGGGAGAACTCACCATTCGGGGTGTCACCAAACCCGTCGTCCTTGAAGTCTCCACGCCCAAGCCCGCTATCAAGGACCCCTGGGGCCTGCAGCGCACTGCGGTCTCCGGCTTCACTAAAATTAATCGTCAGGATTTTGGTGTCGCCTGGAACAAGACGTTGGATTCCGGCGGCGTCGTGGTCGGCGATAACGTCGACATCACTCTCGACGTCGAGATGTTCGTTCCGCCTCCGGGCCGGTGAGTTCTAATACCGATACCCCGCGGATAGGAGAGGATCATGCAAAAACCGGCAGCGGCGGATCACCCGATTCACGAGCACCTTCGCGAGCGTTGGAGTCCCCGCGCCTTCTCCGAGAGACCCGTCTCGCCCGAGGTTCTGCGCAGCCTGTTCGAAGCGGCCCGCTGGGCCCCCTCGAGCAACAATGAACAACCTTGGGCCTTTCTCGTCGCCGTCAAGGACGACCCCGAGGCTCACGCGCGTCTCCTAAGCACCCTGGTCGAGGGCAACCAAGTTTGGGCCAAGCATGCTCCGGTGCTGGTGATTGCCGTCTCCGCATTGAATTTTGCCCGCAACGGGCAATCGAACCGCAACGCCTTCTATGACACGGGTATGGCCGTCGCCGATCTTACCTTCGAGGCCACCTCCCGCAGCCTGTTCGTCCACCAGATGGCCGGTTTCGACCCGCAAAAAACCATCGACCTTTTTCAGATTCCGTCGGGTTGGCAACCTATCGCCGCCTTGGTCATCGGTTACCCCGGTGATCCGCAGTCCTTGCCCGATAATCTCCGCGAGCGCGAGCTCGCTCCGCGTTCCCGCAAACCCCTCAAGGATTTCGTCATGTCCGGTCAGTGGGGCAATCCCGCGTCGTTCCTGAAATGATGCCACGCATCTAAAGAGCACCGATGCACGCGCTCCTCCAATTTCTCCTGCACCATGGCTACCTGGTTCTCGTGCTCTGGGTGTTTCTCGAACAGGCCGGACTGCCCCTCCCCTCTACCCCCCTGCTTCTCGCTGCCGGTGCCCTTTCCGGGACATCAGGCCGCGACCATTTGAACTTTTTCGCATGTCTGTTTCTCGCCGTGTTTGCTTCCGTCCTCGCCGATAACATCTGGTATCAACTCGGTCACCGCCAGGGAATCAAGGTTCTTCAGTGGCTTTGCCGCATTTCCCTCGAGCCCGATTCCTGCGTTCGTCGCACCGAGGGTTTGTTCGAACGCCAGGGCGCGCGCTCCCTTCTCATCGCAAAATTCATTCCCGGGCTCAGCGCCGTTGCCACTCCTCTCGCGGGCATCTTCCACATGCGCCTCCGTCGTTTTCTTCTCTTCGATGCTCTCGGCTCCTTGCTGTGGGCCGGCGCTTTTCTCGGACTCGGTTATCTCTTCGCCGGACAGATCGACCAGATCGGCGTCCTTGCCTCACAAATGGGTGGTTCGGTTCTTGTCTTAATCATCGCCATTTTCGCCAGTTACATTTTTGCGAAGCTTGTCGCCCGCCAGCGTTTTCTCCGCAAGCTCCGCATCAGCCGCATTACCGTCGACGAACTCAAACGCAAAATCGACGCCGGTGAAGAGCTCTCCATCGTAGACTTGCGCCACTCTCTCGATTTCGAAGCCGATCCCGAAACCATTCCTGGCGCCGTTCACATCGATTCCAAAGAGCTAACCGAAAAGAATGATCTCCTCCCGCAGGACCGCGAGATCATTCTTTACTGTACTTGACCAAACGAAGCCTCCAGCGCCCGGGTGGCGCTGCTCCTCCGCAACCGAGGCGTGAAACGCATTCGACCCCTTCTCGGCGGCCTTCAGGCCTGGCGCGATCGTGGCTATCCCCTCGCGACCATTTCCACCACCTCATGAGCGCAGTGCAAATCTTGAAGTTTCTGGTTGAAAAGGAGAGAACGGATGAGTATCAAAGTCCAAGTCATTTTCTACAGCATGTATGGGCACGTCTATCGCATGGCGGAAGCCGTCGTGGAAGGCGTCAAACAAGTCCCGGGCGCCGAAGTCTCCCTCTATCAAGTCCCCGAACTCATTCCTGACGATATCCTCGAAAAATATGGCGCCAAACCCGCCCGCGCTTCCTTTGCCAAAGTTCCCGTCGCCTCCGTCGACAAACTTCCCGAAGCCCAGGCCATCCTGTTCGGCACTCCCACGCGCTTCGGCAACATGGCTGCTCAAATGCGCAACTTCCTCGACCAAACCGGCCAATTGTGGGCCAAGGGCGCGCTCATCGGCAAGGTCGCAAGCGTTTTTGCTTCCACCGCCACGCAACATGGTGGCCAGGAAACGACCATCACCAGTTTTCACAGCACCTTGCTTCATCACGGCATGATCATCGTCGGTGTTCCCTATAGTGAATCCGGCCTCAGCCACATGGGCGACATCACCGGCGGCACTCCTTACGGTGCTACCACCCTCGCCGGAACCGACGGTTCCCGTCAGCCCTCCGAAAACGAACTCAAAATCGCGCGTTACCAGGGCAAGCACGTCGCCGAAATCGCCTCCAAACTCTTTCGCTAGCTCTACGCGGTGCCGCTCTTGGAGCGCCGGCCGGCTTTTATTTCAGCGCTCTTTCAGGACAAAAGGGCGCGTCACGATCCCTCGTGATGCGCCCTTGCCATCTTCGAGTTTCGCTTTTCTATTTTTCTACAACCGCGGCAATACAATCCCGCCCTGCGACTGGTACTTCCCCTTCTTGTCCTTGTAACTGACCTCGCACTCTTCGTCACTCTGGAAGAACAACACCTGGCACAAGCCTTCGTTGGCATAAATCCGCGCTGGCAGCGGTGTCGTGTTGCTGATCTCCAGCGTCACATACCCTTCCCACTCTGGCTCGAACGGCGTCACGTTCACGATAATCCCGCACCTCGCATACGTCGACTTTCCCAGGCAGATCGTCACCACGTTCCGTGGTATGCGGAAATATTCCACCGACCGCGCCAGCGCAAACGAGTTGGGCGGAATAATGCACACCTCGCCTTTAAACTCCACCAGCGACCGCGGGTCAAAATGTTTCGGATCAACAATCGTCGAATTCACGTTCGTGAAAATCCGGAATTCATCCGCGACTCGTATGTCGTATCCATACGACGACACTCCATAGCTGATCACGCCCTCCCGCACCTGTCGGTCGGTGAACGGCTCGATCATCTTTTGCTCCAGCGCCATGCGCCGGATCCATCGGTCTGGCTTTACGGGCATCCTTTTCTCCTCGCTCAGTCGAAAAAAAGTATAATCACAAAACGTTTCAGTTTAGTGGAGCCTGCTCGTCTTGACAACCTGGCCACTCTACCTCTAGCATCGGGCTCGGAATCCTGGAGGGCGGTGTGATCAAGCTCGACATCGTGAACGCGGTCGTTGCCAAGACCAATATCAGCCGTACCAAGGCCGAACAGGCCGTCGAAACCGTTTTCGAATCCCTCAAAAGCGCTCTCGGCCGCGGTCAGCGCATTGAACTTCGCAAGTTTGGTGTCTTCAGCGTAAAACCACGCAAAACCGGCATCGGCCGCAATCCTCGCACCGGCGAAGAAGTCAGCATTCCCCCGGGCAAAGCCGTCCGCTTCAAGCCCGGAAAGGAATTACAAGGTCTCGAGGATACTTCCGCTCCCGCGAACCCCGCTCCAAAGTAGAATTAAGACCTCGTGACTTCTCCCGAATCTGACGAGCGCGCTCCCGCTTACTTGCAGCCTCCGGCGTGGTCTCCCCTGCACCGACCGGCTGCTTACTATCGGGCCGTGCCGCTTCATCCTTCGCTGCGCTCCCTGGTCCTCGCCACCGGCTTGTTTCTTCTTACCCTGTTAACCTCCCTGGTTGCCGGAGCGCACTTCACCACGGCCTACGCCCACAACCAGGCCGCGTCCTTCAACGCTTTCTTTCAGACCTTCCGCCTCGCCTACCTTCACCCTGCTTCTGTTCTTGCGGGCGTGCCCTTTGCTTTCACCCTGCTCGTGATCCTGCTGGCTCACGAACTCGGCCACTACTTTGCCTGCCGCCATCACCACATCTACTCCACCTATCCCTTCTTCATTCCTGCTCCCACACTCATCGGCACCTTCGGCGCATTCATCCTGATTCGCTCTCCCATCCGTTCCGCCCGTGCTCTGTTCGACGTCGGTGCGTCAGGTCCACTGGTCGGTTTTGCTTTCGCTTTGCCGGCCCTTGCCTACGGCGTCCTTCACGCCCGCATTGTTCCCGCGTTAACGTACGACTCGAACGCCGACGTCATTTTCGGCGTGCCCCTGATCCTGAAACTCATGGCTGCCGTTCTTCTGCCGAACGCGCAGGCTTCCGATCTTCTTCTTCATCCCGTCGGCCGTGCCGCCTGGGTGGGCCTGTTCGCCACCGCTCTGAACCTGCTTCCCGTCGGTCAACTCGATGGTGGCCACATCGTTCGCTCCGTCAGTCCGCGTGCTCATCGCTGGATTTCCCTGGTTCTGCCGCTCGTACTCCTGGCGCTTGGCCTCTTTCTCTGGCGCGGCTGGCTGGTGTGGACCCTCATTCTCATCGTCCTGCGTTTCTTCCGCATGCCTCCCATCTACGACCCCACTCCCCTCGATCCCAATCGGCGCTTTCTGGCCTTCATCGCGCTGGTCGTCTTCATCCTTTGTTTCATGCCGAGTCCCATCTGAGACCCGCGCATGTCCGATACCGTCACTCCCAAATCGCAAGCCGCCTCGCACATCCTCGCTCGCACTCTTCGGGAACGCGACCTCCTCTACCTTTTCGTCGGTTCCGTCATCGGTTCCGGTATTTTCCTCACGCCCGGCCTCATCCTTCGCCAACTCAACGGCTCGGTCGGCTATGCGCTTCTCGTCTGGGTCTGCGGGGGTTTTCTCTCACTGCTCGGCGCTCTCACCTACGCCGAACTCGCGGCTGCCAATCCCGAAGCCGGCGGCTTGTACTGCTATATTCGCGACGCCTTCGGCCGCCTTCCCGCGTTTCTCTATGGCTGGTCGCTTCTGTTGATCATCGCCAGCGCCAGCATCGGCGCTCTGGCTCACGCGTTCACCACGTATCTCGAGCAAATTGTTCCTCTCTCGCCCGTTGGCCACCGCGCCGTGGCCCTGCTCATGATCGCGGTCGTTACGGTCGTCAACGTCTGGGGCACCCGCAAAAGTTCCGACCTGCAAAATGTCACCACCCTCATCAAGGTCGGCATCATCGTCCTTCTCGGTGGCGTTCTTCTCCTTCTCGGCTTCTCTCGCGGCCAGCACGCCTCAGAGATTCCCGCCGCCATGGCGACTTCGCTATCCGGCTACGCGCTCTTCGGGGCCTTCGGTTTCGCGATGATCACCGTGCTCTGGGCTTATGAGGGCTGGCAGTTTGGCACCTACAGCGCCGGTGAAGTCGTGAATCCGCAAAAAAGCTTTCCACGCGCCTTTTTGGTCGGCTCCGTGGTACTCGCCGGCCTCTATCTCTTTGCTGTAATCGCTTACCTTGTCGCTCTCGGCCCCCGTGCCGCCACCGCCAGCGACGCCATCGCCGCTACTGCCGCTACCAGCGTTCTCGGCGCATGGGCCGGCAAATTCGTTGCCGCCACCATCCTCATCTCCACGTTCAGCTCCACGAACAGCGTCATGCTCACCGCGCCTCGCGTCTTCTTCGCCATGGCCAACGATGATCTCTTTTTCAAAAAGCTCGCCGACGTCCACCCCCGTTTCGGCACACCCGCCGCCGCGGTTCTTGTTCTCGGTGTTTGGTCCTGCATTCTGGCGCTCGCGGGAGGTTTCGCCGTCCTGACCAACGGCGCCATCTTTATTGGCTGGATTTTCTATGGTCTCGGTGCCGCAGCCATTTTCCCCATTCGCCGTGCCCATCGTGGCAGGAGTGTTCCCTATCGCATCCCCTTCTACCCCTTCACGCCACTGATCTTCGTTCTTGCCGCGACCGCCATCGTCGGCAATGCCATCTACGCCGCCTTCGCCGACATGCATCAGTTCAGCTATCTGCTCGTCTCCGTCGTGCTACTGCTCCTCGGCCTCCCCGGCTACTTCTTCTGGTCCCGACGCCGCCCGTGACGTTATTCTTCGACTCTTCCACCTTTTCACTCTTATCCTCTCCGCTCTCACAGCAGTGAGAGCGGATCCATATCCACGATTACCGCCGTCCCCGGTATCTCGTTCGCGTCACAAAACTCCAGCGCACCACTCAGCAGTTTCGTCAACAAACTCCGCTTCGGCGACTTCAACAAAAACTGGTACCGGTGCTCCTTCTTCAATCGCGCCAGCGGCGCCGATGCCGGACCCAGAATCCGGGCACCCTTCCCATCGTGCGGCGAAAAATATTCCGACAGTTTCCGCGACCACTGGATCGCATTCTCGCATCTCGTATCTCGCACAATCACGTTCGCGAGCGAGGCAAACGGCGGATACGCCATCATTCGCCGGTAATGCAACTCCCGCTCGTAAAACGAAACGTAATCCTGCCGCACTGCATCCTGAATTGCGTAATGCTCCGGATAATACGTCTGGATCAGCACCCTTCCGGGCAACTCCCCCCGACCTGCCCTCCCCGCCACCTGGGTCAACAACTGAAACGTCCGCTCCGCCGAGCGAAAATCCGGCAAACTCAAAGAGCCATCCGCCGATATCACCCCCACCAGCGTCACCTTCTGAAAATCGTGCCCTTTCGCCAGCATCTGCGTGCCCACCAAGATATCCAAGGCCCCGCCGGCAAACGCCCCCAATGTCTCCTGGTACTGCTGCTTGGTCCGCGCTGTATCCCGGTCCAGCCGCGCGATCCGCGCTCCCGGAAACTCTTTCCTCAACCGTTCTTCCAGATGCTCCGACCCTTCGCCGAAGAAATAAACATATTTCGAATCGCACTTCGGGCAAACCATTGGCACCGCTTGCAGCGATCCGCAGTAATGACACTCCAGCCGGTTTCGGTTCTTGTGATAGGTCATAGAAATGCTGCAATTCGCGCATTGCACCGACGCGCCGCAACTCCGGCATAACACTGACCACGAATACCCGCGACGATTAATCAGCACCAGCGCCTGCGTCTGAAACTGCAAGCACTCGGCAATGCCATCGGCCAGCGCCTTCGAAATCGGGCTCGTGCGGTGCGTGTGCTGAAAATCCATCCGCAAATCCACAATCTCCACCGCCGCGAGCGAGCGGTTCTCCACGCGCGTGGCCATCGTCAGCAGCTCATATTTCCCATTGGCCGCATTGTGATAGGTCTCGAGCGATGGCGTCGCCGATCCCAGCAGAGCCGTGGCATTCTCCAGCTTGGCCCGCACAATCGCCACATCTCGCCCGTGATACCGAGGCGTCTCCTCCTGCTTGTAAGTGTTCTCCTGCTCCTCGTCGACAATCACTAATCCCAGATTCTCCAGCGGCGCAAACACTGCCGAGCGCGTCCCCACCACGACACGCGCCTCGCCATTCCGCACCCGCCACCATTCCCGCGCCCGTTCCACATCGCTCAGGGCCGAGTGCAGTACCGCCACGCCTTCGAAGCGCGCCCCAAACCACGCCCGGCACTGCCGCCCGGTCCACAACGTCAGCGCAATCTCCGGGACCAGCACCAGCGCCGTTTTACCGCGCGCCAGCGTGTCCTGCACGCTCCGCAGATACACTTCCGTCTTCCCGCTGCCCGTCACGCCGTGCAGCAGTTGCACTCCAAACTCGCCCAGTTCAAATCGGACCCGAATCGCCTGGAACGCGCGCTCCTGCGTATCGTTTAACGTGTGTGCCGGCGGCGTGTACCCGCTGTCGAACGGATCCTCGGCCGGATCGATCGGCTCTTGCCAACTCTCCAGCAACCCGGTGCGCAACATCTGCTGAATCAACGTTCTCGAGACACGCGCCAACTTCAACAACTGCGGCAGGGGTAGGGGACCCCGCTCCGACGTCAGCAACTCGCGAATCCGTTCTTCTTTCTCTTGTCGCGGCGGCGTTACGCCGCCTTCGTCCCTCGTCGCTCCGCCTCCTTCGCGCTGGGCAACGCCATCGGCTCCCTTCCAAGCCACGACCTGCTGGGTTCTCCGCTTCCGCCCCTGCACCATTTCCTGAATCTCGATCCATCCCCGCCGGTGCAGTCTCTGCAACTCAGCTGCAGCAATCCCCAACCTGCTTCCCGGCCCCAGAGGCAATTGGCCCTGCTTCTCCCACACCCGCCGCAAGAACTCCGACTCCGCCGCACCCAAATCCGTGAGCGTTTCTCCCAACTTCAATTGCGCCGCCAACGCCCTGCCCGCTTCGGTCAGCACAATCTGCCGCTTACGCGCGATTTCCGTCACCGGCGGCAGCATCGCCCGAAACACCTCTCCGATTGGAGCCAAATAATATCCCGCGATCCACTGTCCCAGCTCCATCAGCTTCGGCGTCAACGCCGGCACGACATCCAGCACCTTGCTGACCTCGCGCACCTGCGTCCCTTCAGGCGCGCAAGGCGTCAGCTCCACTACCAGCCCCACCATGGCCTTGTTGCGAAATGGCACCAGTACCCGGCTCCCCGCCTGCACCTCTTCCCGCAGCGCTTCCGGCACCGCGTACGTAAAGGTCTTCCGCAGCGGCACCGCCAGCGCCACATTGCAATACAAATTTGTCATCAGGTTTTGTAGCGGCCGCCTTCGAAGGCGCGCGCTATCATCTTAGCAGTTGTAGCGGCGGGCCTTGAGACCCGCGCAGTTCGTGCCGTGG
>Ga0306924_10005888_pt1 | contig 12148 bp, 11 predicted proteins | sample sta12Can44000111_FD_203756 | JGI IMG/M metagenome (GOLD analysis project Ga0306924, IMG submission 203756) | Lab enrichment of tropical soil microbial communities from Luquillo Experimental Forest, Puerto Rico - statanox.12C.anox.44.000.111 (v2)... | ecosystem: Environmental > Terrestrial >... | reverse complement strand
GTCGGCGGTTAGCATCGGGTGCATTCCAGGCGGGCGCGGGATGGATGCCGTGAAGCGGCAATTGCATTTGAACCTGTTCATTCACGGCCGCGGCCACCACGAGGCGTCGTGGCGGCACCCGGACTCCTCGTCGCTGGCGTTGACCGACATCCGCTACTACCAGGATTTGGCGCAGCGCGCCGAGTCGGCGCTGTTCGATTCGGTTTTCCTCGCCGACCAGCTCGCACTCGGCGACGACGCCTCGCAAGCCGCGCGCACCTGGCTCGAGCCGGTCACGGTGCTGGCGGCACTCGCGGTCGCGACCAGGTGGATCGGGCTGATCGCGACCTGTTCGACCACATATACGGAGCCGTTCAATCTGGCGCGGCAGTTCGGATCGCTCGACCACATCAGCAACGGCCGCGTCGGTTGGAATATCGTCACCTCGTGGCTGGCGGCGGCCGCGGCTAATTACGGCGGTTCAGGCCAAGTCAGCCACGCCGATCGCTATGCCCGCGGCGAGGAGTTCATGGCCGTGGTCAAGGCGCTGTGGGACAGCTGGGCCGAGGACGCCGTCATCGACGATCGCAAGCGCGGCCGTTACGCCAAGCCCGAGCGCATCCGGCCGATCGATCACAGCGGCCCCTACTATCAGGTCGCCGGGCCGCTCAATCTGCCGCGCACGCCGCAAGGCCGGCCGGTCTTCGTGCAGGCGGGCTCGTCCGATACCGGACGCCGCTTCGCCGCGCGCCACGCCGAAGCCGTCTTCACCGCCCATCTGGAGAAGAAGACCGCCCAGGAATTTTATGCCGATCTGAAGGCGCTGACCGCCGCCGAAGGCCGCTCGCCGGAGCAGGTGCTGATCCTTCCGGGCTTGAGCGCGATGATCGCCGCGACGGAGGCCGAAGCGCAGCGCCTGGCGCGCGAGCTGAACGAGCTGTCCGATCCGGAAGTTGGCCGCAAGCGATTGTCCAGCCGGTTCGGCGGTCACGACTTCTCGCGCTTGCCGCTCGACCGGCCACTGGTGCCGCAGGATTTCCCGCCGACGTCGTCCGTCGAGGCGGCGCGTAGCCGCACTGAGGTGATCCTCAATCTGGTGCGACGGGAAAGCCCGACGCTTCGCCAATTGCTGGGCACGCTTGCCGGCGCCCGCGGTCACTTCACCTTCGCCGGGACGCCGGAACAGGTCGCGGACCTGATCGAGGACTGGTTCACCGACGGCGCTGCCGACGGCTTCAACGTCATGCCGCCGCTGCTGCCGTCGATGCTGGATGTGTTTAGCGCTGAGGTGATTCCGATCCTCCAGCGGCGCGGCTTGTTCCGCACCGCCTATGCCGGAGCGACGCTACGCGAGCATTACGGCTTGCCGCGACCGCAGAGCGCGTTCGATGAGGCAATGCTCGAAAAGATCTGACCAAGATGCATCAGGTGACACGTTCGTCGCCTTTTATCTGGCTGCGGTGCATGACGCGGCGCGTCTTCGGGTCGAACGGATCGCGCCGGTGCAAGACCGAGAGATTATTCCACATCAGAAGATCGCCGACCTGCCAGCGATGGCACATGGCAAAACGCGGCTGCGTCGCGTGGCTCCACAGCGCGTCCAGCAAGGCTTCGCTCGCGGCGACGCTTAAGCCCGGCACATAGGCGTTCGGCCGGCGGCCTAGGAACAGCGCCTTGCGGCCGCTGCCCGGGTCGGTCCGCACCAGGGGATGCCGGGCGCCGACGGTTTCGCGCACGTCGGTGACGTCCTTGTAGCCCTTGCGCAGCAGGCCGGCGCTGTTGCGTGAGGCGTCGTGGACGGCGATCTTGCCGGTGGCGGCTTCTTTCAGCTCCGCCGGCAAGGTGTCGTAAGCCGCGAACATGTTGGCGAAATAGGTGTTGCCGCCGGCCTCGGGCGGCGGCACCTCAAGGGCGTGCAACATCACCGCCTTGGGCGGCACATCCACATAGGTCATGTCGGCGTGCCACACCGCCTCGCCGTCGCCGAGATTGCCGATCGGCTTGCCATCCTCGATGACGTTGGAAATGACGTTGAGCTCGGGATGCTGCTTGTTGAACGGCGCTCCGTAGGGATTTGGTCCCGGCGGATCGAGCTCGCCGAAGTTTTTGCTGAACGCGATCAGCTCCGAGTCCGAGAGATTTTGCCCGTGAAACACAACGACTAGGCGCTCGCGCCACGCCGCCTCGATGGCGTCGATCTTGGGCCGCGGCATCGGCTTGGACAGGTCGAGGCCGGACACTTCGGCGCCCAACGGGGCATCCAGATATTTGATCGTAATCGCCATCGGTCCCGCAACTATTCCAATTGAATGCCGCTCGCCTTGATCGGCGCTTCCCATTTCTTGAGCTCGTCGGCGATGAACTGTCCGAGATATTCCGGCGACCTGCGCTCCGGCGCAACGACATCGCCGCCGAGGTTTTCCAGTCGCTCCCGCATCACAGGCGTGTTCAGCACAGTGACCAGCGCGCCGTTGAGCGTCTTGACGATCGCCGGCGGCGTGCCGGCGGGGAGGAAGATCGCATACCAGCTCGGCGCATCGAAGCCGGTCAGCCCCTGCTCGTCGGCGGACGCAAGGTCCGGCAGCACTGACGCGCGGCCCTTGCCCAGGATCGCAATCGTCTTCAGGGTCATAGCGGTGATCTGCGGCAGCGCCAGCGGCAGGCTTAGGCATTCGTAGTCGATCCGGCCGGCCATGACGTCCTGCATCGATTGCACGACGCTGCGATAGGGCACGTGCGTCACCTCGAGGCCGATCCGCGAATTGAGCATCATGCAGGCCAGATGATTGGAGCCGCCGACGCCGCTTGAAGCAAACTGCAGCTTGGCCTGGTTCGCCTTGGCGTAAGCCATGAACTCCCGCAGGTTGCTCGCCGGAAAGTCCTTGCGCGTGACCAGCACCAGAGACTCATCGGTGATGAGCCCGACCGGCGCGAAATCCTTTACCACGTCGTAGGGTGGCCTTTTGTAGAGCCAGTGGCTCTGCGCAAAACTACCGACATTGCCGATCACAAACTGATAGCCGTCGGGCGCCGCCTTGGCGACGCGGCTGCCGCCCGCCATACCGCCAGCGCCGGTGACGTTCTCGACGACGACCGATTGATTGAGTTTCTGGCTGAGCCCATCCGCCACGATGCGGCCGATAGCGTCGCTCGATCCGCCCGCGGCAAATGGAACGACCAGCGTCATGGTCCGTGTCGGCCAATCTTGCGCGACCGCAGGCGAGACCACAAACAGCGCCGCCGCAACAAAGACAATGAAGCGCATGCTTGAGCCCTACTTCCGCACGCAGATCGCGCGCATGACCGATTGATCGATTGCGGCGTTGCCCATGGCCGGAGCGATGTTCTGCGCTTGCAGGAAGGCGCGCAGCGTCTCGGCCGGCACCAGCATCGCTTGCGCGGGGGCACCTGGGCCGGCAACGACCGCCGCCTGCATATCGACCATGCCGGCGATGCGGCCTTGGCCGTCGACCGCGGCGGCGCCGGCAAAGCCGGGCTGCGGCGCGGGCGTGAGACTTTGCGCGCTGCGGCGCGCCGACGCGCGGGCCACCGCGCTGCCACCCGCTTGCGCCAGCGGATCGGCGACGCCGACGAGCGTGAGATCGTCGCCCGTCGCGCTGTCGCCGCCGAGCGCGGCGGGCGGCAGATGCTGCGCGCCGTAGAGACGGATGAGCGCGACACCGCCGGACTTGTCCACCGCGATGCGCTCGGCATGGCCGAGGCCCGCAACGGTGATGGACTGGCAGTCGTCGACATTATGCGCCGCGGTGAGAAGTTCACCACGAGCGCTTACGACGACCGCGGTACCGTATTCGACGCTGCGCTTGACGCCGGGCGGCAGCGCTGCGGTCCGATCCGGAAAACCCTGGAAGGCAGTCGTCATCGCGGCGGCGATCGGCCCCATCATGCCTTCAGTCGCCTGATCGTAGAGGATGGTGATGCCGCGCAGCTCGCTGCCGCTCGCTTGCACGCGGACGACGAAGCGCTTTAGCCCCTGCATGCCCGACATGACGAAGGAATCGGCCGCGAGCGTCGAGTGCTCGACGGTGCGATGGCGGACTTTCTTCTCGTCGTCGAATAGCGCCGGCAGCGCCGCTTCCCGCAGACGAAACGTCTCGATGTCGATCTGCCCCTTGCCGGAGGTCCAGCGGCTGCCGGTGCGGGCGAACACCGACTTCGGCACCAAGGTGCTCGGGAGGCCCAGGCGCGCGCCCGTGATCAAATCGTCGATGATGCGCCAGCCGACCGACTTAAGCGCGGCCTCGGACGGCGGGCTGATGCTTTCGACGGGGCCATCGGGGTCGTCCTTGTCTTTGGCAGCCTGCGCGGCGGCAGCGGGCTTCTTTGCCGTGAGCTTGGCCGGCGCCGTCTTCGGCGCCGCCGGCGCGGCGTCCTTTGCCGCCGACGGCTGAGCATTCAGCAACAGGATTGCCGTCATCAGGCCGATGACGATGCCGGCCATTTTCATGGACGTTGCCCTACCCGCAATGAGCCCATCAAGCCTAGCGCAAACATGCGCCCCGCGCCATTCCGCGCTAGACTGGCGCCATGCTGAGCGCCGAGGAACTTGAACGATACGCGCGCCACATCGTGCTGCGCGAGGTGGGCGGGCCTGGACAGGCTGCACTGAAGCGCGCCCGCGTGCTGGTGATCGGCGCCGGCGGCCTCGGCGCGCCGGCGCTGATGTATCTCGCCGCCGCCGGTGTCGGCACGCTGGGCGTGGTCGACGACGACGTGGTGTCGCTGTCGAACCTGCAGCGGCAGATCATCCATGCGACGCCCGACGTCGGCCGGCCCAAGGTGGAGACCTCAAGCGAAGAGATCCAGCGGATCAATCCGCACGTCGCCGTCGAGCCGCATGCGGTACGGCTCACGGCGGAGAACGCGCTCGACCTGATCGGGCGTTATGACGTTGTCGCGGACGGCTCCGACAATTTCACCACGCGCTATCTCGTCGCCGACGCCTGCTATTTTGCCAAGAAGCCGCTGGTAACGGCGGCGCTCGGCACCTTCGACGCCACGCTCACCACCATCCGCGCCCACGAGCGCGGTGTCGACGGCAAGCCGAACCCCACCTATCGCTGCCTGTTTCCGGAGCCGCCGCCGCCTGGCACGGTGCCGGCCTGCGCCGAGGCCGGCGTACTCGGCGCGCTCGCCGGCGTCGTCGGCTCCATGGTGGCGCTCGAAGTCATCCGCGAGATCGTCGGCTTCGGCGAAGGTTTGGTCGGGCGCCTAGTCATGATCGACGCCCACGCCATGCGCTTCGAAACGCTGCGCTACGCCTGGGATCCGGCAAATCCGCTCACCGGCGAGCGGCCGACCATTCGCGAGCTCGTGGCGCAGGTGTAACAGCGGCCTACTTCGTCCAGATCGCCTGAATGGATGAGCCCTTGAGCACCGACCATTTGTTGTCGCCGGAGCTCACCAGGGTGAAGCAATTGCTCAGCGTCGCGCTGCTCCAGGTGGTGCAGAAGCCGTCTTTCGACAGCTTCCAGGTGCCTTCGCCCTTATTACCCTTGCCGGGGCCGATCGGCTCGCGCTTGATCTTGCCGTCTGCCGTGAACGTCATCTTGAATTTGAGGTTCGAGGTGGTCGACGCCGTGAACGGCTGGCCGTTGAAGAATGTCGCCTGGATCTCGCTCGGCTGAAGCCTATTCGCGGTTGCCGCGAACCCGGCCGTCGTCAAGGCCGCCAGCAGAGTCGCCACGGCTCCGCTACGCGCCACGTCTGCCTTCATGGTCTGCCCCCAGAGTTTCCGTCCGCCGCGATCATGATAGGCCGTTCATCGCGTTTCGTCATTTGTCCGGAGGAAATTCTCACCGGCTTTGGCCGTGATAGACGCTGTTCGGCCGCATGTCGGTGGCGGAGGCGACACGGTTCGACATGTTGAAGAAGCCGGCCACCGCGGCGATGTCCCAGATGTCGCGGTCGTTGAAGCCGGCCCTACGCAACGCGGCGCGGTCTTCCTCCTCGACGCGCCACGGCTCGACGGTGAGCTTGACGGCAAAGTCGAGCATGGCGCGCTCGCGGTCCGTGAGCCGCGCGGCGCGAAAATTCATCGCCATCAATTCGCCGAGCACCGGATCGCTGGAGAGCTGCCGCACCGCGGCGCCGTGGGCGACCAGGCAGTAGTAGCAGCGGTTGTGCGACGAGACGGCGACCGCGATCATCTCGCGCTCGAGCTTGCTCAGGCCAGAGGGTGCCAGCATCAGGTCGTTGTACATGGCGACGAAGGCCGAAAGCTTCGCCGGATCGAAGGCGTAGGCCTTGAGCACGTTCGGCACAAAGCCGAGCTTTTCCTCGCACTTGGCGAAATAGGCCGCCATGTCGGGCGGCAGCGGCGCGGGCGGCAATTCAAGCGCGGTGATCGCGGTGTCGTCGTTCGCCGCGGTGCTCGCGCGCGGCTTTGGTTTTGCTTTGGCCGGTCCGGCTTTGCCGCTGCGCCTGGCCATGGTCCAACCCCCTCTGCAAGTCGCTTCAAGGGCGCAACGTTACCCGCTGCGTCGTGCAATCGCCAATGCGGCGCGCCTGTTGAAATCTTTGGCGCCCCGATTCCGCCGTTGAATTTGCTGAAGAATTAGGTTCGTCCCAGCTTGCCCAGAACCGACGCAACTCCGCCACAAAAAAGAACCCCGAGCAGGGTACGCGCTCGGGGTTCCAGGTGTTGCCTCAATACTTAGGCTTATGTTGTCCGGACGGCGGGGTGTCGGGGGATGGGGGAGCCGCCCGGGCGGCCTAATGGTTTGAAGATAGGCGCACGGTCCGCAGATGCAATGCGGATCACGCATTAGTGTTTGACGCGGCGGCTGGCGCGGGGGTGTCAGCCGCCGCAGTCTTTGCCGACCAAATTTTTGTCCGCCGCTCAAACGAACGATCGCTGGCTGACGCCTAATTCGCCGCGATTTCACCGCCTTATTGCATTGCATGCAAAAGCCGTGTCGTGCCAGGAACGCCCTTGGCCGGTGCAGGTTATCGATCCTGAGCCACGTTGCCGCAGGCGTGCTGGGATGCGTAAAAGGCTGGAAATTCAATCGGCGTTTCACGGAAACGTCATGGCAGGGAAGCCACGGCGCATCGCGGCTGCGCGCTGATTTCGGCATGACCGCGCCTGCCTCGCTGCAGCCGTTCTATTCGGTCGCCGGCTTCATGGTCGGCTTCCTGGTCGGGCTGACCGGCGTCGGCGGCGGATCGTTGATGACACCGATCCTGATCGTCCTGTTCGGCGTGCATCCGGCCACCGCGGTCGGCACCGATCTGCTCTACGCCGCGGCGACCAAGACCGCCGGCAGCCTGGTGCACGGCTATAACCGCACCGTCGATTGGCGCGTGGTGCGGCGGCTGGCCGCTGGCAGCGTGCCGATGACGGTGGTGGCGACGTGGGCCTTGAGCTTCATCGATATAAACGGCGCGGCGGCCCGGCTACTCATTTCCGGCGTGCTCACCGTCGCGCTGTTCGTTACGGCGCTGGCCTTGATCTTCCGCGAGCGCATCGTCGGACGCTACGCCGCGCGCATCGGCGCGCTGTCGCCGGAGCGGATCGCGGCGCTGACCGTCGGCGTCGGCGCGGCGCTCGGCGTGCTGGTCTCGGTGTCGTCCGTCGGCGCCGGCGCCATCGGCGTCACCGCGCTGATCCTGCTTTATCCGCGGCTGCCGACGGCACGCATCGTCGGCTCGGACATAGCCCATGCGGTGCCGCTGACGCTCGCCGCCGGCATCGGCCACTGGTGGCTCGGCTCAATCAATCTGGCGCTCTTGATCCCGCTGCTCTTGGGATCGGTGCCGGGCATCGTGCTCGGCAGCCACATTGTCACCCGGGTGCCGGAAAAGGCGCTGCGTCTCATCCTCGCGGCGACGCTGATGCTGGTGGCGACCAAGCTGTCGTGGGACGTCTATGCGACGTCGACGCCGTTAGTCACGGCAACGACCAGCCGGACGCGGTAATCGAACCGCCAAGCCGTAGCGGTGCAGATCGCTGCCGTGGGCGTCGAGCCAGGCCTTGGCGCCGTCGTGCTCCGGACAAATGCGCTGCACCAGCCGCCAGAATCGCGGTGAATGATTCATCTCGATCAGATGCGCCACTTCGTGGGCGGCGAGATAGGTTAGCACCGTGCTCGGCGCCAGAATGAGCCGCCATGAGAACGACAGCAGGCCGGTGGTTGAGCACGAGCCCCAGCGGCTCGATTGATCGCGCACGGTGACGCGCTTGACGGCGACGCCGAGCGCCGCGGCATAGTGGCGGCTCGCGGCTTCAAGTTCGCGTCGGGCCTCGTGGCGCAGATAATCGCCGACGCGGCGGTCGATGTGCGGCGCCTCGCCAGCGACGCAGAGCAGCCGCGCGCCGTCGGCGCCGACTTCGGTCCACACCGTGCCGCGCACGCCGCGGCGGTGCACGATGCGGTGTGGCACGCCGCGCAGCGGCAGCACGGTGCCGTCGGCGAACGGCGCCGCCTCTGGCAAGCGGCCGAGCCGCGCCGCGATCCAGCTGCCGTGCTGCTGGGCGAACGCGCCGGCCTCTTTGAGGGTGCCGCGCGGCGGGATGGTGAGGATCACCTCCCGGGTCGTCGCCTGGATGCGCAAGGTGTAGCGCCGCGCCTGGCGGTGGCGGCGCAGCTGCACGAGATAGACCGATCTGTCGAAGACGACCTCGATCGCCCGTGGCTCGGCGGGGCGGCGATAAAGCAGCGCACGCAACGGCATGGCGTGTTCCAGGCCTGAAAATGGACGCAGATATTGCCTGATTCGGTCGCAGCGGCGAAGGCGGGTGCGTTCGCTACGTGCGAGCCCGCAGCACAACAGTCTGAGGCTCGCGCGGCTTACGCCGTCCGCAGCGCCGCGCCGTTACTTGCGCGGCGGCCGCCGGTGCCGTTCTTGGCGCGCGCCACGGGCCCCATGGACAGCACGAAGTCGGCGATGCGCGGGGCGATCTCGGCGCGGAAGCGCGAGCCGTTGAACACGCCGTAATGGCCGACGTCGGGCTGCAGCCAGTGCGCCTGGCGGTCTTGCGGGATGTTGACGCACAGCCGGTGCGCGGCCCCGGTTTGGCCGACGCCGGAAATGTCGTCGTGCTGGCCCTCGACGGTGAGCAATCCAACGCGTCTGATCTTGGTCAGGTCGACCGGCCGGCCGCGGTGGGTCATCTCGCCAAGCGGCAGGGCGTGCCGCACGAAGACCGTTTCGACCGTCTGCAGATAATATTCGGCGGCAAGATCCATGACGGCGAGATACTCGTCGTAGAACTCCTTGTGCTTGCCGGCGGAGTCGCCGTCACCCTTCACCAGATTGAGGAACAATTGCTTGTGCGCCTCGATATGGCGATCGAGGTTCATGCTGACGAAGCCGTTGAGCTGTAGGAAGCCCGGATAGACGTCGCGCATGAAGCCGGGATTGGGGAACGGCACCTTGGTGATGACGTTGCGGCGGAACCAGTCGGTGCCGCGTTGCTCGGCGAGCGTATTCACCGTGGTCGGATTGACCCGCGCATCGATCGGGCCGCCCATGAGCGTCATCGACAGCGGGATGTAGGGATCGTCGTCGGCTTCCATCAGAGCCGCCGCGGCTATCACCGGCACCGACGGTTGGCACACCGCGACGATGTGGGTGTCGCCGCCTAGCGCGTGCAGCATGGAGATAACGTAGTCGATGTAATCGTCGAGGTCGAAACGGCCCTCGTTGACTGGCACCATGCGCGCGTCCACCCAGTCGGTGATGTAGACGTCGTGGTTGGGCAGAAACGCCTCCACCGTGCCGCGCAGCAGCGTCGCAAAGTGTCCCGACATCGGCGCGACGATGAGGAGCCGCGGCTGCGGCCGATGCGGCCGGTGCTGGAAGATGCGCTCGAAGTGTACGAGCTTGCAGAACGGCCGCTCCCACACCGTCGAAATCTGCACCGGCACGCGCTCGCCGCCGACGAGCGTTGAGGTGATGCGCCATTCGGGGCGGCCGTAGCGCCGCGTCGAGCGTTCGAATAACTCGGCCGCCGCAGCGACGGTCTTGCCGAAGGTGGTGAAGGACAGCGGGTTGACCGGGTTCTTGAAGAACAGCCGGGTGGCGTCGGCCATAGCCCGCGCCGGGTTCAGCGCGGCGTGGCTCATTTCGTAGAACCAATACATCGGCGCAGCGGACAGCAAAGCGCCACTGTCGCCCGGCATGGCAGGCGCGCCGCCAAACTCTCCGATGGCCATAGATGTCCCTTGCCCGGCTTGCTGCAGCGCAGCATTGTGACGATCGTGTGTCATGGCGTCAAGATAGGCTCAATCTTTTCCCTTTTCGTTACCCACAAACACCCAACGTTTTGCAGCCACTTGCGGTGCACATAGTTGCCATCCCACAGCGATCCAGGGTGCGCAGCGGTCTGCGGGGCGGCCGGGTGGACGTTATTCGCCGGTCTGCAGCAGCGAGCCGTGCCGGCGGGCGCTCTGCAAAAGCTTCAGGAAAGCGAATACGCCGGCGGCGAAGAACACGACATTGAGGGCGAGCGCGTCCAGCATCAGGTCGGCACGGAAGGTGCGATCGATGAGCAGCGCGCGCATGCCTTCGAACACATAGGTCGGCGGCAACAGCCACGACACCGGCTGCAGCCACGTGGGCAGCGTCGTCACCGGGTAATAGACGCAAGTGAGCGGCATGAACAAAAACATGATCGACCAGGCGAGGTTCTCGGCGCCGAGTCCGTTCCGCAGCACGAGCCCCGACACGAAGATGCCTACCGCCCAGCTCGTCAGCATCAGATTGACGAAGAACGCCGCGAGCGCGAGCCCGAGCGCATAGAGATTGAAGCCGAAGAAGGCGATGCTCAGCAGCGTCACCGGGATGACGCCGACCGCGAGCCGCACGATGCTCATCACCATCAGCGCGGTGATGAACTCGGGCGGCCGCAACGGGCTCATCATCAGGTTGCCGATGTTGCGCGCCCACATCTCCTCCATGAACGAGATCGAGAAGCCGAGCTGGCCGCGAAACAGGATGTCCCACAGCAGCACGGCGCCGATGAAGGTGCCGCCGGCGCGGGCAAAGAAGCCGGCGTTCTGCATGATGTAGAACTGCAGGAAGCCCCAGGTGATCATCTGCACCGTCGGCCAGTACACGAGATCGAGCAGCCGCGGCCACGACGAGCGCAGCAGATACCAGTAGCGCAGCATCATGGCGCCGCAGCGCCGCGGCGCAAAAGCCAAAGCGCTGTCGCCACCGAATGTCATTGCGCGGCCTCGAGCGCACGCCCGCGCGCGACGTCGAGGAAGACTTCCTCGAGCGTGCGCCGGCCGTAGCGAGCCAGCAATTTCGCCGGCGTGTCGTCATCCTCGATGCGGCCGCGCTTCATGATGATGATGCGGTCGCACAGCCGCTCGACCTCCGTCATGTTGTGGGAGGCGATCAGCAGGGTGGCATTGCGCTCGATCCGGTAACGCTCGAGCCGCCCGCGCACCCAGTCGGCGGTGTCGGGATCGAGCGAGGCGGTCGGCTCGTCGAGCAGCAAGAGCTCCGGCGCGTTGATCAAGCCCTTGGCGAGCGCGACGCGTGTCTTCTGGCCGTCGGAGAGCTTGCCGGTCTGGCGGTCAAGCAGATCGGTGAGGTCGAGCTCATGGCCGAGCTGCTCGATGCGGTGCGGCAGGTCGGTGACGCCATAGAGCATGCCGAACACGGTGAGGTTCTGGCGCACCGTGAGCCGCATCGGCATGGCGACATAGGGGCTCTCGAAATTCATCCGTTGCAGCACTCGGTAGCGCTCGCGCGGCATCTCGGCGCCGAGCACGGTGACGCGGCCTGAGGTAGGGATCGTCAGCCCCATGATGGTGGCGATGGTGGTGGTCTTGCCGGCGCCGTTGCCGCCGAGGAGCCCGGTGGTCGAGCCCTGTTGCAACGTGAACGAAATACCGTCCACCGCTGGGATGGTCTTATAGACTTTGACGAGGCGGTCGATGGCGATGGGGGGAGGTGCCGGCATCCGCGCACATGTGGCGCGGTCGGGCAAGGGAGGCAAGGGGGCCGGGGCGCATGTCCGCGGCGCATATATTCGAAACGCCCGGCATATGGCCGAGCGGCGCGGAAGATGGCAGAACACGCCGCCGGGGAGGGCCCGTCCATGAGTTCCGTGACGCTGAAGCAAGCCGACGCCATCATCGATGCCATCATCGCGCGCGGCGCGGAACTCAACTGCCGCCCGATCAGCGCG
>Ga0306924_10005886_pt1 | contig 12149 bp, 9 predicted proteins | sample sta12Can44000111_FD_203756 | JGI IMG/M metagenome (GOLD analysis project Ga0306924, IMG submission 203756) | Lab enrichment of tropical soil microbial communities from Luquillo Experimental Forest, Puerto Rico - statanox.12C.anox.44.000.111 (v2)... | ecosystem: Environmental > Terrestrial > Soil... | reverse complement strand
GGGTGATCAAGATTTGCAAGCCGCAGTCGCCCCGTCGCCCAAACCGTAAAGGTGCTCCCTCGATGGCTTTTAATGCGGCGCAAAGCCTTCGCACGGCCAATTAGTTTCTTTTAGCCATCAGGTAAGCGCTCAGATTGACATGAATGTTGTCGCACCAAGAACGCCAAGCGTCGCCGGTCTCAATAGTACCGTCCGCCGCGGGATGAAGCCGGAGGCTAATCAAGACCCGCCCACTCGCATCGAGGCCTGGCTTCTCTATCAACACGTCCATGTCAATCGGGTCGAACTCTGCCACTGGCGCGGGCTTCTTGACCAGGCCGAGCCGCGCCCATAGGCCGAGAGCCGGGGCTGGCGAGATGGCCCGCCGGCACCACTTGAGGCGGACGCGAATAAGGCCCGGAACACTCTCGACCACCTCGCCCCCGATATCTTTCAAGAAGCCGCGCAGTTTGACCAGGGCGATTTGTTCGGGCATCCAGGCTTCCAACTGGTAAACGGTTGCGTCCGGAGAGCTCGCTGCCTCCGGCGCGGACGGCACCGCCACAGCCGCCAACGGCGGAGGATCGGCCTCATCCCAGATCTGTTTCCCGATGGCGCTCCCGTAGAGCTCCGCCAGGTCGCGCGCGCTTTTCGGCCGGTCGGCAGGGTTGTCGGCCAGGCAAGCCTGTACGACTGCTTCCACCAAGCGCGAAATCACGGCACTACCGCCCCTTCGGACCATTGGCGCCGGGGGCTGATGGTAACCATTCACCATCATCTCGCTGACGGCGCAACCATCGAAAGGCCGCTGCCCCGTCAGGAGCTCGTAGACCATGACGCCAAGGCTGTAAATATCGGCGCGGTGATCCACGTCCTCGCCTCGAAGCTGATGCGGGCAGCTGTACTCGGGAGTGCCGAAGCCAGCGTTCGCGGTGTGGCTGGTAAGCTTCTCCGGCGCGATGTAGACACTCCTCGAATTAGCCGCGAGCCTACCTGCCATGCCGAAGTCGAAGATCTTAATGCGCTCGCCCTCAGAATCGGCGTTGACCACCATGACGTTGCCCGGTTTGAGGTCCCGGTGAACGATGCCCTGGCCGTGCATGGCATGGACCACGGCACAGAGTTGCCCGAGCAGCCAGCCGACTCGGTGCGGGTCGAGGGCGCCGTAGCGCCGCACGAGGTCGTCCAAAGGAATGCCGTCGACATATTCCATCGCGAAGCACGGTCCGTGCGGGTCGGTCATCGAGCTCTCATAAAGTTGCACGGCGCCCGGGTGGCGGATGCGGCCCAGGAACTCGATCTCGCGTCGGAATGCGTCACGGTAGTGCGCGATGCCGGCGTACCGCTGGTGAAGGACCTTGACGGCAGCGAGTTGCCCCCCATCCACCCGGCGAGTTAAGTGGACACGCGCCATGCCCCCCTCGCCCAGGAGCCGCATGGCTTCATACCGCCCCAAAAAGAGCATGCCCGCCATCAGCTCTACCTCGCTGCATCGACCCGCGAATGGTGCTCCGCCGGTATACAAATATAGGGCGCGGACGGCGCCGTTGCGGCTCGCTGGCGCTGCCGTTGGCGGGCCCTCTCGTTCCGCGTGAGGTTCGCAGCGAATTTTGTTTTGTCGCTCCGCGCGAGGTCCGCAGCACATGTCGGTTTCGTTGGATCAATTCCCTGAAGTGAACCGGTTCTATTGTTTCATCATGACCATCACATCGGACTCGATCACGGTAGCCTGCAGGAAATTCGCCGTGGCCCACATCACCGAGGACACCGGGATCGACACCTGCACCGTGACCTTGCTGCCGGGCGCGGCATCGAGGGATTCGTCGAGCGGATTGCCGCTGGGATCGGTGACGGTGATCGTCACGGCGCCGATGTAGGTCTGCCCGGAAAGGGGACCGGTCGGCGGCGGCGGATTGAACTTGCTGCTATCGTAGCCGTTGTCACGCATGACGTTGACGACATCATTAAAAATATCGCTGTTGCCGTATTGTTTGAGAATCCCGGTGCGGCAGCCCTTCCGGGCCGAATTGCACAATGTCTCCTTGGCCATCAGGCCCCGGCTCAACTCGAACATGCCGATAATCAGCATTCCCAGAAAGGGCGCGATGATCGCCAGTTCGACGGCCGCGGCTGCCGCGCGTTGACGCCGAACGCCATAGGGTTTGCCGCCGCGCTTATTTGCGGTGCAGTTTGCGAAGGGAAAAACTACCATGATCCGATGTCTCCAGCGAAAGATTGTTGCGGTTGCACAACTGGTTGCCCACGCCGTTGCTTCATTCCCGGCGCATGGTGAACTGGCCGGCGAGCGTACCGGTCGGCCCGGCACTCACATTGCCCACGCCAGGGAGGAAGATTTGCATCCCCGCCACCGGCAACCAGGTTACCTGGCTGACGGGAACTTGAGCCAGGACGGTGATTTCCGTATAGGCGGGCATGGTCGCCGCTTCGACGGTATTGCCGCTGGCATCGTTGACGATCACTTGCACGGATCCTCCGGAAATGCCCACCGAGTTGAGAAAATTGACTGCCGCGTCGGTGATTTGCTGATTGGAAGTTCCTTCGAGGATTCCTTGCCGGCAACCGATCCGGGCGGCATTGGCGAGCAATTCCATGACCATGAAGGTCCGGCCGAATTCGACAATCGCCAACACCAACAGGAAAAAAATCGGTCCCAGCAGGGCGAATTCAATCGCCGTGGTACCCCGCCGGGGCAACTGCGTGACCAGGGGAATTTTCATCGGATTGGATCCCTTTGCACCAAAGGTTACAAGGCGCCCTGGAAAACCACTCCAGCGGTTTTGACAGAAGCCTTTTTTCGACGGGAGGTCGCATGGGACTGCGAGCGCCCTTGAGGCGGGAAGTTGCCGACGCCGTTCCTTATTTGGACTTTAGGTCACATTCCGCGATTTGTCAAAAAATCAATATGTTAGTAGGCTTATATTATTTTCAAGCGCCGGGCCAGAGTGCCGAGTTTTTCAAGACGCGCCGATAATGGTTCCGCGTCTTCGGTATCATCGTCCTCACCCAGCCAGCGAAATTCCAGGTATAGTCGTGCGGCGGCCAAACGCAATCGAAAGTCCGCAGGTGCGGTCTTCTCGGGCCAGCGCGCTCTTTCGTAGGCCAGCTCACACTCGCCCCGGATCACAGACCCCCACCCCCAGGTCAGGTTGGCCAAATCGATCTCCCCGACAGCCAGGGCAGCCAGGTCCCAGTCAATGATAAAAATCTTCCCGTCGCCCACCAGCAAGTGACCGGATACTAAATCACCATGAATGAAAGTGGTCGACGGGATCAGCAGATCGATCCACTGCTCGTAGCGCCGGCACACCTGAGGAAACCAGGGATGCCGCCGGCGAAGATGAACGGCCTGAGCCGACGCCTGCCGGAGCCAGCGACGATAGTACCCACAATCATAGCGATTAAGAACCCTCCCGGCGGAAGGGGGCAAGTGGACTTCTTGGCAGCGATGAAATTGCCCGAGCCATTGCGCGGCTCGGCGCATCGCGGCGGCATACTCGCTGACGAATTCTACCGGCTCGGTGTTTCGCAAATATTCGAGCACGAGGCACACTCGGCCCCTAACTCGGTCCGAGTAAATCCCATAATAGGTTGGGGTTGGGACTGAAAACCGGCGCAGAACATGTCGATAAACCGCGGCCTCGTATGCGATTCCATGCCGGACCGTCGGATGACGATGCCGCGGCGCACTGCCGAATTTGCAGAACAATCGCCGCTTTTGGCCGTTCGCAAAACGACATGTCACAATCTCACTGTGGAACGAGCCAATTCCCGCAACTAATTGTCGGTTCAGAACCGAAACGGGGGTATTGCCGCAGCCGTTTTTCCGGAACACCCAAGTAAGGGCCTTGGTCAGAGTTTGCAGCTCCGGCAGCGAAAGCGTGGACGCGCGCATGAATTTACGAGCCCTGGTCTCGCTGTTGCCGGTGGATTCGATAACTCCAAAGGCCCTCGCTTTGGAATAAAGCATAATAGCGGTCGAGTCTTACAGTTTCCATGGCAGAGACGAATGGTCGCCCTGCGGAACCCTGCCGTGCAGCAATGCCTCCATTTGTGAGCCCCCCAGGCGTTGATGGTAGGGGTCTCTGGTGAATTTGGCCGTTTAAAGTCGGCTGAATCAGTCCGAGCCCAATCCTGTTACCGGGTCCTCGGGGACCGCTTCCCCTCCCTGGGCTGCCACCTGGAACCACAGTGACCAGAGCCGAGCCGGAAACCGTGCCGGTGTCATTGGCATAAATGAATTGATCGCCGACAGTTACTAAGGTGAAGCCGTTGGGAAAGTAGACCACGCCGGCATCAGTTGGGCTGAACGTATAAGGCTGAGGTACTACGACGCCAGGATCGGGATCGGTCGTGGTAAAGGTTACCGTCCCCCCGTAATTGGTGTCGATATTGCCGTAAGGATCCAGAGCCGAGATACCGCCGGTAAAAGGTGTGTTGGGAAGAGTCGTGGACGGCATGTCGAATGCAAAAGATGCCGCGGGCGCTGGGGTTACGGTAATGGCGGGACTCGTGCCTGTGATCGACATCGTGATGGTATCGGTCGCCGTAACGGTTTGCGCACCGGCCGTCACCAAAGTGACTAAATTGACGAATTGGTGGACTCCATTATCACTGGCGTTGAACGGATAATTTCCCGGTAGGCTGGCTCTGCCATCCGTACTGGAAAAAGTTACTGTGCCCCGGTAGCCGGTCGCCACATTTTCCTGGGCATCTAGGGCAGTCACGGTAATGGAAAACGGCGCGCCCGCCATGGTAGAACCTACCGATGCAGCGACCCGGAAGTGTGTGGCCAAGCCTGGTTCGCCCAACTTCGCGATAAAGGCGTTCTCGACTCCCCCGCCAAAAGTTTGTTGGAAAGCTCCGGGTGTCGTCGGGAAATTTCCCGTGGTAGTGCCCGCCACGACGACATTTTGCGAGGAATCCAATGCAATAGCAGTCCCCGCATCATCGCCGCTTCCTCCCAGGTAAGTGGAATAGACCAGGGCCGACCCGGCTGGATTCAGTTTGGTTACGAATGCATCAAACAATCCGCCAAGCGTACTTTGTATGGCATTCGCAGTAGGGAAATTGGGTGAGTTCGTATCTCCGGTAACATAAACATTCCCTGCTGAATCCACAGCAATGTCCGTGGCTTCATCGGCGCCCGAACCTCCCACGAAAGTGGAAAAAACCAAATCGGATCCGGAAGGATTGACCTTGCTTACAAAGACGTTGCTATCTCCCCCGCCGTAGATTCGTTGGAAGGCTCCGGGAGTCGTTGGAAAAGGATTCAGGGAAGTGGGACCACCGGAATCCGTAGTACCAACGACATAAGCGTTACCGGCGGCATCCACCGCGATGCCATCGCCGTTATCATTGCCGTCCCCTCCCAGGTAAGTGGAATAAACCAGCGAAGCAGCGCCGGATAAACTCGGGCTCAATTTGGCCACAAAAGCATCCGTCTCTCCGTCTTGGAAAGATCGTTGGAAAGCCCCGGCCGTCGTTGGGAAGTCCAACGAATCCGTAAAGCCTGTCACGTAAGCATTGCCTGAGGAATCGATGGCGATTGCGGTCCCTCCATCGTGACCGCCCAGGCCCAAAGTCGTGCCGCCCAGGTAGGTGGAGTAAACGAGCGCCGAGCCGCTGCTATTCAATTTCGTCATGAATGCATTTTCCTCGCCCGGCAATGTACGTTGGAATGCGGACGCAGTGGTTGGGAAATCGATGGAGGTGGTGTCGCCGACGACGTAAGCATTGCCGCTGGAATCAACGGCGATGCCAGCAACATCTTCATCAAATGAACCTCCCAGGAAAGTGGAATAGACCAAAGCTGAACCCGCCTGGTTCAATTTGGTAACAAAGCCATCGGTATCGCCACCCTGAAATGTCCGTTGCAAGGCGCCGGCGGTGGTCGGAAAGTCGGTGGACCCCGTCTCCCCCGCCACGTAAGCAAAGCCTTGCGCATCAATTGCCAGGCCCAAGGCCGTATCGTGACCGTCGTGGCCGCCGAGGCCGTCCGAGTTGCCGCCCAAATAAGTCGAATAAATCAAGGCTGAACCCGTCGGGTTCAGCTTGGTCACAAAGGCATCGCTGAGCCCCCCCGCGTAGGTTCGCTGATACCCCCCCGAAGTAACGGGAAAGTTGAGCGACGAAGTGGTCCCCACAACGTAGATGTTCCCGCTCGAATCGACGTTAATCGAATGGGGAGTGTCGTCTTGGTTGCCGCCCAAGTAAGTCGAAAAACTCAATACGGGGTCAATCACCAGAGGTCGGGCCAAGTCGTACTGCCCGACCTGGAAACCGACCTGCTGGCCTTGTATGACAAAACTGCCGGACACATCCTGGCGCGCGCCGTTTACTTCCTGGTACAAATAAGGCCTGTGTTGCACAAACTCCGTCCCATTGCTTTGCAACACCAGGTTTCCCTGGCCGTCCAATCGGGCCGTTTCAGAACCTTCAACGGAAAACGCGATTGCATTCGGATTGGCCCGCGCGGCAACCTCAAAATCGTATTCCAGTTTTTCCTGGTTCCCGTAATAAATCAGGTTTATGCCCGGATAGATGTCCTGGTACTCGACCCGCGCGAAAGTGGGAATGTTGGTTCGCCAGTGGGCAGAGTCATTGCCGGTAAAGTAATTCACTATGCCCGGTTGTTCTTCCATTCCCACTATTCGCGCTGCCGGGTTCGCGCCGGCGAATTGCATGCGTATTACCGAAGGTTTGCCATCGTTGGCCGCGGAATCCAGCGCACTGGAGTGCATCGCGTATTGTTTCTCGATAGGTTTGCGGACTTCGGCATTGTTCGGCCTGGAATTTACGGACATGACGGCTTCCGTAGGGGTCAGGAACAAAGTGTAGCCGGCTCCACGCGCCACGAACTGAACTTGTGGATCCGTTTGCCCCTGATTGGCTTCGAAAGTTAATTGCATCCGGCCCAAGTTCCCGCGAACGGAAGGTTCAGAATTCACAGAAACCGGATTTGTTTTTGGGCTCGCGCCCGAATTACCTTTGTCAGCAGCAATCCCCGAAATCGATTGCAAGATGGTTGCCGGAACTTTGCCTACGCCGTTAAGAAACGGCGAAGATAAAACAGATGTACTTGGCTTGATCGATTTCTCTCCTGCCAAGATGCTTTCGGCAGGAATCCTGCTTGGTTGATTTTGAGCAACGATTGCCAAAAATGAAGGACCGTGCCTCAATCGGTCGGAGTATAAGCTGCTCGCGGACAATTCCGCAGACACGGCGGTATCGGGGATCCATGCAGGATTCGTGTTTTCAGAGATCGGAATCAAGACAGCGCCCGGAAGTGGATCAAGACCATGCGAGTCGGACTCTTCACCCGGTAGTATTTGCCGATCGCTACTACTTCCTACGATCTCCGTTTCCACTCCGTAGGGGCCTTGATTTACAAATCCGGAAGTTAATAGAGATCCCCACAGGATCCCCGAAAACAGCGCATCTCCCGGTTGCAATCGCAGCTCCAATGATTCCACTTTCGGACAGAAATTGCCCAAATGTTGTGACTTCTTTTCTCGCCATCGATGCTTCCTGCGGTGCATTATCTAGCTCCCATTCGGACGAAATCAGATTGATGAAAAATCCCAGGGCGCACACCGAACGTTTCCCAGGCACCACTCCTTGGAGCGCATAAATTGGGAATCTTAGATCTTGGCTTCCCGCGAGTCGAAGATTTGTGGGCGTTTCCATACGGCCTCCGACGCCCCGCACCTTGGGGAAGGCCGGAGCAGCGGTAGCAACCAGCTTAGCCGGAACAACGCGATGAGGCAACAAAATTCTTAGAATCGTATGAAATTTTCTTTGAGTTTTCTGTGCGACCAGTTGCGCTGCAAATCGCGGGCCATGGTCCCCAAAACACCGGGGTGCGAAAATTCTATTCCAAAATAGTGACAAATTGGGGATTTTTTTCTTGCTATTGCTGGTTAGTTATAGTATTCAAGATCTGTGGTTCATGTCTGGATACTGAACCTAGCTGTACTGGCCCATCTGGAAAAATGCCCTTTTGCTCGTACCTTGAATTCGCAACCTGAGGAAACTCATCAATGATTACCCGGCAAAAAACGGCCCTTGGAAATGCGTTTACTTTGATAGAGCTCTTGGTCGTTATCGCAATTATCGGCGTTCTGATCGCGCTCCTTCTTCCCGCGGTGCAAAAGGTCCGCGAAGCAGCCAACCGGATGGCCTGTCAGAACAACCTCAAGCAAATCGGCCTGGCCTTCCAGAACCACCACGACCAGCATACTTTTTTTCCGGCCGGGGGCGATGACTGGACCACACCCCCCACGTACGTCGGTGGGGCTACGCCGGCCGTGGGCAGTCAACAGAAGGCCGGCTGGGCATTTCAAATTCTGCCCTATATCGAAGCCGACAATGCTTGGCGGGGCGGATCCGGAACCAATGAAACCGAAAGAATTCTGGTCGCCATTGGCACGCCGCACAAAATATACTTTTGCCCCACGCGGCGCGGTCCGCAGACCGTGCGCACCGGCTACTCCGAATACTTGAACGGTACCGTCTGTACGCGGGCCCTGATTGATTACGCCGCCAGCAACTTGGATGATGATGAAGGGGGGGTAGTCAGCTGGTTGTACCCCAACCGTATTGCTGACATCACCGATGGCACGTCGAACACGCTCCTGGTGGCCGAGAAGCGGCTAAACCTGACGTCCCTGGGTCAGCCGCAAAATGATGATGATATCGGTTATTCTTCCGGCTACGAGGTCGATATTGCTCGAAGAACGGACGACACGCCGGCTCCCGATTTTTATGGAACCAGCGACTATTTTGACGATGGGGGAGAATTGTTCGGTTCCTCACACCCAGCCCGATTCAATGCCGTTTTCGCCGATGGTTCGGTGCGGACCATCTCTTATTCGATTGATGCGGAAGTGTTCTGGCATTTGGGCAACATTTCGGACGGTTGCGTGATCAATTTCGACGATATCTAGATCCACTATAATTGAAATACAGCTTTGTGTTTTGCACCTGTGCTAAAAAACCCGAATTGTAATGTCAATTGTCGAACTCTCCCCTGAAGTGGATGACCGGAAAGTATCGGAAAATGGTTACCACACCGGCAATCGGCCTCGGGTAGAAGGAAAATTCTTTGCGCGCGGCGGGCAAAAGTTTCGCATAAAAGGCGTTACTTATGGGCCTTTCGCCCCGAACCCGGATGGGCATCAATTTCCGCCCCGGCAGCGCGTTCTTTCGGATTTCGTGCTCATGCAGTCCGCTCACATCAATTCCGTGCGCACGTACCACATTCCTCCGCACTGGTTTCTCACCTTGGCCGATGAACACGGGATGAACGTCTTCATCGATGTTCCCTGGCCGAAGCACCTTTGTTTCCTGGATAGTGAAATGGCCAAGGACCATGCCCGCAAAGCTGTCCGGGCAGCTGCGGAACTAGGGCGCAGCCATCCCAGTGTCCTGGCCTATAGCATATGCAATGAGATTCCCACCAACGTCGTTCGCTGGCATGGATCCGAGCGCGTGGAACAATTTTTGCGAGAACTGCGGGATGTGGCCAAGCAAGCCGATCCGGACGGCCTGGTAACTTATACCAACTTTCCCCCCACCGAATACCTCGACCTGTCGTTCTTCGATTTCCTCACCTTTAACGTATACTTGCACGATCCAAAGACCTTCCACCGCTATCTCTTGCATTTGCAAAATCTGGTCGGAGAAAGACCGCTTCTACTGGGCGAAATCGGGATGGACACTTTGCGGCATGGAGAGGAGGAACAGGCGGCCTTTCTGACCACCCATGTCCGCGAATCCACCCTCGTCGGGTTGGCCGGCGTTTTCGTGTTTTCCTGGACCGATGACTGGCACACTGGCGGATATCCCATTGAGAACTGGGCTTTCGGGATCACAAAACGGGATCGGGAGCCGAAGAAGTCCTATTTCGCGATTGCCGACGTTTTCAAGTCCTCCACCGTGGAAATGTTGTCCGAAACACCGCGCGTTTCGGTCATCGTTTGCACTTATAACGGCGGCAAAACCCTCGATCAATGCCTGCGCTCGTTACAGCAATTGAATTATCCGGATTACGAAATCATCGTTGTCGATGATGGCTCCACGGATAACACCCGCGAAATCTTGGAGCGCTCGCCGGCAGTCCGTTCCATCCACCAAACTAATCACGGCTTAAGCCACGCCCGGAACACCGGGCTAAATGCGGCCACGGGTGAGTTAGTGGCCTATACCGACTCGGACTGCTATGCCGACCCCGAATGGTTGACGCACCTGGTGGACCAGTTGCAGCGGACCAACGCTGCTGCCGTGGGCGGTCCCAATTTTTCTCCCGAGGATGGCTGGTTAGCCGCGTGCGTCGCCGCCTCTCCCGGTCAGCCGACTCATATTCTGGAAACCGATCAGGAAGCCGAACACATTCCCGGTTGCAATATGGCCTTTCGCCGACAGGCTTTGCTGGGAATTGGGGGATTCGATTACCAATATCGCAAGGCCGGGGACGATGTCGATGTTTGTTGGCGGCTCCAGCACGCCGGCATGTGGATCACGTTCGCTCCAGGCGCATTTGTGTGGCATCACCGCCGGCAAACTCCCCGCGCTTTTTTGCAACAGCAGGCCGGCTACGGCGAAGCGGAGGCACTGCTCCGGTTCAAACATCCCGATCGGTTTAACACCCGCGGCGGCGGCAAATGGCGCGGCGTTTTGTACGGACCTTCCGCGCGGGGAATACGGGTCGGGAAGCCCATTGTCGAACGGGGTGTCTTTGCAACCGGATTATTCCAAACAATTTACCAGCCCGGCCAGGCTCACTGGGCGATGATTCCCGGCACGCTCGAATGGCATCTGTTGGTTTGCCTCGTCGCGGTCGCGTGGGTCTTTAAGCCGGTCGCTCTGGTGGTTGCGGCGGGCATGTTGACGCTGTCCTGGCTGGTCGCCGTCCTGTTGGCCGTCCAGGCGCGCCTGGCGCCCGAACACGATGGTTTCTTTTCCCGCTGGCTCATTGCCGTGCTTGCTTATCTACAACCAATCGTTCGGTCCTGGAACCGCTATCACACCCGCTTGTTCGATTATCGCCATCCCAAGGCCGACCCAACACACGTAAAAGACAGCCTTCGTCCATTACCTCTTGCGGGGGTGAAAACGGCAGCGTTCTGGAGTGAAACCGGTAATGACCGGACGGAACTCTTGCACCAGGTGATTTCCTACCTCGATAAGCGGGGTTGGGGTAAAACCATCGACTCCGGCTGGTCTGATTGGGATTTGGAGATTTATTGCCATCCCTGGACCATCGTGCAAATTACGACGGCACAAGAAGAACATGGCGGGCAAAAGCATTTGCTGCGGGTCCGCTTTTGCCTGCGACCGAGCTCCTATCTAAAAGCGCTGGGAAGTCTAGCCTTGTTATCCGCTTTCATTGCGGTTGGATTATTTGTCGAATGGCCGGCGCCTTTCGGAGCGGCGCTGTTTCTGATTGCTGCCGTAGGCGGCGCTGCCCTTTGTTTTGCTGCCTGGTGGCGCGGAACCTTCCGAGCCTCTCAGGCCGTCGCGGTTGTTGATGCCATGGCGGCCGACATGGGTTTGATTCCTTGCGGCAAAAACCCCGCACCGAGGGCAAGTCCATGAGTCTCATGCAAAGCCTCAAGAAATACTTTCGGGCGACGGTCTATTTCCGCCTGTTTCCGTACATGCTGCCGTACAAGTTGTTCATGATCCCGGTGTTATTGATCCTGGTGGTGCAAGTCGGGGTCGGATTGCTGGAACCGGTTTGGTGGCCGATTTTGGTGGACAGCGGCCTGGGGAACACTCCTCTTCCCGGCTGGCTGACAAAATCGTTGCCGTTCCTGGCTCCCGGCAATCCCGGTCCCATCATTGTCTTTGCCGTCGTTCTTACCCTGCTGGTCCGGCTAGTGGGGAGCGGGCTCGATATTCTGGCCGAATACCTCAAGTCCCGCGTCAATGGCGGCATGGTACTTTCTTTTCAGGCGGACCTGTTCAACCATCTTCAACGGCTTTCGTTTTCCTATCACGACCAGACATCGGTAGGCGATTCGCTGTACCGGCTCAATGAAGATACGGGTTTTATCAGCACGCATTTATGGGGCAATTTCCGGCATCTGTTGACGGCGGGATTGACCCTTGTCGGCATGTTTTGGGTCGTGCTCTGGTTTGACTGGCAA
>Ga0306924_10005885_pt1 | contig 12150 bp, 10 predicted proteins | sample sta12Can44000111_FD_203756 | JGI IMG/M metagenome (GOLD analysis project Ga0306924, IMG submission 203756) | Lab enrichment of tropical soil microbial communities from Luquillo Experimental Forest, Puerto Rico - statanox.12C.anox.44.000.111 (v2)... | ecosystem: Environmental > Terrestrial >... | reverse complement strand
GTGGCCGAGCTCACCCGCAAGCTGCGCGAGCACGGCGTCACCGTCCGGTTCGGCATCCACCCGGTCGCCGGCCGCCTCCCGGGCCACATGAACGTGCTGCTGGCCGAGGCCAAGGTGCCCTACGACATCGTGCTGGAGATGGACGAGATCAACGACGACTTCGACGACACCGCGGTGGTCCTGGTCATCGGCGCCAACGACACCGTCAACCCCGCCGCGATGGAGGATCCGGGCAGCCCCATCGCGGGCATGCCCGTCCTGAAGGTGTGGGAGGCCGACGACGTTATCGTGTTCAAGCGATCGATGGCCTCGGGGTACGCCGGCGTGCCCAATCCGCTGTTCTACCGCGAGAACGCGGCCATGCTGTTCGGTGACGCCAAGGAGCGGGTCGAGGACATCCTGCACGCGTTGTGAGGATCGACCCGGTTCGCCACGCCGAGCAGCATGCTCGCCGCTCGCACCCACGGACCTCTTGTGAAAATGGTCTTACCATTCTAGACTTACCTGTGAAGCCGGACGCACCGCTGCATTCAGCGCGCTGGCCACGTTCGAACTCCGGTCAGGGACCGGGCCGGATAAAGACCTCGTTGAGCTGGACGTGTGACGATGACACACCCGCCGCCCTCGGACTTCATCGTCGCCGACCTGGGGGAATGCACCGTGCCTTCACCCCTGCGCGACACCCGGTTCATCGATGCCAAGGAGCGGGTGCTGTACCGCGACGACCTCGATGAGTTGCGCGCGTACCTGCAAGCCGGTGTCGAGCCGCCATCGTTCGAGCTGGCCGGCCCGAGAGAGCGGATCTTCTTCGAACCGGGCACGCTGAAGTGCGGGATCGTCACGTGCGGCGGGTTGTGCCCCGGCCTCAACGACGCCGTACGGGCGATCGTCATCGGGCTGCGGGAAAAGTACGACGTGCAGGACGTCTACGGGTTCCGGTTCGGCTACGAGGGCCTGATCGAGAAGTTCGGCCACAAGCCGGTGCAACTCACCAGCCTGCGAGTCGACCGGATCCACGAGCTCGGTGGCACGGTGCTCGGCACGTCGCGCGGCGCGCAGTCGGCCGCGGAGATGGTGGATACGTTGCAGCGGTTGGGTATCGGGCTGCTGTTCGCCATCGGCGGCGACGGCACCTTGAAAGGCGCGCACGAGATCGCTGAAGAGGTGCGCAGGCGGGGCCTGGCTATCGGCGTGATCGGGGTGCCGAAGACCATCGACAATGACATCTCCTTCGTCGAGACGTCCTTCGGCTTCGAGACCGCCGTTGCCGCCGCACAGCACGCCACCCGCGCCGCCTACGTCGAGGCCTCCGGGCACCGCAACGGCATTGGACTGGTCAAGCTGATGGGTCGCGACTCCGGGTTCATCGCGGGCTCCGCCGCGCTGGCGGACACGCATGTCAGCATGTGTCTGATTCCGGAGAGCCCGTTCACCCTCGCCGACCTGGTGCGCGCCCTGCGCGAGCGAATCGCACGCGACGGGCACGCGGTGATCGTTGTGGCAGAGGGCGCCGGGCAGGACCTGCTCGCCGCGACCGGCGAACGGGATGCATCCGGCAACGTGCGCCACGGCGACATCGGCCTGTTCCTGAAGGAACAGATCCCGAAACGGTGCCGGGCCGACGGCCTCGAGGTCAGCCTGAAGTACATCGACCCCAGCTACATCATCCGCAGCCTGCCTGCGAACGCCCGCGACGCGGCCTTCTGCCAGCTCCTTGGGTATGCCGCTGTAGATGCCGGAATGGCCGGCAAGACGGACATGGTGGTCGGCCTCTGGCATCGTCGATTCACTCACGTACCGATCCCGCTGGCCGTCTCCTCTAGGAAAAAGGTGAACACCGACGGTCGGTTGTGGCAGGGCATCCTCGCCGCCACCGGCCAGCCCCGGGACATGAGACAGTTCATCGAGGCTGCGCGCGCTCGGCAGTGATGACCGCGGTACCCGCGGTGATGAGCGCCAGGTGGGTGAACGCCTACGGGAAGTTGCCAAGCTGCCGGCCGGTGTGCGGGTCGATATCCTCGGCGTAGAGCTGCAGCGGGCTGGCGTACGACAGCAGCTTCTCGCCCAGCGTCCGGGCCCTGGCCAGCTCACCGATCTGTACCAACGCAGAGACCAGCCAGAACGAGCAGAGTCGCCCGCGCGAAGTCATGGCTTGCTGAGTACCTGGTCGATCCAGTCGAGAATGCTGGCCACCACCTCGCCGCGGTTGGTCTCGTTGAGGATCTCGTGCCGGGCGCCGGGGTAGGTAGCCACGGTGACGTCGGTCAGCCCGGCGGCGCGGTAGCGATCGACGAGGACGTTCAGCAGGGCGAGGTTGGCGTTGACCGGGTCCAACTCGCCCACGGCGATATAAAGCGGGAGGTCGGGGCGCATGGCGGCCACCTGGCCGGGGTCGGCCATCCGGCGCGCGCCGGCGAACATGTCCTTGGCGGCGTCGGTGTCCATCCCGAACCCGCACCGAGGGTCGGCGATGTACGCGTCCACGATCGCCTCGTCCCGGGACAACCAGTCGAACTCGGTCCGCGCGGGCTGGAAGGCGGCGTTGAACACGGCGAGGTCGATGGGCTTGTCGAGGTCGAGGGCGGGCTCGAGCTGATCGAGCGCAGTGGTTCCAGTCAGCACGACGGCATCGACCCGGTCGCTGTGATCGAGCAGGTACTGCTGAACGGCGAAGGAGCCCATGCTGTGCGCGAGCAGCACCAGCGGCAGACTGGGCTGCTCGTCATGGATCCGGGACATGAGCAGGTCGATGTCGTCGACCAAGTGGGTCCAGCCGTCCGGCCCCAACTGGCCGAGCTCGTCCGCGGAGCGCGCGGTGGCGCCGTGGCCCCGGTGGTCCTGGCCGTAGACGACCAGACCGCGGCCGGTGAGGGCGCGCGCGAGGGCGTCATAGCGCTGCACATGCTCACCCATACCGTGCGTAAGCTGTACTGTGCCGCGTGGTTTGTCGGCCGGGTCCCACCGGTAGCCGACGATCTCGGCGCCGTCCTTCGCCTGATAAGTGAAACGTGTCGACGGTTCCATCGGATTCTCCTGTCCTGGTTGGTGATTTGCCCGCACTGGGCGGCCATCTGCCGATCCCATCGCAGGGCCTACTGCTCCTTGCGCAGGTCGAGTACTTCGTCGAATCCTTCCCGCAGGCAGGTTTCGAAGACTTCGAGGTCGCCGATCACGTCCGGGTCGACGTTCAGGCCGATGCAGCAGGTGCCGTCGTAGGAGATCATCGCGATCATGGCGGCGACCCCGGGTCGCGGGCCGAGCGGGTACAGGCCAGTCACCCGGGCGCCGGCCAGGTACACCGGATGCCCCATCCCGGGGATGTTGGACGCCTGGATGTCCGACACGTTCGTCATCCCGGCGGCGAGCTCGATTATTGCCGCTGTTGGGAGCCGGCTCAGTGTCGGCGAGACGAGGTCGAGGAACCCGATGGCGGGTTCGGCCCGGGCGGTGACGACGAACTCACGGATGATCTCGATGCGGGTGCGTGGATCGGGTTCCCCGACCGGGGCGGCGAATCTCGCTCCGGCGAACCGGTTGCCGCCCATCGGGTCGTCGCTCGTGCGCAGCGAGACCGGTATCCCGATCGGCATCAGGTCGACCGGGACGCCGTGGTGCTCGTGGTAACGCCGGAACGCCCCGAGCAGCCCGGCCAGGAAGGCGTCGTTCACCGACCCACCAGCTGCCTTCCCGGCCGCCTTCAGGTCGCTCAACGGCACATCGTGCAAGACGAATCGGTAGCCGACGCCGCCGCCGCCGCGTAGCAGCGGCGACCGTTCGGTCGGCGGTGGCGTGAGGACGCGGCGCAACGAGCGACCGAACCGCAGCGTGTCGGCTGCGACACCGCCCGGGTTCCGCACCGTGCGACCCATGAGCTTCAGGGAGTCCTCGCCGCGCCTGATCAACTCGGACGGGACATCCAAGAGCCGTTGGCGCAGGCGGTTGGCCAGCAGGCTTGCCGGGGTCAGCGGCGATCGTGGTGCAGGCGGCGGTGCGAGCTGGTGGTCGCCTGGCTCGGGTGCCCGGCTGTGCGCGAGCGTGAGCAGTTGTATGAGGCCGATGCCGTCGGACAGGCTGTGGTGGACCTTGAGCAGGTAGCCGGCTCGGCCGTCCTCGAGGCCCTCGATGAGCACGGCCTCCCACGGCGGGCGTGCCTTGTCCAGCGGTCGCGCCAGGATTCCCTGGGCCAGGTCGAGCAGTTGGCGCATCGTACCTGGCTCGGGCAGCCGCACCCGTTGGAGGTGGTAGCCGAGGTCGAAGTGCGGATCGGGTGACCAGGCGGGCGGGAACAGGGGCAGCAGCGGTTCGACGGCCCGCTCGCGCAGCCGGGGGATCTGCTGGCTGACGCGGTCGTGCGCGGCGACCAGCCGATCCCAGTCCGGCTCTCCGTCGAGGATTTCCAGCAGTACCCCTGTTGACCGGGTACGGGGGTCGGCCTCGGCCCGCCACATGAGGGCTTCCCAGGCGCTCATGTCCGCCGGGCCGCCCCAGTCGGCACCGTTCAGGTCCTGTGATGCCATTCAGCTCGCCTCGCTCGGTCAGGTTTCGTGCTTCATCGGTAGGACCTCACGATGGTCTTGGTGGGCGCGGTCGACGGCGCCGGTGACCTCGAGAATGAGGCGGGCGACCTGCTCCGGGTCGTCGGACATCGGAACATGGCCCACGCCGGGCAGCCGGACGAGCTCGGCGCGGGGGACGCGTTCCAGCAACGGCAGGCCGTTGCGCTCGAACGGGATGATCCGGTCTCGTTCCGCCCAGACCACCCGGATCGGGCAGTCCGGGTCCGCGGGCAGCTGTTCCAGCGGGTGCTTCGTGATCACCCGCAACAGCGGGGCTACCGCGGGGGAGTCCTTCATCGCCCGGATCGAGGCCGCGAATTCGGCCTCCTCGACGCGGTCCGGGTGTTCGACCTGCGTCGCCAGCAGCAGTCGCCGCGCCCACCGCCGACGGGCGATCGCCTCCGCGCGGTTGGCCTGCCTGGCGAGCAGGACGAACGACAGCCGCATCCCGATGGCGACGGCGCTCATGCGAGCCGCCGACCGCCACGCGCCGGCGGGGCCGAACAGGACGACCGACCGGGCCCGTCCGCGGCGGGCCAGCTCCAGGGCGATCCACCCGCCGAGCGAGTTGCCCACGATGTGCGCCCGATCGATCCCAGCTCGATCGAGCTGCTCGGCGACCCCGTCGGCGAGCGCGTGGACGGACGGGACCACGCCTGGGGCGAGCCGCTCGGCTCCACAGTGGCCGGGCAGGGTCGGTGCGAACACCGCGTGCTGGGGCTCCAGCAGCGGCAGCACCGGGCGCCACATCCGCCAGGTGCCGCCGACGCCGTGTAGGAGCACCAGCGGCGTTCCGGCCCCGCCGGCGTACGAGGGTGTCACCGGAATGGCCTCCGGCACCGCCTTCAGCGCCGGGCGTCGACGGCGCTGGAGCAGCCGGACCAGGGCGGCGGCCGCGAGCAGGACGACGCCGGTGAGCAGCCAGCTCAGCGGTGTGTTGGAGCGTCGGCCCTTCACCAGCCCTCCCCATGGAGCTCGTGTCCAGGCGCGACTGTGAGCAGGCCGCGGTAGGCATCGGTGACGGTGGCGCCGTGCCATAGCACGTTGTCCACCTCTCGGGCAATCCGCATGTCCACCCCAACGTCGGCCGCCAGCTTCATGACCACCGGGGCGGCCTTGACACCCTCCGCGACCTGCTTCATCCCGGCAAGCACCTCGGCGATGGGCTTGCCCCGGCCCAGCTCCTCGCCGACGTGCCGGTTGCGGCTCAGCGGGCTGGTGCAGGTCACGATGAGATCACCCATGCCAGCGAGGCCGGAAAAGGTCAGCGGATCACCGCCGAGCGCCTCACCGAGACGGCGCATCTCCCGCACCGCCCGGGTGATCACCATCGCCTTGGTGTTGTAGCCGGCCCCGGCCCCGTCGGCCATCCCGGCCGCGATCGCGAAGACGTTCTTCAATGCGCCGGCGATCTCCACGCCCACCACGTCGGTCGTGGAGTAGATCCGGAACCGCGTGGTGCGGAACAGGTCGGCCAGCCGGGCCGAAAGGTTCTGGTCCGGCATGGCGATCGTGGCGGCCGCGGCGTATCCGGCCATGACCTCCTTGGCGATGTTGGGCCCCGCGAGCACGCCGGCCGGGTACCCCGGCAGCACCTCCGCCACGATCTCGGTCATCCGGTGGTCGGTGACCTGTTCCAGCCCCTTGACCAGGCTGACGACCGGGATCCACGGACGCACGTGGGACACAACCTGCTCGAGGACTCCCCGGAAGCCGTGCGAGGGAACACCCATGACCAGGACGTCGGCGTCCTGCACGGCGTGCTCCAGCGAGTCCGTCGCCCGCAGGCCGTCAGTCAGCGGGATGTCGCCGAGGTAGCGGCTGTTCCGGCCCCGCCTGTCGACCTCCTCGGCCACCTCCGGCGACCGCGCCCATAGCACCGTCGGGGCGCTCCTGGCCACTATCGATGCCACCGTCGTCCCCCAGGAGCCGCCACCCAGCACGGCTACTCGAGGCTGCCTGCGCTCCATCCCTCAACTCACCTCGCTGATAGTTCAGGACGTCGCCGGCCGCCGCGAACGGGTCGGCCCGTTCACCTCATGCCGCGCCCGATGCACGTCGTCGTTCCGAAGCGGCCGAGGCCGACGACGGGCCGGTCTCGGCGACACCGGCATGGAGGGCGGCTGGCGCCCTGGGCACTAGCCTAGAGCACAAATGCTTGAATGGATAGACCAAATTGCGATAGGCTAACTGCGTCCAAAACGGTCAGCAGCGACGAGGTGCCTGCCACGGCTTCGACGCGGTGACCGACCCACCCAGGGCTACCCAGAGCTGGGGCCTGCACCATCCTGAAGGGCAGTCCATTGACCACGTTCGATACGTTGCTTGAGGAGATCCGTACCGGTCCGTCCGGCCCGCAGATCGCCGCCTTCTTCGACTTCGACGGCACGCTGATCGACGGCTACTCGGCAGCGGCGCTCTACTCACACCGGCTGCGCAACTTCGAGATCGGACCCGCCGAGGCTGCGCACACGGTGCTCGCCGGCCTGCGCGGGCCCCTCAGCGAGGACCAGTTCGCCCAGCTGGTGGAGCGCGGCATCCGAGGATGGGCCGGCCGGGCCGACGACGACCTGGCCGAGCTGGGAGAGCGGCTGTTCGTCCAGGGCATCGCGGCGACGCTGTTCCACGACGCGTGGCGGTTGATCACGGCGCACCAACGGCGCGGCCATACCGTGGCGATCGCGACGTCGGCCACCCGGTTCCAGGCCGAACCGCTGGCGAGGCGGCTCGGGGTCGAGAACCTGCTCTGCACCGAGCTGGAGACCGAGGACGGCATCCTCACCGGCCGGCTGGCGGGTCGGACATTGTGGGGACCCGGCAAGATCGCCGCAGTGCGCGCGTTCGCCGCCGGGCACGACATCGACCTCGCCGCCAGCCACGGTTACGCTAACGGCGACGAGGACGTGCCCTTCCTGGAGGCCGTCGGGTACCCCCATCCGGTCAACCCGCAGAAGCGGCTGGCCGAGGTGGCCTCCGCCCGTGGCTGGCCGGTGCTCCACTTCAGGAGGCGGCCACGTCGGCTGGACCCCACGCCGGCCATCCGCACCACTGCCATGTACGGCAGCCTGCTGGCGGCAAGCGGAACGGGCCTGACCATGGGCCTGCTGAACCGCGACCGGCGACGGGGCATCGACGTGGCCACCTCCGTGTTCGGGGACGTCGTCGGCGCCGTCGGCGACATCAAGATCGAGGTCGTCGGACAGCAGCACCTGTGGTCGCACCGTCCCGCGGTGTTCTTCATCAATCACCAGAGCGCACTCATCGACCTGGTCGTCACCAGCAGGCTGCTGCGCGACGGCTTCACCTTCGTGGCCAAGAAGGAGATCGCGCAAGTCCCGGTGATCGGGCAGCTGTTCCGGATGGCGGATGTCGCGTTTCTCGACCGTGCGGATCGCGCCAAAGCCATTGCCGCCTTGCAGCCGGCCGTGGACAGGTTGCGTGCGGGCACGTCGGTGGTGATCTCGCCGGAGGGCACCCGGTCGGTGACCCCGGCGGTCGGCCCGTTCAAGAAGGGCGGCTTCCACCTGGCGATGCAGGCTGGCGTGCCCATCGTGCCGATCGTCATCCGCAACGCCGGCGAGATCATGTGGCGGGACGCCAAGACCGCGCAGAGCGGCACGATCGACGTCATCGTGCACCCGCCGATCCCCACCGACGGCTGGACACGGGAAGACCTCGACGCGGCCGTGGCGCAGGTCCAGCAACTCTACGTCGACACCCTCGAGGACTGGCCGGCAGCGCCGCCGCCCGGGTCTCGGCAGCCGGGAGCGCCCCGCAGCCAAGCGGCCGCCACCCCCGCGGGCCGAGACCGGCTGACGGCGATCGATGGGGCAGGGAAGTCATGAGCGGAACCCACCACGCCTTGGATCGCCTCGGCGGAGGCGTCCGCTACCGGATCGGCGCGCGCGGCCTGCTGCACCGCGTCGGCCCGCCCGGTGCGTCGACGGAACCGCTGCCCAGCGACACCGCCGAGGTCGCCCGCCTGCTCGGGGCGCCGGCCTTCCGCAGCCAGGTGCGTGACCTCGCCGAGCGGCTCGGCCGACCGGAGGAGGATGTTCTGGCCGAGGCGGCCAGTGCGTTGCGGGAGATGTCGGCCACGCACAACGATGCCGTGATCGCGCGGTGGCAGCGGTTCGGCCAGTGGATGCGGCGCGGCTACGATATTTTGCTCGACGAGGAAGCGCTCGCTGGGCTGCGCGAGCTGGACCGCAAGCACTCGCTGATCTTCCTGTTCTCACACCGCTCCTACCTCGACGAGTGGGTGCTGCCGCCCGCCCTGTTCTCCTCGGGCATCTCGCCCCCCTACGGGCTGGCCGGAGCGAACCTGAACTTCTTCCCGCTCGGCACGGTGGCCCGGCGCACCGGCATCGTCCACATCCGCCGGTCCACGAGCGACGCACCGGTGTACCGGCTGGCACTGCGGGCGTACATCGGCCAGCTCGTGGCGAACCGGGCGAACCTCGTCTGGTCGATCGAGGGCGGCCGTTCCCGCACCGGCAAGCTCCGCCCGCCCCGGTACGGTCTGCTGCGCTACGTGGTGGACGCGGTCGAGGCGGTCGATGCGCCAGAAGCCCTGGTCGTGCCGGTGTCGATCGTCTATGACCAGCTGCCGGCGCACGAGGTCTCGCTGATGATCTCCGAGGCAAGAGGGCTGGGCAAGCAGCCAGAGAACGTACGGTGGCTACTCGGCTACGCTCGTGGACTGCGGCATCGTCTCGGCCGGGTGTATCTCGACCTCGGGCCGCCGCTACGACTGCGGGAGCGGCTGGCCGAGCTGCGCGTCGACGACCCTGCGGAGACGCATGCCGTCGAGCGGGTCGCGCTGGAGGTGTCGCACCGGATCAACCGTGCGACGCCCGTCACACCCACCGCAGCCGTGTGCGTGGCGCTGCTCGCCGCCGACCGGGCCCTGACCATGGCCGAGGTGCTGACCACCGTCGCGCCACTGGCCGACTACCTGCAGCGCCGCGGCTGGCCGGTAGCAGGCGCCGCCAGCCTCACCGACCGCTCCACCGTGCGCCGGGCGCTGCAGGAACTCGTGGCCTCCGGGGTGCTCACCTGCTACTCCGGCGGCACCGAGACCGTCTGGGGCATCGGCGCCGACCAGCACCTGGTGGCCGCCGTGTACCGCAACAGCGCGATCCACGTCCTGGTGGTCCGGGCGATCGCCGAGCTCGTGCTAGTGGCCGTCGCGCGGGACGGGTCCGGGCACAACGCGTGGGACGAGGCGCTGCGACTGCGTGAGCTGCTGAAGTTCGACTTCTTCTTCGCCCGGCGGCGGGAGTTCGCCGAGGAACTGCAAGCGGAGCTGGTGCTGATCGACCCGGACGTCGGCCAGGTGGGCGCCGAGGTGCGCCCGGACGACGCACAGCGGTGGCTGGAACGCCTCCGGCCCTACGTGGCGCACCTGGTACTGCGCCCGTTCCTCGACGCCTACTCGGTGGTCGCCGAGCAACTGGCCACGGCCGACGCCGCCGAGGAGTTCGACGAGCAGCAGTTCCTCGCCGGGTGCCTGCGAGTGGGCCGGCAGTGGGCGCTGCAGCGCCGGCTGGCCAGCGAGGAGTCCGTCTCGGCCGAGATGTTCCGGACGGCGCTGCAGCTGGCCCGGCACCGCGGACTCATCGAGTCCGACGATCCAACTCTCGGCAAACGCAGGAGGGACTTCGCCGACGAGCTTCGCGAAGTGCGGCGATACGTCGCTGAGATCGCCGACATCGCGAGCGTGAACCGACCATCAGAAGGGGTTTGCCGATGAAGAGCCTGGACAAGGCCTACGAGACACTCATCCTGGAGCAGCTGTCTCCCGGCGTGGTCGTGGTGACGTTGAACCGTCCGAAACGGTCCAACGCCATGACCAGCATCATGTTCGGCGAGCTCGAGGCCATGGCGCTCGCGTTGAACGAAGAAGACGACTGCCGGGTGGTCATCCTCACCGGTGCGGGCAATGCGTTCTGCGCAGGCTACGACCTTGCTGATGCTGACGAACTTCCGGGCCTCAGCGCTTTGGGCATGCTCGACCAGCAGGAGCGCGCCGCCCGCGCCCTGCTCTCCGTCCGGTCCATGCGGGTCCCTGTCATCGCGGCGGTCAACGGGGCGGCGGCCGGCGGTGGCCTGGCGCTCGCCCTGGCCGCGGACATCCGTCTCGCGGCGCCGGAGGCGAAGTTCAACGCCGCCTTCGTTCGCATCGGCCTCTCGGCCGGTGACCTCGGGACCTCATGGCTGCTGACCCGGCTGATCGGCCCGGCGGCGACCAGCGAGATCTGCTTCACCGGGCGTCTGGTCGATGCCGGGGAAGCCCTCAGGCTCGGGCTCGTTAACCAGGTCAGCGAGTCCGGGGCGTTGCTCGACCAGGCCCGCCGGCTGGCCGCCGCGATCGTCTCGAATTCACCTGGTGGAGTACAGCTTTCCAAGCGCGCGCTGCAGGCGAACCTGGAGATCTCATCCTATGCGGCGGCACTCGAGCTCGAGAACCGCGGGCAGGCGCTGCTGACCCGGACCGGCGACATGCCCGAGGCGCTCGCCGCCTTCAAGGAGAAGCGCCAACCGGTCTTCACCGGAGCGTGACCGCCATGACCATCACCGGGAGCAGCGGGAAGGCTGCTATGAAGATCGACTTCCCCGTGCTGGAGACCCTGACCTTCGAGGTCCTCGACGGCGATATCGGTGTCCTGCGCATCAACCGCCCGGACCGCATGAACTCACAGACCGTCAAGATGTTCTCCGAGTACGGCGAGGCGGCCTTCGCGCTGCGCGACACCGCGCTCCGCGCGCTCATCCTGACCGCGACCGGCGAGCGCGCGTTCTGTGCGGGGTTCGACCTCGACGAGATCGACGTCATCACCCGGATGGGCGTACGGGAGTTCCTCAAGTTCCAGGAGACGGCGGCCGGTGGCATCCAAGCAATCCGCCACCTGTCCTTCCCCGTCATCGCGGCCATCCATGGCCCGGCCATCGGGGGAGGGCTGGCGCTTGCGCTGGCCGCGGACATCCGCCTGGCCTCACCAGCCGCCAAGTTCAGCGCGGCCTTCGTCAAGGTAGGCCTTTCGGTCGGCGAACTCGGCACGTCGTACAACCTCACGCGCCTCGTCGGGCCGGGTCGTGCGGCCGAGATCGGCTACACCGGCCGCATCGTCGAGGCGGAGGAGGCAGCTAGGATCGGGCTGGTGAACCGCATCATCCCGGCCGAGAAGCTCTTCGACGAGGTGCTGGCCATGGCTCGGCTCATCGCCACCAACTCGCCGGGCGGAGTACGGATGTCCAAGCGGGCCATACAGCGCAACCAGGAGATCACCTCCTACGCCGCGGCGCTGGAGCTGGAGAACCGGGGGCAGGCGCTGCTGACCCGGACCGGCGACATGCCGGAGGCGCTTGCGGCCTTCAAGGCGAAACGGGAACCTCGCTTCACGGGAAGGTGAACTGTCCGGCATGACCTGGGACTGGACGCCGGAGACGTTGGCCTCACTCGAACGGTTCCTGGGGGAGCGCGGCCTCACACAGGGCCCGGTGACCACCAGGCGCATCGGCGACGGTCACTCCAACCTGACCTTCCTCGTCGCCGACGGGGTGAACCAGGTGGTGGTACGCCGCCCACCTC
>Ga0306924_10005884_pt1 | contig 12152 bp, 21 predicted proteins | sample sta12Can44000111_FD_203756 | JGI IMG/M metagenome (GOLD analysis project Ga0306924, IMG submission 203756) | Lab enrichment of tropical soil microbial communities from Luquillo Experimental Forest, Puerto Rico - statanox.12C.anox.44.000.111 (v2)... | ecosystem: Environmental > Terrestrial >... | reverse complement strand
TCGACGCAAAGATCTGCTTGACAAGCAACGTTCGGCAACTCAAGCGAGAGTAACTTTTGACGACCCGACATTCCGCTTCGCTAACACTGAATTTTTCAGCGTCCTGCTAGGCGCAGAACGACGCTGTGGCGGTCGAACTCGTCCCAGGCGCGCCGGTACACGCGGCCTCCCGGCTAACCTCGTGAAGCCCAACGCGGTCGACATAATGCTTGAGCGCTGCACCCAGGTCGGTCACCCGGATTTGAATGTAGCCGGGCCTCAGCACACCTTTGAGCGCCATGGCAGCCTCCTGTTCGGTTTAGGGGAACCGCGAGGGTGTTCCCTTCGGGAAGGGCCTCTATCTCGGGGCTGCGTATTAGTCAATGCAAGCACTTTCGAGCCGTGACCCGCTCCGAGCGGAGGATGTCAGGGCGGATGCTTGATGTTGTCGTATCCCGGTCCCGAAAACTCGATCAGATCGAAGCCGTTTCCGAATGGATCGGCCATGTTAGCAATACGGCCATATTCGCGGATCTGTATTTCGCGGTCGAGCGTCGCCCCGAGGCCGCACAGCCGTTCGACTACTCATCGAGATTGGAGACGATGAAATCGAGGTGCACGGGTGTCCAATGCCGTCCGAAATCGCGAGTCACCTTTGTCGTACCAAGTTCGGCGACAGCCGGGCGGTTGGCGAGGAGGAAAAACGGTAGATTAGCGCCTGCAAGCTCAACCCAACGGGGGCCGAGTTGCCGTTTTTGTGTGAGCCCGAGCCCGCCACAATAGAACCTCGATCCCGCGAGCCAGATCAGTGACCTCGATGTAGGCGTGGACGCTCAGCAAAGGACACCCCCTACGGCTGCGAACCAAGCTCCCGAACCGCTAGCACCACGGCCTCGGGAGCTTCGCGGGGAAGGAAATGTCCCGCGACAGGCACGACGCGTCGTTGATACGGGGCTGTAAAGAAACGGTCGTGGCGCTCGGATGACTGCGGTGGCGAGACGCCATCGCTTTCGCCGTGCAAGACAATCGTCGGCACGGTGATCGCCGGCTGCCTCGCGAGTTCGGCCTCGATTTGCTTGAAAGCTGCATCACCCTCTGCGGCCCCATAGCCGTGCCGGTAGGAATGGATCACCACCTCAACAAAATCGGGGTTATCGAAGGATTTGGCGGTTCGCTCGTACTCAGCGTCGTCGAAGCGGTAATTCGGCGACCACAACTCCCACAATTTCCGACAGAAGGGCCGACGATTGGCGGAGAGTCCAGCCCGTCCGCGCTCGGTATGGAAATACCATTGGTACCAATAGCGGTATTCGGCGTCTGGCGAGGCGGGCTGCAACGCCGTCGCGATATTCTGGATGTTGTACCCGGTGATCGAGACGAGGCCCGCAACCCTCTCAGGCCATAGCGCAGCGACAACGCAAGCAGCACGGCCACCCCAATCATAGCCAGCGAGTACAGCACGCCTGAGGCTGAGCCCATCCATTAGGCTCAGGAGGTCGTGCCCGAGCGCTCCCTGCTGCCCCGACCGCGGAGTGGCTGGGTCGCAAAATCTCGTCGGGCCATAGCCGCGCAAATACGGAACGATAACTCGCCATCCGGAGGCTGCGAGCGCCGGTGCGACACCATCGTAGGCGTGCTCGTCATCCGGAAACCCGTGCATCAGGATGACCGGGGAGCCATCCACTGGACCAAATTCCTCGTAGGCGATCTCCAATGTCGCAGTCAGGATGGTCTTCATATCCCGTCAGCACGGTACACTGATAACTTCGGCACCGACCAGTTCGACGTTTGGAAAGGGGAGTTGCAGACCCCTCTCCAAAGCGCCAATCCTGCTATTTGGCGGATGTCACTGGTAGCATCAGGTGCTCGTATTTTGTGCCTGGATACATGACGTAGGGCTGAGTTGGATCAGCAACGTCCGCGGTCCTGGGATAACCCGACATTTCTCGAACCATAGGGCCGACGATCATGACATGAGGGTCGGTCTGCACCCAATGCTGATGTGTTTCCTTCTGGTACGGGTCGTGGTTGGTGGTCCCGGTGTCCCCGGCCAGCATGTAGATAAAGCCGATTTTGTTCGGCGGATCGGACTTTGAACCGATCGCCTTGAACCACGCTATACCAGCCTCATCGCCGCAGAGCGGCGTGCCGTCCCCGGCAATGAAGCAGGTGAAGCCATTAGTGCCGGTCTGAAGAGACCGTTCCTTGCCGTCCTGCGTCATCACGATAGTTGCTTTGGCAACGATCCCCTCGGGCGCGGCGGTCTTTACCTTGGCAACGTACGCCGCCTCAGAGGTTGGGACTTCCGCAGTCGGGAAGGCAAGCGCGGTCCCCATTCCGACTAGCAAAGCCAACGTTGAAGAAAGCACGATTCGCATGGCGATCTCCCTGAACGATAAACCTCCACAGATAACGCGCCGCATCGTCCGCTCCTTCCTCCGCCGCCTTTAGGACGCCCTGCCAAGGAACCCTACCGTGTTGTTATCGCCGTCGATGTACCGGATCGGCCCGAAAAGTGAAATACAGAACAGTGTCCTCCGGGAAATTGGTCATGTCGTGGATGACGCCGTTCGGCTCATAGCCGTAGTCCCGGTGATAGCGGTGATCCCGCCATTTTCGACGCCGCCCCGCACCTCATTTTGCCAGAAACCACGTAGTACTCACCGGCTCCAAGATGCTCGTGCCGGGGAATGCCGGACCCCTCGCGCGATTCGAGAGAACTGTTCAGTGGCCTGTCTCCTGGGTTGCACGAAGCAGCTTGAAGTCCGATCGCAATTCCGCGAGCCCTTTAGACATTGCCGCCACTGCGCGCTGCCCGGCTAACGTCGAGCAGCACCCCATCGCAGATCGTGCCGCCCATATAACGCCCGCAGAATTTGATTTCGGCCATCAGCGCGAGGTCAACCGAGACGACCTTGCGATCCTCGCATTTTTCTTAGCAAAGCCAGCAGTTTATTAACTTTTTTGCCGAATATTGACCGGTACGCAGGGATTAGACGGCGATCAGGTCAATGGTCACCACATTTGGCAAAGATTAGCGCGCGGGATGATTTACGCCCTTGCAGTGATTGGATTGATGATCGGTTTGTGTGTATGGAGCATGTGCCGAGTCGCTGCCAAATACATGAAAATTTCGAACGGCTACATCAGCACGAACAACACTCCCCTCAGCGCGATCTTACCAGGACCGACGATCCGCCGTTTCGGGGGGTTGGGGAAAAGCCCATACACGGACAGAAGCCGGACCACAAAACAAAGGCCGAAACTACCGAAGCATAAGTGCTGCTCGAAATCTGAGCCGCGGCCTCCATTAATCGCTTGTTAACCCCGCTCGCCAGGAGGCCGATAAACCCGAGCCCGCGAATGTTCTGGACCTCCTTCGGGTCATTTGCCGTGACGGTAAGAGGCTCTCCGTTCATCAAGGGCGCAGCTTTCGTACCCCCCTGATGGCCGTTCATGGTCTGCGCCCAGGCGGGGACCATCCGCTGGACCGCGACGAGTGTCCGCCCGGTGCCGGTGACGGCGATCTCTAAACCCCCGTCGATCTGTTTCGGTTTCGGGTCAGCGTCGGCCCTGAGCGTTACTTCGTTATGTCCTAGACGCTGACCAGAACACCGATTGGTCGATAATCGATCTCGAAATATTGCGCCAGCATCTCATCGGATATAAAAACAACACAAGAGACAACAAAAGGTCGAAACAGAGGAATTGAACTAAACCTTGCGTCCGAGCGTTGGACAGCTAATCTTAGCATGCAGCGAGGCGATCATGAAATTGCGGTGGTCAAGTCTTGTCGGACTGGTTGCTTGTGGAGCCGCCAGTCCGGCTTACGCGGCTGAGCCCGGACAGCCCGGAGCCGCCATCAGCAACGAGGCCAACACGGCGATTCAGCAGATGGGCAAGACGCTCGCACAAGAAGACATCGCGTTTAAAGCGAAGACGATGCGGGTGTATCAGGACAGTGACGGCGACTACCTCCACATCGTACACCGCCTGGATGTCACGGCACGTCGGCCCGACCGGATGGCGGTCACGGCGACCGGTGACGACGGGACAATGGTGCTGATCTACGATGGCAAGCAGGTTTCCGCACTCGATGCTACCGATAACAAATACGCCCAGGTTCCGATGACCGGTGACGTGCAACATATGTTTGATGAGGTCAGTGATCGCGTCGGTATCGAGTTTCCATTGACCGACTTTATGAGCAATGATCCGGCGAAGTCATTCCTGACCGGCGTGATCAGCGGGAAAGAAGTCGATACCGATAAGATCGATGGTATCCCGTGCCGCCACTTGTTCTTTACTCAGTTCGAGTCGATTGAATTAGAACTCTGGGTGGAGAACAACGATCGCGCCATTCCCCATCGGTTAGTTATCACGTATCGTGCTTTGCCGGGCACGCCGAACTTTATTGCTGAATTCTCGGATTGGAACTTTCAACACCGTCCGTCCGACGCCGACTTCGTTTTCCAGCCGCCTGCGGGTGCGACTAAGGTGGACACCGACACCACGAGGGGGAATCGATGAAGCCAGCGATGATCTTTGGCGTTGGGTTAGCCCTGGTGATGGCGGCAGCGAGCACGGCTGATGCTTGGCGGGCTGCGGTAGGTCCACGTGGCGGTGCTGCCGTAGCCAGGCCGCGTGGTGCTGCGGTACGGGGTCCATATGGCGGTGCTGCCGCTGTCGGGCGTTATGGCGGGGCTGCGGTGCGCGGCCCTGGTGGTAACGTCGCAGTCAGGGGCGGCTACGGTGGCGCGTATTACGGTGGTCGATGGGGCTATGGGTATGGTGCTGGTGCGGTAGCTGCTGGCGTGGCAGTCGGTGCCGCCGCTGGTGCCGCAGCCGCCACACCATATTATTATCCTAGCTGCTACCCGTATTACTGTCCGCCACCTTACTAGCTCCATGGCCGATGACTGGCGTCGCGGCTTTTGGCAATCTCAATGCAGCAGCTTCGCGTTTGGGTTCTATGCGTTCTGTGTGGATTGCTTTTGCTCTCACTACTATCGTTACCTCGTCGGCGTTCGCTGGTCTTGACGATGTTCATGCCGTCATACCCGGCACTTTTGGGGTACTAACCAAATGCCGCGGCTGGATTGTCACCACAACCTGCAAAACCTATCAGCACATGCGATTGCCACACCGGATTGCAGGCGGCGATACGATCACCCTGCGGTTTGGCAGCAATCCTAAGTTTTATCGGTTTCCGGTCGCGCGGATTGATCAGAAGGCCGGGCGGTGTGTGATTTTTAGCGAAGCCGAGGGCAACCGGCACCAAATTGACAAGATCAATGTCCCTCATTGCCATCGAGCGGTTTGATCAGAATCGAGTGAGAATAGGAGAAGTCAAATGGCTGACGCATCCGCGAAGCGGGTGGAAATTGTGATGCGCTATTCGACCGTTGTAACCGTGTACGCTCTATTGTCGGCTACACCCGCCTTTGCTGCCGGTGGCGGTGCAATCGTATGGGATCGAGAGACCGAAAAATACGGCGCAAGCTGGAACCAACCGACGCCGAAACGGGCTGCGGAAGCTGCAATCAGCCAATGTGGAGCCAGCGGTTGCAAGGTCGTCTTAAAGGTTCGGCCAATGATGTGTGGTGCGCTGGCGATTTCCGGGGATAGCAAAAAGGCCGGTACCGCTGTGCGGAAAGATCTCGATACCGCTCGTGTTGCCGCCCTCACATCTTGTCAGAAGAATAAGGGAGCCACTGACTGCGCCGTTAAGACGGCTGATTGTAATAAGTAAGCCTACCCAATTGAAGGCAACTCAACCGGCCGGCTACGCCGTAGATTACCAAATTTCAAGAGACATGCCTCGGGTCCAGCCACGGCTGGTTGGACGAATCCAACCAGGGTTGTGGTTAAATGTGTTAGCCGATGGCCGCTTCCAGGTTCCTGAGAAAAGATCGCTTTTGCTCGGGAGGCAACCTATAGTATAGTCGATTTCGACGGGAAATACTTTCACGTTAACGCTAACCCCCACAGCGGCAGCGGGCGATTGAGCATCGTAAACTTATGCGATACCAAGCACTTTACCTGCGTGAGCCTCCGCATGCTTCTTGTGTACTGCGTCCAAATCACCCCTCTACGCCTTAACGCGGGCCGGCGTATAGCGCCGAGTGATCAGGCTGAAACCAACCAATGCCGTGCCGAGAAGCGCCAGGGTGGCGGGTTCGTGGATTTTATCGGGCGGTGCATCACTATTCGCCGCAAATTCCGACACAGCCGCTCCGCTGGTTGTGCTACATCCAGGCTGGGCGCAAGCGAAAGCATGGACGGCAGCTACGTACCCGGCGTTGTCCGGTGTGAGCACGCCCGCTGCCGTCGTCCACGGCGCGCCGGTATCGGTCAGGGTAAAGCCGATTAGCCGGTTACATTCGCCGTCGCACCACCCGCAACCGCCGCTCGAAATCGCTCCGATCAATAGCATGATCGAGGTATTTCTCTGTGCGAGACATCAACAGGTATCGAAACGCGGCCGCGATCCAGTGCATCAAGCAACTGCACTCACGCTGCCGCACCGCATACCACGGTCCTGGCAGAGCTACGCACGGTGTTTCAGGCCGGTGGGAGCCCTGACGCGAATAGCGGCGAACGACGATGGTCATCGTTGCGGGACTCTGGCGAGGCGAAGGGGGGACTAATGCGGAAGTCGCGGCAGGAATGCTTCGCCCGTACTCAGAAACCCGAAGATCGAGATCGGTTTTGAGATGTAGGCGTCACATCCGCTGTCGAGGCCCTCGCGCTCATGCCATCCCATAGCAAATGCCGTTACTGCAACGATCGGAATGTGCCGGGATCGGTCGTCATCTTTAAGACGACGGGTCACTTCGAGCCCTGAGATTTCGGGCAGTTGGATATCCATCAGGATCAGATCGGGAAGGTGTGCAAGCGCCAGATTTATCGCCTCCAATCTGTCGCCAGTCTGCAACGTGTCGTATCCGTACCTTTCTAGAATATCCTTCAGCAGCCTCAGGTCGGCCTTGTTGTCCTCGACGATGAGAATGCGTGTAGGGTAATGGATCATCGTCAAGTCCCGGACATGAGGGTACGATTAACAACACGTAGGAAAGCGGTGTTCAGACACGAAAGGTTGGAGACTAACGAGCTTTACTCTTAGTCGCCGATACTGTCTAACACTTCGCTTTTATGAAGAAGATATCCAAAATTCGATGCATGTCATCAAAATTGATAGTTAAACTTACGAAATGCTGTCGACCGCACCGACTTGCACCGACCCAAAAGATGGCCGAAAGCTTCCGTCGACCGTCGCGTAGACCCCGCCAAAAAACGCTCGTTTCGAATACCGTGTCTTCGATCCGTCCAACGATCTCTAGGGGCAATCGGCGGCACATGCATGCAAGCCCAGTTACGCGATGGATTACCCCGGAGCGTTCAATCGTCTTTGCGGCTAAGAAACTGCACCAGCTTCTCGATATCGAGATCCTTGAGATAAACACTCAGAACCTCACCAGTATGGGCTCGGACACCCAAGACGAAATCGTGGCCGTTCGATCGACGACTAGGAAGCAGTCGTCGTGACCGCCCACTGCGAGCCCACGAGAAGCGCATGACATTCAAGGATCATTGCCCGATGCACGCCAAACGTCTAGAAAATACATGGTTTATGACCAAAATTTGAGCCATTGCCACTCCGCTGTAGTGTCAGATATCCAGGAAACCGGCGAAAACCGAATTGAATTTTTTCGCCTGCGGGGAGGCATCGACCAACATTGGCGTTAAGGGAAGGGGGGTTGGGAAGCAAAACGGTCGGGTCTCGCGATGGAGCAGCTAAATTGACCTGATGGGTCTCTCGTCCTTGTAGTGGATGATGACGCAGAGATGCTTCAGGTGACTGCTGAAATATTAGAAACTTTAGGATACCGCGTTCTTACAGTAAGAACAGGGCCGGAAGCCATCGAACAGTTGTAGCGCAACTCGGAAATCTCTGTTTTGTTCACCGATATCCGGATGCCCGATATCGGAGGCGACGGACTTGCCGGGATTGCGGCGACGTGGCGACCGGATATTCGAGTGGTTCTCACATCTGGGTTCGGCAGACCGCGTAGAGACTCCGAATTCCTTCCGAAGCAATATAAAGCCGCTGACCTCATCCGCGTCTTTCCGCCTCGACCGCTCCCATCATCAAGATCCTGACTCCTGCGGCGAATCCAACTCATAGGTTGGGCCAGCAATTGGACGCTCGGCTGACGGATCTTCAAACAAATTGGCATAGTGGAGGACCGATCCAAAACTGAAGACGACATCAAGAAGGCAGAGCAACACGAGGCTCTCAAACAGGCGCTATTGCGTTTGCTCGATGATCCACAAATTCAGCAGAAGATCGCCTCCTTACTGCTCGGTCGGCTTGGAGCACATTCCGAAGCAATGAACGTCTCGGGGCAGGCCCACATATATGAAAGTTGGAGGAAACAGTAATGCCGGGAATTACTGACAGGAATTTTCACGAGGTCGATCCACATTTCACCGCTAGAATCGTCGAGAGTTATGTTCGGCATCATACGGTCGGAATGAGTCAGGTCTCAGAACTCATTACCTCAGTTCATGGAGCGCTTGCTCAGCTTGGACGGCCAAGTGACCTCGAAGAAGTTCTGACACCCGCCGTGTCGATACGGCAATCTGTACGCCAGGATTATGTGGTCTGCCTCGATTGCGGCTACCGGGCCAAGACGCTACGTCGACACATCAGCACACGGCATAGTCTGAGCCGAGATGAGTATCTCAAGCGATGGGGATTGCGGAAGGATCACCCTCTGATAGCACCCACCTACACGGAGCAGTGTTCCACGATGGCTAAGGCATTCGGCTTTGGCCGCAAGCCAAAGGCGCAGATTACCCCGGCGCGAACGTCGCGAGCACCGGTTTCGGCACGTGCCGAAAGCTCCGCGGAGAAGCCTACACGGAGACGGCGTATTCCTTCCGCCTCGAAATCCGATGTCGTGAGTAAAGGGGCGGCAGCGCTACCGCCCATCAGGAAAGGAGGTTCTCGGGTGGCACCCAGAGGATAATCCCTGACCGAATCGCCCGACCTAATCGCACCGTTACTCAACCCTCTCCGGATAAACCCTCGCGAGTCGATGCCGGATCTGGTTCAAAGGCATGCCGCCGACCACCAGGCCCAATTGACAAATGGAATTCAATGGTCGGAGGAACTCCGGGCAGCGAGGGCTCAAGCCGCTCGCATCTCCCGCCTGATCCAGCTTACCAACGAGCTTGTAATTTCTGCTGATTGCACCGCCCGGCTGCAATCGCTGGCCAGCGACAATCAGCCCATAAGGCGCTTTTTGCATTGATAAAGTTGAGGACAGGTGATGTGCTCTGCTATCCTCTACGACCACAGCCGAATTATGCAGGGAGGCGCAAATGGCAAATGTTCTTTCGCACAACGAAAGGGCGGCAGCGACCTGGGGGTCAGGAGGACGGGATTACGACCGGATCAGCGAGTTCGTCTCGGACGTGTTAACTCATCTGGTCAACCGCATTGCTCCGCGGGCCGGCGAGCGGTTCCTCGACGTGGGAACGGGCACGGGGTGGGCGGCGCGGCTGCTCTCGTCACGCGGCGCGACAGTGATCGGCGTTGACATCGGACCCGGTGTTATCGAGGCCGCAAGGACGCTGGCACCGGACATCACCTTTCGGGTTGCCGATGCTGAAGCACTACCATTCGAAGACGCCAGTTTCGATGCGGTCACGTCCACCTTTGGCGTTATGTTTGTTGCCCGGCCAGAAATCGCAGCAGACGAGATGGCTCGTGTTTGCAAGAAGCGCGGGCGGTTAGGGCTTTTAACGTGGGTACCCGAAGGGACAGTCACCGGCACGGCCCTATATGCCGCCGCTCGCAAACCCGCCCCCGTCTCCGTTCGAATGGGGTCGCCGGGAGCGAATTCAGGAATTGCTTGGCGACGCATTTAAACTTCGGTTCGAGACCGGGACAACGACGTTGCGGATGCCCGATGGCGAGTCAGTCTGGGAGCTTTTCGTCAATGGCTTTGGCCCAATCAAGACCATCGCCGCCAATATCGATCCTGGGCGGCGGGAGCAGCTAAAACGAGATTTATCGAGTTCCACGAGCGGTATCGCACCGACCTCGGGATCGCGATGCCGCGCGATTACCTTGTCACGATCGGCCATCGACGGTAGCCACCAAGTCCAAGAAGGCATGCGAGAACTAATGGATCGAACACCACCACCAACGTCACCCGGTGCGCGCTCAAGCTGCCGCGAATGACGGGGGGCTCGATAGAGGTTTTTCGTGAAATCAGGTTTGCCGCCAAGCCGACGAATGGCCCGCAGGTGCCGCATCTGCGCGACGAATTCTATGTCGTGCCGGGACCGCACATTACCGAGTGGAGGACACGGTGACTGAGGTCGGCCCTGGAGACTCTCTCTTTGCTGCTGCGCATGTGGAGCAGGGGCTCGAAAATATCTCAGCAGATCTTTGTGTCTGGGTGATGTACACATAAAAACGAGACAGTCCGCTGTTGAGTGGCTTTCTGCGCCGGACGTTCGCATCGATATTCCCCGATGGAAACCCGCAGAAGATTCCATACTCGGGCCAATAAGAAGCCGCGGTACGATCGGCACGACCTCATGTTGCCGTTGCCGTTGAAGAGTAACGATTGTAAGCCCATTCTATGGGGGTTATAGTAACCCGTGGCTTAGCAGGCGTTAGCCTTCCTTGTCATGCCCCAACCGGGGGAGTCTAGCTTTCTGATCTTTGGGGGAATAAAGCAAGATGAACAAACAACTACTCGGATAAGGACCGCTTTGAATGCACTAGCAGGGGTTACGCTGGCGCTAGGTATTTGCGCAGTCCAGTCTGCCCTGGCAGACGAAGGCACTTTTACAGTTGCTAGTCTTCAGGGTCGTTACGCCTATGTGAATAATACTGAAGGAGTGGCCAGTTTCGGCCCGATGAGTTTCGATGGAAGAGGCGGTGTTACTCTGTCGGAGACAGTTAACTTACCGTGTGCTAATCCGGCTCAGAGTTGTGATAGAACTATTGATAATATTACCGCAACTGGCACCTACACAGTTAACTCGGATGGGACGGGGGTTGCTACGTTCGCATTCAAGTTTGCTGACGGCACCCCTATCGGCACCGAGGTATACGACTTCATAATCGATGCTGTTACAAGGAAGCGAACAAATCTCCTAGGCACCCAGGTTTTCGCGGCTGACCGACTTGGAGGGTTGGCGGGGCAGTTGGCTGCTCCCACATGGAGCCGAGTATCAGACTGAGCATAGGAAGACGCTCAACCGATCGATCTCGGCGAAAGGCCACGCGAGCCGACGCCCGCGGAGCGGGTAGCAAGCGTCAGATTTGATCCACTAACCGGGCCGTAGCCCACAAGAACCAGAGACTCGACACCGCGACGCTCCTGATCACCGGGTGCGATTTGAGGGAACGGGAAGCCGGGCGCATCCCATTGGCTATCGCCGAGCCGCCTCATGAGAGCCGCGCAGGAGGCCGCTTGCGAGGTCGAGCGGCGGTTCTCTGTGCGAATCATGATCACGAAAATGTCCCTCGCGGCACGATCAACGTTTAGTGATTGACGCTTCGGCAATGATGTCCTGAGGCGCAGATCGGTATCGTCTCCACAGCGCGGAAGCTCCCTTTCTGTTCGGAGAGGATTGAGGGTCAGTCGCGATCTTCATAACAGTTGAGCCAGGGTCTTTCGCCGTCAAAATCGTGAGGATTGCCGCGACATAACCCCAGCTTTTCGAGTTTGGCCGTGATCTTCCCGCGAGCGGCACAATGGAACGCCGAATTCGGCAAGCCTCTACGGCATTTGATATCCTCATACTCCCCGCGTTTGATCAACCATTCGAGATCTGTAGACGCGGGGATATCCGCTATAGATTGAGGCGCTTCGATGCTTTCCGCCGAGTCTATCGAGCTTCGCCCGACTGCTGCCCAACGCTCGCCCCCTTCCAGCTTGCCCCACACGACGGTTCCCGAAGCGTAAGCGTCCGGTCTGAACCGGCCAGATGGGTGTAGCCAAGGGAAGTGCGCCGGGAGAAGCTGGGTCCTTCTGGACGTACAGAAGGAGCCCGTGGAGTGGACGGCGAGATTATTGCGCGTGTCGAGCGTCGCCGGCAGTGGACGCCGCAGGAGAAGGCTGCGCTACTGGCCGAGGTGGAGG
>Ga0306924_10005882_pt1 | contig 12154 bp, 10 predicted proteins | sample sta12Can44000111_FD_203756 | JGI IMG/M metagenome (GOLD analysis project Ga0306924, IMG submission 203756) | Lab enrichment of tropical soil microbial communities from Luquillo Experimental Forest, Puerto Rico - statanox.12C.anox.44.000.111 (v2)... | ecosystem: Environmental > Terrestrial >... | reverse complement strand
CGAGCATGTCGTCGAGGATTATGCGAGCCTGAGCCTGACCCTGAAGCGGCACCCGCTCGCCTTTTTGCGCCGCGAGCTCGCAAGCGAGGGCCTGGTCACTGCCGCCGACCTCGCCGATCTGCCGGTCGACCGACGGCTCGCGATCGCCGGGGTCGTATTGATCCGCCAGCGCCCGGGCAGCGCCAATGGTGTCGTCTTCATCACGATCGAGGACGAGACCGGGATCGCCAACCTGATCGTCTGGCCGCAAATTCTCGAGCGCTTCCGTCGTGCCGCACTCGGCGCCACCTTGCTGCGCTGCACCGGCAAATTGCAGCGCGAGGAGAGCGTCATCCATGTCGTCGCCGACCGTCTCGACGATTTGACCCCGCGGCTCAACACGTTGCGCGAACGCACTGGCGAGGCCGAGCCCGGGCCGTTGCGCAAACCGCCTTTCGCGCTGCCCGAACGGATGCCGGGTTACGATGTCCGCGACATCGTCATCACCAGCCGGAACTTCCGGTAACCCGCTCGCTTTCCTCAGACCACCCGGTCGCGGCGGAATCCGGCGACCTCGTCGGCGCTGTAGCCATGCTCGGCGAGCACCGCGTCGGTGTCCGCGCCCATTTCGTGCGGCGGGTGCTCGATCGACGGTCCGCCATGCGTGAATTTGAACGCGGCGAGCGGCACCCCGAGCGGGCCGTCGATCCCGGGAACCGTGTCGAACTTATGGAACACCCGGCGCTCGGAAAAATGCGGGTCGGCAAGGGCTTCGGCCATTGTGCGAACGCGGGCGGCCGGCACGTGGCGCGCCTGGAAATAGACCTCCCACTCGTCGGCGGTCTTGGTCTTGATGATGTCGGCGATGATCCCCGCCTCGCGCTCGCGGTCGTCGATGCGTGCATCGTTGTCGGTCTTGATCATGTCGGCGCGTTCGACCGCGCGCCAGAACCGTGCCTGCTGGCGGATATTGCTGGCGCCAATCATCACCAAGCCCTCCTTGGCCTCATAGGCGCTGTTGGTAGCAAAGGGCTGCTTGTTGCCGTGCGGTTGCGGCTCGGTGCCGTTGCGGAAATAGCCGGTCATCAGCGAGGCCTGCATCATCATCGCGACACCGAGCATCGCGAGATCGATGTGCTGGCCTTTGCCGGTGCGCTCGCGCTGAAAGAGGGCGCTGGCGAGCGCGAAGGCGCCCATCGTACCGGTCGCGTAATCGACCGCCGGGGCGCCAATCTTGATCGGGTTTACTTCCTCAGTGCCGGTCGACGCCATGATCCCCGAGGTCGCCTGGATCACGTGGTCGTAGGCGGTCTGCTCGCGCCGCACCCCGTCCTGGCCGAAGGCCGAGATCGAGCAGTAGATCAGACGCGGGTTGATCTTCGACAGCGCCTCGTAGCCGAGCCCAAGCGCGTCGAATGCACCCGGCCGGTAGTTCTCGACCAGCACATCGGCCCGGGCCACCAGCTTCTTTAGGATGTCGCGGCCCGTCTCGGTCTTCAGGTCGAGGGTGATCGACCGCTTGTTCGATCCCTGGGTCAGAAACGAGGTCCCCATATTGCACCGGTTGAGCGCGCGGTCGGTGCCGGTCTCGCGGCTCTGGTCGGGCTCCTCGGGATGCTCGACCTTGATCACATCGGCGCCGAGCACGGCCAGCTGATAGGCGGCAAACGGACCGGCCAGCACATGGGTGATGTCGATGATCCGAATGCCTTCAAAGGGTCGCGTCATGACGCCGGCTCCTTGCTGGGAACAAACCGCTGGCTTGTCAGCGGGGTCACCGCAGGTATAGTCGCGCACAACCATTTCGACGAGGGCGTTTATGGCGCTTTGTTGGCTCGCCCCATGGATTGTGCTGCTCTTCGCAGGGCTCTTCGCCACCCCCGTCGGAGCCGCCGGCTTTGTCGATTCGGCGGAGCGATATGTCGTGGTGCCCGATCGCGTCGGCCGGGTGATGGGGGCCGACCAATCGGCCGCGGTCCTGGTCTTTGTCTTGGCGCCGGAGAAGCTCGTCGGCTGGAGCCGGCCGTTGACGCGCGAGCAGCGGGCTTACATTCCCGCCAGGCTCGCCCGTCTGCCGGTCACCGGCGAGCTCGGCGGGCCGGCTCCGACTGCGGCGGCCGACGGGGTCGCCCGGCTGCGTCCCGACCTGATCATCGATACCGGCCCTGTGACGCCCGAGGCAGCCGCTCGCTCTGATGAGATCCAGCAGCAGACCGGGATCCCCTACATTCTGCTCGACGGCGGGATCCAACAGGCTCCCGATACCCTGACCACGGTCGGCGCGATTCTGGGTGTCGCCGAGCGCGGCCGGGATCTCGCCAGCTATGCGCGCAACGCGATCGACGGTCTGCGCGGTCGGCTGCTGATCACCGAATCGACATCGCGGCCTCTGGCGTATTACGGTCGCGGGCCTGAAGGGCTCGAAACAGGGCTCGCGGGCTCGCAGGCGATGGCGGCCATCGATCAGGCCGGTGTGATCAATGTTGCCGCCGGGCTCGGCCGCGGCGAACTCACGCGGGTCACGCGCGAGCAGATTTTCCAGCGGAATCCGGCGGTCGTCATCGCCCAGCAGCGCGGCTTTTATAATGCGCTGCAGCGCGACCGGGGATGGCGTGGTCTTCCTGCGGTCACCAAAAAGAACGTCTACCTGGCGCCGGCCGCGCCGTTCGGATGGATCGACGACCCCGCCGGGGTCAACAGGATCATCGGGCTGCCCTGGTTGACCGCGTTGTTCTACCCGGACGTTTATCAGGAGGATCTGCGCACCAGCGTGCGCGAGTTCTACGACAATTTCTATCGGATCAAGCTGACCGATCGGCAGCTCGAAGCACTCGTCCGGCCGGCCGAAGCGCATGCCGGTGCTTCCGCCGGCGGGTTCAGTGTGCCGATCCTCGGCGCCGAGCCAGTGCCGCTTCCGGGCGGGGCACCCAATACCCCTGGGGTTAGACCCCCCGGTCGAGGGGGCACTCAGGGATACCCGGGTTATCCGCCGCCGACCACTCCCCCGATCCGGCAATAGCCGCGGGCGCGTCAGACCCTCACGATTCGGTCGCCCGCACAAAGCACAGGATCCCCCGCTGCGGTGTCCAGCACACCACCGCATGACCGGTCGGGTTGTCGGTGCGCTGCAGGATCTTGTCGGACGGGACAACATGCCAGGTTCCGCCAATCAAGGCTTCGTAATGGTCGGCCTCGATACGGTATTCGGTGGCCCGGCAATCGGTTACCGAACAGCAGGAAATGCTGGTGCCGGGCACCAGCAGGCTGCGGAACCACGGCCCGAGCGCCGGGTCGGCGTCGGCCGGCGGCTGCGCGCCGGCGGCGGCGGGGAACAGCAGGGCCGGTAAGAGCAAGAGGCGTGTCATGACTCGCTGTCGGGCAAATCTCATGCCAACACGATGAACCCGAGGCAGGACGCGCGAACTGAAGACCTGCTCTTGCACGCCGCTTCTTTACCATAAAACAGTCGCCGGAAACTCACTCCATCGGCAGGCCGGGATGGACGCCGCGGCTGTCGAGCGGAGTGAACTGCGGGGCCAACGCCGGGATCGCGACCTCGGCCAGCGTCTCCGGCGTCCAGCCGCCTTGGCGGTGCACCATCCGCACCGGCCGCATATGGCCATAGAGCGACAATTCGCCGGCGCGCTGGTGAAACACTTGGCCGTTAACGTGGGCAGCCTGCTCGGAAGCCAGAAACACGCAGAGCGGGGCGATCGCATCGGCGCGGCTGCGGCGCAGCCGCTCCTCGCGCAGCGCCGCCGCCTGCGGGTCCTTCGGCGTCGGCACCGAGCGGGTCATGCGAGTGTCGGCCGATGGGCAGATGACGTTGACGGTGATGCCCTTGGAGGCATTCTCCATCGCGACGATGCGCGCCAGCGCGACGATCCCGAACTTGGCGGCACCGTAATTGCACTGCCCGATATTGCCGAGCAGCCCAGAGGTCGACGACACCATGATGATCCGCCCGTAATTCTGCTCGCGAAACAGGTTGATCGCCGCCCGGTTGATGTTGAAGTGGCCGGTCAGGTGAACATCGATGACCGCCTGCCAGTCGTCGGGAAACATGTTGTGAAACATCTTGTCGCGCAGGATGCCGGCGGCGTTGAACACGATGTGCAGCCCGCCAAAGCTATCGCGCGCCTGCTGGACCATCGCCAGGCAGTCGTCAAATTTGGCGACCGAGCCGTAATTCGGCACGGCCTCCCCGCCCGCCGCCTTGATCTGATCGACGATTTCCTGCGCCGGTGTCTGGTCCGACCCCTCGCCGCCGCCGCTGGTTCCCGGATCGTTGACGATGACCTTGGCGCCGTTGGCGGCCATCAGCTTGGCCACTTCGGCTCCGACCCCGCGGCCCGCGCCGGCGCATAGTGCCACTCGTCCGTTGAGCATGCCCATTCCTGGCTTCCTTAAAAGTGCAAACGATTACCGCGCTTGTCGCGACCCCGACGGGTTTTGTCAATCCGCCGGGAGCGAAAGAGCCGGCGCTAGCGGCAATACGGGATCACCTCCTTGGCAAACGCCGTCATCGATTGTTTAACCATGGCGTGGTCCATGACCCCGCCCTGGTTGAAATAGCAGATGAACTCGTCCATGCCGTATTCGCGCTGCAGCGCCCGCACCCGGTCGATGCAGTAATCGGCGTCGCCGAAGACCCCCATCTCGCGGTCGAAATCCTCGTATTTTACGCGTTCGATGCGGGCCAAGACCTGGCGAAACGCCTCGAAACTCTTGATGTCGGTCTGGCCGAGCGGCCGCAGCCGCTCGGCGGCCTCGCGCAGAAAGCGCAAGAGCCCCGTCTCGCACTCCTGGCGTGCCTGGGCCCGGCTCGCTGCGACATGGACCGGGAAGGCCAGCGCGGTGTCGCCGGGAATACCGGCCGGCAAGGTGTCGCGATATACCGCAAGGCCCTCTTTGAGCTTGTCGGGCGGATTGATCAGCGGCGTGGCGAAGATCGGCAAGCTGCGGCGTCCGGAAAACGGGAAAGTGTCGGGGCTGTTGGCGGCGATCCGCACCGGCGGGTGCGGTGTCTGCACCGGCCGCGGCACGACGCTCAAATCACGGGCGCGAAAATGCTTGCCCTCATAGGAGAAGGTGTCGCTGCTCCAAGCCTTCAGAATAAAGTCGAGCGCCTCCTCAAAGCGCTCGCGGCTCTCCTCCTGCGGGATCGCGTAACCTTCATAGTGCAATGGCGCGGTGCCGCGGCCGCAACCGAGCTCGAGCCGCCCGTCGCTGAGGATGTCGGCGATCGCCGCTTCCTCGGCGATCTTCACCGGGTTGTGCAGAGGCAAGAGGGTCACCGCCGTCCCGAGGCGAATGCGGCGGGTGCGCTGCGCCGCAGCCGCCAGCACCATCAGCGGGTCGGCGAGGATCGAGAAGGCGCGGCTAAAGTGCAGCTCGCCGAGCCACACCGTGTCGAAGCCGATCTGATCGCCGAGCTCGATCTGCGCCATGATGTCCTGGTAGCGCTGGCGTTCGGTGAACCCGCTCGCACAGGGTAGCTGGTCGAAAAAGCCAAAGCGCATCTCTACTCCTCCAGCCACTGTCCGTTGTGGCGAGCGGCCGGGGATAGCACGGCGTGCCCGCGGCCGGCAATCTGCGAGCCACCTAGCTTGCCTTCCTGCAAGCAGCCGGTACCCTGTGATGCCTCACGATCGGCGGCGCCCGCGCGATCGCAAAAATTTTCGCGATTTTTTAAATAAATCTCGACGGATTTTTAAGTAAAGGCATTTGATCGATCACCCTCGGATGCGGCAAAACAAGCAAGGGTGTCAGGCGCAACATCGCGCATCTCGAAGCGAAGGCCGCCAGCCCAGGAGCCCGTCCGTATGTCGGCCCGCATTCTTGTCGTCGATGACATTCCGCTGAACGTCAAGCTGCTGGCCGAGTGGCTCGAGCACGAGAATTACGCGGTCGACACGGCCGCCGACGGGTTCGAGGCGCTGGCGAAGATCACGGCCGAGCGGCCCGACATCGTCTTGCTCGACGTGATGATGCCGGGGCTCGACGGTTTCGCGACCTGCCGGCGCATCAAGGCCGACCCGGCGATCGCGCACATCCCGGTCGTCATCGTGACGGCCCTCGACGATGTCGACGACCTCGTCAAAGGCTTCGAGGCCGGCGCCGACGATTTCCTGATCCGGCCGATCAACGGCCTCGAGCTAATTGCACGCGTGCGCTCGCAGCTACAGCGCAAACAGCAATACGAGCGCGTCCGTGAGGAAGCTCTGATCGATCCGCTGACCGGCGCCTTCAACCGCCGCTATTTCGACGCCCATGCGCTGAGGCTCGCGGCGCGCTGCCGCGCGGCGCATCGCCCGCTCGCCATCCTATTGGTCGATCTCGACCATCTAAAGCAGATCAACGACACCCATGGCCACGCCGCCGGCGACAGCGTGCTGAAGGCGGTCGTCGACAGGGTCATGTCCGCTGTGCGCCCGTCGGACTTTGTGTCGCGGATGGGCGGCGACGAATTCGCCATCGTGATGCCGGACACCGATCTCGACGCGGCACTTCAAGTCGGCGAGCGTCTGCGTGGTCGCATTGCTGCCGCGCCCGTCGAAGGTGTTGCCGTCTCGGTCAGCGTCGGCGCCGCCGCGTCGAAGCCGGACGCGGAGGAGGAACTCGACACGATCTTCCAGCGGGCCGACGCCGCGCTCTACGCGGCCAAGAGAGCCAATGGCAACCGCGCGCCCGCCGATAGCGACGAACTGCGCCTTACAGATACCCGGCGGCCGACGGCGTGGCAGCTCATTTCGCGCTTGTGGCGACGAGCCCGGCTCAGCGCGCCGCCTCCTCCGTCGTTCCGCCAAACACGGGGTAATCGGTGTCGTCGATAAAGGCTTCGTCGCCTTCGGTCGGCAATTGCTCGGCATGGCCGAGGGCGCCCTGGATGTCGTTGCCCCACACCTCGCGCGGCAGCTCGTACAGCACCTCGACGCCATAGCCGTTCGGATCGCTGATATAGAGGCTGTGGGTCATGCCGTGGTTGATGCGACGATGGAACTTGACCCCCTTGCTGAGCAGAAAGGCCAGCTGCTTTAGCCACGCCTCGCGGTTCGGCATCGTGATCGCGATGTGGTTGACCGCGACCGGCGTCGTGAACATATCCCAATCCTTGGGCGGCGCCGGCAGGTCCGGGTTCTCGCAGAGCGCGATGTCGTGGTGGTTCATCTGGCCGCTGTGGTCGCCGCTATAGAAGCGCATCTTTCCACCGCGGCGCAGCGACACGCCGACCTGCTTGAAGCCGAGGATCTCGGTCCAGAAGCGGTGCGATTCCTCGATGTCCCGCACGTTGATCACCAAGTGATTGATACCCGACGGGGTCAGCGCTGCCGCCGGGGCCATCGGGATTACCGGAGATGTGCCGTCTGCCATTCTGATGCTCCACGATTCTGCCATAGGTTTGACGCTACCCCAGACAATAGGAAATCATCGCGCGCTTCGCCAGCTCGGCGGCCAGGGCGGCAAATAGAACAAGGCCGACCATAGGGGGGCGGGCCGCCGGGAAAATACCCGTAAGGAAAGGGCAATGGTGGCGGCGGGGTCACAGCGCTGGCGACCGGAGGCACGGTGTCTGTTGCCCGGCGGTCAACTTCGCTGATCGCTGGCTGACCGTGAAGCTTTTGGCCTCGCGGCCGCGTGTGCAGATGCGCAACCCGCGCACCGCCTTCGGCGCGCGGTCGGGATTGCGGCACGACCAGCTGTGATGCCGGGCTCGGTCCCGCATCCGGCTGCTGCAATCCGGTTGCTGGTGGAGCCGGCAGTGGAGGCGGCAACGGCGCGGTCGCTATCGCGCCCTGCTCGGCGCCCGCTGAGCCGTCGACTCCAGCCAGCAAGACCACCAAAGACACAGCAAATGCCAGCCGATAAGACATCCCGGGCGAACCTCGGAGAGAACGGAGCCTCGTCGTTGCGATGGCCACGCTGGCACCCGTCTCAGTCGAGGTGGTACACGCGGCGGGCCGTGCCGCTGAACAAGGCGTGCTTCTCATTCGGCGAAGCGCCGGCGGCGATGCGCTTGAAGGCGTTCCACAATACCGCATAGCCGGTGCCAACCTTCTCGACCGGGAAATTGCTCTCGAACATGCAGCGGTCGGCGCCAAACAACTCGACGCACGTCGCCATATACGGGCGCCAGTAACCGGCGAGCTCTTCAGATGACGGCGGTACGGGTGCAGTGCCGTAGTCGAACGCTGCCAGCCGCCGCATCATGCCGCCGAGCTTGACAACGACATTGGGGCAGGCGGCGAGCTCGGTCATCGCGGCTTTCCACGCGGCAAACACCTCGTCTTTTTTGCCCGCGTAAGGGCCGTAGCCGAGCACTCCGCCGACATGACCCATGATGATCGACGCGGCCGGAACGGCGCGCGCGAGCTCGGCGACATCGGCGAGCTGCGGATGATAGAGCCAAGCATCGAACGACAGGCCGAGCGCGGCGAGGCGGGCGAGCCCGGCCCGAAACTCCGGCCTGTGATAGAGATGCGGCCGCATATCGGCACGGCTGTTGCCGATCACCTCGCTGGCGTCCCACCCGGCCGAGTGGCGGACGCCGCGAAACCGCCCGCCGCCGGCCCGGATATGGGCTTCGAGCACCGGTTCGACCTGGTCGCCCAAGGTCAGATCGGCGTAGCCGACGATGCCGGCGGCGACCCGCGTTGACCCGTAGCCGCCGCTCGCGCTCATGGCCGCGAGGCCGGCGACAAATTCGGTCTCGCCGACCGGGCGCATCTCGGCCGGCCCGCCGGCGCGATACATCGAACGGCATTCGAGAAACACAGTTGCTTCGATGTTGTGGCCGGTAGCGAGATCGGCGATGAGCTCGTCGAGCAGGTAGCGATGGTCCGCCCGATCCCAGAAGTGATGATGGGTGTCGATTATCGGCAGCTCGGGATCGAGGATCGCTTCGGACGGCTGCTTTGCGAGCCAGGCGTCGTTCGGCGCCGCGATCGTCCGTCCGAATTGCGTGGCTTGCTCAGGCATGCGGATGCTCCCTCCGAGGGGGGCCACATCGTAACCGATCCGCCGATGATCCCGCTCGGGAGCGGACCGGTCAACGAGTAAGCAGCGTCAGCGAAATCATCATCATAGAATTGCTTCAATCATATCGCACAGTTGCGGTCGCCGGAAAATCGGGGCCCTGCAAATTGGTTGTCTGCTCTAGGACCGTGATGCGAAACAGACAAGCGGGAGGCTCGGCTAAATTCCGCTGCCATTCCGCTGCCGACCGTGTTTAACTTGCGCAAATTCCGCTGCCGGCGGCTCCTGGCAAGCATATCCAAGTCACTGATTTGTATGGTATATTTTTTGTCCAACGCATGGATTTCGCGGGCTGAAATGGTTTTTTCCCCTGCGGCAGGGAAATTGCGATACCGGGGATCCGGCGGCGTTCACAGGCTCCAATAGTGGGTGCCTTGCGGGATCTGGTCGCGGGCGACCGCCGACTTGACATCGACAAACACCCCACCGGGTGCCAGCGCGGCAAAGAGCCTGTCCCAGCCCTTCTCGCCGAGCACCCGGTGCGGTACCGCGAGAACCAGCCCGTCGAGCCCGGTGAACCGGTCGAGCGAAACCAGCTTGACGCCGTGTTCACGCTCGGCCTCGGCCGCGTCGGCGAGCGGATCGTGCACCAAGGCGGCGATGCCGAACTCGCGCAATTCGGCGACGATGTCGGGGACGCGGCTGTTTCTGAGGTCGGGCACGTCCTCCTTGAAGGTCACGCCGACAATCCCGATCCTGGCGCCCTTGACCGGGCGCTCGGCGGCGATCAGCAGCTTGACCAGGCGCTGAGCGATAAACCCGCCCATCCCGTCATTGATGCGCCGGCCGGACAGGATCACCTGCGGGTAATAGCCCGCCGCCTCGGCCCGCGCGGTCAAGTAATAGGGATCGACGCCGATGCAGTGCCCGCCGACCAGGCCCGGGGTGAACGGCAGGAAGTTCCATTTCGTCCCGGCCGCCTGCAACACCTCGTTGGTCGGGATGCCGAGCCGGTCGAAGATGATCGCCAGCTCGTTCATCAGCGCGATGTTGACATCGCGCTGGGTGTTCTCGATGACCTTCGCCGCCTCGGCAACCTCGATCGAGGAGGCCCGGTAGAGACCGGCCTCGACGATCTTCCCGTAGACGGCGGCAATGCGCTCCAAGGTCTCCGCGTCCTCGCCGGCGACGATCTTGACGATGGTTTCGAGGCGGTGCTGCCGATCGCCCGGATTGATCCGCTCGGGCGAATAGCCGAGCTTGAAGTCGATGCCCTGCCGCAGCCCGGAGGCGCTGGCCAGCAACGGCCCGCAGACCTCGCGGGTCAGACCCGGATAGACGGTCGATTCGAAGACGACCACCGAGCCCGGTTTGAGGCGGGGCCCTATCAGCGCGCAGGCGCTCTGCAATGGCGCCAGATCGGGCCGCCGCTCGGTATCGATCGGTGTCGGCACCGTGACGATCAGAAAGCTCGCCTCGCCGAGCGCCTCGGGGTCGTCGGTCAGGCGCAGGCTGGTCTCGCGCAGGGCCGCTTCGGTGACCTCGCCGGTGGTGTCATGCGCCGTCCGCAACGCGGCGATGCGGTGCTGCGAGATGTCGAAACCGACGACCGGCGCGAATTTCCGCGCCAAGGCGAGCGCGACGGGCAATCCGACATATCCGAGGCCGACTACGGCAAATCCGCGTTCCATGCGATGGGTCCGGCTCTCTGATCAATTCGCCCCATGATACTGCTTGTACCATTCGACAAAGCGGGCGAGGCCGACCTCGATCGTGGTCTTCGGTTCGAAGCCGAGGTCACGGCGCGACGCCTCGATATCGGCAAAGCTCTCGGGAACGTCGCCGGGTTGCATCGGCAGCAGCTCCTTCGTAGCGGTGCGACCGAGCAGCCTTTCGAGGACGGCGATGAAGTCGAGAAGCTGCTCGGGGCGGTGGTTGCCGAGGTTGTAAACGCGGTCCGCCGCTCCGGCCGCGGGCGGGCGGTCATGCGCCGCGATGGTCCCGGCGACGATGTCGTCGATATAGGTGAAGTCGCGCGCCATCCGGCCCTCGTTAAAGACCTTGATCGGTCGTCCGGCGAGGATCGCCCGGGTAAACAGGTAGGCGGCCATGTCGGGCCGCCCCCACGGGCCATAGACGGTAAAGAACCGCAAGCCGGTCGCCGGCACGCCATAGAGGTGGCGGTAGGTGTGGGCCAGCAGCTCGCAGCTGCGCTTGGTCGCGGCATAGAGCGAAACCGGCAGATCAACCGGGTCTTCGACGCTAAACGGCTGCTTCCGGTTGGCGCCGTAGACCGAGGAGGACGAGGCATAGGTGACCGCGGTCAACCCGTCGATGCGGCGCGCCGCCTCCAGCATCACCAGGCTCCCCATCACATTGGCGTCGATATACGCGTAGGGGTTCTCCAGCGAGTAGCGAACCCCGGCCTGAGCCGCGAGATGGATGATGCTGCGCAGCTCCTTGTGATGCTCCAGCAGGGCGAAGACGCCGTCACGGTCGGCAACATCGAGCTTGACGAAGACAAAACCCGGATAGGCGTGGAGCAGGGCCATGCGCGCCTCCTTCAACCGCACATCGTAGTATTCGTTGAGATTGTCGACGCCGACCACCCGATCGCCGCGCTCGAGCAGCGCCTTGGCGACGTGGAAGCCGATGAACCCGGCGGCACCGGTGAGAAGGATCGACATGAGGCTCCTGGCGCTAGATGGCGACCCGGCCGCCGACCGGCCGAGAGCGGCGGCGTGGCCTATCGCTTCGCCGCGCCGCCGACAAGGGCTTTCGTGCGGTGATCGCGTGCTTGAAGCGACGCCCGAGGTGCTCGAGGCGAAAGGCGAGGCGCGGCTGCTGGAAGACCTGCCACAGCATCGGCTCGCAGCGGGTCGAGAAGCTTTCCTTCAGCCGATTGCGACCGGCCATGAAATCATAAACCCGGGCGCCGGATTGGAAGGCGTGCCGGATCGCCAAGGCGTGGGTGACGAAACCTGGCCGCTCATGGCGATCGCTGTCGGCGAAACCGCTCTGATAGGCGTAGATGCGGTCGCCAAACCGAAAATTGTAAAGATAGCCGATGACCCGGTCGCCGGCGCTAGCTCTCAGCAGTTGGGTTCCGCCTTCGGCAAAGCTGCGCTCGATCAGCAACCGGTGGAAGGGCTCGAAGAACTCGCGCGAAAATGAATGGATCTTGCCGCGGCGCGCCCAC
>Ga0306924_10005876_pt1 | contig 12160 bp, 14 predicted proteins | sample sta12Can44000111_FD_203756 | JGI IMG/M metagenome (GOLD analysis project Ga0306924, IMG submission 203756) | Lab enrichment of tropical soil microbial communities from Luquillo Experimental Forest, Puerto Rico - statanox.12C.anox.44.000.111 (v2)... | ecosystem: Environmental > Terrestrial >... | reverse complement strand
CCGACCCGATAGTGGTTTCGGGGAAGGCTGATACGGATGGGCAAGCTTGAGCGACGAGTGCGCCCGTCCGCTGCACCGGGGTAGTGCGGCGGCATGTACACAAGGAAAGCGTACGCAACACGGGAAGCCCCAATGCGTGATCAGGGATGATCAACCGGAGGCCCGTGAGGGACAGGCTGGGCGCAATGGGGTGGCGGCCGACTTATTCCTTTCGAGCGCTGCCCAGGGCACGACTACGGCGCCCGCGTGATCGCCACCTGCCGCCCTGAGAAATAAGAGCGACGGACTGTGGGCCGTCGAGGATGGCGGCGGGCCGGCGCCCCATCGCATCAGCAAGGCTTTTGGGGCAAACAGCACGCCCTCGGCTAACGGCGATGGCTCAATCGCGCCGGGAGCGGCGGTTCGATCGGGGGTAGCCCGTCCTCGCCGTGCCGCCGTCGAAGGTGAATTGGTGGCACAGCGTGCCTATATCTCTGGCGTTCCTGCAGGCACACATCTTTCGAAAGATATGTGAGACATCTCACACAGGCAAAGCCGGAAAGGCAGCGCAATGCCGGCGGGTACGGTTCGGAATGTCGGCCGTGGGTCAAGTTCCGGACCATCTTTCACAGGGTGCATCAGTCAAAAGGGAGAGGCATCATGTCGTTGAGAATCAATTCGGAAGTCCCGGACTTCACCGCCGAAACGACCCAAGGCAACGTTACCTTCCACGAATGGATCGGCGATGGGTGGGCGATCCTGTTCTCCCATCCGAAGGATTTTACACCGGTCTGCACAACCGAGCTCGGCTATATGGCGGGCCTGATGCCGGAGTTCCAAAAGCGCAATTGCAAGATCATCGGACTCAGTGTCGACCCGGTCGCTACCATTCGTGCTGGGCGAAGGACATCGAGGAGACCCAGGGCCACGCCGTCACCTACCCGCTGATCGGCGACCCGCAGCTTAAGATCGCCAAACTCTATGACATGCTGCCGGAAGGTGTCGGTGACACCTCCGAGGGCCGCACCCCGGCAGACAACGCCACGGTGCGCTCGGTGTTCGTGATCGGACCCGACAAAAAAGTCAAAGCCATGCTAACCTACCCGATGACGAGCGGTCGCAACTTCGACGAGGTGCTCCGGCTCCTCGACTCTTGCCAGCTAACCGCCCAACATCAGGTCGCCACCCCGGTCAACTGGAAGCCGGGCGAAGATGTGATCATCGCTGGCTCGGTCTCGGATGAGCAAGCCCGCGAAAAGTACCCCGGCGGCTGGAAAGCCCCGAAACCCTATCTCCGCATCGTGCCACAGCCGCACTAGGCCCTCACTCACTTGGTCCTCGGGCCGTGCCCTCTCTCACGTACCGTACGAGAGAGGGTTTCTTTGAATGCCAGTCGAGGAACCAAGACACACCTTCGACGTCTCTCGCGAAAGATTGAGGGTCGGGCCGAGATCTGCGCAACACAACACTTCATGTGGGAGGCCAAAATGGCGAAATATACGTTCACCTTGTCGAACTTTGGTGTCTATCACACACGTGCTCGGCACAACGACACAGACTGGGCTGCAATCTCGTTGCAGGTGGGAGCGAACAGTTTCGGGACCAGGACCTTCGCTTATGGTGATATCAACAACGCAGGAGATGAGCCGCTGTACGCGTTTCTCCCTGGCAACTCCGGGTGGTCATTCGACTCCATCGACATCCCTGATCCTCAGGCGGATATCGGCCTGTCATATCAGATCGTAAATGCGGGCAACGGGAGCCCCAGCGAGATCATGGCTAGGCTCCAAGCGACCGGAGATACGCTTGCCGGAGTAGGCGCGAGCGACGTTGCCGCTGCATTAGCTGGCGTCGGCGCAAGTTCTCTTCCCGCGGGCGGAGCGGGCATTTGGCTCCTCATAACCGCGGGCGGGATTGAAGCCTTGAATTTTCTCTGGAGCTGGTTGAATGTCTCATGCGATGGGCAAGTCGTTGCTGACCTCGTGGTGACGAAGCGATTGCAATTCGACAATCTTACTGCAAAAACTGGGATCTACGAGGAAACCAGACGTTACCCTGGAAAAGATTCCCCAGTCGGTTGCGGATCAAATTCGGACTACATTGCAACCTTTAGGGTGACGCGTGAGGATCGATCCTTCGATTTGTTCGGCGGTGTCGCACCTCCCTCTCTCATCGTGAATTACGGCAGCGGGCTGTGTCTCGACGTGCCAAGCCTCTCCACAGACGATGGGGTGCTGATTCAGCAGTATGCACTGAATTACGGCGATAACCAGCGCTGGCGGATTCAAAGCGTTACTCCGGACCCACTCGCAGCCGTCAGCAAATTCACGATCACTTCAATGAACAGTTCTAAGTGTCTTGACATCCCGGATGGCGACAATGCCGACGGAATTCAGCTGCAGCAGTTCCAATGCCACGGCGGACCAAACCAACAGTGGGTATTCGAGCCTGTGCCCCCTGATCAACTAGATCCTTCCTACGGCAGATATTACTTTGTGCGCAACGTTGTGTCTGGTAAGTATCTCGATGTGCCGGACAGCAGTGGCGACAGCGGTACTATAATTCAGCAGTTTCAGTTCAACGGCGGGGACAACCAAAAATGGAAGGTACTCCCCTAGACCGGCTAGCAAGTCGGGCGGCCTGGCTGAGCGGGCGGTCTCGGCGGCCTGCAGCCGGCTCGATGACACCGGCTACGCTGGAAGCCACCTTGTCCTGAAGATCGAACACGTCTTCGAGCGAGCCGTCGAAGCGGTCGGCCTAGAGATGTGTGCCGCTCTGCGTGTCGATCAGCTGACCGGTGATGCGCACGCGATTGCCGGCCTTGCGCACCGAGCCTTCGAGGACGTAGTGGACCCCGAGCTCGCGGCTGACCTGCTTCACATCAACCGCCTGGCCCTTGTAGGTGAAGCTCGTATTACGCGCGATGACTGAGCAGGTCCCTCGTCGCCCTGGACCAAGATAGCACGATCATTGCCGTCGTTGAGATGAGCCAGTCGAGCTGGCTCGTTGGCGGTGTGCTTCCCGGCATTGAGCGTCAGCCGCGCAAAAAGCTGGAGCCGAGCCCAGAGCGGCTGCTTACCCTACTGCATCGCTGGCGGGATGAAGCGGTCAAGGCCGGCCGCACGATCACGCGGATTGCGGTTGCCTTCGAAGCCGGCCGCGACGACTTCTGGCTGGCGCGCTGGCTTGCGGCGCGTGGGGTGGAGGCGCACGTGATCCATCCCTCGAGTGTGGCCGTGTCGCGGGAACATCGCCGGGCAAAGACCGATCGGCTCGACACCGAGTTGCTGAAGCGCGGGTTCCTGGGGTGGCTGCGTGGCGAACGGGGCCATTGCAGCATGGTGCGCGTACCGACGCTTGCCGAAGAGGACAGCCAAGCGGCCCAATCGGGAGCGCGAGTGCCTGGTCAAGGAACGCACCCGGCTTGTCAACCGCATGAAGGGCACCCTGGCCCGGCTCGGCATTCGTAACTTCAGACCAACCCTGCGCAACGCGGCGAAGCATCTAGCAGCCCTATCCACGCCGGAGGGCTCTCCGTTGCCCCCGAACGACCGTCTAGATGCTCGAAATCGACGCCGCGAAAGCCACGCTGAGCCGCAAAATCCAGAGTGGCAGCCCCCTGCACTTGCAAACCAATCTCGCGCATGATACCGTCCTCGGTCACGCAGGAGCTCGCCGCCATACGGATGCTATTCAACTGGATGGTGACCGGCCAGGTGGTCCCCACCAACCCGGCGGCAGCGGTGCGTGGGCCAACACACGTCGTAAAGACATACGAGGAAATAATCGGGCTCGGAATCCGCGGAATGTCGCGTTAGTGAGTTGATTTCTCGCAATGTGTGAGTTCGTTCACAGAGGCCCACGAAATCCGTAACATGTGCGCTTACTGGCCGACAAAACGAGGCATCAATTCAATTGCCAAATATCAAGCCCTCTAGAGACTACACTCGCGAGCGCGATACGAATGCAATCGCTGAGCGCGCTTGGTGGGATTGGTGGCGCATCACGGTCGTCGCTGAGCGCGATGGGTCTACTTAGCCACTGTCCATCATCTTGTGCGCGCTCCGTATAGCGATGTGGTTCGCGGTCAACACGTCGGGATTTAACAAAGTGAGACACTTACGAAAGTTAATAGCTCTCTAGATCTGATGCTGCCGCGGTCAGTAGTGCGGCAATAGAAGGGGGAGATCCATCATGGTGGTCAATGTCTCGCTGGACAACATCGCCGGCCTGGGTGCGCCGGTCACGATTTTCGGTCCGTCGCGGATCCAGACGACTTATTCATCGTGTGCGGTGTCGCCCAATGGGAGGGTAGCCTACTTTGGCCGCACCGCTTCCCACGATCCGGAGATGCGGAACCTTGTGGTAGCTCCGCTCGACGCCTCGGGAAATGTCATCGGCATCCCGCGATGCTACCCAACAAGCGCTTGGCCGTTGGCACCGATCGGTCCCGGCGGCGACTCCTACTCGACTATAACCGTCCTCCTGCTGAATTCGGCCAAGCGCCGACTTTACATGCGGGAGATGCGCGAGGGAGCTTCGACGGCGTCGACGCCCTACGGGCTGAATATCTATACGCTCGACACTAACGGATATCCCACCGGCGCGGTGCGAACCCACGCCGTTGGAAAGATCCCGGCCAACGGCGAAATCCATGGGTTGCTAATGCATCCCAAGCTGCCGCTGCTCTATGTGGCGGTGATGACCGGAGTGGCAGTGCAGCCACTCGGCAGTGAAGGCGAGCCAACTGGTGAGCCGACCGTCTACGAAATGGGGTTCGGAAAATACTCCCTGGACTCAGTGCGGATGCCAAATATCTCTATATGGGTACATTCCCAGATACTTTGGAGGTGGTTACCCTAGATGCCGATGGCCATCCCACAGCTCCGGTCACGGTCAAACCCTATACGGCAGGAACAATCAGCGATTACCTCCAGTTCACGATGGGGGCACGCGCGATTTATATGGTACGCTCCGATCCCGGCGGCAGTGGGCTGCCGATCTTGGCTCTGTGGCCTCTCGACAGCACCACGGGCCAGCCGATCGGCCTCACTCCTCTGGCGCGCAGCGACATCCGTCCGCCCTTGGTCGGGCCCAGCGCAATGACCATTGCCGCCGATAACACCAACAGTCGGTTGTGGATCGCCAACGTCAACACCTTCTCTGACGCCTTCACACACGACGTGATCGTCAGCGGAATCACCCCGACCACTTATGCAATCAACGCGGATGGGACGCTGGGCGTCGGCACGCCGGGTACCTCTCTCTCCGAGCTCTCGAATGCCGCGGTGCTCCTCCCCACTGCCAATGGCGCATCCCCAGATTCTTCAACTTCCGAACGGCAGCGATGCGCGCTCCCGGGTCCGCCTCCCCTAACCGGCTCAAAGGCTATCAGTGCCGCATCACAGTCAAAGCGGCAAGCGGCGCCTCGTTTCCTCTGCCTATCGATATCAAACATGAATTAAGCACCTTTGCGACTTTGCCCGTAACGGCTCTGAATATGCCCTCGGGATGGGCCGAGCTGGACCCCTTGCTGCAGGGTCAAGAGCAGCAAGTGCCAATCTTGATTTCCGCCAGTCCCGTCCCGCTCACATCCGTGACGGTTCAATTCGATCTGGCCGACTCCAGTGGGCGTATTCTCAAATCAGTCGTTGAGACAGCTCAATCCAACAGCGTCGGTTTCCTAATACCGGGATATGGCATGAGCGTAACCGCCCTGACTGGCGAGGTAACAGGGCTAGAGACGTCAGTCAGCGCAGCGTTGACTACCTTAAGGTTGCGACACTTAACGAAGTAGTCGTAGCTGATCGGCCCAAACAGATCATAACCGATTGCTACCACATTCTAGGAGGCGAGGCTAACAACCAAGTACTGACGAACCTGGCCCAAACTATGCGAGCACTGGGCTTCAATACGGTCAATGCCTACGAGTTCGACGGGCTTGGTCCCACAAATATCAACAACACGCTTAACGCCAACGGCCTATCAAAACGGTCAGACGCTTCTTATCGGGTGGGGGCGATAATCATGGCGGAATTTTCAGCTTCGACACAGTCGGCGGCATGACGACGGCCAACGTGGACAATTGGGCCGCGAACCTAGTTAGCGAGGTGGCTAGTGAAAATGGTGGTTCGCGCTCGCAGATCGTATCAATCCACATGGTGGATGAACCAGCTTGGTATTATCCGCAATGGCTCAACAATGTCAATGACGCAAAGAACTACCCGGGTTATCTGGAGGTTTTCCAGAAATATCTGGAGCAACAGGGTGCCTCACATGGGTTTACATACACAGATCTGGCCGTGGGCGCGACCGCTGGAGCGATTTGCACCCGATCGGGCAGAGCGTCGGAAATCCGTTAACGGGTGGTACGGCAAGCATCCAGAGCCGACGGCTTTATTACTGGACCATGCGCTTCTACTCCGATGCGGCGGTTGATGGGATGAAGATGGGTCGCAAGGCCGTGACCAAGGCCATATGCCATCCAGTGGCGACTACGGTGAACTGGACGCGTTCGTCCTACCGCTGGTACTGGCCCAACCCAGACGCTGTGAGCGTCGACACGGCGACGGGCTGGATGGACTGGGCCTCCGCCGGACGGACCGGGTCGCACACGCTCTGGACGGAGGACTGGTTTGAAAACAGACACGCTAACGCGTGGTCAGTTTATGCGGCGCTCATGCGCAGCTTGACACAAGCCGAAATACAGAGCTTCGGTGGATACGTCGTGGGCCAGTCGATGGGCACAATGCCCGCTGAGCAAATACAAGATCTTCGCTCTCATGGGGAACGGCGCTAAAAACTATTGCGGCTATGCGTTTGGACCCTATTTTCAGTTCGCCGATGGGTGGAGCGAGAAGTCGGTGGCGCTGGTCAATCCGGGCATTACCAACGGGAACGTATATAGCGAATACGCTGACGCCAATCGCCTGATCGGTCGGTCGGAAAGCATCCTCTATCCTGGCAGGGCCAAGCGGAGCCCGGTTGCGATCCTGTTGGCCGGCCCCAGCTGCCTTTGGGACAGGGATGAGGACAACCTGTATTACGAAATAGAGCTTTTCGGGCTTTATTATGCCATTTCGCATGGCTGCAACATCACCGTAGACTTCGTCGATGACGCGGATGTCGGTAGTGGCGCTCTGACAGATACGGATAATGACTATCATGTGCTTTACCTGGTCGGTCCGAACGTTTCGAAGGCGGCGCAGACGGCGATCGACAAGTGGACACCTGGGGCACGCACAATCGGCAGCTGGTCCTGGGGGCAGGTGCCGGGGTGGCTGATGAATACAATAGCGCTACGACAACATTTGACGGTCTTGCCGGCTTGGTCGCCGGCAGCCGCGCCCCAGTCCGTGATGTATTTATTGGTAACTACCCAATCGGCGATTACCATACTACAGCCGCCCCTTACACTGCCACCATCCAGGTCACCAATACGGCGTTTTATTTTAACGCAAGGGCGATGAATATCCGGGTCCCCTTTCAGATGCTCTCTCCTCTTTCCGGCGCGGCCGGTCCGAGCTGGACCGATCGGGTTTACACGACGGGCGGTCTGGTCAACCAGGCCGCGTGCGTGACCAAGAGATTCACCGGCAGCGGGGTTTCGAACTTTGTCACGGCGTTCGGTTTCTTTCCCAACTGGCAGTATTACGCTTCGCCCGATTTCAGTTATACGAACCAGCTTCCGCAGGGCCGGAGCATCATGGCTCGCGAGATTGCGATAATGCCGGTGATTCGGCTAAACCCACCGCGGACCGTGCATATCTATAAACGGCAAGGGGCCGGCGGGCGAAACGCTCACCGAGGTGAACCAATACCTGTCCAACTGCCCCGTCGAGGCGCTTCGGCTCAATGTTGGTGGCACTTCGCCCACGGCGATCGGTGTGGTGTTGCTCAATTGGGGTGGCGCTCCGTTCCACGATCTAAAATTCAAGGTGCTAGAGGGCATCGCCAGTCCCACGCGATTCACGCTCGCCAGCGGCGAAGTGCTGACGGACAAAGTCGACAGCAGCGGGATCAACGGGGCGACTATGACGCTCCATGATCTGGATGTTGTGCTAATCAGCAAATGAGGCGCGTGGTGGCAAGGTGGCGGAGACTCGTCCGCGGGGCTGATACGACCTGATTAGTCGCTGACCCATTGGAGCCAGGGATAGGAGCACAGAGATCGGATTTGTCCGGTTTGGCCAACTCGGTACGCTGCTCGACCGCGACAACACCGCCAGCGAGGTGTGGGCCGCTACCGCCTATCGCCAATGGCTGGCGCTTCGAGGATGCCCTGGCTCGGCCAATAGCGCTTGGGCCCGAAATCTTTAGCGGAGGTGGGGCGGTATCGCCGGAGACCCTATCATGGTCTACGCGGTTTCCTAGCCGCCTAGCAGCCTGTCGGACTTTAGGTGCGGTCCGGCCCATAATCAGCTTGAAAAAATCGCCTATCTCCGCGTCTTCCGCGTTACCGACATGAGCAACGTTGCATTGCCGGGCGGCTCGATCGGCGGGGCTGCTGGCCCAGTTGCTGGTGGTGACGACGGGGTTGCTTCCCCGCGACGCCGCAACAAACAGCTATTTGTTCGGGCGCGGTCCGGCGTGGTTTGCGTATCTAATGACGATCGCCTTGATGATCTTCGATTATATCGACCGGCAGATCATCGTCTCGATGTTCCCGTTTCTGAAAAGCGATTGGATGCTCACCGACCCAGTGCCGACCGTTGGGTCGCTGATTGTCGACCTGAGCATCTGCTCCGCGCCTGTGCGGACAGCCTGAGAAGGCTGAGGCTCGAAAGCATTGAGCTTTACCAGTTACATGCGGTCGATCACCGGATACCAATCGAGGATTCGATCGTTGCCGGTGCCGACGTGCACGTCCTTGGTGTACGTGAAGATGAACGGGTTGTTGGTGGTTTTGAACTGTTTGAAGGCGGCCTCGAACTTCTCGTGTAGGAGCCTACCTTGGTGAAGAACAGCATGACGAACACATCGCAATCGCGCCGCTATCTCGGCAGTCGACTGTGTCCGGCGATGAGTTCACTCCCCGCATCGTCCGGTTTTGCCGCGGGGCGGCGCGCCAGCACAGCTTCCACCTCAGTGGCCTGCGCCACCAGGTCCGGTGCAGTTGCAGCGCGCGCTTGAGCCAGCACGAGCCGCGTCAACACCGCATCGAGCGCGGTGGGGCTGGCTATGGCGTACGGCACCAGCGAGCGCAGCAATTGCATGCGCTCGGGTGGCAACGGCGCGCGGCCTGCCTGCGCCAGTGTCTCGGCAGCCAGCCTGGCCGCCAGGTGCGATACGAAGCCGGGATCGGGCACCGCGACCTCTTTCCCTGGCTTGTCTGAGGCGTTGAAGCGCAGGAAGTCGGCCTTAGGCCGCTGGTAGAGCCGCGCCAAGACGTCAAAGCTGCCATCGTCGGCCGTCCATGCGGGCAACTTCAGCGCGTCCGGCCGACGGCCGAGGTAGGCGTGGCCGACTCGGTGCAGCGCGGCGAACTCGGGCAAATGCCCGGCGTCAGCCAGGCGTCGTGCGCGATCCTCCAGGTTGAAGCCCTGCCACCAGTAGCGCCGCATCGCGTTTACCCGCGCTGTCATGCGCGCACAGAAGGTGGGGTCCTGCACATTGTGTGCGGCGCTCTGAGCCCACTCCAACGCTTGTTCGATCGCTGCTGCTTCGGCGTGGGGGTCGCCCTGCAAGCAGATACGGATGGCCTCGGCCAGAGCCAGGCACGCCGGCGCCTGGTAGCCGGCAAATCCGGAGTCGGCCAGGGACAAGGCCTCGCGCAGGACTTGGCGAGCGAGATCCTCTTCGCCGAGCAGCCAACCGAGAGCCTGGGCGTTGGCGAGCATCAGGCGCTTTTGGTGCGCCCAGATGTCGCTGCCTTCGCGATCGCGGCCTGGCTTGAGGCGCATCGCTTCGCCGATCAGGTCATTCGCTTGGTTCTCTACCGCCATTCGTGCCCTCGAGTCCTGGGCTTGTGCGCGGAGTGCAGTAGCGGCAATCGGCAACCCTTGCTCGAATTCGACGCTCGCACCGCCCAACGCCGAACCGAGAACTCTCACCACGGCATCCTGAACCCAAGGGCCGCCGTCGGGGCGCGGCAGTTGCACGACGAACCCGAGAAGCAGCCACAGCGTGGCGAAGCGGTATTCCGCGTAGCTGTAGTTGGTGTAGACGCTGAGATATCTATTCAGGACATCGGTGCCTTTGATCGGGTTGTTGGCGGCGTAAGTGACGAGGTAGGGCCCGTCGAGTTCGGCCAGATAGCGTGTCGTGGTTCTGTTGTCGTCAGACTCCATCCCGGGTCGGCCGGGGGTCTTTTCGCGGATCAGGCCCCGCGTCTGGTGTGGAATGTCGGGGTTCTGCGCGTCGGGGTCCAAGCCGCGGAACCCGATGAACGATCGGTCATAGGCTCCCCCGCCGACACGCTTGAGCAGCTCTTCGACCAACTTGTCGTCTGCCTTTTGCGGTTCCACCGGGTCAGCAAAGGAGGGGGGTGCTTCATCCCAAAGATCCGCTCTTATCCACGCCCGCAGATTCCGGAGCGCCGCGTCTGGTGCGAGTTCGGTAAGAACTTCGTCACATAGCTGGCGCGCTTGGTCGCGCCTCGACCGGGGCGCCAGCCAAGCAACCGTCAGTAGCAGTGCTTGGCGCCAATGGTCGTCTATCGAGAACAAAGCGCTACGCCGCCGGGCGGCATCGAGATCACCTTGCCGTGCCAGCTCAAAGATTGGCTCGGGGCGCAGATAGTCGCTGCGGAAGCGAAGCAGTGCATACGCCGCTTGCACCACCAGCGGCACGCCCAAGGGCACGTCGTCCGCCACCGCAGCATCGAGCGCGCAGGCGAGCGCTCCGCGCAGCGCCGGCAGATCCTTGAGCGCAGCCTCGTGGGACTTCTGCCAATCTGCGTCGTCGACGAGGGCGACCAGCTTTCCGGTCAACGCGTGCCGCTGCGGTTGCTCGCTGAACATGGCGGCTCGAGCGTAGTGAAAGGCAAGCCAGCGCCAGTCGTACCCGTCACTCGTGGCGGGCCGGTCGCCCCAATGTTCGGCCAAGCGCAGATGAAGCGATGCTTTTGTTTTGTCTGCCAACGTGGCGGTCAGGTAACTGCGCAGCACGTCGTGCAATCGCAGCAGGCCGGATTCGCCGTCATAGTCCAGCAGCGAGAGCGGCTCGAGCAATGACGCGACCAGATGTTCGGCCTGGTAAGCATCGAGCCCGCCAGTGAGGTGCCAAAGTTCGGCCGCGCGTGCCAGCGGGATCGCTACATCCTGCGGGAAGATCGCAAGTTCCGTGTAGCGCTGCCGCTCGGCCGGGCCCAGCAACTCCAGGCTGGCCTCGACCATGGCGGCCACCGCTTGGTCGCGCTCCGCGTCGAATGCGAGTACGCCTTTTCGAGCCAGGTCGAGTTCGACGGCGTCGAGGGCCTTGGAGGCGGCCATCTTCTGACGAATGATACGGTGGCGCAGCGTGCGGTTGGCCAGGCGCAGGAGCACCGGCCAACATGCCAGTCGGCGCGCCAGCGCGACGAGGCGGGCATCTTCCCCCGGTGGCAGGCCGACAGCGAGCACCTGTTTGGCGTCATCCTCCTGCATATTGGCGACATCCACCAACAGGGCCTCAAACGGGAGGGTGTAGGTGTTTCGCGTGGTGATCAGGCGAGCGATCCCGGCGCTGGCCTGCACAATATCGTTGATCTGGGCTTCGTCCCAGACGTCGTCGAGCACGAGCAGCAGCTGGCGACCAACGAGTGCAGCCTGTAGCTGGGCGCGAGCGCCCGGCAGCGTCGTGCATCCTCTGCACTCGCCGGTTAGAGCTGTCACCAGGTCGGCGATTTGCGCTCGCGGGTCTGGCGGGTTCTTGCCCAGGGGCACCCAGAGGATGCCATGGCGGCATGCTTGGTGGACGCCCGCATCGGCGCAGAACAAGTGGGCCAATGTGGTCTTGCCTGCTCCGCCGAAGCCGTGCAGGCCGACGGTGTTCGGAAGGAGTTGCCCACCGCTATCCAGAAAATGCTGTTTGAGAACTGCCAACTCGCGCGACCGCCGTACGTGGTCCGCGGCAGGCGGTGGCGACTGAAAGGGAGCGGGTGGCTGTTTGCCGAACTGGACACCTAACACTGTCTCGAGTGGGTAATATTTAAGTAGTGTGCGGATTAGCAGGCTGCGGAAAAAGTCGGTCGGTGGTGCTT
>Ga0306924_10005875_pt1 | contig 12160 bp, 10 predicted proteins | sample sta12Can44000111_FD_203756 | JGI IMG/M metagenome (GOLD analysis project Ga0306924, IMG submission 203756) | Lab enrichment of tropical soil microbial communities from Luquillo Experimental Forest, Puerto Rico - statanox.12C.anox.44.000.111 (v2)... | ecosystem: Environmental > Terrestrial >... | reverse complement strand
GTGCATGTAGAGGACGCCGCCGGTGGTTATCAGACCGGCGGCGACCGCGCCGACCAGAGGCCAGATGCTCGGGGCGACAAGATGATAGGGATGTTTCGGCGGGGCGTGCGCTTCGCTCATGGATTGGGACTCGGATCGGTCAATTTACGGAAGCTGGCCGCGATCGGGGTGCCGCGGAGGCGGTCGGAGGCGCGGTTTCGGGCGTCCGAAACATCGTGTAGGACAATGTGATCGAGCGGACCTCGGTGGTGCTCGGGTCAGTCAAGATGTCGGGATCGACAAAAAAGACAACGCCCATATCCACGCTCTGACCCGGTGCGAGGGTCTGACTGTTGAAGCAGAAGCATTGCAGCTTGTCGAAATAGATCCCGGCCTTGGTCGGGGTAACGTTATAGACCGCCTGTGCGGTGATCGGCGCCGCGGTGCGGTTGACGGCGCGGAAGAAGACCTGGCTCTGAGCGCCGGGGTGAACGGAGATTATCTTCTTCAGGGGGCGAAATTCCCAATCGAGGCCGGGGGCGACCTGAGTATCGAACCGCACGGTAATTAGCCCGGCGGCAATTCGAGTCGGCGCCGTCTCTGCACGCTGGGTGGTGCCGCCAAAGCCGGTCGCGGCGCAGAACAGCCGGTAGAGCGGAACCGACGCGAAGCACAGCCCGACCATGCCGGCGACTACGGATACTAGCAGCACGACAGTCGCCCCGTTACGTCTAATGTGCGATCGGCCGGCCGCAGCCATACCTCTATCCTCCCATCCGGACGATGGCGAGGGCATAGAACAGCGTGGCAAGTGCGACAAGCACGGCTACCAGCGCGCGGTTGCGGGCACGAATGGTCTTTCCGCGGTCGCGATCCGCGGCAATCAAAGCCAAGCCCCGCTCGCGTGGTCGACCAGCAAGAGGCTGAAGATCAGAAACAAATAGAGCAGCGAGAAGGCGAACATTCGGCGGGCGCTGCGGTCGGTCGGATCGCGGCACACAAGGATGGCCCAGCCCGTGAAGACAGCGCTCAACAACCAAGCGCCGGCGCCATAAAGCGCCCCCGCCACCCCGAGCAGCCACGGCGCCAGAGCGGCCGGCCACAGCACGACCGTATAGAGCAGCATCTGTCGTTTGGTTTCGCGTGCCCCCGCGACGACCGGCAACATCGGTACGCCCGCGGCGGCATAGTCGCCGGCGCGGTACAGCGACAAGGCCCAGAAATGCGGCGGCGTCCAGAAAAAGATCACCGCAAACAGCGCGATCGCTCCCCAGCCGATGTCGCCGGTAACCGCCGCCCAGCCGATTATCGGCGGAAAGGCGCCCGCGGCGCCGCCGATCACGATGTTCTGCGGAGTTCGGCGCTTGAGCCAGATCGTGTAGATAAAGACATAAAAGGCGATCGTCAGGGCGAGGAGTTCAGCCGCCACGGCATTGACCGCCAACCCCATCATCAGCACGGCCCCGACACCGAGCACAATGCCGAAGCCGAGTGCCTCGCCGGGCATCATTCGCCCCGCCGGCAACGGACGCCTCGCGGTCCGGCGCATCACTGCGTCGATATCGCGGTCGTACCACATATTGATGGCGCCGGCTGCTCCCGCCCCGATAGCAATGCACAGCACTGCGATCGTTGCTAGCAACGGATGGAGATGACCCGGGGCCAAAACGAGCCCGACCAGCCCGGTGAAAACCACCAGCGACATGACCCGAGGCTTGAGGATCTCGACATAATCCGCAACTCCAGCCACGGGCGCCCTAGCGAGGCGCAGCCGAACGACTGGTGGGGTCTCGGAAAAGTCGCTCACGAAGACGCCTGCTCCGGTCAGACGACTACCGGCAATTCTTCGTAGCTGTGGAACGGCGGCGGCGAAGACACCTTCCACTCGAGGGTGGTCGCGCCCTCGCCCCAATAATTGGCGCCGACCCGCCGACCCGCCGTCAGCGTGTGTAGCACGATGAACACAAAGAACAAGGTCGAGGCGAAAGAGATGAAAGACCCTATCGACGCGATAAAGTTCCAGGGAGCGAACGCATCAGGGTAGTCGGCGATCCGCCGCGGCATGCCGGCGAGCCCGAGGAAGTGCATCGGGAAGAAGGTGAGATTCACACCGATGAAGGTGGTCCAGAAATGGATTTGGCCCCAAGTTTCATTGTACTGTCGGCCGGACATCTTCCCGATCCAGTAATAGAAGCCAGCAAAGATCGAGAAAATGGCACCTAGCGACAAGACATAGTGGAAATGTGCTACGACGTAATAGGTGTTGTGCAGCGCAAAGTCGACGCCGGCATTGGCCAGCACCACGCCGGTTACGCCACCGATGGTAAACAGAAAGATGAAACCCATCGCCCACAACATCGGCGTCTTGAATTCGATGGAACCGCCCCACATCGTCGCGATCCAGGAGAAGATCTTGACGCCGGTGGGTACAGCGATGACCATCGTGGCGGCGGTGAAATACGCGCGCGTATCGACCGAGATCCCAGTCGTGAACATGTGATGCGCCCAGACGACAAAGCCGATCACGCCTATCGAAATCATCGCATACGCCATGCCGAGATAGCCGAAGACCGGCTTTTTCGAGAAGGTCGAGACGACCTGCGAGATCATCCCGAACCCCGGCAGGATCAGAATGTAGACTTCGGGATGGCCGAAGAACCAGAATAGGTTCAGGAAGAGAAGCGGGTCACCGCCGCCGGCCGGGTCGAAAAAGGTCGTGCCGAAATTGCGGTCGGTCAGTAGCATCGTGATCGCTCCGGCGAGGACCGGCAGCGACAAAAGCAGCAAGAACGCCGTCACCAGGATCGCCCACACGAACAAAGGCATCTTGTGCATCGTCATGCCCGGGGCGCGCATGTTGAGGATCGTCGTGATGAAGTTGATGGCGCCCATGATCGAGGAGGCGCCCGCGAGGTGCAGCGAGAAGATCACCATGTCTACCGCTGGTCCGGGATGCCCGACCTGGGCCGAGAGTGGCGGGTAGACCGTCCACCCGACGCCGGCGCCTTGCCCCACCATCGTCGAGCCGAGCAGCAGTGCGAAAGACGGGACCAAAAGCCAGAAGCTGACGTTGTTCATCCGCGGGAAGGCCATATCCGGCGAGCCGATCATCAACGGCACCATCCAGTTGCCGAACCCACCGATCATCGCCGGCATGATCACGAAGAACACCATGATCAGCCCATGTGCCGTGACGATGACGTTGTATAGCTGATGGTCCGAGATGAACTCATTGGCCGGATGGATCAGCTGCATCCGCATGATGACGGACAGCAGGCCGCCGATTACCCCGGCGACGATCGCAAACAGCAGGTAAAGGGTGCCGATATCCTTGTGATTGGTCGAGCAGAACCAGCGGACGAAGAACCCTGGCGCGTGGCCGTGGTCATGCACGTCATGGCCATGCAGGTCGGCGACCTCGACACCGCGCTCGTAAGCCATTTCTCGCTCCCTCGATCTCAGTTCCCGGCCGGGGCCGGCTGGGCGGTGGCAGCCGAAGCCGCGGCAAAGCGCACCGCATCACCGCCTTCGTCTTTATGGGCGAACTTCTTTTTGGCATCGCCCAGCCAACGCTGGAAATCACCTTTCGATACCGCCTCGACTTTGATCGGCATGAAGGCATGATTGATGCCGCAGATCTGATTGCATTGACCGTAATAAACACCCGGGTGTTCGACATTCATCCAGCTCTCGTTGAGCCGGCCGACAATCGCGTATTCCTGGACGCCGAAAGACGGGACAAACCAGCTGTGGATCACGTCGGTGCCGGTCACATAGACGCGGATTACCGTGTCGACCGGAACGACCAGCGGATTGTCGACGTCCAGCAGCCGCTTCTGATCGGGCTTCAGATCGGCCTCCGGAATGACATTGCTGTCGAAGGAGAGACCGCTTTGGTCGGGGTACTCGTACGTCCAGTACCACTGATGTCCGGTGACTTTGATCGTCATGTCCGGGTTCGGCACCCGGTCCATGTAATACATCAGCTTGAAGGACGGTATCGCGATAATCACCAGAATCAGGACCGGCACCACGGTCCAGAGCATCTCGATGACGGTGTTGTGCGAGGTCCGCGTTGGCACCGGGTTGCGTTCTTGACGAAAGCGAACGATGACGTAGAGCAACAAACCCAAGACGAACAGAGTGATCAGAAAGATGATGACCAAGAGCTCGTCATGAAATGCCGTCAGCCGGTCTTTGACCGGCGTGGCGGGCGGCTGCATGCCGATTTCCCAGCGCCACGGCCCCTCTGCCCAAGCGAGCGCAGCAAAGGCGGTGCTGCCGATCAACGCCAGCGCCAGCATAGACCACACGCGGGCTGCGACCTTCCTCGTGAACAATCTCGTCATCTCACCTCGAGCCTGCAGCCTCTTACCCGCCGAGCACCCGAAACCGCGTTTCCGAGAGGGGAGAACCTGTCCCCATTCCACTCGACCAAATCTGTCGCCGGGTCTGCTCGAGCCCGAACCCAATATAAAGCTATACCTGGCTCGCCGGGACAACAACCGCCGCAAACCCGGCTGCGCCCGTTTGCGTCAAGCCGTCGCACGCGCGAACAGTCACGCGAAGTCTTGGGTCGCGGAACTTCCGCCTTTCTCTGAGGGTCTGCGGCGACCATATTGAGGCGAACCCGCAATGGAGTTTCAAATGACCGATCTCGCCGTCACCGACGCGCTGTTTTTCGAACGGACGGGCATGGACCCGGGCCGCATCGAGGCGCTCGTCGACCAATCCTTGGCTGGAATGGATGACGGCGAGCTTTACCTCGAATACAGCCAATCCGAGGGCCTCGCGCTCGATGACGGCCGGATCAAGAGCGCGAGTTTCGATACGACACAGGGGTTTGGCCTGCGGGCGGTCGCCGGCGAGGCCGCCGGTTATGCGCACGCATCCGAGTTGTCGGAGGCGGCGATCCGCCGTGCGGCCGATACTGTCCGAGCGGTGGAGAGCGGTCACTCGGGGGTTTTTGCGGCGCCTCCTCCCGGGACAAACCGGAGCCTCTACACCGAGCAGAACCCGCTCGGTCTCGTCGATCTCGGGGCAAAAACCCGGCTCCTGACGGAAATAGACGCCTATGCGCGCAGCCGCGACCCGCGGGTGAAGCAAGTCATGGCCTCGCTCAGCGGCATCTGGCAAGCGGTGCAGATCATTCGACCCGATGGCCGGCGGGTCGCGGATATCCGCCCGCTGGTGCGGCTCAGCATCGCGATCGTCGTCGGCGACGGCGACCGCATGGAGACCGGCTCGTCCGGCGCTGGGGGCCGTGTCGGTTACGGTCTTTATCTCGATCCCCAGCAATGGAAGGCGCAGGTCGACGAAGCCTTGCGTCAGGCGCTCGTCAACCTCGGCTCGGTGCCCGCGCCGGCAGGTCAGATGACCGTCGTCTTGGGGCCGGGATGGCCGGGGGTTATGCTGCACGAAGCGGTCGGCCACGGGCTCGAGGGCGATTTCAACCGTAAAAAGACGTCGGCGTTCTCCGGGATGATCGGGCAGCGCGTCGCGAGCGAGGGTGTGACGGTCGTCGACGACGGGACAATGCCCGACCGCCGTGGCTCGCTGACCGTCGACGATGAGGGCACGCCGACGAATTATACTGTCCTTATCGAGGACGGGATCCTCAAAGGCTACATGCAGGATCGCATGAATGCGCGCCTCCTTGGCGCTGCCCCAACGGGGAACGGCCGGCGGCAGAGTTTTGCGCATGCCCCGATGCCGCGGATGACCAATACCTACATGTTGGCCGGCCGCCATGATCCGGCGGAAATCATGGCCTCGGTCAAGCGCGGGGTCTATGCCGTCAACTTCGGCGGCGGACAGGTCGACATCACCTCTGGCAAGTTCGTGTTTTCTGCCTCCGAGGCGTATCTGATCGAGGACGGCAAGGTCGGGCCGGCGGTCAAAGGCGCGACGCTGATCGGCAACGGGCCGGACGCGCTGACCAAAGTCACGATGATCGGCAATGATCTTCGCCTCGACGATGGTATCGGCACCTGTGGAAAGGACGGCCAGAGTGTCCCGGTCGGCGTCGGTCAGCCGACCCTGCGCATGGACGGGCTGACGGTGGGTGGCACGAACGCGTGAGGCGTGCTGCATCCGCTCTCTTCCGCACCGCGCTCTTTTCAGCGGCAGTATTAACTACCTATCCATTTGATACGGCTTGGGCTTGCGCGGATTTCGCGACGGCGCCGTCGAGCCGCTGGTCCCTGACCGTCAAGACCGGCGTCTCGTGGTTGGTGACGCCCTGCGGCCAGCGCTTTTTCAGCCTTGGGGTCAATGTCCTGGACGGCGGCTATCCCGAGCGTGAGGCGGCCGGCAAGGTTTGGTACAGCTGGAAGGCCTTTACCCCGACATTGGCGGATTGGGCGGCGGAAACCCGTCACCGGCTGTTCACGTGGGGGTTCAACAGTGCCGGCGGCTGGGCACTGCCGCCCGAGACACTCAACCTTCCGACAATCATCAATCTCGAGCTTGGCCGCCTCGCCCGGTTTCACTGGTTCGATCCGTTCGACCCGGAAACCGAGAAACGAATGAATGCGCTGGCCCGCGAGCTTGTCGCGCCCTATCGCGGCTCGCCCTACCGGATCGGCTATTTTTCGGACAATGAAGTCGGCTGGTGGGCCGGAGCGTTGTTCGTGTTCTATTCGGCCAAGCCGGCGACCTCGTTTACCAAGCAGCGCTGGGTCGAACTGCTGCGCCGGCATTATGACGGCGACTGGTCGCGTTTCACCGCCGATTTCCTGGCCCCTGCCGGGATCGCTTCGTGGGAGGCGCTTCTCGGCACCACAGAGCGAACCCGGATGAGGCCGGGTGGCGCGGGGATTAATGCTGTGCGCGAGTGGACCGGTATCGTCGCCGAGCACTACTACACCCTCGCCGAGCGGGCGATCCGCGCCGCCGACCCCGAGGCCCTGTACTTCGGCGACCGGCTGCCGATCTATTACGACCCGGCGGCGGTGCGTGCGATGGCGCGGCATGTCGACGCGATTGCCGCGAACTACAACGTCGACAGCGGCGATGGCTGGATCGCGGATTACTTTTTCGACGGGCTCAGGAAACTATCGGGCGGCAAGCCGGTCCTGATATCCGAGTGGTTTTTTGCGGCCCGCGAGAACCGCACCGGCAACCGTAACAACGGCCACCTGATGACGGTTCCGACGCAGAACGAAAGGGGCATCGGCGCGGCCGCCGCTACCCTCAATTTCGCGGCGATACCGGAAATCGTCGGGGCTCATTGGTTCCAGTACTACGACCACCCTAAAGGCGGGCGTGGCGACGGAGAAGACTACGATTTCGGGCTGGTCGACATCAACGACCAGCCCTATCAACGGCTGACCACGGACCTCGCGATCGCAAACCGGGGCGTTCACCGGGTTCACTCCGGCGCGGCCATCTCCACGGCGCCTACAGCGCCCTCGAGGATCATTGCGCTGCCGCACGCGGCCATTTCCGTCGACGATCATTCGCTCGGCGATTGGCCCAAGCCGGCAAGTCTGCTGCCGCGGCTCGCGCCCTCGCCCGGTGCGGTCGAGTTCGGTGAAGCTTACCTCTCGTGGAGCGAGCAAGGCCTCGCCCTGGCGACAATCGGACAGGATTACTTCGACATCGACCTTTTCGCCTATGAGGGCAGTTTTCCGCTGGTCGACGCTTACAGGATCGAACTGGGCATCGACATCGGAGCCGGGCCGAGGCGCTTCACGCTATTCTTCATCCCGCCGCGGACCAAGCTGCACGACCACCCGGAAATGGCCGCGCAACTGTGCGCCGGGCCGGCGCAGCACGCGATAAGCCTAGGTTGTAGCGAGGTCAGCGGCGCCAAAACCGCCTATTTCGGCGCCGACCAGCCCCGGATCACGGCGGAAATGCTCATTCCCTGGTCGGCGCTCGGCATTGATGCGCCCGCTCCCGGAGCTCAGCTGCGCGCCGAAATTGCCGTTACCTCATGGCATCGCGAACGTTGGATGTCGCTCTCCGGCCGCCCACCATCGGCAGCGATGAGGGACCCGGAGGGCTGGCGCGCGATGCGGCTAGGCAACGGCCCGCAAATGATCGAGACCTCCCCTGCGCATCCGGCGCTGGCGCCGGGCTGAGCGCCCTCAATACGCGTAATCTGTAAACACCGGATCGATGTTGCCGCCCCAGCGGGTGCGGGAGTCTTCGAGCAGTTCTTCGGCTGGGGTGCGGCCGGAGCCGGCGATTGCAAAGAGCGGGTCGAGGAAATGCGTCTCGTCCTCGCCCGCGAGGTTGCGGCGTGCGCGCCGATGGAGGCCTTCGCGCGATATCTCTAGCATTTCCAGCGCGATGTCGCGGAATGTGCGGGAGCGCAGCGGCGTCGCGAGCCCCAGCCGCGGCACATCGCGACGCATCGCTTCGCGCTCTTCCGCTGTCCAATCCGCGACCAGGTCATAAGCCGCATCGAGGCCCGCTGAGTCATAGAAAACCCCAACCCACAAGGCCGGCAACGCGCAGAGCCGGCGCCATGGACCGCCGTCTGCCCCTCGCATTTCAAGAAACGTCTTCAACCGCACTTCGGGGAAGGCGGTTGTCACATGGTCGGCCCAATCGCCGATGCGCGGGACGTCGTTGGTCAGCGCCGGCAGCTTGCCGGCCATGAAATCCCGAAATGATTGCCCGCTCGCGTCGATGTATCTGCCGTCGCGGTACACGAAATACATCGGCACATCGAGCATGTAATCGACATAGCGTTCGAACCCGAAACCTGGTTCGAAGACAAAGGGCAGGGTACCGCACCGATCCGGATCGGTATCGGTCCAAATGTGACTGCGGTAGCTGAGATACCCGGCCGGACGCCCTTCGACAAAGGGCGAGTTGGCAAACAGCGCAACGGCGATCGGTTGTAACGCGAGGCTCACTCGGAATTTCTTCACCATGTCAGCCTCGGACTGATAGTCGAGGTTGGCTTGCACGGTGCAGGTGCGCAGCATCATGTCGAGCCCGAGCCGGCCTTTTTTCGGCATGTAGTCGCGCATGATCCGGTAACGTTGCTTCGGCATCCACGGTATGTCTCCGCGGCGCCATTTGGGGTCGAAGCCGAGGCCGATCATGCCGAGCCCGAGATTGTCACAAACCTCACGCACCTGCCGGAGGTGCTCATGCACCTCGTCGCAGGTCTGATGCACGGTCTCAAGCGGCGCTCCGCTCAGCTCGAACTGGCCGCCGGGCTCCAACGTGATCGAACATCGAGCGTCGTTGGTCAGAGCGATCGTATTGCCGTTCTCGACAATCGGCTTCCATCCGAAACGAGTCATCTCGCGCAGCACCGCGCCGATCCCATCAGGTCCCTCATAAGGGACCCGGCGCAGATCCGAGCGCCGGAAGACGAACTTTTCGTGCTCTGTGCCAACGCGCCACGCGGCAGGCGGCTTGCAGCCGGATTCGAGGTACTCGACAAGCTGCCGCTTGTGGGTGATCGGCGCTCCCGGCGTACTCGGAGTGGTCGTCATCCTCGGCGGTACTCCAGCGGTAACGTGGCGGCAGCCCGACTAAGCAACCGTTAAATCAACAACAAGCAAAAGCGGTCAACGGGTACGGACCCGGCGCCAATCACCAGCGATCGCCTGAACCACCGCCACAGCGGCCAGCGTGGCGGTTTCGGCGCGCAACACCCTTGGGCCGAGCCCGACGCGCGTAACAAAGGAGAGTTTTCCGAAAGCGTCAAGCTCCGTTTCATCGAAGCCTCCTTCAGGACCGACAAGGAGCGCCACCGGCCCTGGCGGAAGACGTGCTACCGCATCGCTGATCGGCTCACCGGCGCCGCTCTCGTCGCACAGGATGAGCCGGCGCGCCGCCGGCCAGGAGGCCAATACCCGCTGGAGCGCTTCCGGCGCTCTTATCTCGGGGATGGACACGCGTTCGCTCTGCTCTGCCGCCTCGATCGCATGCGCGCGCAGCCGCTTGAGATTGACGCGCTCGACCTGGGTACGCACCGTCCAAGTCGGCAACAGCGCCGAGACGCCGAGTTCGGTTGCTTTCTCGACGAGCCAGTCGAGCCGGGTGCGCTTGATCGGGGCAAAGACCACCCATAGATCGGGCGCACCGCCGTGTTCGGGGAAACGCAATTGGCGTTCGGCCGTCAGCCGCACGTCATTTTTGCCGATATCGGCGATGCGGCAAAGCCATTCGCCATCTTCGGCATTGAACGCCGCGACCGCTGCCCCTGGGCCGAGCCGCAACACCGAACGGAGATAGTGCGCCCGGGCCGGTTCCAGTTCGATCTCGCAGCCGGCAGCAAGCCCGGCGGGCAGGTGAAGGCGCGGTGCGCGGTGCTGGGCCATTCCCTCGTCACTTGAGTGGGAGGCGTAGCGTCGTCAAGATTACCCGATGACGGTGGAAAAGGAATCCAGGGAAGCCGCCCTCGCCCCCCGAGCGCTGCGGCGTGGGTCCCCCCTCTCCCCCATTGCGGGCAAGGGTGCCGAGCGCAGCGAGGCGGGTGAGGGCCTCGCCGCAGTCGAAGCGCCGGCCGATCGAAGCGACATCCATCAGAATGACTGGGTGGAGTGCTGGCTGCCCGCGCCGATCCGGCCTTATGCGAGGCTGGCCCGGCTCGATCGTCCGATCGGAACGTGGCTCTTGCTGTTCCCAGGCTGGTGGGGAATCGCCCTCGCCTCGCGGCGCTGGCCCGACCCGGTCTTGCTGCTGCTCTTTGCGATAGGCGCCGTTGCCATGCGCGGCGCCGGCTGCACGCTGAACGATATCGCGGACCGTGATTATGACGGGCAGGTCGCCCGTACCCGGCTGCGGCCATTGCCGAGTGGCGCCATTTCGCTGCGCCGGGCTATGATTTTTCTGCTGCTGCAGCTGACGGTCGGCGCGGCGGTTCTTTTTACCCTCAACCGCACTACGATCCTGCTCGGGGCTGCCGTTCTCGTGCTGATCGCCACCTATCCGTTCATGAAGCGCATTACCTATTGGCCGCAGGTATTTCTGGGCCTCAATTTCAATTGGGGAGCGCTGATCGGCTGGACCGCGGTCACCGGCGCGCTCGCCTGGCCGTCGCTTTTGCTGTACGTCGGCGGCGTGTTCTGGACGGTCGGCTATGACACGATCTATGCGCATCAGGACAAGGATGACGATATCCGCATCGGCGTCAAATCTTCGGCTATCGCTCTAGGGGTGAATACGCGGCCATGGCTCTTCGCGTTCTATGGGGCCGCGCTGCTGTTGTGGTGGGCGGCAGGCCGTACGGCCGGGTTCGGCACGATGTACTGGTTCGGGCTTGCCGCTGCCGCTGCGCAGCTGACTTGGCAGGCGGCCCGGGTGGCGACCGAAGACCCGGCAGACTGCCTACGCAAATTCCGCTCGAACCGCGCCGTTGGCTGGCTCATGTTCGCCGGGATCGTTACCGGGCATCTCGCCTGACCCGCCTTGGACCCGGCCCTCTTCGTCCGCCGCAATACCGCGATCATCGCTCCGCCGCTGGTGCCGGAAATCCGGCTCCACCTCGCCACCGAGATCACCCCGATTTGGCAGGCTACCGAGGAGAGCTTGGCGCGCGGCGCGGTGCCGCCGCCGTTTTGGGCATTCGCCTGGGCCGGCGGCCAGGCGCTCGCGCGTTACGTCCTCGACCATCCCGCAGAGGTCGCCGGCCGGTTCGTGCTCGATTTTGGGGCCGGGTCCGGCCTTGTCGCGGTCGCCGCTGCGAAAGCCGGCGCAGCCGGTGTGCTGGCCGCCGAGATCGATGATTTCGCCGCCGCCGCGATTGCGTTAAACGCCGCTCTGAACGAAGTAGCGGTGACCGTCACAACCGCTGACGTGATCGACACCGCCGACCCTCGCTGGGAGGTCGTCACCGCTGGCGATGTCTGCTACGAGCAGCCGATGGCGGATCGCGTCGCGGCATGGCTGCCGGCGCTAGCGAGGCGCGGCTTGCTCGTGCTGCTCGGGGATCCCGGGCGAGCCTATTTGCCGGCGAAGGGCCTGCGCCAGTGTACCCGCTACGTCGTGCCGACGAGCCGCGACCTCGAAGACCGCGAGATCCGCGACGGCGTGGTATGGCAGGTGCTGCCACCCTGAATCGTGCTCGCGAGCCGCTCGGGGCGCCCCCATATAGCTCGCATGCCCTACTCCAGCCTGCGCGATTTCACCGACCGGCTTGAGGCGGCCGGGCGGCTCGTGCGGGTTGCCGTGCCGGTGTCGCCCTACCTCGAGATGACCGAGATCCAGA
>Ga0306924_10005874_pt1 | contig 12160 bp, 12 predicted proteins | sample sta12Can44000111_FD_203756 | JGI IMG/M metagenome (GOLD analysis project Ga0306924, IMG submission 203756) | Lab enrichment of tropical soil microbial communities from Luquillo Experimental Forest, Puerto Rico - statanox.12C.anox.44.000.111 (v2)... | ecosystem: Environmental > Terrestrial >... | reverse complement strand
ATACAGGTGCACGGCATCGGACCCTTTGTAGTCAGTTACGTCGATCCCATCTACGTGCTTCGTGACCAGGGCATCGGCCTAGTCAGGACAGGGGGCAAGGTCGAGCAACCCGAAGAGCCGATCCCCTCCGACTGTTTCCCGCTCAGACCGGGTGAACACGTGCGGGGTTCAGCCGGGGAGGGTGTGGTCGTGTATGGCCAATGTTCTCCGGCTAACCACTTAACACAGTATAGGGTCCAGACGGCGAGCGGCGAGCGTTTTTGGGCGACCGCAACAGACCTGATGAAACAGTGACGTTTTGAGTTAGCAGCGCGCGCCCGCGAGCGACAGCCGCGCAGGGTCAAATACGGGTCGGGGCTTAGCGGTGCAACGTGATTTTGCAGCGGTCGATGCCGTGATAGGCTGTGGTTCCTCAAGAGGCTTCGGATAAAGGCGATGTCGCAGGCGGATAATCTGAGGGCTTCCATCAAGGTCTGCATGTTCGACCAGTACGGAACTGTGGTCGATATGCAGACGGGATTGACTGAGGCCGCAGCCCCTTTCCTGGCAGCGAAAGGGTGGAAGGGCGATCCCAATTCCTTTGTTACGTGGTGGCGTCGGACCCATTTCGAGAACTCGATGATCGACGCTCTGCTACACCGGGAACACACCTCGTATCGCGAGATTGGTCATCGCTCTGTCGCCTTCGTTCTGGAGCGAGCCGGTATTCCCTACACCCTCGACCAGGTGCGCGATCTCGTTGCTCATATCGAGCGACTGCGACCGTTTCCAGAGGTGCCCGAAGCACTCGCTCGACTACAAACGCGTTATCCGCTAGTGGTTCTCTCCAATGGTGATCCAGACATGCTGGAAACGGCGAAGCGGTATCACGGAATTCCCTTCAACCGTTTGATTTCTGTGGCGGTTGCCAATGCCTTCAAGCCACATGTCGCAACCTACACCAAAGCAGCGGAGATCGTCGGGGTCCGTATGGACGAGGTGCTGTTCATCGCCAATCACGCCTTCGATTGCATCGGCGCTAAATCTGCGGGTATGCGAACGGCCTTCATTGATCGGCGTCGGCGTCCCTTTGGCATCACGCCTCATCAGCCTGATCTGATCGTGCCCACGATGCAGGATCTCGCAAATGTCTTAGTCTGAAATCTCAGTACTCGTAGTGCAAGGCTTCAGCTTCGGCTAACTGAAGCGCTATAAACTGTTTCCCGAGGTTGCACATTAGGTTGCCAAGAACTCTTTTGGAGAGGCCCATGATTGCTCATGTCTCGATCGGGGTAAGGGACATCGACAGGAGCAAACGCTTCTACGACGCCGCGCTGGAGCCACTCGGATACAAGTGCCTAAGCGCCGCAAGAACGCTGTTGAGTTACGGGTATGGTCGAGCGCGACCTATGCCCGAGCGCTCGTGCTCGGCAACCCTCTGGTCGATCAAATACGAGCCCGCGGCGGTGTCGATCCAGAACGGGTCATTGAGGAGCTTGTTGAAGCGCTACCGCGCGAATTCGGCACTCGTCCGACGCGTATCCCTCTCCAAGCAATCATGATCTTGAGATCGTAAATTGCGGGTGCTCAACGGTCGAGGTCGCAGAGGTTCACCTATTGGACATTCAAAAGCGTCACGATCCCAGCCGCCCAGATCGGCTGCGGCATTATAAGTGCTCTCAAGAAACGACATGAGCGTCGTTTCAGGGTCGCTCGATTTTCGTACCGCCTCGTATGGTAGCAGGAATTCCCCGAGACCCTGATTGAAGTATGCTTCTTTGGGGCTCGGCAGCGCCTCACTGAAACCCTCCGGTGGGGGATACGCATAAGAATAAAAAGCTGGGAAATCGGTTCCTCCGCCTCCCGGCCAGAAGCCTGCGGACGAGACCTCGTGACTGTATGCCTCGCGTGTCACTTCGTCGGGCAACGCCGGTATACCGCCTGGGTGGAGCGGAGCGCGACGCCCCGAGAAGCGCGTCATTGCGAGATCGAAGCTACCCCAAAAGAGATGCACTGGACTGACCTTACCGATATACCCGGTGCGAAATCGATTAAGCACACGATTGATACCGACGATTGCCTGGAAGAAGCGCGTTACGGCATCGGCGTCGTAGGGTCTCGCTTGCCGATCGTCTCGAAACGGAATGGGATTGGGAACTTCATTCGGGCGACCGTCGAACCGCGGACTAGCGCCGAGTTGCCCGATAAGGTGCAAAAAGCGCGCGTGAAACTCGCCAACCGACATCGAGCCCAGCGGAAAGTCCGCTTTGCGTCCATCCGTCGTAGCGCCAATGATTACATGGTCGAGAAGATCGAAGGCGATCTCCACGCCCACCGCACCGTCCGGGATTATGGAAGTCGTTACTCCCCGTGCGTTGACATACAGGGTCGCGTGCCAAGAGTGGTTCACCCAAGGCGTGCGAGCAAGCCGATATTTGCCGACAACCTGGGCATACAGGCGGAGTGCAGAGCACGTCTCGCGCCAAGGTTCATAGGGGATTTCGGGCCACATGGCGCAGAGGCAGTTTGAATTTTGGGCGGCTCTAACTCTAAACCAAAACGCCGAACTCCCGCAACGGCAAGCGCATTTCGCGGAGCCATTGATCGAACAAAGCAAAACTTCATCGATGCGACAGACCCCGGCAGGTTCACGAGATCCGACAGGCAAAATCACCGTATTACGCCGGTCCGCCTACCTCCTCTTGGTTTCCCACGTCGGTATACCCCCGGCTTAGTTCTGTCGAATCGATCTGGGGGGTAAAAAGCGAGATCTACGATCACGATTTTCCGGTCTAGCCGGGGTCCGCAGCCGAATGTTTAACTATCAATTAAGATGACACGCGCCGAAATTTCGATATCTTCTCCGATTGTTGCATAGCATCGGCTACGAAGAGACCAATTCAGTAGTATTCGAGTATTCCTGTGAATGTTCTCCCTAGGGTGTCGGTAACAGCGCATTATAATCTTCTAGGATTTTACGATGTCCTCTTTTCCTAAGCGCATTCTCATCGTCGAGGATAACAAAATCGACGTGAGGCTCGTGAAGGATATCCTAGAAGCGCACGGGTACGACACATTGCAAACCGGCGATGCGTTGGAAGCGATTGATCTAGCGGTTACGAACCTTCCAGATCTCATCCTGATGGACATCCAGTTACCCCACATGACGGGAATGGAAGTGACCCGTCGACTGAGAGGTGACGAGCGCTCGCGGCGGATTCCGATCATCGCTGTAACGGCCTTAGTCACGCAGTGGTATAAACGCGAGGCACTCGACAGCGGTTGTGACGCCTACATGTCGAAACCGATCACGATGTTCGGCCTTCTGAGTACGGTCGAATCCTTCCTTTCATGATTTTCGACTTAGGGAGGCTCATGATCGCTCACGTTTCGATAGGGGTAGGGAATGCCGACACAAGCAAGCGCTTTTACGACGCTCGCGCTGGAGCCGCTCTGATACAAGTACCTGAGGACCGCGAGATCGCTATTGGACTGCGCGCCCGCGAGTATAAGAGGGGTCCGGTTTATCAAGATTGCCCGCGCCGTCGCAACCCGGTTTGTAATCGATCAAATGTCTGACGATAACGATTGCGAAATTTGGAACGCCCCGCCCTGCAAAGATCCGTTCGCGATATTTCTAGTTATCGCAGCGGTTGTATGGGCGATTTTGCGAATCTGGCCGATTTCTGTCCCGGCTCTCGCGTTCGCCTCGTTCTTTATTTGGCAATTCATTAAAGCAGGCTAACAACTCTCGACCAGTTGCACCAAGCAGCGGTATCATGATGCGCATTTCGAAGCTCACCCCGACCAATCCGGTTGTTGCCAAGCTCCGCATCCGCCGTTCTGGCGTTTCTTATTAATGTATACTCGCGCCAGACGATCTGCTATTGTGGGGTGCCCGCCCCGCCAATCACTCTCCAAAACTGTAATTGACTGATCCTCAGCCAACGTCAATAGTTTACGGCCAACCTCTAGGGATCATCATGAAACACCTAGCGATCGTTGTCGTTATCGGTCTGGGTGTGCTCTCGACCGGCAACTACGCGCATGCCGCGGCTTGCGTCAATGGCGTTTATCGGGCGGGATGCACTGGACCCAATGGCACTGCGGTAGTCCGCAAGCCACCACCAGTCCACAGACATGTTACTTGCGCCAACGGCGTCTACCGCGCCGGGTGCGTTGGACCGAATGGTGCCGTTGGCGTCCGCAAATGATCCAAAAAGGGGGCGTAACTTTCGCGGCCCCGCCTCTGAGAACTGTCGCCGCATCGTAGGGCGAGCTACCGAGCTTGATCCGCGGGCAACCGTGCTGTCAAACGGTGCCGGAAGGTGGTCACTTAAGAAGCGATTCATCATAAGCTAACACCGCTCGGTGGTTACGCAGGCGTGTTTCCTGATGCTCTATCGCCCGACTTAGGGGTGCCCTCGCCCGACTTTGCCAGCCGCGTCGGTGTCGTCTAGCGCAGCAGTCGCAGTTTGTTTTTCAAACGAAGAGGACTGCACGGCTTTCGCAGTGAACGCGATCGACGCCGCCGAAAACCACATCCTCGTAAATGCCTACGCCTTAACCGGAGGGTCCGGGATCGTTGGGGCGCTCGTCCGCGCAAAGCAACGGGGCATCGACACGGTCAGTTCCTTTAGCCTGACGCCGGGCAACTCGACCATTCGCCTTTAATTAGTTCGTATCTGGCCCCCTGCGACGCTAGGTGATCGACCCGCTGCGTCGGGCACCGGATCTGAATTCGAGGCGTCGGTCGATCCAGAAGCGGGTGACAGAACCGCCATATACACGGGTGGTGCTGGTGATCGCTAAAGCCAATGCCCCCGTATTACGAGGGTTCTGGGCCTGACCAATCGAAGGGAATGTGCTTGCTGGACTTGCCATCGGCCTCCCACTTCAGCCCCAAAGCGTCCACCCTATGCGTCGTGGCCTTGCCCCAGGTAGCCACTTGTCCAGGGCCGACCTCAGACAACGACCCGACAACTATCCCGAGATCTAGATACAATTTATCTAATTTGCGGATAAAAACTGTATCATTAACACTAAATGTGTGTTATCAACACGCATTCCTTGTAGCCACGCCTTTCGATGAACCCACCAGATATGCGCTCGAGCGAGCCTCGGAATAGCCGGACGGACAACCTTTTGGATGGTGAAGATGCAGCCGTCCGCGCGCAAAACGGCGACGGGGTAACACCCGCCCCTCCTTACAAATACCCGACGAATGAGGGCACGCATATGGCGCGCCGATCGGTTCCGTGCTGCGGTTGGCCCAGGTTGCAACGTTGGGGAATTCTGCTGTTCGGGACGGTTTGGCTGGCGGCGTTCGTGTCCTCCGGCTCCGTGCGTGCGAACGCCGTGACCGATGTCAATAACGCGCTGCTGAACATAATTCAGAACACTTCGGCCGCGCTGGTCGACGGGCCTCCGGAAGTGGCGCGTGAATTCGCGTTGATCGACGGGGCAATGTTCGACGCGGTGAACACTGCCTCTGGAAGCCCCTATCCGCCAATCGCTTACACCGGCGGCCCCGTGTCCGGCGTTGACGCCAATGCAGCGGCATTGCAGGCCGCGCTGACTGTGATGAACAGCCTCTATGGCCCGTCGTCGCTGTATAAACAGTACGAGGGCGTGACGGGCGCCACCTATTACCCTTCGATCCCGCGCTACGCGAATGCCTTAGTCGGGCCAACTGTCGCGCAGATGAGCCAAGTGGCCGCGCAGATCAGCATCATCCAGGCCGAACTCGCGGCGCTCAGTCCCAACTCCTCCTCACTGTCGCTCGGGACCACCGCCGGCAACGCGATGCTGGCGGTGAGCGCCAATGACGGCGGCCACGCCGCAAGCCTGCAGACGCTGACCCCTTACGTCCCGCCGAACGAAGGCAATCCAGGGGTCTATGTGCCGCCAAGCAACCGACCGGCGATGACCCCGACCTGGGGGAGTGTGCAACCGATCGGCATCAGTAGCGTGACCCTGGCAGGGCTCAAGGCGACGGTCCCCGTCGCCTACGCGGCGACCAGCCAGGGCCTTACCTCGCAAGCCTATTCCCTGCAGGTATTGGAGACGGAATGCCAGGGCTCCGGCACCGGTTTACCGAGCAATGTCGCGAGCGCCTGCAGCGCGGCAGGTTTTGCCTCGGAGAGCGCCGCCGAAGCGCAGGCCGCACTGTTCTGGAACGATCCGGGCGGCACGCTGCAGCCGCCGGGCCATTGGCTGCAGATCGCCGACACCATTGCCATCCAGGAGGAGCTCGACCTTCTGGACACCGCGCGCGCGACAGCCACGGTCAGTCTCGCGCTGCACGCCGCGGGCATCGGCGCCTGGGTGGTCAAGTATGAGGACGTTGCATGGCGCCCCGTGACCGCCATCCAGGATTGCGCTGCTTGGAGCCCAAACTTCACTAGCTGCGATACGAGTTGGTCATCGTTGATCGCGACACCGCCCCATCCCGATTACCTCGCCGGCCATCCCGCCTTCAGCGGCGCCGCCGCAACCGCGCTAGCCGCTGTCCTTGGCAGCGACGGCGTCACGTTCACCTCAACCTCCAACGCTTATTGCAACGCCGGCTCGACGACACGCGACAGCCTCGGCAACGTGGTCAGCTGCATGCTCAACGGCACGACCTATTCGATCGCGACGGCGGGGTGCGCCAATGGCGGGACGCTCGTCTATGACACCACCGGTACGGTGACCGGGTGCACGCTGAACGGCATCCCGCAGACGGTGATCGGCGGCGGTTGCAACAATGCCGGCTTAGTGTCCGTGCTCAACTCCGATTACACCGCCAATCCGGCGTATAACCGAAGCCCGCTGATCTGCCCGATTGCCGAGACCTATACGAGCCTTTCGCAGGCGTCGAGCGGCTTTCTGGGCGCGGAATTCAGCCGGGTCGTCGGCGGCATTCACACCCCTGCCGCGGTCAAGCAGGCGCTGGCGCTCGGCAATGCCATCGGCAGCTTTATCGTTCCCGTCGCCCTCACCTCAGGGCAAAGCTGCAACGGCAATTACAACGGCGTCTTCAACGGCAATGTAACCGTCTCGGCAGCGCAGAATTGCGTGTTCACGAGCCCTTGCGAAATCAAAGGGGACGTTAACGTAACCGGTGGCAGCTTCGCTCTCGCTTGCACCGCGGATGGCAATGTTACAATCTCGGGCAGCAGTGCCTTCAGCCTTCACGGAGCCTCGATCGGCAACGATTTGCATATCCAGTCGCTCTCGGCCGGCCAGCCGCAGGGTGCTGTTTGTGGGAGCATGATCAAGGGCAATTTAGTCGTCCAGAATAATGCGAGCCCGGTCGAGATCGGTGCCAACAATGCAAATGCCTGTGCCGGCAACGTGGTCCGCAACAATCTCCAGGTCCAGGACAATTCCGCCGCAACGTCGGTCGATTACAACAAGGTCATCGGCAACCTGCAGATTAACAACGAGACGGCCGCGACTGACGTATCCGGCAACACGGTCGGCAACAATCTGCAATGCCAAAACAACAACCCGGCGGTAACGCATGTAGCGCTGAACATTGTGCAGGGGCGGGCGCAAGGTCAATGCGCCGCCGCTCCGTAGAGACAGGCGCGCGCCTTTCGCCAGACGTGTTCGATGGGTGTCCCGTAAGGAGGCAGAGGCGTAAGCTCGCTGGCGGTCCAGGGCCGGGACTGACCGCGCCCCTCGACCAGACTCTGGCCGTCCTTATGGACCATCACCGGCAGCTCGTGATCGACTGCGATTGCCAACAAGGCGATCGAATGCGACGACTGAAGGTCATCTCGGTTTGATACTGCTCGTCAGTCGGGCATGATGTCCGTAATTGGCACAGAAGAGATGATTGATTGGACGTGGCAGGTGGTCGGCTTGCTGGGGCAAGGCTGACGCCCTGGCTCCGGCGCCCGACCGCCGCCCTTGACCCATAAGAGACATCAGCTCTTCGCGCCGGCCGGGTCGCCCACGGCTTTTCATCGGTGCAGGCGAGCGCAAGGAATTCGGCGTAAAGCTCCGTCATACTTGACCTGATGACGACGCGCCGGACGGCGCTGCAATGCTCCGGCGACGCGGACCGAAGTTGGTTAGGGAACGTCTGAACAAGGGCTGGCGCGAGGCGAATGGAGATAGACAAATTCGTCAGCGCACGACGAGGTAGGTGATTGCGCGCTGTCGTGGGCGTGTTCGGTTGTTTATGGGAGGGTATTGACACATTGCGGGTAGTCTATGCCCCCAGGCCGCGCAGCAGATGCCGGCGCGCCATGAACAGGTTGGCCAATGCGCAGGTCACGAGCAGGCGGTGGGTGTTTTTCTTCAGCCCGCGATAGCGCACCTTGGCGAAGCCGAACACCCGCTTGATGACCCCGATCGAATGTTCGACCTTGGCCCGCACTTTGGACTTGGTACGATTTTTCGCCCGCTCGGCCTCATCGACCACGCCGCGGTGGCGGTAGCGGCGATTGGTAAAGTCCTGGGCCTTTGGGGCGTGCTGCCGGATCACCGCGCGTTGGCCGCGATAGGCCTGATCGCCCCACACCCGGGTCTCCTGGCCATGCAAGAGATCGGGCAGCACCGTACTGTCGGCGGCATTGGCCGGCGTGGCCACCGCCGCGTGGATCAGCTTGGTCCGGCTGTCGATGCCGATATGCGCCTTCATGCCAAAATACCACTGGTTGCCCTTCTTGGTCTGATGCATCTCGGGATCCCGCGCCTTCTTGGCGTTCTTGGTCGACGAGGGCGCACTGATGATCGTCGCATCGACGATCGTGCCGGTGGCCACCTTCAGTCCCTTGGCCGTCAGATGCCGCTGCACCTCGTCGAACAGCTGCTGGCCCAGATCGTGGGTCTCCAGCAGATGGCGGAAGCGGCATACCGTCGTTTCGTCCGGCACTGGCTCGCGGCCGAGATCAATGCCGACGAAATCGCGCATCGCCAGCGAATCGTAGAGTGCCTCTTCCACCGCCGGGTCCGACAGGTTGAACCATTGCTGCAAGAAATAGATCCGCAGCATCCGCTCCACCCCGACCGGCGGGCGGCCATTGCCAGCTTTGGGATAGAACGGCTCAATCAACCCGCACAGCCCCGGCCACGGCACCACCCGTTCCATCTCGCCCAGAAATACCGCCCGCCGCGTCGTCTTGGCGTAGCGTTCAAACCCCGCCGCCGCCAGCGTCATCTGCTTCATCGCCCCCAACCTATGCGCGCCAATCCACCCCGCCGCGGATTATAGCACGATCACTGGCCGATGGCTTTTGCAGAGGTTCCTTAGTGAAGGCGGAACGCGAAAGAAGCCTGCTTCAGACTGCGAGCGGCCGAGGATATGTCCGCGTACTACGCCACGATCCGAAGAGTGGGGCGATCCTGCTCGAGCGGCTTGGCCCGCAGCTTGCGAAGATGGGTCTTCCAATCGAAGAGCAGATCAGGGTTATCTGCCGGACATTGCAGCAGGCCTGGATGCCGATGCCGCCCGGCGTCAGATACCCGACTGGTGCCGAGAAGGCGTTGGAAATGTCGTCATTCATTTCAACGGCCTGGTCGAGGCTCGGGCGACCCTGCTCGGAAAAAGTCATCGAGATTGCGTTGCGGTTCGCCGAAGCCAGACGCGATGCCTTCGATCCGGCAGATTCGGTTCTAGCGCATGGCGACCCGCACGCCTGGAACACGCTGCTCGATCCCAAGACGAACCAATACAAGTTTGTCGATCCAGATGGAGTGTTTATCGAGCGCGCGCACGATCTGAGCATTTCCATCCGCGAATCGAGTGCAGAATTGCTTGCAGGCGATCCGGTCGCCTCGGGCCGGAAGCGTTGCGCGCTGTTATCCCGCCTCACCGGCGTGCAGCAGAGTGCGATCTGGCAATGGGGCTTCATCGAGCGACTCGTCAATGGCCTCCGCTACATAGAAGTCGGCCCGGAAGCGAACGCCGTAGAATTCCTCGCCGTCGTCGAGGCGTGGGCTGAAGTCGAAGCGGTTTAGGTGGACGCGCCGGGGCTTCAGCAACCATCGCGACGTCCGCATTCGTTAAGGGTTTTCGGACGCCTGCCAGTCACTGGCGTGAGGGACACGAAGTAGTCGAGCTGCCGCAGCGACTCGCTGCGCCCTCCGAAGACGGCGTAGTCTTCGACCATGCGCTCCAGCCCGCTGAATGGCAGCGGCAGCACAGTGCCGCCCTCAATCAAAGGGTTTGCGGGGAACGAGCTGAGGAGCCTGTCGACCAGCTTCTCAACCCAATCCCGGTCTTGTGTCGAGATCCCTTGTATATCCGCAACCCGATAGGTCTTCGCCCAAGTGCACGCCCGAATTGTTTTCGGCTCTACGGGGCCAACCAGTATCGGCAGCAGAGGGAATTGCGGGTGCCTGACATGACGGCTGATCAAGTGGGCGACCTCGAAGGGCACAAACGACGAACGTAGCGCGGACCGACCGAGAAGAATGACCGCCGCATCACAGTGATCGAGCCATCCCACTACCTTGCGGAACCAGTCGTCGCCAACTCGAAGCCCCTCGCGATCGGCAAGCACCTCGAGACCTGTGCTCCGAATGCCTTCGACAGCCTGCGCGCGTGCGAGGTTGGCATCTTCGTCGTTCGAAGGACTGCTGTGACAGATGAAGATCTTCGGGACCATTCGGCCGAGATGGTAGCTTCACACACCCACTGTGTCATCGTTCATTGTAGGGTCGGCGGCTCGCTCGGGCAGCGGCCGAGAGGGTGCAGACCATCGCCGCCGATCCTAAGCATCCCGGAGCCCCGATCGGCATCACCACGCTACTGCTCACCCAATACGCGGCGCGCGGAACATGACAACATGCGAACAGACAGCGGAAAACAAAAAATTTAACATTTGGTGCGGAATTTCTCAGGGTTTTTGCGGTTCGCCGCGGCAGGAGCGTTAGTGGGTCTGGCGGAGCAAATGAGATTCGAACGCTCGGTCCCCGCGGCGGACAACGTCTTCGAGATCGTCCTCTTCTCCTATTCCGGCGTTCCCGTTCCAGCCAGAAACAACAACTTCAAAGAGAGGGACCAGTATACGCCATCGCCGAAGGCAGAAGTGGATACGTAGTTGGCGTGAAAGTGCATGATTCCCTCAACTACATAGCCGACTCAAGAAAGCCTATTCCGATCCCGGTTGAGCATGAGCTTCAGCCCGAGCACGCCCATCAGCAACCCCAGCCCGAGCTGAAGCCCGGCGTTCACTGATTGCGGAATCGCGCGCGAGGTTGCGCGCACTTTCCTTGTGTACATGCCGCCCGGCCTGTCCCTCATGGGCCTCCGGTTGGACATCCCTGTCCGCGCTAAGGGGCTTCCCGCCGCCATGGCTGCCGAGCTTGCCGGTCTGGTTGTTATTGGGAGGGCGACGACGTTGACAGGCGACATCTCATGGCGCTCTCTATGCAGAAAAAGAGGTGGTGGAGCGGCGCTGGCGCGGGCAGCCGCAGCGGAGGAGCACGATGTATCCGGGGTTGCAGGCCGCCATCCGGCCCGAACAGCCGGCCGTGATCATGGCGCAGAGCGGCGAAGCCATCACCTATGTTGAATTGGAGCGGCGCAGTAATCGGCTGGCGCATTTTCTGCGGGCGAGCGGCCTCTCCCGGAGCGACCATTATGCAATCTTCATGGAGAACAACGCCCGCTACGTCGAATGCTGCAGCGCCGGCGAACGCGTCGGGCTCTACTACACCTGCATCAATTCGTATCTGACACCCGACGAGGTGGCCTATATCCTCGACAACAGCGAGTCGCGGATTCTGATCACCTCGACGGCCAAGCGCGACGTCGCATTGCAGGCCATGGCGCAATGCCCGCGCATCGAACGCTGTCTCGTCGTCGACGGTCCCGGTAACGGCGGCAAGGTGCTCGGTCTCGACGAGGCGGTGGAGGGATTTCCCGATACGCCTATCTCGGACGAATGGCTTGGCGCCGCGATGCTCTATTCGTCCGGCACGACCGGCCGGCCGAAGGGGATCCTGCGACCCTTGCCTGAAGGTCCACCGCGCCAGCAACTGCCGATTTTGGACTTCTTCCAAGCCGCGTGGCGTTTCCACGACGGCACGATCCATCTCTCGCCGGCGCCGCTTTATCACGCGGCACCGCTATTGTCGGTTGGCATGACGATCCGTGCCGGCGGCACCGCAGTCATCATGGAGCACTTCGATCCCGAGCAGTTCCTGGCGCTGGTCTGTCGCCATCGGGTGACGCACAGCG
>Ga0306924_10005873_pt1 | contig 12161 bp, 7 predicted proteins | sample sta12Can44000111_FD_203756 | JGI IMG/M metagenome (GOLD analysis project Ga0306924, IMG submission 203756) | Lab enrichment of tropical soil microbial communities from Luquillo Experimental Forest, Puerto Rico - statanox.12C.anox.44.000.111 (v2)... | ecosystem: Environmental > Terrestrial > Soil... | reverse complement strand
CTGCTCCTGGGCATCCCACACCGCGTTCCAGCTTCCGATGTCGGACCAGCGGAAGCCGACCGGCAACACGGCGGCGAGCGCCGTGCGTTCCATCACCGCATAGTCGATGGATTTCTTCGGCGCCTGAGAGAACGGGCCTTCGGCGAGGCGGTAGAAATCGAGGTCGGAGGTGAGTTGGTCGACGGCGCCCTTGGCCGCGTTCCTGATCTCCGGCTCGAGGCGGGCGAGTTCGCGCAGCATCACCTCGGCGCCGAACATGAAGTTTCCGCTGTTCCACAGATAGCCGTCGGCGACGTAGCGCGCCGCAGTCTCCGTATCGGGCTTCTCGACGAAGGCTTCGACCTTGCAAACCGCCGTCCCGTCCTGGGCCGGCTGCGGCCGGATATAGCCGTAGCTCGAGGCCGGGCAGGTGGGTTTGACGCCGAAGGTGACGATGGCCCCCGCCATTGCCGCCGGCAGCGCGGCGCGGCAGGCGGCGATGAATTCCTGCGCGTCGGGGATCAAATGGTCGGCGGCGACCACCAGCAGGATTGCGGACGGATCCTTCTTCATCGCCAATTCCGACGCAGCTGCGATGGCGGCCGCGGAATCACGGCGCTGCGGCTCCAGGATGATGGTGGCCTTGACGCCACGGGTGCGCGCCTGCTCCGCGACGACGAAACGGAACTCGGAATTGGTGATGATCATCGGCGGGGCGAAAAGCCCCGCGCAGGTGACGCGGTCGAGCACCTGCTGGAAAGTCGACGACGTGCCGATCAGCGGCACGAACTGCTTCGGCATCTTTTCGCGCGACACCGGCCACAGGCGCGTGCCGGCGCCGCCGCACAATATCACGGGGACAACGAGCTGATCCGTCATGCCGCCATCTCGACAGGACTTGCCGCACGACCCTCGGAAGGCATGAGGACCGGGCGGCACCATTCAGGGTGGAGTAGCCGTTATTTCAGCCTCCAGCAATGGCGCGGCGACACCGGTAGGTCCCTCCCACATCCCTCGGCAATCGCCTATGGTTCGTCGCGGTCGGATCGATGTCGGGCTCCTCGAGGCGGCGCCGACACGGCAGCGGCATATGTCGCCCGCAAAACGCAGGGCTCTCGGGCCGCGCAAAGGAGTTCCCGGCATGGCGGCAGTGGATGATTTCACCGCGGGCGGATATCGATTCATTCCCGGCGGCTTCCAGTTTTCCGGCGGCGTCGCGGCTGCGACGGGATTTGAGATCAAGCGCTTCCGATTTCGTTCGCCGGTGCCGCTGCTCGACGGCTTTGCCCGGATCGAGAAGACCATCATGGGCGCGGGTCGGCCGCTCACCGCGTTCTGCGCCTGCGAACTGCGCTCACCCGGACAGTTCACCGAACAGGGCTTCCGCGCCTTCAACGAGTCCTACGTGGTGACGCTGCGCAAATGGGGCGTGTTCGACGGCAAGGCCAACCCGGTCGCGCGCAGCAATGTTTGCCCGGACATCGACCCGCCGGCGGAGCCGAGCTTTCACGCGTTTTCGTTCACCATGCCCGCCGCCGTCGGCGCGCCGAGCTTCGTGATCTCCGGGCGCGCCGAGGCGCGCGAAGGCGACGTCAGCTACCGCGAACGCATCGTCCGCTTCGGTGAGACCGGCGGAGAGGCCATGCACGAGAAGGCGCGCTATGTGATGGACGAGGTCGCCGCACGGCTGGCGCTGCTCGGCGCCGGCTGGCACGACGCGACCGCGACCCAGGTCTATACGATCCGCGACATCCATCCTTTCATGGTGGACGAAATCGTCCGCCGCGGCGCCGCGCGCACCGGCCTGACCTGGCACTACGCCCGCCCGCCGGTGCGTGATCTCGAATTCGAAGTCGACTGCCGCAGCGTGCGGATGGAGGAAGTGATTTAATTTAGGCGCTTGCTGGTCATTCCGGGGCGCGCATTTGCGCGAATCCGGAATCCAGACGGCCTCGCCGCAATCGCCGCGGACTGGGTTCCGGGTTCGCGCGAAAGACGCGCCCCCCGGAATGACCGTCTGCCTACATGATCGCTTCCGCCTCGCGCAGGCTCTCGATCAACGAGGCCCGCAGCAGGAACGCCCGCGCCCGCGCCGGGTCTTCGGCGGTGCGGCGCAGTTCGTCCTGGTTGCGCTTGCGCACGGACGGATCGGTCTCGGCGAGCAGGCGCTTGTTGCGGATGGTCTGGGCCTGGGTGTGTTGGACCGCCACATGGCGGCGCTGGCGTTCGTAGCGGTCGAGCACGTCTTCGTCGGCTTCGCCGTGCAGGATCGCGACGAGCTTGTCGGCGAGGTTGAACGCGTCGTGGACGCCGCTGTTCATCCCCATGGCGCCGATCGGTGAGTTCACATGGGCCGCATCGCCGGCGAGGATCGCACGCCCGGATCGGAACCTCTTCGCCACGCGCTGGTGCACCGTGTAGAGATTGCTGCCGACGATCTCGAATTCCCGACCGGTTGCGAGAAACCGCTGCAGGCGCGCCTGCAATGCCTCGGGCCGGCCGATGGCCGTCTCGTCGTCGCCGGGTTCGACCGGAAAATGCACTCGCCAACGGTCAGGTGGGCCCTTCCAATGGAACAAATTCGACCACTCCTTGGGGTCGGAAATGTAGTTGCGCTCGGCATAACCGTGGCGGCGGAAGTCGTAGGCGACCTCGATATTGAGCACAAGATCGGAATAGGTGAAGCCTTCGAACTCGATGTCCAATTCCTTGCGCACGATGCTGCGCGCACCCTCGGCACTGACGATGTAGGCGCCCGCGACCGTCTCGGCCTCGCCGGCCGGATTGGTGAACTGCGCCGTGACCCCCGAGGGGTCCTGCGCGAAACCGGTGAAGGTCGAGGACAGCCGCAGGTCGATGCCGGGATGCGCCTTCGCCATCGCGAGCGCCTCTTCGACGATCTTGATGCGCTCGCATTGCAGGACGTAAGGAAACCGCGTGTCGTCCTTGAGATGGATGTGGTCGAAGGCTGCGATCAGTGCATTGTCGGCGCGGTCCCAGTAGTGGAACACCGGCGCGATGATGCCGCGCGGCTCGAGCCTCTCGTAGAGGCCGATCCGATCGTACATCTCCAAGGTGGCCGGATGGTTGGTCCCGGCCCGCGGCACCTGCTCCAGGAAATTGTCGTCGCCCAAGGCCTCGATCAGCGTGACCGGGATGTCCTGCTGCGCCAGCGCGAGTGCGAGGCACAGCCCGACCGGCCCGGCGCCGATGACGATGACGCGCTTCGATGGCGCCCGCATGCCTCGCCTCACGGCTTGGCGACGACTTCCTTCACTGCCCCGGCCCAGCCGTGATGGGTGAGATCGAACACCACCCCATTGGGATCGCGGTACTTCGCCTCATAGAACGAATTGGGCGAGGTCGGCCGTCCCGCGAGATAGGTGCCGCCGGCGTCGACGACTTGCTTTTCGGAGGCGTCGAGGTCGTCGACCCAGACGCCGAAATGATAGAGGCCGAGCTTTTCGTTTTCATGCTCCTTGGTCAGCAGGGCGACGTTAATGACGCCGTCAGACATATAGATGCCGCGGCGGGCGTTGCCGGCGCGCGTAAAGCCCAAGGCCTGCTCGTAGAATTTCGCGGCCTCTTCGGCGTCGGGAACGATGATGGCGATGTGACGGATCCGGTTGGCCATGAATGCAACTCCCTTATCGTTCGTTTTTGCCTTGTTGCCCGGTTGCGACCACCTGTCGCGGTGTCGTTTCTGGTTTGGGACCCATTAACGGCCTTGGCGGCCAAGACATCCCGGGCGGTCGCAGGCTCGACCCGGTAATAGCCGTGAATCGCCAATAGGTGCAATCATTTCCGGGCCACCGCAGGCCCGCGAGGGCATCCGCCATTGGTCATGTGTCGTTCGCGCGCCCCATCGCTCGTTGCCTAGGAATTAAACATCGCGCCGCGGTCCTGCCCAACGAGGCGGCGTGGACGGCAGGAGACCGCCGCTTTCGCCCAGTCCGACGGCCCGCCGTGACGATGGCATGGCGTTTGCTCGATTGGATGCCCTGCGAGGCCGCGGGAAGACGCGGACGCGCATGAATGAACCGGGTTCCATGACGAGCGATCCCAAGCGGGAGCCGCGCCGATGACGCGCCGTCTCAGAGCGCTTTCGTTCCGCCATCCCGAGGAGGCGAGCCCTCGGATGCGCGCGCTGACGCGGCTGCCGGTGTTCCTGTCGCTCGAAGGAAAACGGGCCCTGGTGTGCGGGAATGCGCCGGCCGCCGTGTGGAAAGCCGAGTTGCTGTCGGCCGCAGGCGCCCATGTGGATGTCGTCTGTGATGCGCCCGGCGAAGAGCTGCGCGCGCGCGCCGCCGACGCACCGCGTGGCGCGATTTCGATCGCGACCCGCGCCTGGCGGGCCGGTGATTTGGCCGGCGCCGCCGTCGCCGTCGGCGCCATGACTGAGGAAGCCGAGGCGGAACGCTTCGCCGCGGCGGCCCGCAGTGCCGGCATTCCCGTCAACGTCATCGACAAGCCGCGGCTGTGCGATTTTATTTTCGGCGCCATCGTCAACCGCTCGCCGCTGGTGATCGGCATTTCGACCGACGGCGCCGCGCCGGTGTTTGCCCAGGCGATCCGCGCCAAGATCGAAGGCCTGCTGCCGCGCGGCTTTGCCCGCTGGGCCGAGGCGGCGCGCCGCTGGCGCACGCTGGTGCAGGCGACCGACCTGCCATTCGCGGCGCGGCGGCGCTTCTGGCAGCTGTTCACGGCCGCCGCCGTGACCAATCCGGACCGCGAGCCCGCGACCCGGGACTTCGATGCCCTGCTCGCCATCACGCGCGCCGACCCTTGCGCGGGCAACGGGCGGGTGACGTTGGTGGGCGCCGGGCCCGGCAATCCGGAGCTCTTGACGCTGCGAGCGGTGCGCGCCCTGCATGCGGCGGACGTGATCCTGTTCGACGATCTCGTGGCGCCGGAAATTCTCGATTTCGCGCGGCGGGAAGCGAAGAAAATGCTGGTCGGCAAGTCCGGCCACAAGCCGTCCTGCAAGCAGGAGGACATCAACGCCCTCATGGTGTCGCTGGCGAGGAGCGGCAAGCATGTGGTGCGCCTCAAGGGCGGCGATCCCATGATCTTCGGCCGCGCCGACGAGGAGATCGACGCCTGCCGCGCCCATGCAATCCCCGTCGAGGTGGTGCCGGGCATCAGCACCGCTCAGGCTGCGGCGAGCCGGCTCGGCGTCTCGCTGACCCACCGCCGCGACGCCCGCCGGGTGCAGTTCGTGACCGCCCATGCCGAGAACGGCAGCCTGCCGGACAATCTCGACTGGGCGAGCATCGCCGATCCCGCGGCCACCACCGCCGTCTACATGCCGGGCCGCACCATCGCCGAATTTGCCCAACGCGCGATCGCCAACGGCCTGCATGCCGCTACCCCCGCCGTCGCCGTGGCGGCACTCGGGCGGTCCGGGGAAACGATCGTGCATGCGACGCTCGGCGACATCGCGAGCCGCCTTCAGCAGGAGACGCTGCCTACGCCGCTGCTGGTGCTGATCGGGCGCACCCTCGACCGCGCCGAGCGGGCTGGCGTCGCGGCCAGTGCGCAGGCGCACCTGCGTGCATTCGCCGCCCTCGGCCCCACCGCCGGCCCGCCCCAGGAAAACGGAACGAACTGAGGCGCAGGCAGGCCGCCTTCCTCGCGTTCTCCGACTATCGGAATCGCCCACGTCCTATCGCAATCCCACGTCGCTGCGCACACCTCTCCCCGCAAGCGGGGCGAGCCGCGCCGCATGACATGAGATGGCGGAAATGAAAGGCCTCACCGGTTTGGCCGCACCGCGTCGAGGCTCGTCTCGACGATGACGAATTGCGGTCCCGGCCTCGCCAGGATCGCCGGCAGCGCTTCGAGTTCGTTGCGTGCGAGGATGCGCGTCACCGCGAAGCCGAACGCGGCGCCGATCATGGCGAGGTCGGGATTGGCGAAGCTGGTGCCGATGGCGCGGCCGGGATAGTCGCGCTCCTGCTGGATCCAGATCGAGGCGTAGCTGCGGTTCTCCGACACGATCACCTTGAGCGGCAGCTTGCGCTCCATGGCAACGGCGAGTTCGTTGCCGGTCATGAGGAAGCCGCCATCGCCGACCAAGGCGATCACCGGCCGCCCTGGCTCGCGCAGCCCTGCCGCGACCGCAGCAGGAATGCCGAAGCCCATGGCGCCGACGATCGGCGCGAGCAGCCGCTGCGGCGGCGCAAACGGGATCACGCGGTAGACCGGGGCGCCGAAGGTGCCGGCATCGACGGTGACGATGGCGTCGCTCGGCAGGTTGCGGCCGACGAGATCGACCACGTCCTCGAACGGCACGCCGTCATCGACGTCGAACGTCCGCGGCGTCGCGATGCGGCGCCGTACGGCGCCGAGCGCCTCGATCCATTTCTCGCGATCTGGGCGCACCTCATCCGGCGCGCCGAGCGCGGCGATCGCCTCCTGCGGATCGCAGGCGATGGCGAGATCGGCGGCGAAGTGGGTGCCGATGGCGGCGGGATCGGGATGGACATGGGCGAGCCGCATCTGCGGGCGCACCAGGTCGGGATAGGTGTAGCCCTGGGAGGTAATGTCGGTGATGAGCGCGCCGAGCACGACGAGGAGGTCGGCACGGCGCAGCACCGTCATCTGGTCGGGCGGATTGGCGAGGCCCATGTCGCCGGCATAGAGCCGGTGCGCATTGGGAAACAGGTCCTGGGAACGGAACGACACCACCGTCGGCAGGTTCCATTGCCCCAGGAAGCTGCGCAGCGCTTCGCGCCCGCCGGGCCGGTCGAGGCTGCGGCCGGCGAGGACGAGCGGCCGCGCGGCGCGCGCGATCCAGTCGCGCAGCGTCGCGATGTCGTCGGCACGGGGCGCGGCGCGAATCGCCGCCTGCGGCGCGACCACGGGCGATGCCACGATGGCGGTGAAGACATCTTCGGGGACCGCGATCACCACCGGTCCCGGCGTGCCTGCGGTCGCGGTCCGGATGGCGCGCAGCAGGGTTTCCGCCATGCGCGCGGGATCGAGGACTTCCGCGACCCACTTGGCGATCGAGCCGTACATGGCGCGGTAGTCGATCTCCTGGAAGGCGTCGCGGCGGGTGTCGCGGGCGGGGACCTGGCCGACGATCAGGATGAACGGCACCTCGTCCTGCCGGGCCGTATGCACCGCGATCGCCGCATTGCTGGCGCCGGGGCCGCGGCTCACGCAGGCGACGCCGGGCCGCCCGGTGAGCCGCGCATCGGCGATTGCCATGAAGCCGGCGCCGGCCTCGTGCCGGCACGCCACCGTGTCGATGTCGCCGCGGCCGTAAAGGGCATCGAGCAGGCCGAGATAGCTCTCGCCGGGCACGCAGAACACGCGGTCGATGCCGTTGGCGACCAGGCTGTCGACGATCAGTTCACCAACCGTGCCCATCGGCCCCAGGGTTCTCCGCTGCGTCATGGCCGGCTTGTCCCGGCCATCCCGATTATCAAAGCAAGGCTCGAATTGGAAATGTCGTGCCTCCGGTAATCGAGATCGCCGGAACAAGTCCGGCGATGACGACGTGGGTGTTGGGGCCTGTTGGCCAAGCGAGAGGTACGGCGTCAAGAAAGTCGGCGAAAGCCCCCTCACCATGCGCCTTCCCGCCCCTGCCAAATCCGGCTACCATGCGGCCCAACCGGCGGGATGTTTCCGCGATCCCGGTCCGGGGGCGAAATACCGAAAACAAGGAATACGGAGGAACACATGAAGCAGACGAACCCGAGTGCCGTCGTGATCGCATTGGTCGCCGCGGCCGCGATGGGCGCGACGGCGCTGACGGCGACCGGCGCCGCGGCGCAGACGCCGGCCCAGGCGCAGACCCGCAGCGTCCCGACCTTCGCGGTCGATCCCGCCTGGCCCAAGGTGCCGCCGCAATGGAAGCTCGGCGATGTCTCCAGCATGACCACCGACGCCCAGGGCAACATCTGGGTGCTGCACCGTCCGCGCACGCTCAAGGACCCCGATTTCGCCAAGGCGGCGCCGCCGGTCATCGTGTTCGACCAGGCCGGCAACTACGTCAAGTCCTGGGGCGGCGACGGGCAAGGCTATGACTGGCCGCAGCGCGAGCACGGCATCTACATCGACCCCAAGGGCTTCGTCTGGCTGGGCGGCAACAATTGCCCGAGCAACGGCCTTGCGAGGCTGAAGCCGGTCGCCGACGACGCGATCCTGAAGTTCACCCAGGACGGCAAGTTCGTCATGCAGATCGGTCACAGCAACCAGAGCAAGGGCAATGCCGACACCGCGAACGTGCACCGCGCCGCCGACGTGCAGGTCTATCCGCCGACCAACGAACTGTTCGTCGCGGATGGCTACGGCAATCATCGCGTGATCGTGTTCGATGCCGACACCGGCGCGTTCAAGCGCATGTGGGGCGCATTCGGCAACAAGCCGCAGGACGACGACCATTGCGAGATCGTGCGCCATACCAACTTCGATCCGCCCGGCCCGCAGAATTTGAGCGTCGTGCACTCGATTCGTGTCGCCCATGACGGAATGGTCTACGTGGCCGATCGGGAGAACCGTCGCGTCCAGCTGTTCTCCAATGACGGCAAGTTCATCAAGCAGCACCTCAATGGTGCCTCGACATTCGCCAATAGCGTCGCCTTGTCGCCCGATCAGGACCAGCAATTCCTCTATGTCGGCTCCGGCAAGCAAATCGCGATCCTCGACCGCAAGTCGCTCGACCGCGTCGGAACGGTAGATATGCCCGGCATGATCGGCGGTCACCTGATCACGACGGACGCCAAGGGCAATATCTACGTCGCCGGGACGGGACAGGGCCTGCAGAGGCTGGTGTACAAGGGCATGTCGGCTACCGCAGCGAAGTGAGCGGTCGGTCGGTCGTTCCTCGACGAACACGAAACAAACGTCGTCGTGGCCGGGCTCGTCCCGGCCACTTCGTTTATCTGGCTACGGTCCGCGTGACCCCACCCGACCTCGCTGGGTTCGGCCACCCTCGGCACGTTAGCCGAAAGGGTGGCGGGGGTGCTCAGTCCCGCCTGCCGGCACCCGCTTATGCCGGGACGGCGGTGGCGTCGAATTCGGGATGCCGGGCGCGGAACTGATCGAGCCAACCGACCAGCGCCGGGAACTCGGGGCGCCAATCGACCTGCTTTCGCCAATCGAGATAGCCGAGCATGCAGGCCGCGGTCAGGGTGCCGACATCGAACCGCGCCGGGTCGGGCGTCGCTTTGGCGAACGCCGTTAGGCCGCGAACGACCTTGCCGCGCTGGTAGTCGAGCCACGGCTGGTGATGCAGCGCCTCCGGCCGGTGGCGCGCCTCGTAGACGATCAGGATGCAGGCATCCATGACGCCGTCGCACATGGCCTGCAGCGTCAGGGTTTCAACCCGGGCGGGCCACGCCGCCGGGATGAGCTTACCGCCGCACGCGATGTGGTCGAGATATTCCAGGATGACGCGGCTGTCGAAGATCGGCTTGCCGTCGTCGGTGACCAGCGCCGGGATTTTCCCGAGAGGATTGTCGCGCCGCAAGGCGTCGGCGGGGTCCATCGGATCGGCCTTGACCATCTCGATGCGGTCCGACAGTCCGAGGTGGGAAATCGCCATGCGGACCTTGCGGCCGAAGGGCGACGTTGGGGTAACGCGAAGCAGCACGACAGACCTCCATCAGATTGCTGGTACGACGTTTCCGAAATACGAGTCATATCGATATCACCATCAACCTCGTCCTGAGGAGCCATGCGGAGCATGGCGTCTCGAAGGATGGACACCGGCACGACCTTGCCTGTGGCCGTCCTTCGAGACGCGTGCAAGAGCACGCTCCTCAGGACGAGGTTTGCGGGTTCAGCGCGCCCGGCCATGACGGCCTGCCAGACTGATCAAGAACACCTCCCGTTCGATTGTGAGCTCGTCTTTCAGTTCAGCTCATTTCCAGCGTCTGAGGGCGGGCCGGCTTGCCGCGCATGGCGCGCCAGATGCGCTCCGGCGTCGCCGGCATCTCCACATGGCGCACGCCAAAATCGGTGAGCGCATCGACCACCGCGTTGATCACCACGGCGAGCGCGGGGGTGGTGCCGCCTTCGCCGGCCGGACGGATGCCGAGCGGATGGCCCGGCATCGGCACCTCGCTGATGCCGGTATCGAAGAACGGGAAGACGTCGGCGCGCGGCATCGCGTAATCTATGAACGATCCCGACAACAGCTGCCCGGTCCGCGCGTCGTAGAAGCACTGCTCCAGCAGCGCCTGGCCGATGCCCTGGACGATGCCGCCATGGGTCTGCCCGTCGATGATCATCGGATTGACCGCGCGACCGACATCATCGACGGCGGAGTATTTGATGATCTCGAGAGTGCCGAGATCGGGATCGATCTCGACCTCGCAGACATGGGAGCCGAACGGAAAGGCGGCCTGGGGGATCACTTCGTCGCAAATGGCGGCCAGCGGTCCCCGCAGTTCCCCTGGCAGGTCGGCGCGCCGCAAGGCCGCCTCCGCGACCTCGAACAGGCCGATCGACTGGCCGGTGCCGTCGACGGTGAAGCGGCCGGCGGAAAAGGCGATCGTCTCGGGCTTTCCCTGCAGCAGGAGCGCCGCGACCCGCTTGCCCCGGGCGATGATGTCATTGGTCGCCTTCCACATGATCTGGCTCGCGAGCCGCATGCCGCGGCCGGAATGGGCGCCGCCGCCGAACGTGAGGACATCGCTGTCATGGGTGATGAAGCGGACATTGTCGATCGGCACGTCGAGCCACTCGTTCACCAATTGGGCGAAGCTCGTCTCGTGGCCTTGCCCCTGCGAGCTGGTGCCGATCACCACGTCGACCCAGCCGTCCGGGTGGGCCGTCATCTCGGTGCGTTCGCGGGCGACGCCGGTCGCGGTGTCGAGGTAGTTGGCGACGCCGATGCCGCGCAGCTTGCCGCGGGCTCGGGCGGCGGCGCGCCGCGTTGGAAAGCCGTCCCAGTCGCCCATGCGCAGCGCCCAGTCCATGGTGTGATGATAGGCGCCGCTGTCGTAGGTCATGCCGAATGCATTCTTGTAAGGGAATTCGGATTGGGCAACGAGATTGCGGCGCCTGATGTCGACGCGGTCGAAGCCGTGCTCGCGGCAGGCCAGGTCGATCAGGCGCTCCATCACATACATGACTTCGGGGCGGCCGGCGCTGCGATAGGGGCGGGTGGGCGAGGTGTTGCTGACCACCGCGCGGGCGCGGAAATGCGCCACCGGCACCCGGTAGATGGTCGTCATGATCTCGACGCCCTTCTGCAGCGGCGAGTAGTTGGTGGTGTGGGCGCCGGCATTGCTGATGTTGGAGCCGCGCATCGCCAGGAAATTTCCTTGGGCGTCGAGGGCAAGCTCCGCGGTGACGACGAGATCGCGGGCCTGGTAGTCGCACAGGAAGGCCTCGTGGCGGTCGCCGGTCCATTTGACCGGCTGCCGGAGGCGGCGTGACGCCCAGGCGATGAGCGCGAACTCGGGGTAGATCATGCCGCGGGTGCCGAAATTGCCGCCGACGTCGCGCATGATGACACGCACACCGTCCGGCGGCACCGCGAGAATGGTGGCGAGGTCGTCCTTGAGCCGCCACACCCCACCGCTGCCGGCATAGAGCGTGGTGCGGCCGGTGGCGGGATCGAATGCGGCGACCGCGGCGCGCGGCTCCATCGGCACGCCGGTGATGCGCTGGACCCAGGTGTCGAACTTCACCACATGGGCGGCGCGGGCGAAGGCCGCCGCGGTGGCGGCGGAGTCGCCGAGTTCGCCGTCGACCACCACGTTGGAGGTGGCCTCGTCGAACAGGCGCGGCGCATCGGGATTTGCCGCCTCTCTCGTGTCGGTGACCGCAGGCAACACCTCGTAGTCGATGGCGACCAATTCGGCGCCGTCCTTGGCGGCGGCGACGCTTCGGGCAACCACCATGGCGACGGCCTCGCCGACGAAACGGACCTTGTCGGACGGCAGCGGATAATGGGGCGCCGTGAAGGTCTTGAAGCCCTCGCGTCCCTTGAGAACGATTTCGGCGGGATGCTGCGACCACACTTTGTGCGGGATCGGCTTCAGGCCGTCGGCCACGAGATCGCGGCCGGTCAGCACGGCGAGCACGCCGGGCGCCGCCATCGCAGCGTTGGCGTCGATGGCGCGGATGCGGGCATGGGCGTGGGGCGAGCGCACCATCACCGCATAGGCTTGGCCGGGCAGGTTCACGTCATCGGCGTAGCTTCCCTTGCCGGTGACAAG
>Ga0306924_10005872_pt1 | contig 12161 bp, 14 predicted proteins | sample sta12Can44000111_FD_203756 | JGI IMG/M metagenome (GOLD analysis project Ga0306924, IMG submission 203756) | Lab enrichment of tropical soil microbial communities from Luquillo Experimental Forest, Puerto Rico - statanox.12C.anox.44.000.111 (v2)... | ecosystem: Environmental > Terrestrial >... | reverse complement strand
AGGCCGTGCTGGCCACCGACAAGGTCCGGTTCCAGGGCCAGGAGGTGGCCTGCGTCATCGCCGACGACCCGTACATCGCCAAGGACGCGTGCGAGGCCATCGACGTCGACTACGAGCCGCTGCCGGTCATCGTCAACCCGCAGCAGGCGGTGGCCGAGGACGCGCCGGTCATCCGGGACGACAAGGACAACCAGCGGGACAACGTCATCTACGACTGGGAGGTCGGCGACAAGGCCGGCACCGACCGGGCGTTCGAGCAGGCCGACGTGATCTCCAAGCTGAAGCTGCACTACCCGCGCTCGCACCCGTCACCGATCGAGTGCTGCGGGTCGATCGCGGACTTCAACCGGGCCACGTCCAAGCTCACCGTGTACATGACCACGCAGGCGCCGCACATCATCCGGGCCGCGGTCGCGCTGGTGGCCGAGCTGCCCGAGCACATGATCCGGATCATCTCCCCGGACATCGGCGGCGGCTTCGGTAACAAGGTGCCGGTCTACCCGGGGTACGTCTGCTCGATCCTGGCCTCGATCCTGCTGGAGCGGCCGGTGAAGTGGATCGAGGACAAATCGGGCAACCTCATCTCCACCGGCTTCGCCCGGGATGTCTACCTGGACGGCGAGATGGCGCTGCGCCGCGACGGCAAGATCCTCGGCGTCCGGATCCACACCGACGCCGACCACGGCGCGTTCTTCTCCGACGCGCAGCCGAGCAAGTTCAAGATCGGCCTGATGCACTCGGCCTTCGCCGCGTACGACATCCCGGCCGCGCACCTGACCGCCCGCGGCACCTACAGCAACAAGGCGCCGGGCGGCGTCGCCTACCGGTGCTCGTTCCGGGTCACCGAGGCGATGTTCTTCCAGGAGCGGATGATCCAGGCCGCAGCCGGCGACCTGGGCATGGATCAGGCGGCGTTCCGCCGGATGAACTTCGTCCGGGACGAGGACTTCCCGCACCGCACCCCGTTCGGCTTCCTGCTCGACTCCGGCCAGTACGCCAGGTGCCTCGACGTCGGCCTGAAGGCCATCGGCTACGAGGACTTCCGCATAGAACAAGAGGAGGCCAGGAAGCGGGGCCGGCTGCTCGGCCTGGGCATCTCCACCATGACCGAGCCGCTGGGCGCGGGCAACAGCCGCGAGTACGACATTCTCGGCATCAAGATGTTCGACTCGGCCGAGCTCAAGGTGCACATGACGGGCAAGGCCATCGTCCGCACCGGCGCCCGGACGCAGGGCCAGGGTCACGAGACGACCTGGGCCCAGATCGTCAGCCACGAGCTGGGCATCCCCGCGGACGACATCATCGTGGAGGAGGGCGACACCGACACCGCGCCGTTCGGCATGGGCACCTACGCGTCCCGCAGCACCCCGGTCGCCGGGGCGGCGGTCGCCATGGTGGCCCGCAAGATCCGGGCCAAGGCGCGCAAGCTCGCGGCGCACCTGCTCGAGGTGTCCGAAGAGGACGTGGAGTGGGAGCTCGGCCGGTTCTACGTCCGCAGCGCCCCGGACCGCGGCGTCACCATCCAGGAATGCGCGATGGCGGCGTACAGCAACATGCCGGACGGCATGGAGCCCGGCCTGGAGAACACCGCGTACTACGACCCCCCGAACCTCACCTGGCCGTTCGCCTGCTACATCGTCACCGTCGAGGTCGACCCCGAGACGGGCGTCTGGGACGTACTGAAGATGGTGGCGGTCGACGACTGCGGGGTGCGGATCAACCCGATGATCGTCGAGGGCCAGATCATGGGCGGCCTGACCGAGGCCTACGCGATGGCCAACATGCAGTTCATCACGTTCGACGCGGACGGCAACTGCGTCGGCTCGAACTACATGGACTACCTGCTGCCCAGCGCCTGGGAGACGCCGGGCTTCGAGCTGCACAGCGAGGTCGTCACCCCGTGCCCGCACCACCCGATCGGCGCCAAGGGCATCGGGGAGTGCGCCGCGGTGGGCGGCCCGGCCGCTTTCGTCAACGCGGTCCTGGACGCGCTGTCCGGCACGGGCGTCCGCAACATCGACATGCCACTGCTCCCCGACCGGGTGTGGGAGGCCGTCACCTACCGTCGCGACGTCTCCGGCGCGCCGCCGGTACGGGCGGACGACTGACATGGAAGGCCCCTGACATGGAAGGCCCCTGACATGGAAGGCATAGGCGTGCTGGAGGAGCTGGGCGAGCTGACCCGCCGGGGTGAGCCGTTCGCGCTCGCCACCGTGGTCTGGCGGCAGAGCCCGTCCTCCAGCCAGCCGGGCGCCCGCGCGATCATCACCGCCGGGGGCGAACTGCGCGGCTGGATCGGCGGCGCCTGCGCCGAGCCGGTCGTGATCCGTGAGGCGCAGCAGGTCATGGCGGAGGGCACGGCCCGGCTGCTGCTGCTCGGAACCCCTGAGCAGTTCGGCGCGGCGGTCCCGGACGGCATGACCGTCATCCCCATCGCCTGCCAGAGCGAGGGGGCGCTCGAGGTCTACATCGAGCCGGTGCTGCCGGTGCCGCACCTGGTGATCGTGGGGGATTCCCCGATGGCCAGGACGCTGGCCAGCCTGGCCGGGACCCTCGGCTGGCGGGCCGACCTGATCCCCGGCCCCGACTTCACGTCGGAAGCCGCGGACGGCCGTTCCATGATCGTGGTGGCCACCCAGGGGCACGGCGACGAGGAGGTGCTCGAGCGCGCCGTCGCCGCCGGGCCTGCCTACCTGGGCCTGGTCGGCTCGCGCCGGCGCGGGGCCGCGGTCCTCGGCTACCTGGCCGACCGGGGCGTGCCGCAGGACCAGCTCGACCGGGTCCGGGTACCGGCCGGTCTGGACCTGGGCCGCACGACGCACCAGGAGATCGCCGTCGCCATCCTGGCCGAGCTGGTCCAGCTGCGGGCGTCCGGCGCGCTGGCCGGGGCGCGCGGCCGCGAGCCCGGCACGGAATCCGTGCGGCAGGCGGGGCCGGAGGAAGCCCGGCCAGCGCTCGTCACCGATCCGGTCTGCGGGATGGCCGTGTCCGCCGACTCGTCCCTGCCGCTGCGGTACGAGGGAACCGACTACTACTTCTGCTGTGCCGGCTGCCGCCAGGCGTTCCAGCAGGACCCTGACGCCTACCTGAAGAGAGAGACCCGATGCTGATCAAGAACGAGTTCGAGGTCGCTGAGCCGGTCGAGCAGGTCTGGCGGTTCTTCGACAACATTCCCCAGGTGGCCGCGTGCCTGCCGGGCGCCGAACTCACCGAGGACCTCGGCGACGACAGGTACAAGGGCAAGGTTGCGGTCAGGATGGGCCCGGTGCGGCTGCAGTTCGCCGGGACCGCGGACATCACCGAGCGCGACGAGGCGGCCAGGCGGGTGGTGGTGCACGCCAGCGGCGCGGACGAGAAGGGGCGCGGCCAGGCCAGCATGGTCGTGATCGCCACGCTGACCCAGGTCGGACCCCAGAACCGCGGCACCAAGGTCGGCGTCACCCAGGACCTGCAGCTGTCGGGCGCGGCGGCGCAATACGGCCGCGGCATGATCACCGACGTCACCGCGGTGCTGATGCGCGACTTCTCGGCGAACATGCAGGACCGGATCGAGCGGATCGAGCGGGGTGAGTCGGCCGAGCAGATCGCCGCGGCCGCCGCCACCCCGGCCAGCGGCTTGACTCTGGGCCTGCGGGCCGCGCGAATGGCCCTGAGCCGGGTTTTCCGCAGGTTCTTCCTCCCGTACCAGCCCGCGAGCTGACGAAGGAGCATCAGTCATGGTCTTGTGGTGGATAGGCAACGTGATCCTGCTGGTCGTGGTGTTGCCGGTGGTCATCTTCCTGCTCAACCGCGTCCTTGCGGCGCTGGAGCGGATCCGGGGTGCCACCGACGACATCCTGTCCGGCGGGGTGGCCCTCGTCGGCGAGCTCAACGGCGTACCGGAGGCGCTGGCCGTCACGGACGCCACCGTCAAGGAAGTATCGGTCGGCGCGGTCAGGTACGCCGGCTCCGTCGCGAAGCTACTCGGTTAAGCGGGAAGGAGAACGGCCATGCCAGCTGCCGCCTGGTTCACACTGATCGTCGCCGCGCTGATCATCGCGATCACCGCGGTGGGCCTGCTCCGGGTGATCTTCCACCTCAGGGCGATCCGCAAGACGCTGGTCGCCACCACCGGGGGAGTGCAGGCCGTCGCGAGCCTCACGAGCACGGTGCCCGAGCGGCTCACCTCCGTCAACGCGAGCCTGAAGCCCGTCCGCGACTTCTGCGAAACCGTCTAGGAGGAGCCTCTCATGGAAACGCATGGCCTGATCGTGGCCGCGGCCGACAATACCGTCCCGGCAGGCTGGGTGGCGGGTTACGTCATCGGCATCATCATCGTGCTCGTGGTGGTGGCCCTCGTGGTGACGATCCTGGTGCTGGCCCGGCAGATCGGCAACGAGGCACCCAAGATCAACGACGCGCTGACCGAGGCGGTGCACAACACCGCGCCGCTCGGCGCGCTGCGCACCACGATCGAGCACGCCACGATCATCATCGGCGGCCTGCAGCGCGGCCGCGCCCGGCTGGGAGGGTAGCGATGCACGACACGCTGGCCATGTCCTCGACCGAGCACAACCTGTGGCTGACGGCGAACATCCTCGGCATCGTCGTGGTGGTCGCGGTCGCGGCGCTGCTCAGCCTGCTCATCTACCTGGTGAAGATCATCGACCGGCGGGTCGTCGCGGTCAGGGACACGCTCAAGGCGGCGGAGGCGAACACCGCGGACACCGTGCTGATCCCGCAGGTCGCCACCGGCGTCGAGGCCGTCCTCGCCGAGGGCCTGCAGCACCATCTGTTCCTCGGCCGCGTCCTAGGGAAGGTCAAGTCATGACCGGGCTCGTCGTCTTCACCGTTATCGATGTGCTGCTACTGATCGCAGGTCTGGCGTTCTACCTGTTCTGGGTGGGCAGCCTGCTCACCCGCATCGCCGGGAATCTGGAGGAGTGCGCCGAGATCGTCCGCACCATCGTGGGTCATGCCAAGCTCATCGGGCCGGGGGTGGAGCACATCAACGAAACCGGCGGCGTGGTGGCGGGCGCGCTGCCGCTGCTGTACGGGATGGCCGAGGACATCGTGGCCGACGTCACCCCCAGGCCGGAGGCGCCCGCGGTGCCCGAACCGGCCCGGCCCGCCTCGGGCACGCGTCGCTCGCGCCTGCTCGACGCGGTCGGCTTCCACCCGGCACAGTAGCGCGGCCCTCTGTTTCAGAGAATGTGGCTCTCTACCCAATGGGGGGTTGCCCGAATCCCGCATCGGCCCTGGGAACCCTGACGCGCCGGCTGAAGATCGAGGCTACGTACCCATCCTGATCCCCCGGCCCGGACCGCATTCCGTCCGGCCGGCCACCCGCGGCCCGGGGGAGGATTGCATGAGTGTGGCGCTGTGCACATTCTTTCGTGTACAGCGCCACTCTCATACCTCGCCCGGGACACTGGCACGGCAACAGATGATGCGGACGAGGAGAAAGGGGCACCCGGGCCGCGCTCCGCGGCGCCCCTGATCAGGTGCTGGCTTACCCCGGCCGGCATGGCCGCCGCCGGACTGTGGTGCTGGTGTTAGGGAAGGGGGAGTTGCTTCGGAGCGGTTTCGGCGCCAGGCCGGGCCGGGTCCTTGGCCAGCCCGGGGGAGGACGAGGTGGTCCCGCCGATCCACTCGTCCTTCCACGCCTGGTCGAACTGCTGGTCGTTGCACCGGGGCTGGTAGATCGCGGTCAGCTCCCTGACGATCTGCTCCCGGTGCGGCCTGCCGCCGCCCGGCACCTCGTAGGTGCAGATGTAGACCGTCCACTTGGATCCGGCGCGTCTGACCCAGCAGTGCGCGCGCGGATGCTGGAACGGGAACCGCTCCGCCGACAGGTCGTCGGAGTGCCCCACGTAGATGACCGCGTACCGGTCGGGCCTGGCGTCCGGCTCGGGCTTGTAGGCGATCGCGTACACCGCCGCCGTGGCCGGCGGCGTCCAGCCGGCCAGCAGCCGGGGCCCCTCGAACGGGTACCCGGCGAGCGAGCCGAGCCGGATCATCCGGCGTCCTCGTCCTCGCTGACCGCCTCGGTCCGCACGACAGCCCCGGCCGGGAGCCCGGCCTGGGCGACCGCCCGAGTAAACTCCGTGGTCGCCGTGGCGATCGCCTCCTCGCGGCTACCCGCCTCCACGATCAGCTGCGCACCGTACCTGCTGGTTCCGATGCCGGTGGCGATACCGCCGTTCACGGCGACGGCGTCCGCGAGCTCCACGACCTCCTCGCGCGACAGCACGCGATCGCCCTCGGCCTCGATCCCGACGCTCCACCTCACGGGCGCACTCCTTCCTGGTACTTCCTAGGTTAAGAGTTGAGCACCTGCCGTTGCTCCGCGACCTGTACCGGATTCCTCCATACCGTTTTCACGGCGCCTTCAGGCTGGCGCGGTCCTCAGGCGAGCGCGAGCCCGCCAGACGTCCAGCGGACCAGGACGGCCTCGTGCTTGACCTGGGCGCCGGTCACCGGATTGATCCGGAACCCGCCGAACAACGTCACGGTGTCCAGCGCGACGGCCTGCGCCCATAGCTGCCCGCGGGCCGTCGAGCGTGCCTGCCGGGCACAGTGCGCGGCAACGACCGCGGCCGCGGCCGCCTGCACGCCGGGGTAGCCCGCCGGCTGATCGGTCACCGTGGCGTACGCAGCCAGGAACGTATCCTCCGGCGGCCCGAGCTCGGCCCGGGTCGTGCCGCCGGGAAGCCACTGGCCGGCCCCGTAGATGCCCTCCGGGTCGTCCACCTCACCAGCGAACTCGCGCACGCCCGCGGCCACGCTGAAGATCAGCCGGGGCGGGTCTGGCCGGCGCCGCGCGCGGTTGACCGCCTGCACGTCGTCCTCGAACGTGCCCGCGGACACCAGCGCCCAGGGCCCCGGCGGGCACGGCCACGAATCACCGTCCTCCAGCCGCCGCGTGCGGATTCCGGCCTGTCCGGCGATCTTCTGCGCGCCATCGGCGACCTGCCGGCCGAACGAGCCCTTCCCTGGCTCGATCCACAGCTCCAGACCGGTGCCATCTACCACATCGCGGATGAACCGCTCGGCGTACCGGCTCGCCGGCGTCAGCAGCGACACCGCGTGCCCGGGGCAGGCGGCCTGCACGTCATCCCCTGACCCGCCGTGGTTCCACACCAGCCACCCGGCGCCCGCGGCCATCTTCCCCGCGACCCGGGCCAGCTGGGTGGAATACGGGCCGAGCAGCACATCGCACCCGGTCGCTACCTTCGGCAACAAGGCCCGCAGCATCCCGGGATCGCTGCGATCATCCTCGATGACCAGCTCGGCATCCCCGTCCAGCGCCGCCCATGCCCGCAGAGCCCGCGCGGCCTGCGCCCCGAACCGCGCATAGCGGCCCGATAGCGACAGGCACGCGCCTACCCGCAGCGGGCCGCTAGCGGCATCCCGGCCGCCCATGGCCACCCATGCTCACCTCAGCGGAACTCGGGCCGGCCTCCCGGCGCCGCGTCCTGCGCCCCGGCTCAGCCCAGACCGGTCCTGCGTTCGGACTACCAGCTGTCCCAGTGCGTGAACTTCTGGATCGGCTCACGGTACGCGGGCTTGAAATCCTCCCGGCGCGGATACGCCACTGCGATCAGCGCAGCCTGCTGTACCTCGGCGTGATTGATGCCCAGGATCGCCGCCACCTCTTCCTCGAACTGGAGGCCGATCTGCGTCCAGGCTGAGGCCAGGCCGCGCGCCCGCGCCGCGAGCATGAAGCTCCAGGATTGCGGCAGGACAGAGCCCCAGATGCACGCCTGGACCCACATGGGCATCCCGTCTACCCGCGGACTGATACACGGGATCAGCAGCGCGGGCACCTCCGCCATGTGCTCGGCCAGGTAAGCCGCCGACGAGACGACAGGAGCCTGCTGGGCCTCGTGGACCTGGTCTTCGAAATGCAGGTTGGCCGCCGAGAACGGCTGCGGCAGGTACACGTCCCACGCCTGCTTGTAATACCCGGCGACAGCAGCCCGCTTGGCCGGGTCGGTCACCACCACGAAGTGGGGATACAGCCCGTTCGACCCAATGGGCGCGTGCATCGCCATGCGCAGGCAGTCCTCGATCAGCTCGCGGGGGACCTCGCGAGTCGTGTCGAGCCCTTTCCGGACGCAGCGAGTAGTAGTCAGAACCTCATCGACAGCCGACTGCGTCGGCAGGCCATCTACGGTGACCATCGGGTGCACCCCCCTTGTCGCGCCGGCCGTACCGGCATCAGCTGCCGCCCCCCGGAGCAGCCCGGCGCTCAGCGCTCAAGGGTTCTCCCCAGGCCTGAGAATGCCGATGACTGGCAGGTGAGCGCGTTTCTGCGATAGTACGACTTCGACGGCGAACAGGTAAGGGCCTACGACCCTCTGCTTGACAGGTGGACGGTCTGCGGAACCGTCCGCGCGGCGCAAGCGTTCCGCGCAGGGTCAGACGCCGGGGTTACTAGTTCAGCCCGGGCAGCAGGGCGGCGAGCTTTTCCAGGCTGGCCAGGTCGTGGCCGGAGAGCAGCAGGTCGATGTGCGGCGCGGCCACCATCATGCCGAGCGTGCTCGGCCGGAAGGACGGGTCGTCACCCTTGTGCGGGTTCAGCCAGACCAGCCGGTGGCAGAGCAGGGACAGCCGCTCCATCGCCGCGGCGAGCACCGCGGGGTCCCCGCGGTCAAGACCGTCCGAGCAGATCACGACGATGCCGCCCCGGCCCAGCCCGCGGCGCGCCCAGCCGCGGACGAAGGCGTCCAGGCTGTCCCCGATCCTGGTCCCGCCGTCCCAGTCGAAGGCCGACCGCGCCGCGCGCTCCAGCGCCTCGTCCGGGCGGCGGCACTCCATCGCCCCGGTCACCCGGGTCAGCCGGGTGCCGAAGCAGAACACCTCGACCCGCCCGGCGGACCGCCCCGTCGATCGCAGGGCCGAGTGCGCGAACTGCAGCAGGCTGCGCGAGTAGTCGGCCATCGACCCGGAGATGTCCAGGATCAGGACCAACGGCCGCAGCCGGACCTTCCGCCGCCGCCAGTACAGCCGGGCAGGCTCGCCGTGCATGCGCATGGATTCGCGGACGGTCCGCCGGGGGTCCGGGCGGGGCCCGGACCTGGCCGCGGTGCTGCGCCGGGTCCGCCGGCGCGGCGGGGTCAGCCGGATCCTCGCCATGATGCGGCGCAGCGCCGCGAGTTCCTCGGGCGTGCAGGCGGGGAAGGACTTGTGCTTGAGCGCCTCGACATCGGAGGCCATCCAGCCGAGCACCGCGTCGTCTTCCTCGCCGGAATCACCCGGCTCGACCGCCGGAATGGCCAGCACGCCCTCGGCCTGCGCCGACGCGCGCAGCATGAGGGTGAGTTCCTCCTCCGGGCCTTCGGCGCCGAGGAAGAACCGGCGGAACACCTCGTCGTACCTGGCGATGTCGTCGTGCCGGTTCACCAGCGTGGTCCGCCCGGCCCAGTACAGATCGACCAGGTCGGAGGGGTCAAGCTCGCTCAGCGCCGAGGAGTAGACCAGCACGTCACCCGAGCCCACCGCGAGCCCGGCCGCGCGCAGTTCCCCGGCGAATCGCACCAGCAGGCCAGTGAAGGGGTAGGGCCGGGGGGGACGGGGGGCGGGAGCCCCCCGTGCGCGGGAGAGGTGGGTGGGATCGTCAGGCACCGGAGGTGATCTCCTCCAGGTTGTCGCGCACCACCTCGAGGTCGTCGCGGTCCTTGACCACCGCGCCGAGCGTGTCCCGCGCGTTGCCCGCGTGCAGGTCGGTCTCGCCCAGGAAGTCCAGCGTCCGGGCCCAGTCGATGGTCTCCGCCACCCCCGGCGGCTTGGCCAGGTCGAGCTCGCGCAGCCGGTGCACGGCCGCGACCACCTTGCGGGCCAGCGCCGCGGACACGCCCGGCTCCCTGATCAGGACGATCTCGACCTCGCGTTCGGCGGCCGGGTAGCCGATCCAGTGGTACAGGCAGCGCCGCTTCAGCGCGTCGTGCAGCTCGCGGGTCCGGTTGGAGGTCAGCACCACCAGCGGCGGGCTCTCCGCCTTGACCGTGCCGATCTCGGGGATGCTGATCTGGAAGTCCGACAGCACCTCGAGCAGGAAGGCCTCGAACTCGTCGTCGGCCCGGTCGATCTCGTCGATCAGCAGCACCGCCGACTCGCCGGCCCTGACCGCCTCGAGCAGCGGCCGTTCCAGCAGGAACTTCGGGCCGAACAGCTTGTCCACGGCATCGTCGCCGGCCAGCTGATGCTCGGACAGCGCCCGGATGTGCAGCATCTGGCGGGCGTAGTCCCACTCGTACAGCGCCTGGTTGGTGTCGATGCCCTCGTAGCACTGCAGCCGGATCAGCTTGCGGCCGAACACCGACGCCATCACCTTGGCGACCTCGGTCTTGCCGACGCCGACCTCGCCCTCGAGCAGGACCGGGCGGTTCAGCGACAGCGCGACGAACAGCGCCGTGGCCAGTCCGCGGTCGGCCAGGTAGCCGCCCTGCCGCAGGGTCTCGGTCAGCTCGCCTACGGTGCCCGGGCTCTCCATCCGCTAGGACTCGGAACCCTGAGACCCGAGGACCAGGTCCCGCACGCTGCCCCCGCCGCGGTTCAGCTTGCCCTCGCGGGCCAGCTGAGTCCGCCAGGCGAGGCGCAGGTCGCCGTCGGTCTCCTCGGCCAGGCCGTCGAAGCCCACGTCGGTCATCCGCTTGCACGACTTGGTGGTGCCGCAGGCTTCCTCGACGTCCTCGGCGGACTGCCCCCGGGCGCTCCACACCTCGCGGAGCACCTCCAGAGCCTCTTCGGTGTTGCCGCTCATCCGCTGACACCCTTCGTTCGTCTCATTCGAGGGTAGGTCCTGGTCCCGGCGCAGGCGACCGCGGATTAAGGGAAGTCTTATCGGACCGAACGGATGCGGTGGCTGCCTCAGCCTTCCAGCGCGCCCCGCATGGGCTGGAGCTTGACCAGGGTCTCGGCGAGTTCGGCGGCCGGCTCGGAGCCCGCTACGATGCCGCACCCGGCGAACAGGCGGGCGGTGCGCCCGGACAGCTGGCCGCAGCGGAGCGCGATGCCCCATTCGCCGTTCCCGTCGGCGTCCACCCAGCCGACCGGGCCGGCGTAGCGCTCGCGGTCCATGTGCTCGAGCTCGCGGATGAGGTCGAGCGCGGTCCCCGGCGGGGTGCCGCAGACGGCGGCCGGCGGATGCACGGCCGCGGCCAGCGCCAGTGCCGACCGCAGCGTCTGGCCCTCGGCCAGGGTGCCACGCACCTGGGTGCCGAGGTGCTGGAGGTTCGGGAACTTCAGCAGCGACGGGCGCGCCTCGACGTCCAGCGTGTCGCACAGCAGCGCGAGCGCGTCGCGTATCGACTCGACCGCGTAGGCGTGCTCCTCATTGTTCTTCGCCGAGGCGAGCAGTTCCTCGCCCAGGGCCTTGTCCTCGGCCGGGTCGGCCCCGCGCGGCAGCGTGCCGCCGAGCACCAGCGCGCTGACCTCGTGGCCATCCCGCCTGACGAGCAATTCGGGGGTGGCGCCGAGCATGCCGTCGCAGGCGAACGTGAAGCAGTCCGGGTAGCGCGCCGCCAGCCGCCGCAACAGGATCCGTGCGTCGATGGGCTCGTCGGCCGTGGCGAACACGTCGCGGGCGATCACGACCTTGCGCAGGCCGCCCGCGTTGATCGCGGCGACCGCCTCGGCCACCGCCTGCTCCCAGCGCGGCCCGGGCAGGCTGCCGTCCCGCCAGCGGATTCCCGTGGGTGCGGCCAGCCCGGGAGTCGCAGGCGGCGGCCAGGTGGCGGGGACCTCGGCCCGTTCGGTGACCGTGGTGAGCCAGGCCCGGCCGCGGCCGTCCCGGCCGAGCACCGCGCGCGGGACGATCAGGACGGAACCGTCCGACGAGGCGTCGAAGGTGAAGGTGCCGAACGCGACCGGGCCCGAGCCGCGCACCCGGACCCGGTCGTCGACGTCGGCGGAGTCGAACACCGAGCGAAGCCACTTCTCCGCGGCGGTGAACCTGTCGTCGCCGGCCGGCAGCGTGACCCTGACCGCCTCACCCCAGCCGGCCAGGCCGGCCCCGTGATGCACCCAGGCCACCACGTCCGGCTGGGGGATGCGCTCGAGCAGGTCCCCGGGGTCCGGGACGGCGACGGTACGGATGAGCAGGCGCCCCGATTTGTGGCGCTCCTGACGGCTCAGCACCCGTACTCTGCCATAGGAGTCCCGAGCGCCGTCCGTGT
>Ga0306924_10005868_pt1 | contig 12165 bp, 10 predicted proteins | sample sta12Can44000111_FD_203756 | JGI IMG/M metagenome (GOLD analysis project Ga0306924, IMG submission 203756) | Lab enrichment of tropical soil microbial communities from Luquillo Experimental Forest, Puerto Rico - statanox.12C.anox.44.000.111 (v2)... | ecosystem: Environmental > Terrestrial >... | reverse complement strand
TCGCGTTTCGCGCTCAACCGGAATGATAACTATCGGCGGTCTTGTGCGCCGGTGCCGTCGGGCAGTCGCAGCCCAAGCGCGGCTGTGATGGCCGGGTCGAATGCGTGCGAAGCATCGTCGATCGTCAATCCCATGCCGTCGAAATAATTCCAGAACGCCCAGGCGAAGCCCGCGGCTTCCGCGACCTCGCGTACGTCGCGGATGTAGCGGGCGCGGTCGTCGGGCCTCGCGGCGACGTATCGCGCGTCCGACCGCAGTGCGCCGAATTCACCGAGCAGAATGCAACCGGGATCGATGGTATGGCGGCGCGCCCAGGCGGTGACGCGACGCATGTATTTTTCGATGAACCATCGATCGGGGCGGGCGTCGAAATACTGATCGAGCACCCGAGTGATCTGCGCGGCGGTCTCGCGCTTTGCCGCCGGCGGCGTCGACTGGTCGCGGGCCATCCGGTCGGCGACGGCAGCCATGGTCGCGGCCTTCGCGCCCGCCGAAGACGGCCACGGCACGGCGTTGAGATAGCGATACATCGGCTCCGACGTCATCCACGGCGCCCCCTGGTGGCTGAACACGTAGGGTTCGTAGAAATGGAAGGTATAGATGACGTTGGGGTCGTCGATCGGCTGCAGCGCCTCCAAGCCGGCGATCATGCTGCCGCACGCCCCGGTCAGGATTAGGGTGTGGCGCGGCGCGGCGCTGCGCGCCGCGCGCACGATGCGAAGCTGGAGCACCGGCCAATCCGCCGACGTGCAGTCCTGCGGGGGCTCGTTCAATGGCTCGAACGCGACACGAGAGGGATCCATCCGGTTGAGGCGCGCCGCCACCGCGGCGACCAGATCGAGGTATCGCGCAAACATCGGGTCGGCCGGGCCGCGCACGAGATTGCGTGGATTCCAGTAATGGGTCGCGCCGTTGGGATGCAGATTGAGGACGACCGCGAGGTCCTCGGCAATTGCCATTTCGACTGCGCCCATAACCTGCGCCAGCAGCTCGGCGCGGCGTTCGCCCGCGAAGGCGAGGAGCGGCCCGGGGTCGACGGGCACGCGCACGAAATCGATTCCGGACGCACGCAGGACCGCGAGATCGCGTCGGGTAGGAACCGCACGGTCGGCCTGCAACGGGGGCCAGTCATAATCGGTGCGTGGCGGCGGGAACTCGCGCGTCAAAGAGAACCAGGGCCAGAGGTTCACGCCGCGCTGCAAACGGACCGCCGGCGCGATAGCGGAAGACCGTGCGCCCGCCACCGTTACCGGCCACAGCGCCGCGGCTGCGCCCGCCGCGATGGCGCGAATGACGCCTCGCCGCGACGACCGCGATGCGATCAAGGGCGGCCGCCCGAACCGATTGCCAGCCTGACCGGCAGCCGTCGCTCGCGGACCGGGACGAGGCCGCCGAGCACGGCAAGTTCGTGTTCGTAATCGCCGAGCACGTCGGCCCAGGCGAAATCGGCCGCGGCGCGCTCCCGCGCCGCCGCACGGGCGCGCGTGACCGCGACCTTGTCGGTCAGGATGCGCTCCATCATGCGCTCGCATTCGTCTTCGTCGGCAAAGAAGAATTGATCGGGCCCGGCGGTCCAGAGGTTGAAGCGGTTGTGGTGTGCGAGCACGGCGTTGCCGCACCACAGCGCTTCGACCAACGACGGGTTGGTCCCGCCGACCATATGGCCGTGGCAATAGGCGCGGGCATAAAAGCGTAGCGCCGCAACGACCGTCCGGTCGTAGATCGCGCCGGGGAAGATCACCTCGGCTCCGGCCGCCGCTCTGACCGCCCGATGGTATCGATTGCCGTCATCGATAGTGCCGAGCACTAACAGCTTCGCATGTCGGCGGCGGCGCGAGAACGCCCTCACCATGGTCAGGCGCGATCGACAGCAGATAAGCACCCGGGGCGACGCCCAGGGCGGCGAGCGGCCCAACGGCCGCGCCGGTCACCGCGTCGCCGCCGTAGGGGATCATGGTGATGGCGCTGCGGCCGCGGCGCGTGGCGAGATGATCGGCGATAGCCGGATGATCGGCTACCAGCCGGTGCGACAGCCACGCTCCCAGCCATTCGTTGAGATAGAACCAAGCGCGCACCGGGCGGCTCCATTTCGGTCGTTGCCACTCGATGCCGTCCATGTTGGTGAGAACCTTCCGTCCCCGCAGTCGCAGTGCGATGAGGAAGGCCGCGGTGTTATAGCCGAGGACCAGGCAAACGCCGTCCTGCGCTCCGGCGTGGCGCACCGAGTGCCAATCGAACTCGATGGTGCCCATCGCGTCGCTGCTGGCGACCTCGACCATCACGCGCTCGACGCCGCGCCACGTATTCGTGGTGAAGCGCCGCGTCACCGCGGCCACCTCGACTTGGCAGTAGACGGTCACGCGCCAGCCGCGCTCCACGAGGTGCAGCGCCAGCCGTTCGGCAAATGTTTCGAACCCTCCGTAGGCGGCGGGGATGCCGCGGGTTCCGAGGATGAGCACGTGGGGCTGCGGCATCGGGGTAGCTCGCTCAAGGACAACGCCCGTCCCACCGCGGGACGGGCCGTTACGCCTGAGTGACGCATCGCAAGGTTCGTGCCTTTCGCGATTAACCAAATATTTTGATGGTCCGACATGTTAACGACGCACGAAGAATTGCGTTGCAAACCGGTGGTGCTCGATGGCCTGTGGGGTTGGCGCCACGCGCGCTCGACCAACCGTTGCGACAGACCAACCGCCATGCGCATCCTTTGCGTCCACCAAGGCTACGAGCTTTACGGATCGGATCGCGCATTCGTCGAGTCGGTCGCGGCAATACGCGAGGCCTGGCCCGCTGCTGAGATAACCGCCGTATTGCCTTGCGACGGACCGATCGTCGCACCTCTGGCGAGCGTCGCCACCCATGTCGCGTTCGATCCCATCTGGGTTCTGCGCCGCCGCGGCTTGGCGAAGCTCGCGACTCTGGGTCCGTTCCGCCTTGCTCCGGCGCTCTGGCGTGCGATCACGCGCATGCGGTCGACCGATCTCGTCTACATCAACACTATAGTCATCGCCGATTATCTGCTGGCGGCGCGTTTCTTCCCCGAGAAGAGCCTGGTTCACGTCCATGAAATTCCGACCGGCATTGCCGCCCGGCTATTGCGCCGACTTCTGGTGTGGACCCGCGCCGAGGTGATTTTCAATTCGCAGGCGACGAAGCGCGCATTCGCGCTGCCCGCCTCGGTGCCTCAGCACGTCGTCTATAACGGCATTGCTGATCCGCCGGCCGTCGCTCGCTTCGATTACGACGGCGCGCGCCCCCTGCGGCTGCTGCTGATCGGCCGGATCAACCGAACAAAGGGACAGGATCTCCTGATCGAAGCGCTGGCGTTGCTGCCACCCGACATCCGCGCCCGGCTCGCGGTGCGCATCGTCGGCGGCTCGTTCGATAACGACTTGGCGCGCGAGGACGCACTCAAGCGCCAGGCGCGTGCCGCCGGCCTTGCCGCGACGGTGCGCTTTGAGCCGTTCCAAGACGACCCGGCTTGCTATTACGCGTGGGCGGACATCGTCGTCATGCCGTCGCGGCTGCCCGAATCCCTGGGGCGGGTAGCGATCGAGGCGATGGCGTACGGGCGACCGGTCATTGCCGCAGCCATCGGCGGATTGCCCGAGGTCGTGCAGGACGGCATCACCGGTCGGCTCGTCCCACCCAACGATGCGGCGGCGCTCGCCGGCGCGATCGCGCAAGCGGCGACCGGGCCGTCGACGTGGCGCGGTTATGCGGCGGCGGCGCGGGTGCGCTACGAGGCCGAGTTCACGCGCCGGGCGATCGATCGGCAGATTCAGGCGGTCGTGCGGGCGCGGCTGGCGCGGCGCGCCGATGCGCTCTCGGCTCCGTACCTCGCGCGGATCGGCCAGCGATGACGCCGCTTTCCGACCAGCGGCCCGCGAGCGGGGAGACGTTCCAACGGATGTTTGATGACGTCGCCGCGCTCGGACGAAAGTATGCGTTGTCGTTCGGCGGCGAGGCGCTGCAGAGCGGATTCCATTTCATCTTGAATCTGCTGCTGATTCGCGAGCTGACGGCCTACGATTACGGCGTGTTCGCCATCGTCTTCATTCTTGGCGGTATCTCGATCACGTATGGGAATGCACTGGTATCGATTCCGGCCAACATCCGCATCGCCCGGCTGCGCAGCCCGAGAGGGGTTGCCTTTCTGGACGTGGCGTTCGGTTCGGTTGCGCTCACGATCAGCCTCGGCGTGGCGGTGATCGTCGCGTCGGGCCTGTGCCTCACCATCGACCGCCCCGGGGAAAGCCTCGCCGGCGGAGCCTTCGTCGGCATCTGGACCCTGCGCAATCACGTCCGCAGCACGATGTTCGCGCGCCAGCGCGCATCGATCGTGACGCTCTCCGATGGCTTCTACACGGCGACCGGCGCTGCACTCGTCTTCGGCCTTCTTTACTTGCGCCCTCTGGTTCCGCAAGCGACTGTGATTCTCCTGTTCCTCACGGCGGCGAACGCGGGGGCAATAACGGCCGCGCTGGCGATGCTGCGGCTTCCGATCCGCATCAGTTTGCGCCGCGGCGTGCGTCGCAGCTATCGCGCCATCTTCGGCGAAATCGGATGGTCGCTGATTTGGGTCACAACCTGGAACATCCAGGGGCAGGGCGTGATGTTCATGGTCGCGGCGATCACCGGGCCGGCCGCCTACGCGCCGATTGCCGCCGGTATTATCTTGTTCGGTCCGCTACGCACTGGGGTCGGCGCGTTCATCAATATCATGCGCCCGGAGTTCGCCTCGGGCCTCGCCGAGAAACGCGATCGCCAGGTGAAGCTCACGTTGTTCGGCTCGTTCACCGTAGTCGCGTCGGTCTGCGTCGCGTACGGCGCCGGCGTCTGGATGAGCTGGCCGTTACTCGCCCAGTATGTCTATGCCGCAAAATTCGCAAACGCCTCGATGCTGCTGATCATGTTCTTAGCGTGGCTCAGCGTGTCCCTCGCCACATGCTACCACGTGCCGCTGGCGCTGGTTCAGGCGGCGCTCGATTTCAAGGCGGTCGCGATTTCGACTATCGCCGGTGGGCTGGTCGGAATGGCGTCGATCGTCCTGCTGATCGTCTTTTCGACGGTAGCGTGGTCGCTGGCCGGCGCCGCCGCCGGGGAGGCCGCCGCGCTCACCTATCTTTGCGTCGCGGCTTTGCGTCTTCTCAGCCGAGCGCGCCTGACCGCGCCGGCCGGGATCGCGCGGCGTGCCGTTGTGCCTCAGCACGCGCAATTGCCACTATGAGGATGTGCTGCCGGGAGGGAACGGCATGAAGCTCGATATTCGCCCGCTCACAGGGAACGCCATGAAGCTCGATATTCGTCCGCTGACACATCCCGACGTGAAGCTGATCCGTGCGCCGCGCTTCAGCGATCCCCGCGGCTATTTCGCCGAGACCTACGTGCGGCGCGATTTCGCCGCCGCCGGGATCGCGCACGAGTTCGTGCAGGACAACGAGTCGCTCTCGCTCAGGCCAGGCACCGTGCGCGGTATGCATTTTCAGATTCCGCCGTTCGCCCAGGCCAAGCTCATTCGCGTGCTGAGCGGGCGCATTTTCGACGCCTGCGTCGACCTTCGGCGCTCCTCGCCGCGTTACGGTCACCTCGCGACTGTCGAACTTTCGGCGGAAAGCGGCGACCAGCTGTTCGTGCCGGCCGGTTTCGCCCACGGTTTTTGCACCCTGGAGCCGAACACGACGGTGCTCTACAAGGTGGACGCGGTCTACTCGGCCGCGCATGAGCGCGGCATTACCTGGTCGGATCCGGCACTCGCGATTCCGTGGCCGGTCGGCCCCGACGCGGCGGTCCTCTCCGCCAAGGACGCCGTGCTCCCGCCGTTTCGGGATTTGCCTGTTTGTTTCGATTGAACGGGAGAGCGGAGTTGATGCGCGTTCTTGTCACCGGAGGAGCTGGGTTCATCGGTTCGGCCGTGTGCCACGCGCTGATCGCGCGCGGCGCTTTCGTCATCAACGTCGACAAGCTCACCTACGCGGCCAATCCGCGCTCGCTCGCGGCGATCGCACAGGATCCGCGCTACGCCTTCGAGCGTCTCGATATCTGCGACCGCGCCGCCATGGATGCGGTGCTGACGAAGTACCAGCCTTCCGCCGTGCTGCATCTCGCCGCCGAGAGCCACGTGGACCGCTCGATCACCGGCGCCGCCGCCTTCATCGATACGAATATCGGTGGGACTTATCACCTCCTCGAAGCCGCGCGGCATTATTGGAGCGGGCTGTCGGCGAGCCAGCGTGATCGTTTTCGCTTCGTCCACGTATCGACCGACGAGGTTTACGGCTCGCTCGGCGCTGACGGCCGCTTCCACGAAGACACGCCCTATCGGCCGAGTTCGCCTTATTCGGCGAGCAAGGCTGCATCGGACCACCTCGCCCAGGCGTGGCAGCGCACCTACGGGCTGCCGGTCATGATCTCGAACTGCTCGAACAACTACGGGCCACGCCAGTTTCCGGAAAAGCTGATCCCGCTCACGATCCTCAAGGCGCTCGCCGGCGAGGTGTTGCCGGTCTACGGCGACGGCTCGAACGTGCGCGATTGGCTTCACGTCGAAGACCATGCCGCGGGCTTGATCACCCTCGTTGACCGAGGGCGGCCGGGCGAGCGCTACAATTTTGGCGGCGAGAGCGAGCGAACCAATCTGGCCGTGGTCGAGCACATCTGCGCGACCCTCGACCGCGTGAGGCCGGGCTTGCGGCCTCGCCGCAAGCTGATCTCGTTCGTGGCCGACCGGCCCGGGCACGATCAGCGCTACGCCATCGACGCCGCGAAAGCGCACCGTGAGTTGGGATGGAAGCCGCGCCGTCACTTCGAGGCCGGCCTCGAGCAGACCGTGCATTGGTACCTCGACAATCGCGCCTGGTGGGAGCAGCTGCAGACGCGCGTCTATGGCGGCGAGCGCCTCGGCCTGCTCGAACCCGCCGGCTGACCAGCAATGTCGCGAGAACGGCCGATCCTGGTGGCCGGAAACACCGGCCAGTTGGCGCGCTGTCTCGTTGAGGCAGCCCGCCGGCGCGCCACGGCGCTCGTGTCCGCCGGGCGACCTGAACTCGACCTCACCCGGCCCACGGCATTCGTGCGGGTCATCGAGGCGCATGCCCCGCGGGCGATCATCAATGCCGCTGCCTATACCGCGGTCGACAAGGCGGAGGCGGAGCCGGCGCTGGCGATGGCGGTGAACCGAGACGGTGCCCGCGCCCTGGCCGCCGCCGCGGCCCGGCTGGGGGTGCCTTTCATCCACGTCTCAACCGACTACGTCTTCGACGGTCGTAAGGACGCGTCCTATCGGGAGGAGGACGCCCCCGTCGCCCTCGGCATCTACGGCCGCTCGAAACTTGAAGGCGAAGCCGCTGTCGCTGACGCGTATCCGGCCGGCGTGATTCTGCGCACGTCCTGGGTCTACAGCCCGTTCGGCCAGAACTTCGTGACCACGATGCTGCGGCTCGCCGCCACGCGCGAGAAGGTCGGGGTGGTGGACGACCAGCACGGCGCTCCGACCGCGGCGCCCGACCTCGCACACGCGATTCTCGACTTAATCGGGCTCGCTGGCGCCGCCCTCGACCGCGACACCGGCGGCATCTACCACCTCGCCGCCGCGGGCGAGACCACGTGGTACGGCTTCGCCGAGGCAATCTTTTCCGGCTGGGCCCGGCGGGGCCATCGCGTGCCCATGCTCGAGCCGATCACGACCGCGCAATATCCAACCGCGGCACGGCGCCCGGCAAACTCGCGACTCGATTGCAGCAAGATAGCCCGCGTGTTCGGGCTGCGGCTGCCGCCGTGGCAAAGCTCGCTGGAAAGATGCCTCGACGAACTCGCGCTCGCGCAGGCGGAGACGCAAGCATGAAGGGGATCGTGCTCGCCGGCGGCAGCGGCACGCGGCTCTACCCGATCACCCGCGCGCTGAGCAAACAGCTGCTGCCGGTCTACGACAAGCCGATGGTGTACTACCCGCTCTCGACCCTGATGCTGGCGGGCATCCGCGACGTCCTTGTCATCACCACGCCGGAAGACCGTGAGCAGTTCGAGCGGCTGCTCGGCAACGGTGCGCAATGGGGCATCCGCCTCTCCTACGCGGTGCAGCCCAAGCCCGAGGGGCTGGCGCAGGCATTTCTGATCGGCGCGGATTTCATCGGCAACGACCGCGTCGCGCTCGTGCTCGGCGACAACGTGTTCTTCGGGCACGGGTTGCCGGAAATCCTCCAGCGCGCGGCCGCACGGACCTCAGGTGCAACGATCTTCGCCTATCAGGTGCGCGATCCGGAGCGCTACGGCGTCGTGAGTTTCGACTCGGCCGGACGCGCGCTCGCGATCGCTGAGAAGCCGGCAAACCCGGCCTCGCGCTGGGCGGTGACCGGGCTTTATTTCTACGACAACGAGGTTGTTCGCCACGCCGGCGAGGTGCGGCCGTCGGCGCGCGGCGAACTTGAAATCACCGATCTGAACATGCGCTACCTCGCGGCGGGCGCGTTGCACGTGGAGTTGATGGGCCGCGGCTTCGCCTGGCTCGACACCGGCACGTTCGACGCGTTGATCGACGCCGGAACCTTCGTGCACACGCTCGAGGCACGGCAAGGCGTGAAGATCGCCTGCCCCGAGGAGGTCGCTTACCGGATGGGGTTCATCACGCGCGACGCACTACTCAAACTCGCCGATGCGCTCGACAAGAGCGGATACGGTCAATATCTACGCAGCCTAACCGAGTCCTAAGCAGGGCGCGAAGCTGATTTTTTATCACAAATCGCGAAGGCCCGCTCGGGCCGCGGAGTCGCGCGCCGAAGCGGGAATCGGCGCATGGTCCCCGTCAGCCATTATTGCCGTCTTACTCGGCTGTGGTTTGGGCGCGGTCAATTGTCCCAGCCAATTTGTCATTAGGCGCTCGGCGGCCGGACGCCATCGCGCCTGCAATGTGTCTTCCGAGCAGTCAGGAAACGCCTCGATCAACGCCTCGCGCCGGTTGGCCAGCGCCCGCACGCGTAAATCCAAAAGCCGCCGCACCATGACTTCGTCGAAATAATCGTGCGGCAAGGACGGATAACTCGCGCGCTCGCCGCGCAGGAACCGCCGCACGTCGCGCCGGTATTCGCCCATGAGCGTGCGCGCCTCGTATTCGGGGTGGCCTTGGAAGAACACGAACAGGCTGTTGCCTTGGCGCGCGAACATGTCGACGCCGGCCTCATCCGAGCGCGTGAGAATGCTGTAGCCGGCCGCAGCCAGTTCCTCCTCGCGCAACTCGTTCCAGCGCGAATGGGGAAGTGCCACGCGGGCCGGAAGTCCCTTCATGACCGGCTCGTCCGCGCTCCTGACGCAGTCGAACACGCCGAAACACTTGTCCGCAAGCGCATGGCGCGCGATGCCGTCCAGGTGGAGGACCGCCGCATGGGCGGCGAGGCACGACCAGATGGTCGAGCGCGTGTTCGTCTCCGCCCAATCCACGATTCTTGCGAGCGTGCGCCAGTAGGGCTCGGCGCGCAGGTCGGGCGTGCGCGGCTCGTTGCCCGTGACGATCAAGCCGTCGAGGCGGCTTTGCCACAGCTCTTCGATCGGTGCATACTGCAGCTGCACGCGCTCGCGCGCGACGCCGGCGCGGGCGATCTCGGGCGCGTAAAACAATTTCACGCGGATGCGACGCTCGCCTGCCGCGGCTTTCAGCAATCCGATGAATTGCCGCTCGGTCTGTTCCAGTGCGGCGTCCGGCATATTGTTGACAAGGCCGATGTTGAGGGCCGCGGTCGTGCGTGCTCGCGGCGAGTCGACGCGCATGCGCCGCAGCGGAACGTCAGCAATCCCGGAACGCGACGGAGTCTCGTCCAGCGATACACGCATGACACTCTCCGTCTATTCCGCGGCCACCATCGTTCGCTGGTCCGCCGCGGACAGCGCCTGGTCGAGGTCGCCGATGATGTCGTCGATGTGCTCGATGCCGATGCTCAGTCGGATCATCTCCGGCTTCACGCCGGCCTTGCGCTGCTCCTCCGCCGACATCTGGCGATGAGTGGTCGAGGCAGGGTGGCAGGCGAGCGACTTGGCGTCGCCCATGTTGACGAGCCGCTTGATGATCTTGAGCCCGTCGTAGAATTGTTTGCCCGCCGCAAAGCCGCCGCGCATCCCGAAGGTGAGCAGCGAGCAGGCGCGGCCGCCGAGGTATTTACGCGCCAGCGCGTGATATGGGCTGTCGGCGAAGCCCGAGTAGTTGACCCAGGCGACGCGCGGATCGTTGCGCAGGAACGCGGCCACCTGGGCGGCGTTTTCGACGTGACGCTCCACCCGCAGCGCCACCGTCTCGATGCCCTGGAGCAGCAGGAACGCGCTCAGCGGCGAGAGCACCGCCCCGGTCGTGCGCTGGAACACGCTGCGGCAGCGCGCGGCGTAGGCGGCGTCGCCGAAATGATCGACGTAGACGAGGCCGTGATAGGACGCGTCCGGTTCGTTGAACATCGGAAAGCGCCGCTTGTGATCGCGCCACGGGAACTTGCCGCTGTCGACGACGATGCCGCCCAGCGTGGTGCCGTGCCCGCCCATGAACTTTGTGAGCGAATGCACCACGACGTCGGCGCCGTGCTCGAACGGCCGCAGCAGGATCGGCGTCGCGACCGTGTTGTCGACGATCAGCGGGACGCCGTGCCGGTGCGCCACCTTGGCGAGCGCCGCGAGATCGCAAATGTTGCCGGCCGGATTGCCGACGCTTTCGCAGAACACCGCCTGTGTCTCGTCGTCGATCAGGGCCTCGATCGCGTCGGGGCTGTCGGAGGCAGCGAAGCGGACGGCGAGCCCCTGCTGCGGCAGGATGTGCGCGAACAGCGTGTGGGTCGTGCCGTAAAGCTGCGGGACGGAGACGATGTTGCCGCCGCGGCGGGCGACGTTGAGGATGGAATAATAGAGCGCCGCCTGGCCGGTGCTGGTGGCGAGCGCCTCGACGCCGCCTTCGAGCGCGGCGACGCGCTCTTCCAGCACCGCGGTGGTCGGGTTGCTGATGCGGCTATAGCGATGGCCTTCGACTTCGAGATTGAACAGGGCGGCGCCGTGATCGGCGCTGTCGAACGCGTAGGCGACCGTCTGATAGATCGGCACGGCCACGGCACGGGTGGTCGGCTCGACTTCGTATCCGCCGTGGATTGCGATCGTCTCGGGTTTCATCGGGCACCTGGTTGACGTGGCGGCGAAATGGGACAGCACGTTTGCCCGATGAAGCCGCTGCAAAGCCTGTGCCGCAGGTTCTGTCCTAATTGCCGATCGCAATGCCTTCGACAAAACGGCAGGGCTCCCGCGAAATAACCTTAATGTGAGAAGCGAGTTACGAGACAACGCGTTTACCATCCGGTCATTCGTTATTTGCTGTCGGAGCGCGCGCGCGGCAGACGTGATCGATGGATTCCGAAACCGAGGCCAGGCCGGCGTCCGCCGGCACCAGCGTTGCCAAGGACTGGCTGCGCGCGCTGGAACTGACCGGCAAGATCGCCGCGCATCCGACGCGTACGCTTGCCCACGTGATCGATGAGCAGGCGCAGACGCGTGGCGGCGCGCCCGCGCTGCTGTCACACGACGCGTGCCTCGATTACCGCGCGCTCGCCGGCCGCGCCAATCGCTACGCGCGCTGGGCGCTCGCCGAGCACGTCGCCAAGGGTGACGTGGTCGCGCTGCTGATGCCTAATTGTCCCGAGTACATGGCTGTCTGGCTCGGCATCAGTCGCGTCGGCGGCGTGGTTGCGCTCATTAATATTAACCTCACCGGTCCGGCGCTCGCCCAATGCATCAACATCGTTAAGCCCAAGCACGTGATCGTGGCCGCGACCCTCACGGACGCGTTCGCCTCCGCGCAGCCGCATCTTACGGGCGAGCTGAAAATCTGGGCCCATGGCGTCGGCGCGCACGCTTGCCCGCGCATTAATGAGGCTATCGAACGCTTTTCAACGGACGCGCCGTCCGCCGATGAGCACGAGCCGGTCACGATCGACGACCTCGCGCTGCTGATCTACACGTCCGGCACCACCGGGCTGCCCAAGGCGGCGAAGATCGACCACAGCCGCCTGCTCATGTGGAGCTATTGGTTCGCCGGACTGATGAACACACGGCCGGCAGACCGCATGTACAACTGCCTGCCCATGTATCACAGCATTGGCGGCGTCGCTGCCATCGGCTCGGTGCTGGTCGCCGGCGGCTCGGTGTTCG